>JGI20214J51650_10002980_pt1 | contig 10628 bp, 14 predicted proteins | sample WetSurMetagenome_FD_51650 | JGI IMG/M metagenome (IMG submission 51650)
TGTAATTTACCAGATTCATCCCACCTTCTTAATGTTTTTTCACATACTTTTATTTCTTGTGAAAATTCTTTAATAGTATATATTATATTTCCCATTATTTTCGCCTCCCAATAATATAATATCACTAACATTATACAAAAGTCAATAACATTGAATAAACATTTATATTATTTTAAATTAAAAAAAATAAAGCCACCCGAAGGTGACTCAATAAATACACTATCTAACATTATAAATTTTATTAAATCTATTTCTATCAGCTATTAATAATGGCGTTTCTCCTTCTCTGAGCTTAAGTATTCCATCGTTAGCTAGTTGTTGCTGTGCTTTCTTAAACTGACTCTCAGACATGCCACATTGAGTTATTCTAATTGTTTTTTGAACACCTGGCAATGCATTATCTGATTCTATATATAGATTGTCTTTATCTTTATTAGAATCACTATAATAACAACCGTCTTGAATATCAAATATAATTTCTCCTACAGTCTGAGTAATATTTTCATAGACTTTAACTTTAGAAACTTGAAAGTCTGGTTTTAAATTAATATTGTTTTCACAAGTTAATATTCCAGGACTACTTTTTTTTGCTTCCTGCGACCAAGAATTAGGAATTTTTAAAGATGTATCTTTTTTATCATCATCTATTTTTTTCTTAGCTGGATCAGGAGATATTCCTTTTCTTTTCTTTCTTATATTAGTCCACATAAACGAACATAACAATGTTCCTACTTCAATAAACCATGATATAAAATCCTCAAATCCCTTTCTTTTTGTTTCATCTGGATACAGTAATTGCAATGCTGTCTTTTTGATATTTTTATTTAATGTTTGGTCTTTACCACTTTTTATATCTTCAATCTGTTTACTTAAATTATCATTTTTAACGTTAATCTCATCAATTTTTTTATTTATAATATCTTGATTAGTAGTTGTTGCTGTAATAGTAGATAAACCACTTAACAACTCTTTTTTTTGATTTTCTAAACTATTTTTGTTTTTTTCAGCTTCTGATTTTAACATATCAGCCGTCCCATGAAGTTTAGGAGGTTTTTGGCTATTTGCGGTTCGGATAAGTTCATTTTGTTCAGCAATTATAGCTTCTTGTTGTTTTATTCTTTTATTCAAATCATTAATGTTTGAATTTTTAGAATCTTGCAATGCTTTATTATTATCATCAATTGTCTTGTCATTTTTTTGTGCCTCTATCAATTGTGTATGAAGACTATTTTTTGTTATATTGTTTTGTGATTGTTCATCTTCTAATTTCTTAATTTGTGTTGTTACTTCTGAGTTTTTATAATTTGAAAATTCTTTATCTTGATGAGATAACAATAATGCACCAGCACTTCCATTAATGCTTATATACAAAGCTCCTCCAAATATTGCGATAGTAAATATTAATCTAATAATTTTACTACCTAATTCCGACTTATCTAATGTTTTAAATTCATCTATATGAGCTAACTCATACAGCGCCATTCCACCACAACATCCTTTTAATATATCAACGAAAAATGCAATCATAAACCATTGTATATTAGCTTCTGATGTTTTATTGCTGAGGTCTTGAAATAATGCAACCGTCCATAAAAAAGATAATACAATTCCTAACATTGTAAATACTAACCACTTAATATTATTTACTGTCTTAACTGCAATAGAATTTAAAATTTGATCAATCCGATTATCAATATTAAACTCGTTTTTCTTATTCATACTTCATTACCCCTTTCGTATTCTAAAATATTTTTAAAATACCTATACAACAACGATTGGGATATGCTATTATTAAATTATCTACAATTTAATTATTGTATAGGCAGTACTGCGAAAAAGATCCGAAGCACTAATTCGGGTCTTTTTTATATTACATACATTTATTTCCTCCTTTCACTATATTAATACAATATATTTATATAGTATCATATTCCCAGTATTAATTCAAGTTAATTTTTATATTATTCTTTTGAAAAACTGATTCCCATATCTTAACAATATAAATATAACCTAAGATTCATTAAGACTTAACGGGGTGTACTTAAGTTTTGTTAATATTAGCGGATTTGAAGAATTATTTAAGTGTAAAATATAAAGAATGAGAACATAAAACTTTAAAATATACCTTAAGAATAGTTAAGTCTTAATGAATCTTAGATATAAATAATTAAAAATACATTTAAAATTCTATAGGCTTATAATTGTAATTTATATATTATAGATTTTTATATTGTTAAAATTAGAATAAATATTAAAATTATCTTAAGTTTCTTTAAAATTCCTTAAGACTTAACGGGGTTCAAGATTTTAACCCAAAAACATTAAGTAAAATAATTGGAAAAGATATAAAATGATTTTAGATATTGAAACTATCTGGAAATTATGATATGATAAGGTTATCAAAAATAATATAAATAGGAGGGTAATTATGAAAAAGTTTGTTGGATTTTCAATATTATATAGTGTAGGGTTTTATGTTGCGTTTAAGCTAACAAAATCTACAATAGCCGGGGGATTATTCTTATTAATTAATAACTTAGTTTTAATAATATTTGCATCTTATTCACATTATATGGACTCAGAAAGGTTAAGGAACAATATAAAAGAAAAAGATTCAAAATGCGAAAAACAAATATTAAAGATGAAAGAAGAATACGAAAGTACTTTTCAGGAAGAATGGAACAAGTTAGTAAAGCAATTACCTAAAAAGAAGAGGATAGTACTACAAACTCAAGGGAATACGCAAGAGCCAATAAATAACAATAAAGATTATAAAGATAGATTAAATATATTTGATAAAAAATGTCAAAACATACATGAAGGAATTATATCAATAGATAAAAACATATCATGGAACTATAGAAAATCACCACATGCATTATGTTGTGGACAAACTGGAGGAGGTAAAACTTATTTTTTATTATATTTAATAAGAACCATATTATTATCAGGAGGGAAATTAAGTATAATAGATCCTAAAAAATCAGATTTGTCATATTTAGAAAACATATTAGACAATGTTGTTTGTAGTAATGTAGATACATTAAGATTATTAAAGAAAACAGTAGCAGCGATGGAAAATAGATTTGAACAATTTAAATTATTGCCAGACTATACATTTGGAAAAGATTATGCTGATTATGGGTTTAAACCACACTTCTTAATATTTGACGAAGTAATGAGCTTCTTTGGAGGTAGTGCTGAAAACAAAATGAAAATTGCAGCTAAAAATTGTTTATTAGACTTAATAGCGAAGGGAAGACAGGCAGGTTTTTTTGTAGTATTAACAACACAAAGACCTGATGTAAAATTTATAGATGGGGCAATAAGAGATCAGTTAGGTTTAAGAGTTTCTTTAGGAAAATTAAGTTCAGATGGATATAAGATGGTATTTGATAAGACTAGTTTACAATCAACCATATTAGAAAAAGGATCGGGATTTGTATATATAGACGGTACTAATATGGAAATACAAGAATTTATGAGCCCCGAAATACCAAAAGAGTACGATTTTATTTCAGATTTAAAAAAGATATTAAATAAACAGAAATATAAGAAAAACACACAAAATTTAATAAAAACAGTGAAAATTTCATAAAAATATTGATTACTTGAGGCTAAAAAGCCTCTTTTTATTTAAAATAATATAAAAAATAGGACTGTACAAGCAGAAAAATGTAATATATAATATAAATATAACATATTTACGAAGGAGATGATTTATTTTGAAGAAAATATTATTTGGATTATTGGCTACTATAGGAAGTATACCTATAGTTTTTTATTTGCCAAGCGATTTAAAACATATGGTATTTATTACTTTTGTAATCATGTGGATTATAATTGCAAAAACAATGAAACCAACAACCAAATGTTATGATTGTAATGGTAAATTTATAGGATACGAAAATAAAAAGGGGGAAATAAAATGACTCAGTCTACTAAAAGACAAACAATGTTCTATTATGAAATTGAATTAGAGGATGATATAAAAATAAGAGGTAAAATTCCGGGTCGTGACATTGACAGTGTAGCAAACTTATTAAAAGAACCTAAACAATTTAAAAAAGGAACAATAATTTCTTTAGATTTATGTAAAGCTATAAAAAATAAACAAGCTCCATTAGATTTTGAAAATAATATGAGATTTATTGCGAAATAGGGGAGAGGTAATATGACTAGAGGTATAGGTAGAATCACTAAAAAAGGAATAGTTTTTGAAACCGAACAAAGATTGTTAGATATGTGGAATACTTTAACTCAAGAAAATAAAGCTATATATAATTATGATTTTAATTTATACAAAAGTAAATATACTGGCAGTAAATAAAAATAATATAAAGGGGATGTTATTTTTGAAAAAATATATTGTCATAGGGGTTGTTGCAATAAGTTTTATTTATTCATCTATTATAAATAATCATACAGAAATCTCTCAAGCTCAAACAGAAAAATCTAATAAATCAAATCTAGATGTTGAAAATATTATAAACCAAATCAAAGAAAAACAAAAAAAAATAAATCCTAAACAAGAAATTATAGATTATATAAATTATGTATGTGATAAAAAGGGACTTCCTAGACAAATAGGACTTGCTATAGCTTGGACTGAAAGTGATATGACCCAATTTAATAAAAATAATAACACATATTTTAATAAAAATAAAGATGGATCAACTGATTGGGGTATAATGCAAATTAATGACGTAGCTTGGAAAAATGATTTTAACTTCGATAGAATTAAATCAGATTGGAAATATAATATTGAAATAGGTCTAAGTATAGCCATTGTAAATTACAATAAAGCAGTAAAAAGTAATGAAGAGAATATTATAAAAGCTACACATAGTGGTTATAATGCTGGGGAAGGTTTTATTTGGAGATACAGATTTACAAAACAAGAAGCACCTAATAAAAATTGTTATGGTGAGTTAGTTAATGGTTATGATATAAGGGATATTAATTTTTGGAATAATTATATTAACAGTCCTTGGGAGGTAAAATAATATGAAAATGAGATATACGATTATTGGATTGGTTTCTATAAGTATTTTTATAACTTCATCATTTAATCATAAATCTCAGGCAGAAGAAATAAAACCAACTAAAGCACCTATAATAAATGAAGTTCAAAAACATAATATAAAGTATATAGACAAAACAAAAGAATGTAATAATTATAGCGATAGGAAAGATAATCAAATTTTAATGATAGTTGATCATATTACTACAGGATCTGCTAAAAGTACTACAGATTGGTTTCTCAACGGTAAAAGTGAAGCTTCTGCGCATTATTTAGTTTGTAAAAATGGGGATGTAATACAATTTGTAAATGATGAAAATGTAGCTTGGCATTGTGGAATAAAAAAAGATATTATAAAAAAAGGAATGCCGTATACTAGCAACGAATTCGTTAAGAGAAAAAATATTAATCCTAATCTATACACTATAGGGATTGAGCATGAAAGCGAAGGAGAAGAATTAACTGAAAAACAATATGAATCAACTTTAGAATTACATAAAAAACTAATTAAAAAATACAATATAAAACTTGACAAAATAATTGGTCATTGTGAAATAGATAATAAAGAAAGAAAATTTGATCCAGGAAATAACTTTCCTTGGGGAAGATTAATGGATGATTTAAAAAAATAGGAGGAATTATGGAAGATTTGTGGGTTACAGTAATGATAAAATTAATTGAAGAACGTTGGATAGGTGATTTACTTTATATTATTATTATTATTATTTTATCTGGAATGTGGTGGTATGAAAATTACCAAAGAAGAAAGGCGCTTAAAGATTTGGAATTATTGATGGATTTTATTGAAAGGAGTGATAATACTGATTTGTAAGAATTGTAATGGCACTGGCAGTATTATAGTTCAAGAAATTGATATAAAAACTAAAACATTAATAATAAAAGCTAAACAATGTAATAAGTGTAATGGTACTGGTAAACAATATATAAAAGGAGGTTTATTATGAAAAGATATTTTAATGTTTTTACTATCAAAGGAATGTTTTTAGTCTTTGAATTAAATGGGAATGCTGCTATGAATACAGTAATGAAAAAAGAATGTTTATTATATGAGGATGTTATAAGTACTAAGGAATTAAAAATAATATAAAAATATTAATATTTAAAAAAGGATCTTTTAATTAAGGTTCTTTTTTTTATTAATAATAAAGAGGAATATATATAAACAAAGAGAAATAACTATATAGGAGGGAATATATATGAAAACTTTAATATTACTATATTTAATATATTTTTTAACTGTTACTAATGTTATAACATTAATTATACTTAAAGTTATTATGAAGAGACAAAAATCTAATCTTTAATAAAAATATATATTATACAATTAATTAATAAATCATCCAATATAAAATAATATAAATATTACACGCATAAACGCATCTAGAATGATTTTAAATTTAAAAATAATAATTAAACCAGTATAAAAAAATAAATCAAATATGATACATTTAAATGCGTGTATCGTACATATTGAATTAAGATATAGTAAAATAGTATTATTTCATATTGTTTAGTATAGTTATTAAGAATTTAAAAATAAGATTATATATATAACTTCTATAATCCTTATATAATAGGGTATAGAGGTTATTTTTTGTATTTATATTTATTTTTTATTGGTTTGATTAATATTGGTTATATATAGTATTTATTAGGAATTTAACGATATATGAACGATATATATAAAAATTTTATTAAAATTATAGACAAATAGGTATAATGTAGTGATATCGTGGATTTTTAGAGTTGGGGTGATTGGGGATGTGCTCTAAACCTATCAAGCTCCAAGACTACCAGAAATTTGTAAAGTACGCCCCACTTTGTATATATGATAATAATAACATTGCAGATAATACATATTATAAGTAATCTATCTTGGTACTAATATAGTGCTTACAACACACTAATAGTAATGTGTTGCAGGTATTTTGTATTTTTTATATTATTTTTGATTGAACGAGAATTGGAAATTATCTTGGTGAAATTAGACCGGGATTGATGGAAATGAACAATAAACATCTGGAAGTTCTTGGTAATGTTAAAAGTTTTGAGATTTCCGGGACTGCTGCGCTTGGGTGTAGGGTGTAAAATTCGGGGTAACATGAAACGGCGTTGTAAAGACATCTCTAACTGTACTATCTAACTAATACACTCAATCAATATCTAATTTTAAGTATTTATAATTATAGTCAGAATAATATAAAAAACTATATTGATTTAATATAATTAAATAATATATAATAAATTAGATAAGGAAATATCAATACTAATAATTACCATCAATAGTATACTAATATGTATTTATTATTTAAAGAAAATAATATTTCTTTCTTTACGGAAATTTTTCTACAAGGTAGTAATACCAACGTGTTTCATTTTGGTTTACTACTTTAAAAGTAGTAAGTCAATAAAATCAATACATTCTTATGTATTAAAATAAATACAATCTTGAAAGGAATGATTAATATTAAGATTAAAGTAATTGATAGTATAATGGGATCAGGTAAGTCAACGTGGGCACATAATCACATGATGAATGAGCAAGAAGAAAAGTTTATCTATATTACACCTTATCTAAATGAAATACATAGACTAATAGGTAATAAGAATGAAAGAGATATGATGTATTACATAAGATACTTTAGAGAGCCACAGCAGCTGGGAGATGGCAAACTAAATGACTTACATAACTTATTGATTAAGGAATATAATATAGCAACAACGCATTCACTATTTAGATTATGTACTAATGAAACAACTGACTTGATAGCAGCGGGACAATATACATTAATACTTGATGAGGTTATGGATATAATCAGTATATTTGATATAAGTATTAAGGATTATAATATGTTGTTAGACTGCAATTATATTAAAGTAGATAATGATAGGATTATATGGCTTGACTGTGAATATGATGGGGAATTCAATAACGTTAAAAAATTATGTGAGAATGGGACAGTATTTGAGATTAAAAGAAGTGAGAATATACAACTATTAGCATGGAACTTCAACATAGAAATGTTCAAAAGTTTTAATGAAGTTTACATTATGACTTACTTATTTGAATCATCATTAATGAAGTATTATTTTGAAATAAATAATATTGAATATAATAAATACTGTATTGAAGATATGCAATTGATAGAATATAAAAACAAACAGTCATATGATAAAGAACAACATAAAAAGCTCATTAATATTTACGATGGTAGTCTGAACAATATTGGAGATAGACAAACGGCACTATCTTTAAACTGGTTTAAAAATAATAGAGATTTAAACGTTAAACTTAAGAATAATATCTATAATTATCTAAAGAATATTGTAAATGCTAAGAGTGAATCTGTATTATGGACTACATTTAAAAGCTGTAAAAGTAAGTTACAAGGAAAGGGTTATACTAAAAGTTTTGTAAGTTGTAATAGTAAAGCAACAAACGAATATAGAACTAAAAATAATTTAGTTTATTGTTGTAATAGGTATATAAGCCCTGATTACTGTAATTACTTTGATAAACGCAATATAAAAGTAAATAATGATCTATACGCATTATCTGAACTATTACAATGGATATGGCGTTCATGCATCCGGGATAATGAGGCGATTAATATTTACATACCATCAAGGCGAATGAGGGAACTTTTAATAAACTGGTTGAATGATGAAAATACATAGAAAGGAGTTTATAAAATGAAATATATCAGAAGCCCAACTAAGAAATGTTTAAGTTAACTAAAGAATGTAAAAATAGAAGAAAGTAAAGAAGATTTAATTTTAAATTTAAAAAAGAATATTTTAATATATTCTAATTAAGAGTAAAGGGGCTTAAATGCCTCTTTTTTCTTGCATAAAATAGTACTTTTAATTAGGTCTAAAGTATTATTCAAAATAATATAATTGTATTATAGTGAAAGTTTCCGGCGAATGGTCATTAAAAAAAATCCTAATAAAGGGTATTACATTAAAGAAAATTGGATAACTGAAGAAAAGGAAATAATAAAAATTCCTTTTTGTATGAATTTACAAGAACATATCGAATTTCAAAAATACATAAAAAGTTTAATTTGAGAGCCTAAACAGGCTCTTTTTTCTTTATCTAAAATAATATAAAAAAATAGGACTATAGTAGGATGTATTTAGTCCACAAATGTGATATAATTATATTATAAGGTAAAGGAAAATCCCTTAAAAAATACCCGTCACTGTTGCCGAAATGTGACGTACTTCAGCGGCACTGGGGAAAGACCAGTATAAAAAGTTAGCTTGGGAAGCATGAAACTCATCCACTAAAGTCTATTAAGGACTTTTTTTATTGCCCATTTCCGGTCAATATTTTAGTTGAATTACTTTAATGTGGTAAAGTGTTAAATTGTTAAAGTAAATAAAAATAGGACTGTAGACTTATTTAAATTAATATAAATACATGATATAATTATATTATAAGGAAGGAGATGTTAGTATGAAACGTACAGAGATTATAAAAGGGTTTGCTAATCATAACATTATAGCAAGTGAAAACAAAATATCACAAGTATGGACATTGACAAGAAATGACGGAAAACAAAGAAGCGGGACAAAAAAAATGATTGAAAATATATTAACTAAATATAATGAACAATATCCCGATAGACTGGTTAAATAAACCAGTCCTTTTTTTTATATCAATACTTTATTACTGTATTACTTTACCACGACAAAGTATTTTTACAGTAAACTTGATCAAAAAAATTCAATACAAAATAATATAAAGATACTAAATCAATTAAAAACTAAAGGAACAAAGAGAAAAACAAAGCTAATCAACTCTAATCACAAATAATATGAATATGTGAGGTTTTACAATTCAACCTTATAATGATATAATAATTACATAAGGTTGAATAAGCCTTAAATTTTACGGGGTATAACCCCAAAAGGAGATGTTTTTATGTTTATAATAAACGTAGGTTCGACTTGCAATGGAGGGTTTGTAAACCCTCAGATTTGCAAAATAAATAATTACTCCGACGTAAATGGGCTGAACAAGTCCGATTACGAAACAGAAATGTTTTTCTTGAAAGAGGAAAACATTGAAAGAATAAAGATTTTTGAGTCTGAAAAGGAGGCTCAAATATATATAAAAGAAACATGGAGTATTTAAGAGCCGCAAGGCTCTTTCTTTTGTTTAAAAATCCTAGTTTCAATAACAGACTTAAATTATGATCAAATGTTTTTTAATTAAGGGCTAAAGCCCTTTTTTTTATATTTAATTCAAAATAATATAAATAGTAAAATAGTCCTATTTAAAATAATATAAAAATAATGTATAATTATATTATAAGGAGTTGATTATTATGTATAACGTAGAATTTAAAGATGGAAGTATAGATCAAGTCCCAAAAATGTGTTGGGATACATTTTTTAGATTGCATAAACAAGAAGGAGATGATTTTATGATTAAAAATAGGATTTCAGATTTCTTCAATAAAAGGATTTTAACTATTACCGACAACAACTTACAACAGAAAAAGTTTTTGGTTGAGTGTTTAAATACTAATGAAAATAGTAGTATAAACGAATTTAGACGACTAATGAGAAACAA
>JGI20214J51650_10002981_pt1 | contig 10626 bp, 9 predicted proteins | sample WetSurMetagenome_FD_51650 | JGI IMG/M metagenome (IMG submission 51650)
AGCACATACAGCGGGTACCCACTCCCATGCGGCACCCCAAGACAAAACGCCGCCGCACTCAACTCCCCACTGTCCCCCAAATACACCGTCGGGGAAAGCGTAAAGAGGTAGGTCATCAGTGTGAGGGTGATGAGAAAATGAACAGGGGACAATTTTGAATCAGTGAATCTCATTATTTTGGAATGAACGGCCTCGCGGCGAGCGATGAGGAGCCCAGGAACTCCCGTAAAGACTGGATTCCCGCCTCCGCAGGAATGACTTCCTGCCAGCACCGTGCTGCGAATCAGGTCCACTGAGATCAGGATATCCGCCAACCAGGTTCGGTCTTCTGTCTTCGCCTTATGCTCTATGCTCTTGGCTCTGAGCGGTGTTCTCGCGTGGCTGCTCTTGAGCTACTCCATATTCCTTCTTCACGATATAGAGAGGGCGCTGCTTGACTTCATCGTAAATCCGGGCAAGGTATTCCCCGAGAATCCCCACGGCAGTCAGCTGGACTCCGCCTAAGAAAAGGATCAAGGTCACGAGCGTGGTGAACCCGGTCTGTGCGGTCTCAATACCTGCGAGCCTCTTGATCACGAAGAGGCACGCCAAGAAAAAGCCTGCCGCGCTGATGAGCGTCCCGCAAAGGGTCATCACTTTGAGAGGCTTGTAGGAAAAGCTGAAGATCGCATCCAAGGCATACTTGATCAGGCGTCTGAAGGACTGCTTGGGTTCGCCTCCGGCCCGCTCCTGGCGATCGTAAGTGACGATGCCCTGTTCGAACCCGACCCAGCTTCTGAGACCGGGGAAAAACCGGTTTTTCTCTGTGAGCTTCTTAAGCTCCTCAATCGCCTGCTTGTCGACCAAGCCGAAGATTCCGGTTTGTGAAGGGATCGGAAAATCGCTGATCCACGTGAACACTTTGTGAAAGGCCTCAAATCCCAGTCTCCTCAGGCCTGTTTCCATGCGGCTCCGACGCTGGGCGCGGACGACTTGAACGCCGCCCCTCCAGCACTCGAGAAGATCGGGGATTACCTCAGGGGGATCCTGCAGGTCACCGTCCATGAACACCACAACGTCTCCATTCGCATGCATCAGCCCGGCGGTGATCGCCGCCTGGTGACCGAAGTTGCGAGAAAGGTCCAAGACCGTAAACCGGGGGTCGGTCCGGTGTTGTTCCATCATGATGGAGAGGGAACGATCCCTGCTTCCGTCGTTCACATAGAGGACTTGCCAGTCCCAGCCCTCGATCCGGCTGCACACGTCGCGAAGGCGTCGCTGCAGTTCTCCGAGGTTCTCTTCTTCATTGTAGATGGGTATGACGATATTGAGCTTCAAGGCGAGCCCCTTTGTCAGTTTCTGCTCTTGAAAGCCACATATTTGCTGCCCAAAAAGTTGAACACCGTTGCCGCAGAAATCCCTATGAGACTGGCAAGGATATACCAAGGGGTGACCCCCATGCCGGCATAGGCGATCAAGAGATGCATCACTCCAATCCGGATGCCCAAACCACCGATACAAATGGAAACAAAAGAAATATAGCTGCGCGGAACGGGCGCTGATCTCCCGGAGCGAAAGGCCCAGATTNTGTTGAACAGGTAGTTCCACGAGACCGCGGCCGAAAATGCAATGACAGCTGCAAATCGCGGATCCAGGGAAGCATAATCCACCAGAGAGATCAGAACCGCAGTATCGACCACGAGCCCGGTCAAGCCCACGAGACAGAATTTGATGAANTCCAAGAATAGAGGATATCGGAACGCATAGAGGCGCCCCAAATGGCGCAAATAGTCCACCTGGGCTTTTAACCCGAGTTTGCTTTGCCCTTGCTCTCTATCCGCAAAGACAATGGGGACATCCATGACTCTTGCCCGTGTCTTCACAACCACTTCAAGAACGATTTTCCAGCCCAGGGGATCCAGCTTAACGCCCTCCAAGATGCTCCTCCGCACAGCCATGAATCCGCTCGTGGGGTCAGAAAGCACGGTGACTCCCTTGGCGAGAAGGCCGGCCCCTTTGCTGATGATTTTTCTAAGCAGAGGCCACTTGTGCGCTCCTCCCCCAGGCACATAGCGGCTCCCCACCGTGGCGTCACATTCCCCTTCAAGAATAGGTTGGATCATGTCCGGTATTTTTTCGACCGGATGGCTCAAGTCCGCATCCATCACAACGCACACATGACCTCGCGCCAAGCCAAAACCCTCGATGACCGCTCCGGATAAGCCCCGATCGCTTTTTCGCACGTGGACCCGGACGGGGTAAGCATCGGCAAGGGTCGAAGCGATACTTGCCGTACCATCCGGTGAATTATCATCGACGACGATCACCTCCCCCTCAATCGCCTTTTCTCTAAAGACCTCTGTAATAGCAGGAATAATCCTTCTGACGTTCTCTGCTTCATTGTATGTGGGCAGGATGACTGAAATCATTTTTCTAGTCCGGTCATTAATTTTACTCAATCTTACGATCTTTATCCAATAATTTTTTTAGATAACTCAGTTGGCCATCGAAAATTTCTCCTCTTTTGCTCATGGTATGGTGCAGAATTGGAATGATGAGGTCTCCGGAAAGTTCGATCTCTTTTGAACCTCCTTTCTGAAGGATGAAGTCCACCGTATGATAAAACAGGTTCTTATCCGTCAGCAGGATATCCAGAAGACTCTCGCCTTGATCTAAGGCCCGACCCTTCAATCCAGCTGCATGATAGATTTCAACGAGATGAAGTCGGGGAGTAATGTCTCTGGGGTTTGCTAAAACCGCTCGTTCAAAAAGACCTGCCGCTTTCCCTCGCTGCCCCATCTGCTTGTAAGCCACCCCTGAGGAAACGAGCACCGAATGATGCAATTCCCGGTCGCTCGTGGCCATATTGAAATAAGGCACCGCCTTTTCAGGCTCTCCGTTTTTCAAGTGAAAAAGGCCAAGGTTATAGGTGGTGTGTGAGTTTTGAGGGTCCACTTCAAAAGCTTTTGTGAGAAGAGGCAACACAGCGTCTTTGTTCCCCTCGCTTTCATAGAGAACAGCGAGGCTGTTGAGAGCAGGATAGCAATTGGGGTCAACCCGGACGGCCTCCCGGTAGAGAACCTCCGCCCGGCCGGGATTCCCGAGATCAAGGTGCAGATTCCCAAGGTTAAAGTAGGTCGCCGCTTCTTCAGCCTTTCGAGGATAGTTGTTCAGGCTCAAGGCCTTTTCATATTCCGCCATGGCCTTAGCCAGTTGATCTCTTCCCTGATACACGGCTCCCATGTTGTGGTGGACCCTTGATTCCGCAGGGGCTTTCTTGATCGTATCGAACCAAAGGGTTTCAGGGGTTTTCCAGGCCCTATTCCTCTCAAAGGTGGCATGGGCAAACCCCATAAGCGTAAAAGCTCCAAAGAGGCACAGGACGAATCTCATGCCCCTTTTCGCCTGATATCTTTCCAAGAGAGAGGTGAAGCCCATGGCAAAAGGCACAAAGAAAAGCATGGAGGGAATATAGTTACGGTGTTCATAAACCAGCTCAAGCGGAAGAATCGTGGACTCCAACAAATGGTTCACAAAGAAGAAAAGAAATGAAAATGAAAGCAAAGGATATTTCTTGGCACCCACGATCAACACGCCTACGATCCCCAGAATGAGGAGAACCGAAAACAGGGTGGACACAGGATTCAACAGGGAGGTGGAGATCTGAAACCCGTGAACAAGACTCAGCCGATCAGGCATCGGATAAAGAAGAAGGGATACGTAGAAGAGAACAACTCTGCTTTCTGTAAGAAGCCTTTGCCACCAAGTAAAGGGGCGGTGGTCGTAACCCGCGAAAAGGGCCGATAAGACGTTTCCTTTCGTGAGAGCTATCCACAGAAATCCGATCACGGCCGCTATCCCGATGACCGCAATGAAGAGCGCCCATTTTTTTCCCGGGCTCCATGAAGCGATACCCTTGATGAGAAGAGCTTCACAGAGCCCCAGGCTCAAGAGAAGCAGAAGAGCGTTTTCTTTTGAACCCAGCGCCATAAGGAATGCGAGCAAACAAGCAATAAACAAAAACGCCGCTCGGAAGTTACAAAGGGAAGTCCGTGCCTTCAGGTAAAAGTACAGGCTCATGATGGTGAACATCCCGGAAAGGGACGTCATCCTCTGGACAATATAGGTCACCGCCTGGGTTTGTATGGGATGAATCGCCCACAAGACCGATGCCAGTAATGCCACATGGTAAGCACGGGAGCCATCTCTTTGGGTCACCGTCCCCAAGCTAAGGGCATTGCGGATAAAAAGAAACAAGAAAAGGGAAGCCACAAAATGAACGGACAAGTTCACGAAGTGATAGCCAAAAACATCCAAACCGTCGCAGAAATAGTTAAGTCCAAAGCTTAGGTAGGCCAGAGGCCTGGGAGAGGCATGAGCGCCCAGATGGCCAGCAAGAAGGACTTGCTTCGTGTGATTCCACGATAGGGTTTTGAGGTGAATGGCGGTGTTGTTTGTGATGTTTGCCGCGTCATCGAAATGCCAGGAGCAGTCGAAGGAATTCCCGTAGATGCAAAGGAGGAGCACCGCTAAGACGGTGAAGGCAAAAAGTTCCTGCCTGCACGGTGAGAGAGCCTTGTCACCGTCTGCGACGTCGTTCATACTCGCCTCAGGTATGAAAACCCATGACCCCTGCCTCCGTGGCATTCACCCTTATCAGGTCACTTGAGGAAGGGGGATAATTGGATTCTATAGAATCGTGCGATGTCAAGTGCCAGGTCTTTGTTGCTTTCTGGTAAAAGGCCGCAGCCTGAACCCCATAAAAAAAGTGAACCGGCCCGGAGGCCAGTTCACTTTTTTTAACGTGTTTTCCAGTTTCACTACTAGTTCGCCGCGGTCACACTGCCACCCGGACCAGACAGAGTATAGGTCTTGTTGCCGGAGCTGTGGATCGCAGTCATGGTGTACTGGCTGGGACCCGCAGCACCCGTCACCGCCACGTTCTGGGTTGTATAGAAGCCGTAGTTGGAGCCGATCAGGGCCACTGGATCTGCCTTGTAGGTTTGGTTGTCCACATAATACGCTTCCTGGGCCGTTGCCGCGTTCCGGATGTCCGCTTCCGCTGCAGAGTTGTAGGACCTGGTTCTGTAAGCGGAGAATTGCGGGATGGCGATGGCCGCCAGAATACCGATGATCGCGATAACAATCATCAACTCAATCAGTGTGAAACCTTCATTCTTCCTCATCATTTTCGTAAACATTTCCTTATCCTCCTTGACTTTGACTATATTTTTTTGGCTCTAAACCTTGATTCTTGCTGAGTCCTTAATTCCGCTTAAAACCTCTTTACCTTTGTTTCACCTCCTCCCCCTCTACCAGTTTCATCCTAGGGCTTGCGATCGTTTTGCTTTTCGCTATGAGGAATATTCAAGTCCTGTGCCATTTGGAGGGGCTGGAGGCACCAAAAAATAACTCAAACAATTTCGATTAGTTAATAAATCTTTTTNCGACAGTCTAAAAGAAACCTTCTGTTTTGGTCTCTGCNGTTTATACGAAATGACACATTTTGGAGGGAAATTGCCGCTTTTTGTCAGGGCTTTTTGTGTTTAATGAGGTGCTCTGGCAGGTTGATCAAAAACGTCCAGATGCAAGGCGACCGAAATTCCGAGGAGTGAGACGTACAGTCCAGTACGTCGCAGCACCGAGGAATGAGGGTAACGCAGCAGATGGGCGTTTTTCATCAACCTGCTAATCCGGAGAAGTAGACAGGCCAAGCTTATCCAGACGGTACCGAAAGGATCGCATGGTGATCCCCAGGAGAGTGGCCGCCCTTTGTTTGGACCCATGGGCCATCTCCAGCCCTCTGAGAATGTAATCCCTTTCGATCTCGGCCAGGATCTGATCCAGATTGATGCCCTCGGGAGTGAGATCCCTGCGCCTGCGGCCTTCCCTGCTCCGCTCTCGTTGAAAATTGGAGAGGGTCAGGCTCTCGGGCAGCACGATGTTGGATGTTTCAAGCGCCACGCTTCGTTCAATGATATTTTCCAGTTCTCTCACATTGCCCGGAAAGCTGTACTGCTTCAGGATGTCCATGGCGTAGGCGGAGATTTTCTTCACATTTTTGCCGAGGTCACGAGAGTACTTCTCCAGGAAATGCTGGGACAAAAGCGCCAGATCCCCCTCCCTTTCCCTCAAGGGGGGCATGGCGATGTGGATGACATTCAGCCTGAAAAAGAGATCTTCCCGAAACCGTCCGTGAATCACCTCATTCTCGAGGTCCTTGTTGGTCGCGGAAATCAATCGCACGTCCACACTTTTTTCTTCGGTGCCTCCCACCGCAGTGAAGGTGCGCTCCTGAATGACCCTCAAGAGCTTTACCTGAATCGCAGGGGTAAGCTCCCCGACTTCGTCGAGGAACACGGTCCCTCCATCCGCCACTTCGAAGAGACCTTCCTTGTCCGCAGCCGCTCCTGTGAAGGCGCCTTTCTTGTAGCCGAAGAGCTCACTTTCAATGAGGTTGTCGGGAATCCCGGCGCAGTTGATGACCACGAAGTTCCTATCACTTCTCGGGCTCTGACGATGAATCGCCTTGGCCACTAGTTCCTTTCCAGTGCCACTTTCACCGGAGATAAACACATTCGATTTGGTTGGACCTACCCGTTCGACCAGATCATAGATCCTCTTTATCTGTGGACTTTCGCCGACCAGGCAGCCAAAGTGCTGGACGCTCTTGGATTCGATCTCCCCTTCGACACCCGCTGCCGGCTTTTTGGATTCCAGGGCATCCCGGACGATTTTCTTGAAATCCCGGACCTTGAAAGGCTTGGGAATGTAGTCGTAAGCCCCTTCCTTCATGGCCTCCACAGCCGTTTCAGCAGTGGCAAAGGCGGAAATCATGATCACGGTGCTCTCAGGGTTCAGCGCTTTCGCCTTCTTCAGGACATCGATTCCGTCGAGGTCCTGCATCCGGATATCCGTGATGACGAGATCAAAGGTGATCTCTTCCAGAACCTTGAAAGCCTCTTCCCCGCTCGCCGCCAGACTCACCCGATAGCCTTCTTTGCTGAGCAGGATTTCGAGGAATTCCCTCATGCTCCTCTCGTCATCCACAACCAGGATGCTATAGTTCTCTTTCCCAGACAATTCGACCTCCTACCATGGTCATGACATTGATTCCCTTCATGCTCCAGCCAATAAAAGGCGAGTTCTTGCCTTTGGATCTCATGCCCTCGGCTTTTACGACATAGGAATACTCCGGATCAAGAATCGCCAGGTCTGCCGCGGCTCCTTCCGCCGGAACTCCTCCGGCAACGCCCAATAGGGTCGCAGGGGCATAAGACAGTCTTCTCACGGCTTCAGGCCAACTCAGGATCCCCTCCCTAATGAGGCCAAGGGTGAGCGGGACCGCAGTCTCCAGACCGACGATGCCGAAGGGCGCGCTTTCAAAGGCCACGTTCTTTTCAGCCTGGCTGTGGGGCGCATGATCCGTGGCGATCACGTCAATGACCCCTTCAGCAAGCCCCTTCTTGATCGCCTCCACATCCTCGGGTCCTCTCAAGGGCGGGTTCATCTTGGCGCAGGTATTATACTCCTCCACGGCCCGATGATCTAAAGAAAAATAATGGGGGGCGGTCTCCGCGGTCACCGGAATCCCGTCCTCCTTGGCCCTCCGGATCCACTCTACGGAACCGGCGGTGCTGACGTGTGCAATGTGCACGGGAAAGCCCGTTTCCTGGGCCAGGGAAATCTCCCTCCTGACCATCAGCTCTTCACTCGCCGCCGGGATGCCCCTCAGGCCAAGGCGCGCGGACACGGCTCCCTCATGCATCACCCCGCCTTCGGAGAGGCTTAAATCCTCGCAGTGAGAGATCACCGCAAGGCCCAAGGATCTCCCTAGCTCCATGGCCTGCCGCATGAGCTCTCGCTTTTCCACGGGCCGGCCGTCGTCTGAAACGCCCACCGCCCCGGCTCTTCGAAGTTCATCGAAATCGGTGAGGGTCTCTCCCCGCTGCCCCCGACTGATCGCCGCGATCGGATAGATCCTGCAGAGGTTTACCTCTTTGGCGCGGCCTAGAATGAATCCTGTGACTGCTCCCCGATCGTTTACGGGGTTCGTATTCGGCATGCAGGCAAGTGCCGTGAAGCCTCCGGCAACTCCCGAGAGGCTTCCTGTGGCAATGGTCTCTTTGTGCTCGTAGCCGGGTTCCCTCAGGTGAACGTGCATATCCACCAGGCCAGGCACCACCAGGCGGTTTCGTGCATCGATTTTTTTGAGACGGGGCCCTGCCTCTAAGAAGGCGCCGCTAGGCAGGATCTTCGCAATCCTCTCTCCTTCGATCAGCAGATCCCGCTCCTCCACGCGGTTGCGGACAGGATCGACCAGTTTTCCCCCGTGAATCAAAATCGCCACAGCCCAACCCCTCGAAGGAGTCTGCGCCCACCCGGTCTCACCACAGAGACACGGAGGGCACAGAGAAAAGTTTCTGTTTGTCGGGAGATACCGACGAACAGAATTGTTCGCTCCCGAAATCAATTTCCATGCTGTTATGAAATGTAAAGAGGCTATTTTCGCCTATCGGTATCTCCCGATAGGCGAAAAAGTCCCTCTGTGACCTCTGTGCCTCTGTGGTGAACAAAAAAACCTCCTTGTGGAAAATCCGCCAAGGAGGTTCTTTTATGGATGGAGTTTCAGCACTCACCATGCGCTCATGCCGTTTCCTTTTCTGCACTTTCCGGCTTCACCGCTTCCGTCTTTTCCGCTGCTTGGGTTTTCTCTTTGGGCTTCGCTTNTTTCTTTTTCTTTGCACCGGCCTTGNCGGTTGGTCCTGATGCGGTTTTCCCCTTTTTCTTGCCCTTTTTCTTGCCTTCTTCCTTAAGCAGAAGCTGAACGATCGAAATCAGGGCGCCATCGCCTTTCCGATTCTCCTTTTTGACGATCCGGACATACCCTCCCTGCCTGTCCATGAAGCGATCCTTGAGTTCGTCGAACAGCTTGTGGACCACGGCCTTTTCCCGGATCGTCGCCAGCGCCTGCCTGCGCGCATGAAGATCTCCTCGTTTGGCGAGAGTGATCATTCTCTCAGCGACCTGCCTCAATTCTTTTGCCCGCGCGTCCGTGGTCTCCATTTGCTCATGCTTGAACAAAGAGGTCACCATGTTCCGAACCATCGCCAACCGATGGCTGGGAGCGCGCCCAAGATTTCTTCCTGCTTTCAAGTGTCTCATGGATCTAAGCCTTTTCTTCCTTCACCGACTCGCCTGGCGAGTCCAGTTTTTTCGGTAAGGGGAAATTGTCGAGTTTCATGCCCAAGGAGAGTCCCATCTCTTCCAGAATGCCCTTGATTTCATTAAGGGACTTCCTGCCGAAGTTCTTGGTCTTGAGCATTTCAGCCTCCGTCTTCTGGACAAGCTCCCCAATATAAGTGATGCTCGCATTTTTCAGACAATTAGCTGAACGCACCGAAAGTTCAAGTTCGGACACGGGTCTGAAGAGATTCGCATTGAGCTTCTCCTCGTCCTCGTGCTCTTCTGTTTCCAGGGGCTCAGGCTCCTCCTGGAAGCTGATAAAGGGCTGCATCTGCTCTTTGAGGATTTTCGCCGCATAAGCGACCGCGTCCTCCGGAGTGATGCTCCCGTCCGTCCAGATCTCCAGGGTCAGTTTGTCGTAGTCCGTGATCTGACCCACCCGTGCGTTGGTGACCACGTAGTTGACCTTTTGAATGGGCGAAAAGATGGCATCCACGGGAATCTCTCCGATGGCTTGCTCCCCGCCCTTAACCGTCTCCGTGGAAAGATATCCCTTTCCCATCTTCACCACCATTTCCATGCCCAGCTTGGCTTCTTTATTCAGTGTGGCGATGTGCTGCTCGGGATTCAGGATCTCCACGGCTCCGTCCGTCTCAATGTCCTGTGCTGTGACCGCTCCTTCTCCTTTTTTCGACAAACGGATCACCGCATCTTCCGAGTCCACCAACCTCAGCTTGATCTGCTTGAGGTTGAGAATGACGTCCGTCACATCTTCTCTCACCCCTGGAATAGTGGAAAACTCGTGCACCACGTCATTGAATTTCACNGACACAATGGCGGCGCCCTGCAAGGAAGAAAGGAGGATTCGCCTCAACGCATTTCCAATGGTAATGCCGAAACCTCTCTCGAGGGGTTCACACACGAATTTGCCGTAGGAATGGGTGCGGCTATCCTCCTCGATCGAGATGCTCTTCGGCTTAATCAACTCTCGCCAATTTCTTACTTTTAGATCTGTCAAAAAAGACCTCCGATTAAGTGATTACTCTGGGTTTTTACTCGACCCCGCAGGGCCAACTTCCCTCAGTCCGGTGGGTCCCCCCGGTCAGAGCCCCGGGGTAACCACTTCGTCGCCCTTCGACTTCCCCTCGTTCGGAACCCCATCCCGAGCGAGGGTCCACGGCCGGAGGCCTTGGCCCGAGTCGAGGGGTCGGTTTCCTATGACAGAAACAGGTTCAATGACATCGTTTCAAGAACGCCCTTGCTCAGAGGTTGCCCCCTACTTGGAATAGAGCTCCACAATCAGGCTTTCCTGGATGGGCATGGTCAATTCTGCGCGGTTGGGAACGGTTTTCAGGATTCCCCTGAATTTTTCCTTCTCCACCTCCATCCAGTTGGGAATTCCCCTGCGGGCCACCGTCTCCATTGCTTCCAGAACGACCGGAATCTTCCTCTTGTTTTCCC
>JGI20214J51650_10002982_pt1 | contig 10625 bp, 8 predicted proteins | sample WetSurMetagenome_FD_51650 | JGI IMG/M metagenome (IMG submission 51650)
TCCCGGCAAATATCGTACAGCACTTTTCCATTCGATGAATTGCGGCCCGCCACAAACACCATCACGTCGTTCGATGCCGCAAATTCCCTCAGCTTCTTCTCCCGCCCGGCAACCTGCCCGCAAATCGTATCCTTTGCATGAAAGTCGATCGCCGATTCTTCAAACGTCCCGACGACCACCTCTGCAATTTTCTCCCGGAGCACGCGCGCGATCTCATGAAACGTCGGCTTGTCCATTGTGGTCTGCGAAAAGAGCACTGTCTTCTTCGTCAGATCCACCTTGCTGATTTCATCGACGGACTTGATGACGATGGCGTTGCCCCGCGTCTGGCCAACCAGGCCCACCACTTCCGCATGATCCTTCTTGCCGAAGATGACGATCTGGTAATCAGCGTCAAAGAATTTTCTGATGCGCTCCTGCACCTTGGATACCACCGGACAGGTCGCGTCCACCAGCGTCACGCCAAGTTCCTTTGCCCGTGCATACGTCTCAGGAGGTTCACCATGAGCCCGGATCAACACGCGCTTCCCCTTGAGCCGGGGGAGGTCGTCGTGCGTAATCGGAGTGAGTCCCTTGTTCCGGAGGCGCTCGATCTCGACGGGATTGTGAATCACTGGACCGAGGGAGTACAGTTCACTCTCATCCTGCATCTGCTCTTCAGCAATATCAATTGTCCTGACAACACCCCAACAGAAACCCGAATTGCCATCGACAGTCACTTTCATTGTGTCGTCGACTCCTGCATCGTTCTGGATACCGTATCGAGCACGAAACGCACCTGCTCTTCTATGGTCAATGCCGACGTGTCGATATCAATCGCGTCATCGGCTCGCCGGAGGGGCGCTTCAGCGCGGCCCGCATCGCGTGCATCGCGCTCTCGTATATCCTCTAGAACGGTATCCAGTGGCAGCACGGTTCCCGTTGCCGCAAGTTCCTGCTGCCGCCGCCGGGCGCGGGCTTCAATGCCCGCCACCATAAAGAACTTCAAATCCGCACCGGGAAATACCACTGTCCCGATATCCCTCCCATCCATCACAATTCCACCTTCGGCTCCCAGGAGCCGTTGTTCACGCACCATCGCACGCCGCACACCGGGATAGCTGCTGACCGGACTGACGGCTTTCGAAACATCCGGCGTGCGTATGGCATCGGTGACATCGTCACCATCCAGATATACCCGGAGAGAGCCGTCCTTCAGCGTCAGTGCGACGCGTGTTGCCGGCATGAGGGCTTCAATGTCTTCCTTTTGCTCAACGCCGAGTCCCTGATGCAGAACTTTCAGCGCGACAGCACGATACATCGCGCCGGTGTCGACATGAAGGTAGCCCAGCCGTTCAGCAACCAGCCTGGCCGTCGTGCTTTTTCCCGACGCAGCCGGGCCGTCGATGGCTATTACGAGCTTCCGAGGTCTCAATCCGACACTTCCGCAAAGGAATTAAATATACTCAAATCCATCAATCATAACAAGTTTTTTGACTGCTCCGTGGAAATCCTTATATTCCATACAGATATGGGAGTTTCAATGCGCAAACTCAGCCACGACGAAATCTCCGCCCGGAGGGTCCCCCGTCACAAAATCGACGAAATCGACCGTCTCCCGATCATGGGAATGCTCGACAACATCCGGTCACTGTACAATGTCGGGTCGGTGTTCCGCACTTCAGATGGCGCCCGTATCAGCAAGCTTCTGCTCACGGGCTTCACGCCCCACCCGCCGCGGAAGGAGATCGACAAAACCGCCCTGGGAGCCACAACCACCGTCCCCTGGGCGTATTACAATGATCCTGCTGAGGGCGTCGCCGAGGCGAAGAGGCAGGGCGCACGGATCTGTGTGCTGGAACATACAACGGAGAGCATCCCGTACTACGAAATTACTCCGGACCTCTTCCCCATCTGCCTCGTCGTGGGAAACGAACTGACCGGTGTCACACCCGGGATTGTCGAACATGCAGATTTGGCGCTCGAGATACCGATGTTCGGCGTCAAGCAATCGTTGAATGCAGCCGTGGCCTATGGGATCGCCGTGTTCGAACTGGTCAGGATCTGGCAGGAGAGGAAGAATCGTTGATGTCGAATGCAAGCGTGAAGAAATCTGTGCGCTCAAGCGTGTGAATCCGGACAACACCGGCACGGACAAGGCCGACGAGAATGCGTGATGCCCGGTGCTCGGAGATGTTTACAAGCTGACTGAACTCCTTCGCCGTAATCCTTTCGTGCGTATCGAGATACTGGAACAACCGCTTCTCATTCTCTCCGTATTCAATCCGCACCGGCGGCGCATCAGGCCGCTCATTCCGGAGAATCTTCACGACCTCTTTGCTCGCCATGACCGTCTTGTCATTAACGCGGATATACACCCGCGTGCCTTCACCGCCATCCGGTGAACCGTTGGCAGGCGCGGCGAAATAGTGGGGCTTGCCGGCGCTCTCCGCCACCGTGGCAACGATGACATCCTTTCCACTGAATGGCACGATGTCGATGTCCGGCAGGATCTCCGGTTCGCAAAAGACCGAGCCCGCCTCAAAGATCAGATCTGCCTCGCTCTTCTCGCTCTCAACGCCGACGATTGATCCGTCGTCGTCCACACCGAAAAGAATGTGTCCGCCCTTTGTGTTAGCGAAGGCAATCAGCGCGCGGGCAATCTTCTCCGGCGTTGATACCTTCCGTTTGAACTCGATCGTGAATCCCTCACCCTGTTCAATCAGGCGTTTGACGTCCCTGAAATCCATCTTCACTCCCCTGATCAGTCACTGTGGAATCCGGAGCAGGCAGCACCGGTTCTGGAGAAGGCTGCTGCGGAGGTTCCTCCGTCCGCGGTTTCACGTCAGTACTGCTGTCCGGCTGCACTTCTGGCTTCAGATGGTCGAGCCAGTTGCGGGACGACATACGACCAAGCACGATACCCTTCCGGCGCATGACGTACCGACTGTCCACATTGGGCTGATGGCGCAACGGACTCGGGATCACCGCAGCAAGCCGGGATGCCTCATCAATCGTCAGCGCAGAAGCGGATTTCCCGAAGTATGCCCGGGCTGCTGCCTCTATGCCAAAAACGCCCCGCCCCCACTCGATGATGTTCAGATAGATCTCAAGGATTCTCTGTTTCGTCAGCATGCGCTCCATCATCAGCGTGATGGCAACCTCTTTGAGTTTCCGGACAGGATCCTTGGAAGTCGACAGGAACAGATTCTTGGCCAGCTGCTGCGTGATAGTGCTTGCGCCGCGCGCCGGTCTCCCCTCTTCGAGGTTCTTCTCGAACGACTCCTGTACCTCGAACCAGTCAATACCTCCATGCTCGTAGAAGGTGCCGTCCTCGGCAACGATGATGGCGTTGATCACGTGGCGCGGAATCCTTGACAAGGGAATCCANCGCTGCGTGATCTTCAACGGCTTCCCATCATCCTCTGCCTCGCGAAGTCGCTGACGCATCAACGCGCTTTCGGTGGGATTTTCGGATTTCAGCCGGTAGACACCGTAATACGGGAGTGTGAGGACCTCGAAGAGTACAAACGCCGCAATGAGCAGAAAGACCGTCTTCACCTTGTGCGCACGCATCCAGGCAAGGAGGCGCTGGAGACGGGCTGGTGATTGTGTTGCCGCAGGTTCAGGTGGTACAATAGGTTGATCAGTCAACTGGTGATTCCCTGGGAGTCGTCATTGGGGACTCGCTCCCTCACTTCCCCCCATCTCGCGAGAGAGGGGGAGCGGGGTGAGTCCTAGTTTGAATCCAGATATTCCTGCAGCATCAGCCTCGCCGCCATCTCGTCCAGAACGCCCTTCTGCTGCCGCTGCTTCTTCTTCATTCCACCCTTGCGAATTGCCGCCCCTGCCTCAACCGTGGTGAAGCTCTCGTCCCACGTCGTTATGGGCACCGTCACCGCAGCCTCCAGCCGCTGTATGAATTCTTCAACCTCCTCGCCTTTCTTCCCCTTGCCGCCATCCGGCGCATACGGCATCCCGACGACAATCGAGGCTACCTGATGTTCCTCAACGAAATCAGCCAGCGTGGGTATCAGCGCGGGGGTATTCTGCAGGACTCCTGCTCCTGACGCAATGAGCCGCAGCGGATCGCTCAATGCCATCCCCAACCGCCGGCTACCGTAGTCGATCCCCAGAACACGTCCGATCATTGTTGGATCACCCTACTCCTCAAATCGTTCAGCCCGGCGAATACCCGGTACTCTGCGGAGCTTCTCGACAATGCGTGTGAGATGATCCGTGTCCTGAACGTTAACGATGAATGTTCCATCGAAACTCCCATCCTCGGAATCGATGGTCACGCTTCTGATATTCGTGTTGAGATAGGTGGAAATTGCGTGGGTCAGGTCGTTCAACATGCCGGGCTTGTCATCTCCGGAGACACGGATTCCTGCAACGAAAAGCGTTCCATTTTCGGCGGGCAGATGCACTTCCACGATTCTGTCCGGCGCAGTCACCATCATTGATTGCAGGTTGTGACATGTGCGACGGTGTATCTTGATCCCTTCGCCCGTGGTGACGAATCCTACAACGTCATCGCCAGGGAGGGGCTGGCAACATTTTGCATAGTTGTGCAGGAAGTTGTCCTGAGCGCCTTCGAGCACGATCCCGGAGGAGACACTGCGTGCGGTGGAAATGAACCGGTTGAACAGCCCATCGATGCGGGAATCTTCCTGCCCGACCGGCGAAGGGTGCTTCTGCTCCTCCTGGTACTGTGCGATCAGATCATCCGGATCGATGGTGCCATCCCGAACCCCGAGATAGAGTGCCAGGGGCCCGTCGATCTTCCTCTCGCGCAGGAAGTCCGCGAGATCGTCTTCGTTGATGCTGAGCTTCGACTTCTTCAGACGTTTTTCCCAGAGGTCCCGGCCTTCATCAACCACCTTCCGCTGCTCTTCCTTGATCCACCTGCGGATGTGTGACTTTGCCTTGTGGGTAACGACCGATTTCTCCCAGTCGGGATTCGGCGTCTGGTTTTTCGACGTGAGGATCTCCACCTGGTCGCCGCTCTGCAGCTTCGTATCGAGAGGAACGATCCGTCCGTTCACTTTTGCCGCAAGCGTATGATCGCCGACCTTGGAGTGAATTTCGTAGGCGAAGTCGATGGGCGTTGAGCCGTTCGGCAGGATCTTCAGGTCGCCCTTCGGAGTGAACAGATAGATCTCGTCCTGATAGAGGTTGAGCTTGAAACTCTCCATCAACTGTTGCGTCGGGACCTGCCCTTCGGCGGCATTCTCGAAGATTTCACGGACCCAGCTGACCCAGTTCTGGAGTTCCGGATCGACACTCGCCACGTTATCCTTGTACATCCAGTGTGCAGCCACACCTTTTTCCGCCACCTCGTGCATCGACCTCGTGCGGATTTGCACTTCGACCATGCGGCCGTCGGGCCCAACCACGGTTGTATGAATCGACTGGTATCCGTTCTTTGGGACGGAGATGTAGTTCTTGAAACGCTCCGGGTTCGGCATGTACGTATCGGAGACAATGCCGTAGACACCGAAGCAGTCATTGGGATCGTCAGTATCGAGAATAATCCTCACCGCAAACAGGTCATACACTTCCTCGAGCGGCTTGTTCCGCTTGAGCATCTTGTTGTAGATGCTGTAAATGTGCTTCGGACGCCCGCTGATCTCGAATTTGTAGCCTGTGTCTCTCAGCCGCCGTTCAAGGGGCTGTGAGAACTTGTGGATGTAATGCTCCCGTTCGCGTCTGCGGGATTTTAGATCGCGCGCGATCTGGTCGTAGGCCTCGCGGTGAATGTGCTTGAACGAGAGATCTTCGAGCTCCCACTTGATGTTCGCAAGGCCGAAGCGATGGGCGAACGGCGCGTAGATATCGAGCGTCTCCTTCGCCAGGCGCCGCTGCTTCTCCGCCGGAAGGTATTCCAGGGTCCGCATATTGTGCAGCCGGTCGGCAAACTTCACGAGCATCACCCGGATGTCGTTCATCATGGAGAGCAGCATCTTCCGGTAGCTCTCTGCCTGGGTGACGTCGTGACTCTTGAAGATATCGGAGATCTTCGTCGCCCCATCCACGATTTCCGCGATCGTGGAGCCAAACTCCTCCTTGATGTCCTTGATCTGGTATTCCGTATCTTCCGCGACGTCGTGGAGCAATGCCGCGGCGACAGAAACATCATCAAGGGGGATCTCTTTGGCGACGATTTTGGCTACGGCATAGGGATGGTCGAAGAACGGCTCGCCCGAGGCACGGATATCATGCCGATGGGCATTGAAGCTGAAATCGAACGCACGCCGGATCAGCGTTTCATCAACGCGAGGGAGGCTCTTCTGACACATGAGGAGAAGATCCTCGAGCTTCTTTTTATACTTCGGGTTGGTCATGGTATCCGGCGTTTAAGGGGCCTATAAAAAATATAGGTGCTCGGGGAGGGATTGTCAAGCAGGGATCTGAGCCAAGATCGAGACCAAGATTGAGATTGAGGGGAAAACCCACAAAAGACGATCGAGATCAAGGAATTGGCCGTTACCAGGTCGCAATTCCTCAATCTCGATCTGAGTCTTAATCTACCGCCGGTCTATCTGGTCAGCAGCATCATCCTCGCCTCGGTGTACCCGCCCGCCGTCAGGCGACAGACATAGGCGCCGCTTGCCAACCCTGTGGCGTCGAAGGAAACCTCATAGCTCCCCGCTTCCTTCCGTTCGGCCACAAGGACAACCACTTCGCGCCCGAGGAGGTCGTAGACGACGAGTCGAACCATGCTGGCCACCGGCAACTCATATCTGACAACCGTCTTCGGATTGAATGGGTTCGGATAATTCTGCCAGAGTTGGAATCTTGATGGTAGAGAGGCATTCTCTACGGCAGTACCGCCACCAGTCGCAGGTTCCACAACGAGAAATGCTGTGTACGGCGTAAGGACGCTGTACTTTATGCTGAGTGCTATGACCTGGTTGACGAGTTCCGTTTGTTCCCCAACGACCTTGATGAGATCGAGGACGCTTTGGATCTTCAATGCACCCCAATACCTCCCCACAGCTCCAGGTCAGCGTTGTGTCGGAGAACTTCACGTCTGCACCCAGCAGGAGCGGAGTTATGCCCACGGTTCCCGTTAGATTCACATGCGAGGTGCCGAATGTTGTGAAGCGACCGGTCGTCAACAGCTGGTCTCCCGCGAAGAGGTCCGGCAATGTCGCCGGATGGACATCGTAAGCGCCGAGGCTGCCAAAATCCATGGCCACACTCCGCACACGCGGGAGAAACACGTGCCGGTACAGCTCTTTTGCAACGATGTAAATACTGTCATCAGCGGTGACTTGTGTGAATGAACCATCGGTCAGTTCTGCCAGGCTCTCCAGCAGTGTGTAGTCCGGTTCGTCACCCACGCCAAGTGGGAACAACCGGACATTGTCCTTGTTCCACCTGGTCGTGAATGCCAGCAGCGAATCCGGAGAGATCTCTCCCCAGCTGGGCTGACCATCGGTCACGAAAATCACCGACGCGTGGACAGGATCGGTGTACGTCATCAGGAATGCCTGATGGAGCGCATCCTCGAAATTCGTAAGGCCGAGTGCATTGAGCTTCGAGACAAACACGCGGGCGGAGTCCTTGGCCGACGCCGTCGCCTTGACGAGATCCGCACTGAGCTTCGCCGTCCCCGTACTGAATGCGATGATGTTGAACCGGACATCCTCGGTCAGGAGGTCGATGAATTCGTTGAGAGCTTCCTTGAGCTGCTCGATGCGTATACCCTCCATGCTTGACGATACATCGACCACGAATGTCAACTCGCGCGTCGCAATGGAATCCCCGGCCAGAGAGTCGGGCAACGTTGACCAGAGGACAAAATAGGGTGCCTCAGACGGGAATTCGGGAGGAACGTGACTCAGGGCGATCATCGAGTTCTGTGCCCTGTCGATCGATGCTTTGACACTGAAATCCCTGGAGAATGCAATATTCTCCAGTCCGTAGGTGACCGTGTAGTGACAACTGTCGACCTTGTTCACCACCACTGCAGTCAGTGATTGATCGGCCGAGGTCTGGACCCCGCTGATCGGGAGTTGTGAGCGAAGGTCGACAGAAATCGAAGCCAACTCAATGGGCAGAGACGTATAATCGGACATATCGAGCGGGAAGATATACTGGATGCTCCCTCTATAATACGTGAGCGGCTGAGAGTACTGGATTTCGATGCGCCGCGTATTCCTCGCCTCAAACGGGAAGATTCGCAAGCGGAATGTGTTGGATCCCAGTTGTTCCAGAATAGCGGGATCCTGCATGCGCGTCACGATTTCGGTGTATTTGACAATGGCATCTTCAAGCTTCTTCACTGTATAAGGAGTGCGCACACCGTTGATCCAGAGGTACATCTCGTGAACCTGGGCACCTGCGGGCAACGTGAAGATGTAAAAGCCTTCCAGACGGAAGTTGTTGTCGTTGGCGAACTCCTGATCGACAGTTGTCACTGCTAATTGATCATGGATAGCGACTGTCGCCTTCAGGCTTTTGATCCTGAGGTTGTAGATGGGACTGCTCGCGCTGTTGGGAATCCTGGCATAGACGCGGCCAATGGCCCATGAGACGTCTGTGAAGGCAAGGGCAACTGCCACGACGACAAGGCACCAGATAGAGAGTTTCATCGAAGGCTCCGATTATTTGATGAGCAGCATGCGCGCCCCAAGCAGCGCATCACCAAAATCCACTATGTAGAAATACGCACCGGATGGCATTGGCAGTCCATTCCGGCTGAGGGCATCCCAGGAAACCTGATACTCTCCGTCTCCTGTGACTGCGACTGTCAGTACCCGCACAAGCTGACCCGCCGCGTTGTAGATCTTCACCGAAACGGATCCGTGAAGCGGGCGAGCCACCCGGAACTTGATCACCGTGCCGGCATTGAATGGGTTCGGGTAGTTGCCGAGTAATTCATGCGCAACCGGGCGACCCGCATCTGACGCTGTTGCCCGCTCCTCCACGCCCGTGTTTCCCCCACTCCCGGTAAAACTGGTAAACGGGCTGACGACGCCATATCGCATGCTGAGTTCCACAATTTCGTTCTTGATCTCCCCGGCGAGCGCAGACCCGGACGGGGCGCTGTAGTAGCGAACAAGGAGGAACTCAATTTTCAACTTCGCCCAGAGTTTCGGGAGGAATGAATACTTCTCGACCAGCGTATCCGCCAGAGAGAGATCATATTGGTAGGAGACCGGGCGTCCGAAGCTCGTTCCCGAGAACGTGACCGTCCCTCCTACTGCTGACGTGTATGTCCCGCTGACAAGAAGTTGCTGCCCCTTGTACAGGTTGGGCAGGGGATTCGGATACGGTTCCGAGATTGCCGGTGAGGAAAAACTGATCTTGGGTCCGATAATCACCGGATTCCGGATCGTGTTGTAGAATTCCGAGATGCGTGTTTGCAGCTGATCGTTGCCGAGGAATTCAGCAACGCCGCTGTTCGCGGAGGCTATCATAGTCAGCAGTTGCTTGTTCACATCGGAACCGATTCCGAAGGTGAAGATGTAGATTGTCTTTCCTGTTGCTTTGACCTCGCGCGCGATGATGGCGAGAATGCTGTCCGTGCCCGTCTGTCCTGCGGTTGCGACACCATCCGTGAAGAAAATAATGATATTCGCGATGGAATCGTCAACTGACTTGAAAAACGGGATGGTTTGCTGGAATGCACCCGAAATGTTCGTCGCTCCCCGGGCTTCCAGGCCGTTGACATACGCGAGGGCCGAATCCCGTGCCGACAACGTGTAGGGAACGAGGCCAGACCGGAAGGGTGTGATCAGGTCATCAAAATCCACGAGCGTGAACGCATCTCCCTCATTCAGGTTGTTCACGATGTGCTTGGCGGCATTTCGTGCCTGTACCATTTTCTCGCCCGACATGCTTCCGGAGCGATCGATGATCAAAGCGAAGTTCTTGCGTATAACGTCAGTGCCGGTCGGATCCGGCTCTACAACGAACGTGAAATATCCGAGCGTGTCCGAGGGCTTTGTGCTGTACGAAAACAGCCCCATCTCCGTCGCGCGCAGCGAGTATGACACGACGTAGTTGGATTCGGCAGAGGCGGAGTTCCGTTCGAACGTGGCAAGAGCTTGGTTCCCCGCATTGGAAGTGGTCCCCCCTGCAGGTTGCTCCAGGGAGATTGACTCGATGGTCCGTTGGGATGACAGGGAAAAGAGCAGGGCCTGTGTTTGCAGCGCCGTCGTCTGAATGAGGTGATAGTCGTTGGGGTACTCGTACGTGACAGTTCCGAAGAAGTACGTGAGGAGCTCCACATACGTCAATTCCACCGTGAGCAGGGAATCGGGCTTCAGAGGCCGGGGGAGCGGAAAGTAGAGTGGCTTTGCGCCGAGATAATTTTTCAATGAGGAGATCATCGTCGGCCCGGAGCCGGGCAGCGTTGAATCCTGTGGCTGCGCAGCAAAGCTGGCCTGATGCCAGACTCCCCCTTCCTGCCAGCGCAACCGGGTAGCCGTCGCCCCAGCCGGCATGGGGAATGCGTAGGCTACAGTGTCTACTGTCGTTGAGATCCCGAGGAACTGCTGTGTTGTGGTGGTCATAGCCACCTGTCCCTCTACATTGACTTCCACTCTGCTCCAGAGAAGCTTCGCGTACTTGCCGTTGGTTGCATCACTGACCACAACACCGTTGGCGAGCGTCAGACGTGACGCAACAGC
>JGI20214J51650_10002984_pt1 | contig 10623 bp, 10 predicted proteins | sample WetSurMetagenome_FD_51650 | JGI IMG/M metagenome (IMG submission 51650)
ATGGTGTTGGCCGGGTAGTTGACGCTGAAATCGACCTGGTTGCCCACAACCGCGGTCAGGCTCGGGCCCCCGCCGCCGTAGGGAACGTGCCTGAATTTCAGCCCCGCCGCTTTTGCGAAGATCTCCGCGGGCAGATGGCTCATCCCGTAGAGGCCGCCGGAACTGAAGGCCAGCTGGCCCGGCTTGGCCTTGGCCGCCGCCACGAAATCGGCCAGGGTCTTGTACGGTGAATCCATGGGAACGATGAGGAGCGTCGGGCTCATGGTGAAGGTGCCGATCCCCGCAAAATCATGACTCGTGAAGGGCGGCTTTCGGCCATTGGCAATTTCCCATTCGAGGGCGTTGGGGATGTTGACCGATCCCACGGTCAGTGTGTATCCGTCCGGAGCGGCCTGCGCTCCAGCCAACCCCCCCACCATTCCAGTCGCTCCGGTCTTGTTGATCACCACGACCGGCTGCCCCAGGATTTTTTGCGCAACGGATGCGAACGCCCTGGCCTGGATGTCCAGGGTCCCGCCTGGAGCCTGCGGGTTGATCAGGGTGACGGCCTTGGTCGGGTAATCGGCTGCGAAGGAAACACCCAAGCCTGCCAGCACAACGGCCACAAGCATGCAGGTCACTCGAATCCTCTTTTTCACTTCTCTTACCTCCCTTTGTGAGTATTTGATAAGAATTGCATTACTCCTCTTCTTCCAGGGCCTTTTCCCAGGAAGCCCGCTTGGGCCTCAACGCCCTGTAACTGTTCCAGAGCAACAATACTCCGGACAATCCGAGAAGCACAAGAGAGATCGGACTTTTCCAGAAGATGGAAAAGGATCCGCCGCTGCGCATCAGCGATTGCCGAAAGGTCATTTCCATGGTGGGGCCTATGATCATGGCGAGAATGAACGGAGCGATGTCGAAATCAAGCTTACGGAAAAGGTAACCCAGGACCCCTGACACCAGAAGAATGATGAGCTCCACCACGCTCGAGTTGACCGCATAGGTTCCGACCAGGCAGACGAGCAGTATGACGGGAAACAGAACCCGAAAAGGGACTCTCAGGAGATTGATGAAGAGCCCGACCAGGGGGAGGTTCAAAATAATCAGGATCACGTTCCCGACGTACATGCTGGCGACCAAGCCCCAGAACACCTGGGGTTGCTCTGAAATGAAAAGCGGGCCGGGCCGCACCCCGTGAATCAAGAGGGCGATCATCATCACTGCCGGCGCCGGCCCTGTGGGGATGCCCAGCCCCAGAAAGGGGATCATGGCACTCTCGGAAGCGGCATTGTTCGCCGTCTCCGGGCCTGCCACTCCCTCGATGCGTCCTGTCCCGAACTCTTGAGGTCTCTTGGAGAGGCGTTTCTCTAGAGTGTAGCTCAGAAAACTCGCCAGTACATGCGCTGAACCGGGCAAAAGGCCGACAAGGAAACCAAGCCCTGTTCCGCGAAAAATGGGGCCCCACGATGCGCGAAGTTCTTCCCGGCTGGGCAGAAGCTCCCGGAACCTGATCTTGTGGGCCTGGCGCACCAAACTCTCTTCCGTGGAAGAGAGGATCTCCCCGATTCCGAAGACCCCCATGGCGACGGGGATGAACCCGATGCCGTCGTAGAGTTCCTTGATTCCGTGTGTGAACCGCATGGTCCCGGTGAGCTGGTCCATGCCCACAGTTCCGATCAGAAGGCCCAGCAGGATCATGGGCACGGTCCTGAAAAAGGAACCCTTCCCTAGGGACCCCATCAGAATGAAGGCGATCAGCAGAAGAGCGAACATCTCAGGAGGGCCGAACTTCACCGCCTCATTGGCGAGAAAAGGGGCCAGGAACATGAGGCCTGCAATTCCCAGGGTGCCGCCGATCCAGGAACCCCATGCTGCAATGAAGAGGGCCGCCCCTCCCCTTCCCTTGCGGGTCATCTGGTAGCCTTCCAGGCATGACACCACCGAGGCCGACTCTCCAGGGATGTTCATGAGAATGGATGTGGTCGAGCCGCCGTACATGGCCCCATAGTAGATGCCGGCCAGCATGATGATCGCGCCGGTTGCGTCCATCCCGAAAGTGGCCGGGATGAGCAGGGCGATCCCTGCAAGCGGACCAATGCCAGGCAGAATGCCGACCACAGTGCCCCACAAGCACCCGATGAAGCATAGGTAGATGTTTTTAAAGGTCAGCGCGGTCTGGAACCCGGTACCCAGGTTGTTCAGAACATCCATAGGGCCCCCTTGGGCAGCGGCGTGGACAGCACCTTCGTAAAAAAGGCCCAGCTTCCGGCTCCGAATGCGACGGCCAGGGCTGCCGCAACCCAAAACCTGTAGCGGCTCACCATTGAAAAAAGCGCAAAGGTGTACAAGACGGATGCCAGCAAGTACCCCAGAGGCTCCAGCAAAAGGATGAAGGCTGCCGTGACCCCTACGATCCGGAGGGGAGTGCCGGATTTCCGAATCAATCCGCCCAGGTTCTTTTCTCGTTTTTCCCCCTCCTTTACACTCCCCTGGGCAAACCACACCAGGCCGAAGGCACAGAGCAGAATCGACAGGCTGAGGGGGAAAACCCCTGGGCCCGGCGCGTTCCATTTCCCCAAGGGAAGGCCGATGGAAAACACTAGGCCATAAATCCCTGCCGCAAGAAAGACAATGCTGCCGCCGCGCTCTTTAGTCATGTGGCTCTCTCAGGAAAATAACGTATGCGTCAACTCACGCAATGATTTCAAGAGAAAAGTTTGGGGATTCCGATAGGAACAGCCTGTGGACTGCGACCCGGATGTAGGCACAAAAGCTGGATAGGCGCATAGGCACAAAGCAGAAAAATCGTTATATCCCTTTGTGCCTCTGTGCCTGTGGGTCTTTGCCACGTTCTTCCTTTGTCCCTCAGGCTGTTGGCTTTGGCAAACAGTTTTTTATCCTGCTGATCAAGTCCGTCTCCTGCACGTAGGGAATGACCAGCCGGTACTTTGCCCGCGTCATAGCGACATATACCAGAGGAACGAGGTTTTGCCTCATTTCCTCCGTCGCATGGATGTGATCGAGCCCGACCAGGTAGACCAGGTCGAAGTCCAGACCCTTGGAGCTGTGAATACTGATCAGGGACACTCGGTCCGTGGTGACATCATACATTTCCTTGGACCGCACATCTTGTGAAACCCAGGTATTTGGGATGCCTGACGCTTCAAGGCTTCTGAGGAGGCGCATGGGCAATGCCCGATTATCATAAGAAAACCGGTCCGGACCGTAAACCTTGTCGTCATAGATGATCCCTGTCTCCGATCTTTTGTATTCACCCCCTTGGAAACACTTCTTCAGGTCTTTGAGCAGGAACGTATCGAGCTCTCCGGTGTCCCGGAACTTGAGGATTTCGGGTGCAGCGCCGCGGAAGGAAATGCCTTCGGGAAGAAGCGCAAGCTGCGTGTTCACCTTGGGCTCCTCGCCTATGAAACGCTGCGTAAAATCGAATATGGCTCTGGTGTTTCGGTACACCCTTTTTAGATAGTGGGTCCGTCCCCCGGCCTTCAGGCCTACGGATTTCCATGACGGCCGTCTCATGTAGAGGTCCTGGTAGGAGTCCAAGCTGAGCACGAAGTCCCCACCGGGTTGGAGCAAGGCCATAACCACCCTCAACATCTGGTCGTCGAAGTCCTGTCCCTCGTCGACCAGAATGGCATCGAAAGGCTCCACATGGCTTTTTCCGGCCTTGACTCTGTCCAGGGTTTCCTGCGCCACGAGGTCATAGTACTCTGAGCTCTCATTCTCGAAGCGAACGGTTTCTCCCAGGACTTTGGAACAGAGCTCGAAAAAGTGGCAGACCTGAATCCCGCCCTCCCCTGTCCCTATCGCTTTTTCCTGAATGAGCCGCTTTAGGTAGCTCACAAGCGCAATGTTGAAACAGGCCAGCAGGATCCTCCTGATCTTCGGCCGATACCTGCGGATCTGACAGCAGTGGTGCACCAGGACAAGGGTCTTTCCGCTTCCGGGCGGGCCCTTGATGATCTGGTGTCCTGAGCCCAGCCGCAGGGCAAGCCTGGCCTGGGCTTCGTCAAGAGCGGCTGCTTCTCTCCGGAAGTGTTCCTTTCCCTCGCCCTGCCGTGCAGGCAGCCGGATCTTCCCCTCCGGCCACAGGGCAAAGTGGAGCTTGGCCTCCTCTTTGCCTGTCAGGCCTTTAAAGGGAAAAGGGAACGCACCGGCGATCCTTTGTTGAAACTTCCGGCCCGAAGGGTCTGAGAGAATCTCTCCTGCGGGCTCGACATCCTCCCGGAGCAGGGTCATCTCCATGGGGATGAGCCAGCGGATTCCCCTGTCTTCGTACTCCTCCCGCGACATGTTCGGGAAGACCACCATCCTTCCCACAGGTATTTTCAACCCTCCCTCGTGAGCCGGCTCGCGGGAGACGAATTCGGGACTCTCTCTGAGCGCTTCCATGAGCGCATTTGCGTAGCCCTTCGCCTGCCTCAGGGGATTGGTCTTTTGTTCGGTCTTTCCGGAAAACTGAACGGTGAAATGGTGAGGGGTGTAGGAGAGGATCTGATGGGAAGCCCAGTCTTTGACTTCCAGCACCAGGAGCCCCAGTTTCTTCCCGTAGAGAACGAAGTCAGGGACCTTTCCGTGGCTCCCGATGGAGGGTTGATACCAGCAGGTGAAATTCTTGAGCGGCGTTGCCGCCTCTTTCAAAAAAGCGAAAACCTTTTTCTCGCCCTCAGTAGCCTCCTCAAAACCTTCCAGGTGCTCCGGATACATTCTGGCCATAAATGAACTCCACCGGCTTCAGGCTCAATCGCCAGCAGCATCCCACGTTGTTCTCTGATCAGGCAGGGAAAGGCTATTGATATGGCGAGACGAGCTTAACACTCGGGAAATAGCTCTTGATCCTCCTCACATCTCTGGTCACCAGTTCCAGCTCATCGACGGCTGCATGAGCCCCGATGAAGAAGTCTGGAAGCGGAGACACCTTTTTCCCCCTGCCTCTCCTGTATCTCACATAGGCTTTTCCGGCCAGGAAAAGCGCTTCTTTTGGTATGGAGACCATTTTGAACCCGCAGTCCGCAACCGCCCTTTCCAGTTCTTCAATGCGTTCAAAGCCGATGGAGATTTCCGTGTAAATGATTGGATTGATCAGCAGCCAGCGCGTCCCGCTCAGCTTGGTCAATACGCTCTCTGACCACTCCCCCCACTGANNATCGTCGAGGAAAAGGTCCAGAATCACGCTCGAATCAATAAGCGCACCCTTCATCTATTATCCCCGGGTCAACTCCATAATTTCGTCGGTTGTCATCCTGACTGAGGCAATCCCTCTGGCTTTTCTGAAGGCGCTCTTGTTAGTCGCGGCGCCTTTCTTTTTCACAATGAAAACCTTGTTTTTTTCCTCGACAAAATCGACCTCCGTACTTGGGACGATTCCAAGCTTTTCTCTGATGCGCTGGGGGATGGTCACCTGTCCCTTTGTCGTCACTCTCATGGCAAAATCCTCCAAGACCCGGTTGAGTAATACCGGTAATACTATTACAAGTCCTCAGAGGGCTGTCAACTCATTTCTGTTTCCTTTCACAGGGCAGCCAAGAAAAGCGCTTTCCTGATCCTTTGGATCAACGCCTGCACTTTCTCCGGGTGCTTCATCCGTGTCACCGGCTGCCATTCCCGCCAATCCCCGAGAATGTCAGCATAAAGCACGGCGCAAGCCCTTGACACTTCCACCCGCCCGGTCTTGTTCACCTCTGGAAGGCATGTTTCGAGGCGCTCTCGAACGAGGTCCCGAGCCCTCTCCTCATCCGTGTGAAACACCACCACCTTCGTCTCTGAAAAAGCTCGGCCGCTCCCGAACTTCCCGTACACATGACCTCCCGGGAATTTCTCCTCGTAGACGGCGAGCAACGAAAGGCACTCCTCGATCCCGTTCAATACGGCCGCAATCTTCCAGCAATGGTAAGCAGGACCCAGATTAATATCCTTCGAACCGGCTTTGAGCTGATCATAGAGGTGCTGAATGCACGGAAGGCACCTAGCGTAGATGTTGGCCTTCGTCTTTACCAGGTTCCGCTCGCTCTCGAAGCTTACCCAGAAATCACCCCTCTCACTGTGAGGGATTTCGCGGACATAAATGTGCCACGCCGTTTCCTCGATGCTTTTTCCCGTCTTACTCCCCATCCCCGGTTCCCTCTCGCGGTTTTCCCTCGAATTGTTTGTGCAGTTCATTCACCGCGACCTCGGCGCATTCCTCGTCATTGATGTTGCTATCCACTTCAACGACCCGGACATGCTTGCCCAATAGGGATCTCAGCCCGGAAACGAAGACCTCGTTCAGTTCCGGGTCGTAAAAGGGTTTCCCCGGAGCGTCGACGGACGACCAGCCTCTCGACGGAAGCACAAAAGTCGGGGCTCTCTTCGCACGGTTGACTTTTTCGGCAATCATCGCGGCGATCCGGGTCAAATCCTTGCGACTGGATCGAAGAAGAGAGCGGAAGTCGTGTTTCACAAAGGGGCGATCACGGAGGTGGATCGGAACTCCCTCGATAGAGGTGCACTCAAACACAACCATGTCGAGGCCCCCGGGCAAGATCACGTGCGGGATCCCCATCCGCCCCGCCGTCTCGAGACGGTCAGGNCCGATGGATTTGCAGTATCCCCCGTGGATCCAGTCGGTGAATTCGTGCAGCGAGAGATCCAGAACCCCTTGGAGCACGCCTTGACCGATGAGCGATTCCATAGCCATGCTGCCGGATCCCACGGCATGAAACGGGATGACTTCATACCCTAGGCCTCGAAGCTTCCTTGTGGCGGAAAAGGCACAGGGGTTCAGGGGACTGAAGGACGTGAGCCCGATGGCCCGACGGTCTCCAGGGGGAGTTGGTTTGGGGGTGATCATCCCTGCAATCGCACCGGCAGCAGTCGTCAGGAGTCCCCTGGTCATGAAATTCAATCCGATGATGTCGCAGACCGCGTGCATGAGGGTCACATCTTTGCTACCGATGATGGAGCTCACATCTCTCGAAGCAACAGTTGTGACGATCAGCTTCGGCACGCCGATGGGGAGCGCTTGCAGTGCTCCTGCGATCAGGTGCGTCCCCGTTCCCCCGGCTACCGACACGACCGCTTGAAAACGCCCTGTTTTGTGAAGCTCATCGATCTTCCGGCCGACCCCCTGGCTCATGGTCTGGAACGCGAGCCTCTTCTGGCCTCCTGCGATGACCTCCGCGATGGAGCTGCCCGCAGCGGCGGCGATCTCGTGTCTTGAGACATCCGGCACGATTCCTGCGGGTTCAAACACTCCGACGTCAATGATCAAGGTGGCGCACCCCAACTCCTCGATCCGCTCTTTGAGGAACGCCATTTCTACCCCTTTGGTGTCCAAAGTCGCTACAATGGCTACGGTGCCGGTCATTCTTTTTCCTCCCTCCCGGCTTTAATACGTATTGACGGTCTCGTAAAAAGTCAGATGCGCCTTTCTGTGCATGGTTCGATACCCCTTCGACGCGCTCAGGGCGGTGAGCCAAGTCGAACCGTTCGCCACGAACGGATAATCAGATACTTACGGTCGCACTCAGGTGTTCGCCCTGAGGTTTACCCGCCTTCGGCGGCGCCGGAGGCGACCGGGGTATCGAAGGGTGAACGGGGATTTTTGCAAAGCCGTCAATAAATCCTAGCTTATGGAATTGCCCCTCCTGCGTCAATGGCAATTACCCGCAGGGACATCCGGGTTCCGTATCTTCATTCCCCCTCGCCGGCATNCTCTGTCCCACCATGGCGGGACTGCGGGGAGCTTCACCGCGTGCATAGAACGACTGCCTCTTGCTTTTTTCCGAATGGAGAGGTATCTTCTTATTGAGTCGTTTTTCCCTTCCANCTTTTGGCTTCCGACCCTTTCCTTCGCTCCTCCCTTCAAGGGGGACGGTAAGGAGGTAAGCCATGCCGATTATCACCATATCCCGCGGAACGTTGAACGGCGGTGAAGCCCTTGCCAATCTGCTCTCCGCAAGAACAGGTTATCCCGTCATCGGGTTGGAAGTGATCAAAGATGCGGCCACCCGTTTCGGGATCTCGGGATCCGCAATTTCCAAGCAGCTTAGCCAAGGCCCTCGTGGGATTCTCCGATCGAGTCCATAACCCCTCGATCGATTCTACCGGATTCGGCACGAGGCGCTACGCTTGCCAGGAAGGAGGGAAGGAAAATGTATCATAAGGTACTCGTTCCCCTAGACGGTTCAAAGCTGGCCGAGTGCGCGTTGACTCATGTCAAGACAATGGTTCAAGAGGGCTTCGTTCGAGAGGTGACCCTCCTCAGTGTGGTCCACGTCGATGCCCCTTATTCCGAACTCTACGGCGCGCACTTCGACATCAACAAGATGAAGAAAGCTTACTTCGACGCGGCGGGGAAGTATCTCGCGGACGTGCAAGCCCGCCTCGGCACCGAAGGCATCACGGCGAAGGCAGAGGTCGTCGAGCATAAACGGCCGGCCCCGGCCGTCACGGACTATGCCCTGAAACACAGCATAGACCTCATTGTCCTCGCCACCCACGGTTACACAGGGTTGAAAAAATTGGTGCTGGGGAGCGTCGCCCTGAGCATTCTGCAAGACGCCCATACCCCGGTGCTTTTGATCAGGCCGGAGGCGTGCCGCCTGTAGCGGAGAGAGGGCGGGCGTATCCTGTTCACATGCATTTTCCTCGCATGTCGACGGGCCAGATATCCGTCGCAATGTCGTTGCGGGTCATGTAGAGGGCATCAAACAGATTGACCGTAGGGTCACAATGAGAAACAACGAGTTCCAGGACATCCCCGAGTTCAAAGCGCACGGATCCTGAAGGAAAACCAATTTGCCCGTGTTCATCCCCTCGCCACTCGTACACGAGATCCGGAGAGATCGGATTCAACACATACGGCGTCGCACCGTCGTGATAGAGAGCCTTCAAACCGGCGTCTACGGTCACATGATCGGCATGGTTGGTGTTGATCACCGACGTGAGGAGTGTTAATGCAGGTGGAAATTTTTCAAAACGAGACGGGTTCGTCGAAGACCCGATGCCCAAGTACTCCGCATCCATCATCGTGTAAGAACCCGCCTGCAGGTCGGTCAACTCCGGGATTCTGGCGTCGATTTCGCAGGTCCCTGTGCCGGAACCGGTGAAGATCTCGCAGGGCAACCCCTTTTCTCTGAACTGCCGGACAACGTTTGCCGCTTCTTCCATCCAGCCAAGCGAGGTCCGCAGCCGCTCCTCGAAAGAAGCGATGTGCTGAACATGGCCGGCATAACACTGGACTCCTCGAAGGCGGAGCCCTGGAAGAAGGTGGATCGACTGCCCCATGGCCAAACCGTCCTTGAAGGAGACTCCGGTGCGGCCCATACCGGGGTCGAGGTCCACCAGAACATTCAATCTCAGTCCCCGACGCTTTGCCTCATCACTGAGCTTTTGCGCGTTCGCAGGGTTGTCCACGACAACCATCAGCTCCGGATCAAGGGAAAGACACTCCATGAGCCTGCCGATCTTGTAATCGGTCACTACCGGAGACGTGATAAGCGTGCCTTTCAATCCGCTTCGAACGAGGACCACCGCTTCGGAAACCTTGGCCACACAGATGCCCACGGCTCCTGCCTCCATCTGCATCTTGGCGATCCTTGAGCACTTGTGGGTCTTCGCGTGAGGCCGAAGCTTCTTCCCAAAACCGCTCACATAGGTTTGCATCGCCCGGACGTTCTGCTCCAGCCGNTCCTGATCCACAACAAGGCAAGGGGTATCGAGTTTCCACTTGGAGACGCCCTTCCAATCAAATTGCTCCACCGTCTTCTCTCCTTTCCTGCAAGATAGAATCCTAACTCGATTACCTCTCATAATCAATCTCTATCAGACCGTCTTCCAAAACCGCGCTCAGCCCCAAGATGCAGATTCTTACCCCGTCGGCTTGGAGCGGGCGTTTAGCCTGTTGAGATATGTGGCGATGTGAGATACAATGGTTCACATTTGATGGAGTTTTCGGCATTCTCCACGGTTTTATTCTCGTCAGGAGAAAAGCAGGAGGATTCCTATGAAGAGTCCGATCGTCTCTCGATCAATGAGTTTCTCTGCTGCCCTCATGATGCTTCTGATCCTGGGTTGCGCCACCGAACCCGTGGTCAAGATGCCCGAGTCACTGCCTTCCAGTGTCAAAGCCTACAAAACTTTTACCCTCTGGGCCGGCAGCCCGGGCATGAAAAGAACAGGGATCTATTTGAACAAAAGGGATGTTTACACGATTATGGCGACAGGGAAAATGGATCATTGCAGTAGGGGCGGCTGTACGAACCGAGATGTGCGTCCCGAGAATGGCTGGCCGCTGGTGTCAAGATTAGGCGACGGAAAATTTTTTAGTACACTGCCCCCAGGAGACAGTGGTGTCACGCTGACGGCACTAGACTCTGGTGAGCTTTTTTTCGGGTACAGGGGAGGTGAACTGCTCCCTTCGGGAGAGCCGAAGAGACCCGATTTTTACATGGACGATACCGGTTCTTACAGCATAACGATCATCACCTGGGTAAAAGATGACTATCAAGCCATTGCTGCTTTTCTGCGGGACTTGAAGCAAAAGGACCCCCAGAACAAGGCCGTGAGTGACGCTTTGGTCCAAGCAGAAAGAATAAGCAAGATCCAGGTAGCGGCCTATGAGGCTTCAAAAGCGATCGAGCA
>JGI20214J51650_10002986_pt1 | contig 10621 bp, 9 predicted proteins | sample WetSurMetagenome_FD_51650 | JGI IMG/M metagenome (IMG submission 51650)
GTTGGATCAGCCATAACGAGAAAGCTACGATCGGAAGGATACTCCAACCTGGCTCTCAGGTCGCACAGGGAGCTCGATCTGATGCGGCAGGCGGAGGTTGAGGCTTTTTTCAAAGCGGAAAAGCCGGACTATGTCTTTCTCGCTGCGGCGAAGGTGGGGGGAATATTGGCCAACAACACCTACCCGGCAGAGTTCATCTACGAGAACCTCTTGATCGAGACCAACGTCATCCATCACGCCTACAAAGCGGGAGTGAAGAAGCTGCTTTTTCTCGGGAGCTCGTGCATCTACCCGAGAGATTGTCCACAGCCTATGAAAGAGGAGTATTTGCTTTCCGGAAGACTCGAGCCGACGAATGAACCCTATGCCATCGCCAAGATTGCAGGAATCAAGATGTGCCAATCCTACAACCGGCAGTACGGCACCCGCTATATTTCGGTGATGCCCACCAACCTCTACGGTCCCGGCGACAACTTTGACCTGGAGACCAGTCACGTTCTCCCCGCGCTCATTCGAAAATTCCACGAAGCGAAAATTCGCGAAGCGAATCTGCCTGAGGTCACCTCCGGCCTCAAGCGAAGCGCTCCTCCAACCTCAAGTGAGCGCAGCGAACGATCCTCCCCCGTTTCCTCCGTGACCCTTTGGGGCACCGGTACCCCGAGGAGGGAGTTCCTGCAGGTGGATGACCTTGCCGACGCGTGCGTGTTTCTGATGGATAACTATGAGGATTCGGAGATCATCAATATCGGAGTCGGCAAGGACATCAGCATCAGTGAACTCGCCGATCTTATCAAGGACATTGTCGGTTTCAAGGGGACCATCCGCTACGACCGGGCAAAGCCTGACGGCACGCCTCGAAAACTGCTGGATGTAGGCAAGCTCAAGGCTCTGGGATGGCAGCCCAAGATCTCTCTTCGCGAAGGGATCGAGACGAGCTATCGCTGGTTCCGAGAAAACGCGGCGTCGATAGAATAAGAGCGCTCCTCCGATGAAAGGCTCGATTTACTCCAAGGTTTTTATCATTGCCAAAAGGTTCTTGAATGTCGCCATCCTGTTCTATGTGGGACTTTGCGTCGTGGTCGTGGTCACGGGAGGCTTCAATGTGAGTGTGGCCGGCCTCCGCATAAGAGCCAGTCATCTTTACAACCCTCTCCTGGTCCTGATCCTGCTCATCCTGCTGCGGTTGGCCCTGACCATCAAGATCAAAGAGCTTCTTCTTGTTTTGGCGTCGTTGCTTTTTACTGCGGGGATTGTTGAACTGGCCCTTCGGATTTGGGACCCTTCCATCGCAAAGCCCCATCTGGTGCAGATTCATAGAGCTTCCCCCCTTCTTGGCTGGGAACTGGTGCCGGGCTCCTCAGGGACCGGCAGGCTGGGAGAGACTTACAAAATCAGCCAGGCCGGAATGCGGGACAAGGATTACCCGCTGGACAAGGCCGCTTCCGTTTATAGAATCGCTGTGGTGGGGGATTCCTTCACCTTCGGCCAAGGAGTTGAGCTGGCGGCGACGATTCCCAAGCAGATGGAAGGGCTTCTTCACTCAAAGAAGATCGCGGCGGAGGTCTTAAACTTCGGCGTTGTGGGCTACAACATGTGGCAGTACAACACGCTTCTGGAAAAAAAGATCTTCCCTTATCACCCGGAGCTTGTCATCCTCTGTCTTTTCCTGGACGATCTTGGAGCCTCCAGCCCGCCCTACCGGGAACCAAGCGAGTGGCGCGGAACCAATCCGTTTGACGACAGAGGATCATCGGAGATCATCGCTCACTTTGCGCTCGGCAACCTGCTGAGAAACGCCAACGCACTGTTCGAGTACCAGTACCGGTATCGCAGCGGCCATTCCTATGTGAAGGACATTGAGGCCAGAAAGAAGACCTGGGGACCAGAGAACCCCACGGACAGAAATTACAGGATCATGACCGGAAAAGCAGGGCAGGACACCTATTCTGAATTCGAAGCGGCTTTCGCCCGGTTCGTGCACCGCGCAGGGGAGTCCCGTGCCTCGGTGATGGCGGTGATGATCCCGGACTCTGTGCAGCTTCACGAGCCCGCGATGCAGGCTGTGAACCGGATCGTGGAACAGGTGTGCGCTTCCCTTGGCGTGCCGTTCTTGGACGTCACCCCTGCGCTGGAGGCAGACGGCGACCCTTCATCCTTGTACCTGTTCCCTCTGGATGCGCACAACAGCCCCAAGGGGCTAAAGGTCATTGCCCAAGCCATTGTCGAGAAGCTGTTTGATGCGAAGCTTCTGAATCCCCTCTAATTCGCAGGAAGAAAAACACCCGGAGAACCAGGGGGATCGTGCGGCACCTGGGCTGATTTGTTTGATGAAAGCGATGGAAAAGAAGATCACCATCCTGGGAATATCCGCCTTTTACCATGACAGTGCAGCGTGCCTCTTGGAGGACGGCCGCATTGTTGCGGCCGCTCAGGAGGAGCGCTTCACGAGGAAAAAGCATGATCCTCGATTTCCAAACCACGCAGCCCAGTACTGTCTCACAGAAGCGGGTATCAAACCTGAAGATCTGAGCGTGGTGGTCTTTTATGACAAGCCGATCCTGACCTTCGAAAGGTTGCTTTTGAGCTACATGACCGTCGCACCGCGGGGCTGGCGGTCGTGGATGGAAGCCATGCCTCTGTGGCTGGGCAAAAAGCTCCATGTTCCCAGAGTGATTCGAAAGGAGCTGGGATACAGCGGGGACGTCCTTTTCACTGAGCACCATGAAGCCCACGCGGCCTCCGCGTTCTACCCGTCCCCCTTCGAGGAAGCGGCGATTCTCACGGTGGACGGTGTGGGGGAATGGGCGACAGCGAGCTATGGGTACGGGAAAGGAAAGGATCTCTTTTTGCTCAAGGAGCTTCATTTCCCGGACTCCCTCGGACTGCTTTACTCGGCCTTCACCTACTTCACGGGCTTCAGGGTCAACTCGGGAGAATACAAGCTCATGGGACTTGCGCCCTACGGCAAACCCCGGTTCAAAGACGTGATCCTCAGCGAGTTGGTGGACCTGAAGGAGGACGGATCGCTGCGCCTCAACCTCTCCTATTTTGATTTTCTCGGCGGACTCCGGATGACGAACCATCGCTTCGAGGAACTGTTTGGAGGGCCGCCGCGAAAACCGGAAACGGAAATCTCCGAACGGGACATGGACCTTGCTGCAAGTATCCAGGCTGTGACAGAGGAGATCCTCATGAAAATGGTCTCCCATGTCCATCAGGAGACAAAGTTGAGACACCTCTGTCTTGCCGGAGGGGTGGCCTTAAATTGTGTCGCCAACGGCCGCATCCTGAAACAAGGGCCCTTCGAGGATTTGTGGATACAACCGGCTGCGGGGGATGCCGGAGGAGCCTTGGGCGCAGCCCTGGCCGTGTGGCATCGCTTTCTGGAAAAGGAAAGGCCGGTTCCATCGGGGAGGGACGGACAGCAGGGCTCCTACCTGGGGCCAAGGTACTCGTCCGAGGAGATCAGGGCGTTTCTGGATGAAAGGGGCTATCCCTATCGGAGACTGGCTCAAGAGGAACGGGCCAGAGTGATCGCAGAATCTATTGCTCACGGGAAAATCGTCGGGTACCTCTCCGGCCGGATGGAGTTCGGACCAAGGGCTTTGGGCGCCAGAAGCATTCTCGGGGATCCGCGGCAGGCGGAGACGCAGAGCGTCATGAATCTGAAAATAAAATACCGCGAATCTTTCAGACCCTTTGCACCCAGCGTGCTGGAGGAAAAGGCCTCAGAATATTTCGACCTCGACCGATCGAGCCCCTATATGCTCCTGGTGGCAAAGGTTCAGGAGCACAGACGGTTGCCCCAGCCTTCTCCGGACGGATTGGGCATTCGTGAGAGGCTCAAAGCGAAAAGGAGCGACATTCCCGCTGTAACGCACCTCGACTATTCCGCGCGAATACAGACCGTCAGTTCGGACGTAAAGCCGGATTACTACAGGGTCATTGAAGAATTCGAAAGACTGACGGGATGCGCCGTCGTGGTGAACACAAGCTTCAACGTGCGGGGTGAACCGATCGTTTGCACGCCTGAAGACGCCTACCGCTGCTTCATGCGCACGGAAATGGATCTGCTTGTTCTTGAGGATTTCCTTCTCCTCAAGGAAAAGCAACCGCCATGGAAGGAGAAAAGAGACTGGCATGATGAGCTCATCCTGGACTGATGCCCCGGAAATCAGAAGATTTGGCTTGTTTGTGGCTCTCTTCTTCGGGGTATTAATGGGAATCGCGCTTTGGAGGCAGAGGCCTCTTCTGTCTTATGCTTTCGGCGGCCTGTTCTTGTGCGGACTGTGCTTCGCTGTTTTCCCGGGTTTTCTCCGCCCTGTTTACGGGCGATGGCTGAAGATTGCCCATTCCATAGGGAAGGTGAATACCCTGGTCCTCTTGACCCTCATGTACTACCTGGTGATCAGCCCGGTTGCGCTCGTCAAGAGAGTCCTCGGAGGAAAACCATTACCCGTCGGGCCTGATAAAGCGGCGGTCTCGTACTGGGTCTCCAGGGCAGAACCCGCTCAACCCAAAGAGCGTTTCATAAAACGATATTGAGGAGAACCTTGCCATGGCGAATCAATCTCTCATCGGAGAATTCTGGGAGTTCATGAAAGTTCGGAAGCGCTACTGGCTGCTTCCCATTGTCCTGCTCTTATCCCTTCTGGGGTTGGTGATCGTTTTCACCGAAGGAAGCGCGGTGGCTCCCTTCATCTACGCCCTTTTCTGATGAGAAGCACGCTTCGCTCCAAGAGCGGCGCTGCAAGAGAAGGGCTGCAGGGATACGAGATCGTCTAGAACTGAAGGTCGGAGGAACGGTATTGCTGGAGGAAACAAAGAAGCAAGAGCTCATCACCCGCTTTAACAAGCTGGCTGCAGAGCGCGAGAGCTGGATTAAGAAGAACCGGTACTACTATGAGGATCAGACAAAGTATTACCGGTTCCTTGTTCCTGAAGGGCTCTCGGTCCTTGAGCTGGGCTGCGGCACAGGGGATCTTCTCCACGCGCTGAAACCCAGAAGAGGGGTAGGTGTCGATTTCAGCGGGGAAATGGTCAAGAGCGCTCGAGAGAGGTATCCGGACCTGGAGTTCCGGGAGGCGGACATAGAGAGGCTCGAGGGCTGGGGTGAGACCTTCGATGTGCTTATCCTGGCCGATGTGGTGGGGCACCTTCAGGACATCGAGGAGACCTTGCGATCCCTGAAGTCCTTCTGCCACTCCGGCACAAGGATCATGGTGTCCTACTACAGCTTTCTCTGGGAACCGGTTCTCAAATTGGGGGAGCGGCTTGGACGAAAAATGCCGCAGCAGCATCAGAACTGGCTTTCCACTGAGGACATCAGCAACCTTTTGCATCTGGCCGGATACGAGGAGGTCAAGACAGAATACCGACTGTTGATTCCGAAGAGAATCCCCCTGATCAGCAATTTCATCAATCGATTTATTGCACCTCTTCCGGGCATTCGCCGGCTGTGCCTGTGCCGTTACATCGTAGCTCGTCCGGCAGGCCTGAGAGACAGGAAAGAATTCTCCAGCACGATCCTGATCCCCTGCAGAAATGAAAAAGGCAATGTCGAGTCAGCAGTGACCAGACTCCCTTCTTTTGGGGAACACCAGGAGATCATTTTCGTAGAAGGCGGATCCACGGACGGAACGAGGGAAGAAATCCAGAGGGTCATGGAAAGATATCCGGAAAAGGATATCAAGTTGGTGGTCCAGGAAGGGAAGGGCAAGGGCGATGCAGTGCGAAGCGGATTCTCTTTTGCAAAAGGGGACATCCTTATGATTCTGGACGGGGATTTGACGGTTCCCCCTGAGGACCTTCCCAAGTTCTACCGTTCCCTTGCTGAGGATGTTGGAGAATTCGTAAACGGGTGCCGTCTTGTTTATCCCATGGAAAAACAGGCTATGAGGATTCTTAATCTGCTCGGGAACAGGTCCTTCTCTTTCATGTTCACATGGATACTCAATCAACGGTTCAAAGACACCCTTTGCGGCACCAAGGCGCTCTTCCGCAAAGACTATGAAAAGATCCAGGCGAATCGAGGCTACTTCGGAGACTTCGATCCCTTCGGGGACTTTGATCTCATCTTCGGGGCTTCCAAGCTCAACCTCAAGGTGGTTGAAGTGCCGATCCGCTATCGAGAACGCACTTACGGGAGCACCAACATCAGCCGCTTCCGGCACGGTTGGTTGCTGTTGAGAATGACGATGTTCGCTTACCGCAAAATCAAAGCCGTCTGAGAAGCCGCGAGGCCTCACTCTCTCTTGAAGGCTGCAAGCCAAGATATTCTTGCTGAGAGAAGGGAAAGATGGACGACCAAGCCCATCCTCCAGAAGCTCTATTCCAGATGGTACGGCTATATTCAGGAAGCCCTGAAGTCCGGGAAAACGCTTGAACTGGGAGGTGGAAGCGGGAACCTAAAGGATTTTCTGCCTGAAGCGATCACTTCGGATGTTGTTTTTGCACCTTGGTTGGATGCGGTGATGGATGCCCACGCGATCCCCTTCAAAGAGGAAAGCTTGGACAACGTGGTTCTCTTTGATGTGTTGCACCATCTTGCAGCGCCGGCCGTTTTTTTTCATGAAGTGGAGAGAGTTCTAAGGCCTGAAGGCAGGGCTGTCTTGATGGAGCCTTATGTTTCATGGTTGTCTTATCCGGTTTATCGCTTTCTGCATGCAGAGGGAATGACGTGGGACACGGAGCCCTTCCTCGACCGAACGACAGAAAGCAAGGAACCCTTTGAAGGAAATCAGGCCGTCCCGACTCTGATTTTTCGAGAGCAAAGACAGAAATTCACCGAGTTTTTTCCCCGGCTCCGAATCATCCGGCAGGAGACCATGGACATTGTCCTCTATCCCCTGAGCGGGGGATTTCACAATCCCAGTTTGTGCCCCCTCTTCTTGTGGAGGCCCCTGGAAATGCTAGAAGAGATGCTCCGCCCCTTTAACCGATTCCTGGCTTTCAGGCTCTTGGTGGTTCTGGAGAAACAATGATGTGTTTCCCCCTCCCCTTTATCCCCTCCCACCAGGGGAGGGGAGAATTGTTGCGCGACAGGCTTTTTAAGGGGTTTTGCAGATGTTGCTTCGCAAAAGGTCGGAGTCCTAGGTGAAGCCCCGCGTTCTTTTCATTTTGGCCGACCTGGATGCAGGGGGTGCCCAAAGGGTCATTCTCCGGCTCCTCCATCATTTGCGCGGAGACAACGTCGAGTACCACTTGAGCGTCATTCATAGCCAAGGCCCGCTTCGGAAAGAGATTCCCGGGCATGTGCCGGTCCACGACCTCAAGGCCGGGCGGGTCAGGTACGCCCCCCTGAAGATTCTGAGGCTCTGCTGGAGGCTCAAACCCCGTGTGGTTGTCTCCACTCTGGGCCATCTGAACGTTTCCCTGCTGTTGTTGAAGCCTTTCCTGCCTGGGGGGACAAGAGTGATCGTTCGGGAGGCCAACACGCCGAGCGTGCGGTTGCAGCACACTTCGGCGCCGGCCCTCTATCGATTTCTCTATCGAAGGACCTATCCCCTTGCAGACAGGGTGATCTGCAATTCAGAATACATGAGAAAGGACCTTCTCGAGTCTTTTTCAATTCGCAAGGCTCAGACCCAGGTGATCCCCAATCCTGTGGACATGGCGAAAGTCAAAGAAGGGATCGATAAAGCAACCAATCCCTATGGGGAAGGAAAGAAGAATGTGGTCTCCGTCGGGAGGCTCCATTACCAGAAAGGCTTTGACCTTCTCATCAGGGCATTCGAGAGAGCAGTTCAAGATGATCTGCGCCTTCACCTCACCCTTGTGGGGGATGGGCCTGAGCGAGGCAGGCTCAAGCGCCTGACCGACCGAATGGGCGCTGCTGAGCGGGTGACGTTTGCAGGACATCAGGACAATCCTTTCCCCTACATGCATTACGCCGATCTTTTCATCTCGTCGTCCCGCTGGGAAGGGTCTCCCAATTCGGTTCTCGAATCCCTGACCTGCGGCACCCCGGTTCTGGCGTTCGACTGTCCGGGAGGCACAGCAGAGATCCTGCGAGAAGGCGAGAACGGATGGCTGGTTCAGGAAGGGGATTGGCAAGGGCTTGGGCGGAAGATCGCCGAGGTGATCGACGCAAAGCAGAATCTGAAGGGACGACTCCTTCCGGAGCAATATGGGATCGAGAAGATCACCGTGCTGTGGGAAGATTTGTTTGCGAACCTTATGGAGGCCTGCGCGGAAAGAAATTGAGGCCCATCAAGATCGTGCATCTGATCACGGAGCTCAACACAGGCGGGGCCGAGCAGATGCTTCACAAGCTCGTGACGCGCATGGATCCGAATGCCTTCTCGCCCCTGGTTGTCTCCATGACTGACAGAGGACCCGTCGGAGAGAGGCTGGCGAACGAAGGTGTTCCTGTCCTGGAACTGGGCATGCGGCTGGGACGGCCCAATCCGGTTGGTCTTTTGAGACTTTGTCGCCTGTTGCGAGAACATGATCCGGGTGTTCTGCAGACATGGCTCTATCATGCGGACCTCCTCGGGCTCGTTGCAGGAAAAGCTTCGGCCGTGAAAAAGATTGTATGGGGAATCCGCTGCTCGGACATGGATCTCGGAAACTACAGCCCTCTCACGGCGCTCACCGTGTGGTTCAACGCTAAGTTGTCCGTCCTGCCTGATGCCATCCTGGTGAACTCGGAGAAGGGGAGGGAGGTCCATGAAAAACGGGGGTACTCCACTCGAAGGATGACGGTCCTTCCCAACGGGTTTGATTTGGAACGCTTCCGGCCGGATGAGACAGCGAGGGAGTGGCTCCTTGCACAGCTGGGTCTCCCCCGGCAGGCCACGCTGATCGGCTTTGTAGCCCGTTTTGATCCCATGAAAGATCATGAAACGTTTTTAAAGGCCGCCGAGGCGCTCGCTGCAAAAGAAGACTCCGTGCATTTCGTCCTTGCAGGGGACGGCATGGTGGCTTCAAATCCTCAGGTGTCGGCCCTCGTGAATGCGAAGCTCCGGGACAGGGTCCACCTCCTCGGACGCAGGGAGGATATCCCGCGGCTGCTGGCGGCGCTGGACATCGCAACCTCCGCCTCCGCCTACGGAGAGGGTTTCTCCAACGCTGTCGGTGAGGCCATGGCCTGCGGCGTGCCTTGTGTGGTCACCAATGTGGGGGATGCGGAACAGATCGTGGGCGGCACTGGGGAGATCGTGCCTCCGGGATCGCGGGAGCTTCTGTCCGAGGCATGGAAACGATTGGTCGACATGGGCCGGGAAAAGAGAAAACGGCTCGGTGAGCAGGCGCGTGCAAGAGTGGTGGAGAAGTACGAAATCGGGGCGGTGGTCAGGAGGTTTGAAGACTTCTACCGGGGTTTGCGAGGGGCGGAGGATTGAAGCTTCTGCTTTCCACTCCGATTTTTGAAATGGCGGGGGGCGGCGCGGAGAATTTTGCGTTTCGTCTGAGCAGAGCTCTGTCAGACCGAGGGCACGAGATGCACGTGGTAACGGATCGGGGCGGGCCTGTGCCGGGGGTCTCGGTCTATCAAGGGCTGACGCAAATCAGTAAGGTGCTTGAAGAGGTGCGGCCTGACCTGTTCATAGACTGGGGATTCAATCACCCTGCGGATATCCATCGCCTTGGAGGCGGAGCCCATCAGTATTTTCTTGAGCATTCCCTGAACGCGTACCATGGGCTTCTTCGGTGGTACAAACGGCTTCGGAGCCGGTCTCCCAAACACAGAGCCATCATCCGCAAACAGGGCGAAATGCTTCGTCGCCCAGGCGCATTCTTTCTTGCCAACTCCCGCTTTGCCGCGGACCAGGTTGTTGCTGCCGGCGCCAGGGCCGAAGCGGTCGCCGTACTGCACAACGGCGTGGATACGGGCATGTTTCGCCCTGCTCAGGGAAAAGAAGCGGTGGACCGGCTCAGGTCAAGATGGGGACTCAGCCCTTCAGATGTGGCCGTCCTTTTTATCGCCCACAATCTGCTGCTCAAGAATTTCGCACTCCTGCGGGACCTCTTCCAAGGGTTGGCCTCTCGATACCCCGGGATGAAGCTGATCGTCGTGGGGAAAAGGAAGCCGTCTCTCATGCCTCCCAACAGCGTTTACGCCGGAGAGCTGAGCGACATGGTGACCTGTTACCAGGCTGCGGACTTCCTGGCCCATCCCACATTCTTCGATTCCTGCGCCAACGTTGTTCTTGAAGCCATGAGCACGNGCCTGCCCGTGGCGGCCAGCAACGTCTGCGGGGCCCATGAACTTGTTGAAGAGGGCAAGTCAGGCTTCGTTCTGCCGGTGACCGGCAAAAAAAGAGAGGTCAGGGATAAGTGGATGAAGACGCTCCAAGTGCTGGGCACGGATGAGGTGTTGCGGCGTCGCGTGGGCGCGGCCGGCCGAGAGGCGATGCTCGGCAATGATTTCGGTTACTATGTCACCCGACTCGAAGGGTTCATGAAACAGGTGCTGGAGCGTAAAAAGGGGCATGATCAATAGCAGAAGCCCACTCATTCTTCACACCGAGTGCTCGGACGGTTGGGGCGGCCAGGAAATCCGAATCATGGAGGAGCTCCGAGGCATGAGGCGCTACGGTTACGCCACAGCCCTCATCGCCCCGCAGCACAGCCGGATCTTCTCTCGGGCTCAGGAGGAGGGGTTTGCGGTGTATCCTGT
>JGI20214J51650_10002987_pt1 | contig 10620 bp, 5 predicted proteins | sample WetSurMetagenome_FD_51650 | JGI IMG/M metagenome (IMG submission 51650)
GATTTCACAATGGTTGACACAACTCTGGCATGTAAACCTGCTGTTCTCATATATCACATTTCTGACTCCGAAGCCTTTAAATGTCGTCTTCTGCTCTGGTTNCATAGCTTTCTGGGCAAGGATTGCNACGCCNATAGCACCTGTAACATCAAAATGAGGAGGGATAGTTATTTTCTTTCCCGTAACATATTCGAAAGCTGCGACAACAGCCTTGTTGTTTGTGACACCACCCTGGAAAAATATCTTGTTTCCAACCTTCCGGTCGGCAACAACCTTCTGGAGGTAATTATAAACAATTGAATAAGCCAGTCCGCCGACAAGGTTCTCATTGCGCGCACCTTTCTGCATATAGGAATTAAGGTCCGATTCCATAAATACGGTGCATCTGTCACCAAGTTTTACAGGACACTCTGAGTTGAGGGCCATGCAGCCAAACTCTTCAACAATGTTAATATTCAACTTTTCAGCCTGCTCTTCAAGAAATGAACCGGTACCGGCAGCACACACTTTATTCATTTCAAAATCGACGACAACACCATTTTCAATACTGATGTATTTTGAATCCTGTCCGCCGATCTCAAAAATTGTATCAACTGTTGGATCATAATCAATAGCAGCAGTAGCCTGAGCCGTAATTTCATTCTGTATCGTGTCGGCTCCTATGAAATCGCCTGTAAGATAACGACCCGATCCTGTTGTGCCTGCACCAATTACTTCAACATATTCGCCTACTTCATCAAAGATCTCTGTCATTCCCTTCTGGATAGCCTCCAGCGGCTTTCCGGCAGTGGGCAGGTAACGCCTCGAAACCACGTTATGATCCGGATCTATGAGAACCACATTTGTGCTTAATGAACCGACATCAATACCAAGATATACCTCTTTCTTCTTGTGAGGGTCCTTTTTAAACTCTACAATTTTGTTATAAACAGCTTCCGACTCTACCAACGGCGGAAGGCTGTTAAAGAGAGTTGAGTCAACCGAAAGATACTCTTCCAGTTTCTCCATCCCTTTAAAATGGTTCATATCCAGCTTGTTCGAATGGGCATACATTACTGCGCCGATTGCACCCATTGAGGCATGATGCTCAGGAATAATAAGTTCGTTTTCATTCAGCGAAAGAACTTCCCTGAAAGCCCTTATCATTCCGATATTTGCTGCAACACCTCCTGAGAAGATGACAGGTTTTTTAATCTCCTTGCTTCTGGCCACATTACTTCGGAAGTTGCGGGCCAGAGCGAAGCATAATCCTGCAACAATATCATGCAAAGGAGTAGCCAGCTGCTGATGATGGATCATATCACTCTTCGCAAAAACGCTGCACCTTCCTGCTATTCTGGGAGGATCAACGGATTTCAGCGACATCTCACCGAACTCCTTTTCGATGGGAACTCCTATTCTCCTGGCCTGCTGATCAAGGAATGATCCTGTTCCTGCGGCACATATACTGTTCATTTCAAAATCCACCAGACGTGCATGTCCGTTCGAAGGATCTTTTTCAAGAAGAATGAGCTTTGAATCTTCTCCTCCTATCTCAATAACAGTCTGTGCATCGGGATATAACCTCCCGGAAGATGTAGCCTGGGCAATAATTTCATTTACAAATATCCCGCCGATAAGTTCAGTAGCCAGCTTGCCGCCTGTTCCTGTTACTGCAATACCAGCTATATTATCTGAAGAATGGTTTTTAAGAACGGCTGTCAGCCTGTCTCTGAGTACTTTGAATGGTTTACCGTGAACGTAATCATAATAGTCCTCAATGACAATATATTTGTCATCAAGCAGAACTGTATTAAGTGAAACGGAACCAATATCAAGACCAAGGTAAAACTTCTGATCAGCTGAATCTACCGTCCTATAACTCTTAGCCATTACCTATATTTTAGTTTAGATTTCGTATTTCTACCATCGGGGCGCTAAAATATGTAATTTTTTTCAAGGAACCAATTTTTGTNTTTGGCTTGTGATATATATCATATCAGATCCAATCCTCCTTTAATACCTCTCCTGACAAGCTTATTATCATCTGTTTTACAGGCACTCTACGTGAAGCTTTCGACAGTGCCTGCATTACCATCTGAAGAAGTCCTCCGCAGCACGGAACTTCCATCATCATTACCGTAATTGTATTGATTTTTGCCACATCGATCATTGCAGCGAGCTTCTCAATATATATATCTGAACCGTGGTCAAGTTTCGGACAGGCAATTGCAAGCGACTTTCCTTTCAGATATTTGCTGTGGAAATTTCCCATTGCGAAAGCAACACAATCTGCTGCGAGAAGCAGATCGGAGCCTCGAAGGTATGGTGCATTTGGGTTCAGAAGGTGCATCTGTACAGGCCATTGCCTTAACTCTGATGGCTGGTCGGCAGCTGCAGCACCGTCGTTTTCAATATTTCTCCCTATGACGACAGCCTTTGATCCGGGGCATCCTCCACCGGAATGACCTTGGTGAAGTCCGTGATTATGAACTTCATGCAGTACCTCAGGAAGATCAAAACCGAGTCTGTCTTTATGACTTTTCAGGAAACTGACACCATCCTGGAGAAACCCGGTTTCACCATGATCCTTCAGGTGCTTCAGATGAGCCATAATAGTATTTTTACCTTTGCTTACCATCTGCTCCATTACTTTTACCTCGTCGTATGGTTCGGCCTCCCTGGTTTCGATAGTTATCGCTCCCTCTGGACAATGCCCGATACAAGCCCCAAGCCCATCGCACATCAGTTCACTTACAAGTCTGACCTTNCCATCAATAACCTGCAAGGCACCTTCATGACAGTTCGGAACACATTGTCCGCAACCATTGCAAAGATCTTCATCTATTTTCAGGATATCTCTTTTCATCTTTATTCTATTAGGATTTGAAGCAAAATTGAAAAATGACGGGCTAATANATTGTAACATTTGTTACAATTTGTAATTTTAAAATAAAAAACATGGATTATTTAGTTCTGTCAAAAGCACCATTGTTCTCCGGAATGAACCTGGCAGAGATAAACCAGGTCGTATCAGTAACACCTTACCGGGTCAGAAATTATAGAGCCGGTACGATAATAGCTCGGACCGGTGATCCTGTAAGTGCATTCATGATGGTTATCGATGGAATGGTAAAAGGAGAAATGGTCGACTTCTCGGGGAGGGTAATAAAGATTGAGGATATATCTGCTTCAGGAGCTCTTGCTGCGGCATTTATCTTCGGAACCAGAAACAAATTCCCTGTCAACGTTGTGGCATTGACAGATACAAGTCTGTTCTTAATAGAAAAGATTGATTTTGTACGGTTCCTAAAAAGCCATGACCGGCTGCTTACAAATTTCCTCGACATGATATCAAACAGGTCCCAATTCCTGTCTGAGAANATCAAGTTTCTGAATTTCAAGACAATACGTGGTAAATTTGCCCAGTTTATTCTTCAGCTTGCAGGTCCTGACAAGTCAGAGATCAGACTTGCCATGACTCAGAATGAGCTGTCGGAATATTTTGGGGTTACCCGCCCTTCAATTGCNAGGGTCGTTGGCGAAATGGAGGATGAAGGAATAATAATTACAAAGGGAAAAACTCTTAGGATTATTGATAAGAAGAGATTAATGGAGCTGACAATAGAGTAAGCCCCCTTCCCCCTAAAGGGGGATTAGATAAGCAGATATTAAGAAGTCCCCTTTAGGGGATTTAGGGGCGAATAATCGAAGGGTACTGTAGAAATAATTATATATTTTTATTCCGGTAATGTAATCGTGAAGCANGTTCCTTCCCCTTCGGTACTTTCAACTGCGATAGTNCCATTGTTAATGCTTACAAGCTCGTGGCAAAGCTTAAGCCCGAATCCTGTACCTCTTTCGTTTTCAGTTCCCGGAGTGCTTTCAATTTCTGACGCAGTAAAAAGATTTATTTGCTTTCCGGCAGGGATACCGACACCGTTGTCGCAGATCTTCAAAGAAATGCCTTCACCTGACAGGGTTTTGTCTTTAAGGAGAATACTTATTCTTCCGCCTCTGGGAGTATATTTTATGGCATTCGACAGAAGGTTCCTGATTATAATATCCATAAGATCCTTGTCAAACCACGCTTTTGAATTACCTATCTGGGTGAAATTGACAATAATATCTTTCTTGTCGGCAGTCTCTTTAAAGATGCTCATGTTCGTCAGAATGATGTCGGCAAAATCATTCCTGGCAGGTGAATACTTAATTTTGTCTTCCTGTCCTCTTCCCCAGACAAGCATATTTTCGAGAAGGTTTATTACCTGCTGGGAATACTGGATGCTGGCATCGGCAAATGAATCATACTTGTCCCTGAATTCCTCCTCTTTAAGCAGGTTAAGCATGTAAAGGATATTTACGACAGGGCTTCTCAGATCATGTGCAATTACTGAAAATATTTTGTTTTTCAGTTGTATCGTCTCTGACAGCTTTTTATTCTGAATCGCAATTTTAATGTTTTGATTTTCAATTTCTTCTCTTCTAGAGTTTATTTCCTGTGTTCTTTCATTCACCAGGATTTCAAGGTTTCTGTTCATATACTCAAGGTCATTCTGAAGCTTCTCCTTTTCAGTAAAAGCTTTGTACCATTTATGAAGAAGCAGAACAGCCTGGATAAATACGAACAGAATGATTGTATAAGTAAGGATATATCCCGAAAAAACAGCTGACCTGCCAAGGGAAATTCTTACATCATTTATTGCAGCAAATGTCAGGATGGCGAATGTCAGGAAATAAATATAGTCTACATAATTCTTTCTTATAATTCCTTTTATACTTCTGGTAAGACTATATGCTATCAGAACTATCAGAAGAGGATATATTATAAAAGTCATATAGCTGAAAACCCTGACAGGCAGGAAAAGGGTAAGTACTGCAGCTAATGCGAAGATAAAGGTAATTACCCATGTTATCCTCCGGAAAAGCTTTGCAGGGTAAAGTATCGCAGCAAACCAGTACCAGCCTGTCAGAATGATGTAAAGTCCGATGTATTCCCACCTTACGATCCATACCCAGGTCATTTCTATGATATTGTGGATCATAAAGTTGGATGTAAATAACGGCCTTAGGGCAAGCCCTGTGGTGGCAAGGCTGAAGAAACCCATTGAACTGTCCCTTGTATAAAATATAAAGAAGAAGAAGAACAGAAATGAAAATCCGATCAGGAAGCTTATACTTGCCCAATCCCTTGCCCAGCCATCTGCATATTTCTTCTGGACTTCAGAGAATGTGCCGGTCCTCATCGGAAGCCAGAATCCGCCACGGCGATGATGAAAATTTGAAACATTAATTATTATTTGTACCGAATCGCTGACAGGATTATATCTGAAAAAGACTCGTTCATATCCGGGTGTCGTTTCTGCTTCTGTTTTTCCTGGTATCCCGTTTCCGCCCATAAGCTTCCCGTCAACATAAATCTCATACGAAGAATCGAAAACTGGCAGGTTGAAACCAAGTGAATTCCTGTAACCCGGAGGCAACAACATAATAAGCCTGTAAGTGGCAAATCCCATGCTTGTGATTTTTACAGCCCCCGACGGGTAGCTGGTCCAGTAAGATGGAACAATGCCAAAAAAATCAGGCTTTAACTCATCGCTCAGGAAATCAGCCGGTTTAAGAAGTTTCTTCCAGTAAAACGCCCATTCCCCGCTCAGCTTGACTGTAAAATTATCAGTTGCCGTCTGACGGAGATCAATTACACCTTTTACGGCATATGGTTCAGATCCTGAGGCAGGAATATCCGGAGAAAATATAAGTAATAAAAGTGCTAAAATCCTGAGAACTGTTTTCATTTTAGTCCCCTGTTTTCAAGCAGGGCATCAATTCCCGGTTCCTTTCCCCTGAAGGCTACATACATTTCGAGCGGATCACCGGAGCCGCCTTTTGAAAGGATCTCTTTCTCAAACCTCGCTGCAACAGCAGGATTGAAAATATCTCCTGTCTCCCTGAATGCCTGGAATGCGTCGGAATCAAGAACTTCGCACCATATATAACTATAGTAACCAGCTGAATAGCCACCTCCCCAGATGTGGTTGAAATATGTCGACCTGTAACGTGGTTTTATCTCTTTTATCAGTCCGTATTTATCCATTGCTTTGTTCTCGAAGTCTCTTATGTCCAGATCAACCGGCTCAGTCAAAGCATGATATTCCATATCCAGAAGCGAGGCAGCAAGGTATTCAACAGTTGTGAAACCCATATTGAATTTGCTTGCCTTGTCGAGCTTTTCAACAATTTCCAGTGGAATCACTTCACCTGTCTGATAATGCTTTGCATAGACCTTAAGTACTTCCGGTTCAAGAACCCAGTGTTCCATTATCTGCGACGGCAATTCCACAAAATCGCGTGGTATAGAGCTTCCCGGATAAGTTATATTGGAAAGCAGGTTGTTAAGGGCGTGGCCGAATTCATGAAAAAGTGTTTCGGCTTCCATCGCCGTCAGCAAGGACGGCTTTTCAGCTGATGGCATTGTTGAATTTGTCACCATTGTAACAACCGGGTAAACCATTTTCCCGTTCAAATCCCGTTTCTGACTTCTGAAGGTACCGCACCATGCACCTCCGCGCTTTGACGGCCTGGGATAATTGTCGATCATCAGTATCCCAACATGTTTCCCGTCGCGTGTTACTTCAAAGGTATTTACATCGGGATGATATTTGGGTATATCGCTCCTTTTTGTAAAATTGAGTCCGTAAAGCCGGTTTGCAACATAAAACATACCTTCCATGACATTGTCTATCCTGAAGTAAGGACGGGTTATCTCATCATCGAGGTCATATTTCGACTTTTTGATTTTTTCCGAATAATACCACCAGTCCCATGGCTCAAGTTTGAATTTTCCTNNCTCCTGGTTTATNAGTTCCTGCTGAGCAGCAGCTTCCGCCTTTGCTACCGGTAATGCTGCATCCCATACCTGTCCGAGGAATTCAAACACCTTCTCAGGTGTTTTAGCCATATTCCTTTCAAGTGCATAGTCGGCAAAACTCTTATAACCAAGGAGTTTGGATCTCTCGACTCTGAGTTTTGCGATTCTGGCAATTATCGATTTATTATCATATTCATTATCATTGTCGCCTTTCATGAAATATCCGGTAAAGAGTTTTTCCCTTAAGTCACGATTATCGGAATATTGAAGGAACGGCGTCATGCTCGGAACCTGGAGAGTGAATACCCATTTACCATCCATTTTCAGGGATTTAGCCATCGAGGCTGCCTGTTCGATAACTCCTTCTGGTAATCCTGAAAGATCTTCTTTCCTGTCTAGAATAAGCTTGAACCCATTGGTTTCTGCCAGCAGGTTTTGCCCGAACTTAACCTGGAGCATTGAAAGCTCCTCGTTTATTTTCCGGAGTTTTTCCTTGCTTTCAGGGGGCAGTGCTGCCCCGCTTCTTACAAAGTCTTTATAGGTATCTTCNAGCAGCTTCTTCTCCTCACCGGTCAGATTAAGGTTATCCCTTTTATCATAAACTGATTTCACCCTGCGGAAAAGAGTGTCATTCAGGTTAATATCATCTCTGTGCCTGGATGAAACCGGTGCGATCTCCCTATTAATAGCCTGGAGCGAATCGTTTGTATTTGCTGAATTAAGAGCGCCAAACACTCTGCCGACTTTGTTCAGGAGTTCACCGCTGTAGGTCAGCATTTTAATCGTGTTATTGAAATCAGGTTCGGAAGGATTATTAATTATTGCCTTTATTTCAGCTTTCTGTTCCTCAAAGGCCTTCAGATAAGCAGGTTTGAAATGTGAGGCTTTTATCAGATCAAAAGGAGGGACTCCGAATGGAGTATCGAAATCGTTTAGTAACGGATTGTCATTCTTCACTTTTTGCACACATGAAACAAGTATCATGGAGGCGATGATCAGAAGTAAAACAAGATTTTTCATATTTTGGATGAGGTTAATTAATATCCCTGAACAGTCGGATACAAAGATTATAATTTCCGGGTATTTTCAAGAGCTATCCGGCTATTTTCTTGTTTTTCTTCCTCTTTTGTTCTCTTATCCTGAAAAGAATATCTCCCTTATTGACATCAGCCCCCTGTAAAACAACGATCTCAGCGACTTCACCATCGCAAGGGGATTTTATCTCATCGATATATGAGTTCGTCTGGATATAACAGATCCTTTCACCTGCATTTACCTGATCGCCCGGTTTTGATGGCTCGGTAAGCTCACCGAACAGGTTATAATATATTTTGCCTTTTGACGGAGAAGTAATGAGCATGAGGTCGCTATCACTATGCTTTGATTTTAAAGATTCTGTTTTTTTAGATACTGTTTCAGCAACCTGAATTGTGGTGCTTACTATAAGCTGTTCCTTTGCTTTTGCAAGTTCATTTTCAAAACGGGTTTTTGCAGCTCCGCTCCTGTAATCGCGATACTGCCTGTCGTGAATGGCAAACTCAAACAGTTCCTCGCCATCATCCCCCGTTTCCCATCCATTCTTTTTCATCTCCGATCTGAAAGCCGGAAGTTCATCAGGATATGCGTCCTGAGGATTTCCTGAATAGAATTCCTTTCCAAGCTTTTCAGCAAGATCAGTTACCTCTTTGCCTAATTTGCCCGGCAGCTTCCCTGCTTTTCCAAGGATCATATCCCAGGTATTATTGTCGATCATTCCGTATCGCTCTTTGCCGCTTGTCATCTGAATTATATTCATCAGAGCCACATTTTTTACATATTGGCTGAAAGGCGTTACAAGTGGTGGATATCCAAGTACAGGCCAGATGGTTTCTACCTCACTGAATAATCTGATAATAAGTTCATCCTCAGAAAGCTCCTGCCTGCCCTGCTTTTTCAGGGATGTATTTATCCCCTGATGTACACCTTTCAGGTCGGCCATCATACTGCCCATCATTCCTCCAGGTAATCCGCTGCTGATCAGCAGTGAGGATACCTGTTTGTTCCTCGGATCAATAAAATATCCCAGAAAGTCATCGATAAATGACTGGGTAAGAGCCCTGACTTTCATATATGCTTCCATATTGATCGCCGGGACGTCAAATCCCGCGTCATCCATAACAGATCTGATAGCAATAACATCGGGATGTATCATCCCCCAGCTTAAAGGTTCCATTGCCACATCCAGATAGTCGGCTCCTGCCCTGGCAACCTCCAGCATTGAGGCCACCGACATCCCGGGGCCTGAATGGCCATGATACTGAACTATTATGCCCGGATATTTCTTTTTTATCTGTCTTACAAGTTCCCCAAGTGTTGCTGGTCTTCCGACCCCGGCCATATCTTTCAGACATATCTCATCAGCTCCGTAACTTACAATTCGATTGACAACATCCATATAATATTCAATTGTATGAACGGGTGAATGTGTGATTGAAAGCGCAGCCTGGGAGATCATTCCTGCCTCCTTGGCATATTTTATTGAGAGTTCAAGATTTCTGTGATCATTCAGACCGCAGAACGACCTGGCAATATTTACACCCTGGGCTTTTTTCACTTTGAACATGAGCCTTCGGATATCGGCAGGGACAGGATACATCCTTATGCCGTTAAGAGCACGCTCGAGCATATGTGTCTGAATACCTGCCTCATTGAATGGTTTAGTCCATTCCCTGACAGCAGTATTGGGATTTTCCCCGTACAACAATTGAACCTGTTCAAAAGCACCGCCATTAGTTTCAATCCGGTCAAAACACCCCATTTCAATAATACCGGGAGCGACTTCCTTTAATTGTTCAACTCTTGGCTGATATTTGCCTGACGACTGCCACATGTCGCGATAGACAAGACTGAAACGGATCTTTCTCTTCATTTTCCGGATGATGTTATTACAGGGATATATTATCGATATGGTAATGATTTCCATCAACCGCATACCTTTTACAAAGAAAACCTATTTTCTACTAATTCCGGATGATCAAAGTCAGATAAAAAAAAAGGAAAGATAGTTGGGAGTTACCTTTCCTTCATTAACCTAAACCTGATCGTAGAATTTGGCCGGACGGCCTTTTTTTAGAACGTTTTTCAATATATAGACGCCTGGGATATCGTTTTGTTGCAGCAAAATATGTTAATTTAATGTTAATCATATGTTAAAGCATTAATTGCGACATTTATATTGTTAAAGATTAGGTGGTTGTATGATAAGAATCTCGGTTATTTCAGTCTTAAAACCATCGAATCAACCGTGAATCCTGCAAAAATTCCAAGGCCGCCATTTATATTTGTAAAAACAGGTGATACTTCCGAAAAGGGATTCTCACCCCCTGAATAATTTGTAAGTGATTTATGATATGTGAAATAATCCTTATTTGTATTCAGGATATAAATAACTGCCTTAACTGAATCAGAGGTTGACGGATTGTACTGGGAACTGAAACTATTTGCAAATATCCGCTTCCCGTCGTATTCTTCATCGCTGAACCAGATTTCATCCTCATTATGAAGATCGGTGATATATGGATAACCTCCGTAAAATCTGTTGTAATCGAGCATCCTGCCCTCAATGCTGTAGTAGTTTTTCTCTCCGGCCGGATCATCAAAAAATACTTTTATTTTAAGTTCCGACCAAGATCCTGCCTCAGGATTACTATGATGTATATATACCGTATCTGCAGTAATATTAAGATTCCTCTGAAAAGGGATCGGGCATTTTGCATCGGCTCTAAGCCCGTTAT
>JGI20214J51650_10002990_pt1 | contig 10615 bp, 7 predicted proteins | sample WetSurMetagenome_FD_51650 | JGI IMG/M metagenome (IMG submission 51650)
GTGGAGGCCAAAGCGGCTGCCAATTACCTCAACGGCATGATGGCCAGGGGAGAAGCGAGGAAGCGGGGCTTTGACAATGCCATTATGCTCGACACGCAGGGATTCATTGCAGAGGGAGGGACGGAGTCCGTTCTCCTCGTCAAGGGCGGGGTGCTGATGGCCGCAGGCCTCGGGACGGTGCTTGCGAGCATCTCTCGAAAATCCCTTCTTCAGGTGGCGCAGGCCACAGGCATACCGACTTTCGAGGGAAGGCTCAGGCCGGAGCTGTTCTTTGAAGCGGAGGAGATCTTGTTCTCCGGCACGCCCAACAAAGCGCTCGCCATTCGCCAGATTGAAAACAGAGTCCTTGAAAAGGTTCCTGGGCCGGTGACTCAAAAGCTCATGGCTTTGATGAACGACATTGTTGCCGCAAAGGACGATCGTTTCAAAGCCTGGCTGTTCCCGGTAGGGAAATAGTCTGCAGTATGAAGTAAGCAGTAAGCAGTGAGGAAAGAGCATTAGAAGGTGGTGGTTACTGCTTACTACGTACTCTCTACTGCTTACTGCCTTGTAAGAATTTCTCTGCTACCTTTTGAGCGATGAGGGGGGCGTTGCCTCCGGCGCGATTGTTGATGATCACGTTGGCCTGCACGTCCTGCTTGATGGCCTCGATCATGACCTGTGCAGTCTCTTCGGGCATGCGAGGACTCATCATCCCCTCCACCAGCTTGTCAAAGGGAAAGGCCTTGAGATAGGCTTCTTCGTAGCGCATTCCGATGGGCGTCATCAGACGGACAATCATCTGCTTTCCTGCATTGAAAAATCGGCCCGATGCTTTCGACAATTGTTTGCGAAGAGGAGGGAGCCATGTCCAGTGCGAGAAGACCTGGCCGATGCCGTGTTTTTCAAGCAACGCAAAATAGGCTTTGGTGAGAAGCGCTTCGGTCCTCACTTCCAAGTGATAGCGACCATCCTTTGGGATCGTTTCGAAGAACCGGTCGAGAGCAGAGACAAAGAGATCGGGCGAAGTCCTTTCTTTTTTTGCCTGGTACTCCTGCTCAAAGATAAGACCGTGCAGGGTTGATCCCAGCAGTTCCTGAGCGGGCGCATAGAATTTGTGAACGAAGATATCCGCATTAAGATACCCTGGGTTCTCAGCAAACTTTCCTCCTCTCCACAGCTTCTGAGCGAAGATCGTTTGGGGCACTTTGAGGACGACCCGGTCCGACTCTTTCAGATGTTTCCGATAGGTCTCAAGCACGCGAAGGGTAGGGGTAGGATTCGAATGGTCGTCCAGAAGCAGACTGTAGAAAGTGAAATCCAGTTCCAGAACCGTGAAGTGCTGAAAATACTCCTGCACGCTTTCCACGGGCAAGAGTTCCTCGGTGACGGTCTGACCTCCCACGGTCTTGGATCTTTTGGAGATCTTTCCTGCGAATCGCTCCGGGGAATAGACCTGCCCGAGCCAACCGGCATACCGGTCGCTGGCTGTGCCCAAGGAGACGCCGGAATGGAGGTCGCGGAATAGGAATTTTTCTATATCTGAATCCATTTTCGAATTGCACCTAAGGCGCTTCAAATTTTTTCATGCGGAGGGTGCGACCAGTATTACCCCCTCCCCTGGTGGGAGGGGACAAAGGGGAGGGGGATTCGAAGAGCGGATGAGTCCTCTCACCATCTTTTACACCCCCACCCTTGCCCTCCCCCATCGAGGGGGAGGGGTCACTTAAGTTGTAGTAAAGCGCAAGGTGTCTTGTTTGTCACCCTTCTTCCCAAGGTCTTCGCCCTCGGCTCCTTGCTCCATGCTCTACGCTCCTTCAAGGGATTAGCTTCAGCTTCTGTCCCGGCTCAATGTGAGAGTCCGGAAGTCCATTGAACGCTTTGAGCCGTTCCACAGGCACGCCGGTGACCGCGGATATCCTGTTCAATGTGTCTCCCTGTTGGACCACATAAAAACTCTGTGATGAATTATTCGCAGGATGCGAAGAGTTGTTGTTGGGCCGGGCTGCCGCAGAGGCCCCGTTGTTCAGCTGGGCGAGAGCGGCAAGGGCACTGGTTCCTGAACCGGCAGGCACTTTAATGCTGTATTGGCCTGTAGGGAGATAGTAGCCCAGCAATTCCGGGTTTAGCTCCTTGATCACCTTGAAGTCCGTTCCAATGGCCTGAGCCAGATCCGTAATATGGATGGAGGAACTGACGTTCACCGTCACCGTGTCGGATTTCAGAGGCTTGTAAAGCTGGTCTTCGGGAAGGATGTAGCCGTAGCGGCGCGGATTTTCCATGATGATTTTGATGGCGGCGATGCGAAAGATATATCGCTCCGTTTCCGTAGGCAGATTCAGCCGGTAGTAGTCTGAGACTTTCTGCTCCGCGATTTCCTTCTGCAAGCGGTTTTCGCCGCAGTTGTAAGCGGCCATGGCCAGGGTCCAGGATCCAAACATCTCCTTGAGTTGCGTCAGATAAAGGATGGCCGCCTGGGTCGAGCGTTCAAGGGCCATTCTTTCATCCACGGTCTGATCTTTCCGAAGCCCTTTTTTTTGGCCGGTCTCCGAGATGAATTGCCAATGTCCAAGGGCTCCTGAGGTTGACCGTGCGTAGGGGATGAGAGAACTTTCAGCCACAGCCAGATACTTGAGGTCATCGGGCATGCCTGCATCGCGGAGCGCCTTTTCGATGAATGGGAAGTACCGGGCCGCTCGCTTGAGCAGCATGAAGACCCGGGCGTGATCCCAAACCATGACGGTGAACTCCCGGTCCAGCATCTCAAAGACATCCGGGTTTTCAAGGGGCATGCGTTCTCCGCAGAGAGTCAGTGCTTTGGGGCAAGGGAAAGCATTGAGGACAGGGGTCGATGCTTCCTGTGCAGCTGCGCATGGGGAAATTGTGAAAAGGAAAAGGACCAGATTCAGGGTTACACGTTGAAACGTCGCTCGCATAAGAACCTCAGTAGTCACAGAGATAACAGGTTGCTCAAAAACGNTCAGATACAAGGCGCCAAGTGAAAGTGACGAGTGACAAGTGACGAGTCACGAGTGAAAAGTCCGTGCTTTGATCTTGTCACTTGCCCTTCGACTTCGCTCAGGGCCGTGAGTTTATCGAACGGTTACTTGTAACTCTTCCTTAAGATGGGCGTTTTTCAGCAATCTGCTTATTTTATCCTAGCGTAACCTGGTAAAGAGCGTCAAGGGCTGGAGAAAAAAATGGTTGAGGTTTTGAGGGGGATTTCATAGTCTCGATAGTCGATAAGCTTATGGAAAGGAAGATCGGTCATGATGGATATTAAAGTGGAAAAGGATCCTCACGTCCGGATCCCTGAAGACCAGGATGTGCGACTGGTGTACACGTCGTCCTTCTTCGAAAAGAACGGACTCTTTAAGTGGATCTCCGATTTCAAGCTGGGCACGGCCGGTTATAGAGACACGATCGACATGAACGATTTTCTGTCAACCGATGCGCCGTACAACGCCCATACGATCATGATCGTCGCAGAAGCGATGGCGCGGATCTACAACAAGAAGGGCTATGGCTCCATCCACCTGGGCGGAGAGGTGCGGCGTTACACTTCAGAAATCATCAGCCTCATCGGGAGGATCTTTGCTGCCCACGGGATCATGGTCCATCTCAATGCGGACAGGGGCACGACTCCCATCTGGGCCACTTCCTTCGGCGTGTTCTACAATGAGCTCGATGGCGGAGCCAATATCACCGCCAGCCACTCTCAGAACTTCAAGCAAGGCTTCAAACCGGTCGACGAAAAGGGAATGCAGCTTCTGGGCATGGCGGATGAGATCAGAGACGAGGTGCGCCGAATTGGGCAGGAGGCGAAGTCGGGTTCCTTCTCGATTGCTCTGAGCGCNGCGGACTCGCCGAACATCAAGAAGGACTTCCACTACCTGGAAGCCTATGCCGATTACTTGAAAGACATCATCCCTGAAGAAGCGCTGCGTTTGATCCGCGAGGCACAAAAGGCCGGGATGAAGGCCGGCGTTTCCACAGTGGGCGGAAGCATGTACGAGAACTCGCTGGCCATCTTTGAGCGCTTTGGGATCAAAGCCGGCCAAGGGGGCATGATCCAGTACATGCACTGGGAAAAACGGGATGACTTTCACAAGGTGGGGGAGATTGACGGAGAGAATTACGGGTGCGACCCCACAAAACAGATCATTTACCGTAATATCGGGCTGAAGGAGAAGCTCCTTTCAGGGGCGATTCACTTCGGCTTTATCTGGGATCCGGACGGCGACCGTTACAACATCGTCACGATCGCCCCGGGCTCTGTGAAGACGCGGGCTGAAGAGAGCGGCCTGGAAGTGGAATACATCGCGGAGACCGACAAGTGCATTGTCTATTTCAAGCCCAATCAGATTTATTTCCTCAACGCGGCTCTCAAGCTGGAAATGCTGGCTGAAAGCGGAGACCTTTTCAAGCACGATCAGGTGATCGGCACCACCTATCCCACGTCGAAATCCATCGGGGAATTGGCCGACGTCTTCAACAAGAGGTATGCGAAGGAGTTCGCTCGGTCCGGAACCCGCATCCGGGTGTTCAACACTCCTGTGGGATTCAAGTATTTCGGAGAGATGGTGGGGGACATTGAGGCCCAGTTGGACCGGGGGACCGAGGTGGTTCTCAAGGACGTGACCGGCAAGGAAGTATCCCTGGGCCGGAGCCCCCGAATTCTCATCATGGCGGAAGAATCAGGGGGCGCAGCCATGGGAAGTGCAACCTGGAGGCTGAGCAAGGACAAAAACAGAAAAAGCCTGGCCATGAAGGAAAAGGACGGCATGCAAATCGCTCTCATGAACCTGGGGGTGGTGAGCAAGCTCTTCCTAGAAAAGAAATCCTTTGCCGAGCTCTATGTAGAGAAGATCGAGGAGTACGACATTCAGCACCGGTATTACAACCGGATCGACAAAACGCTTTTCGAGGAAAGCCTCATTGGCGAGGCAAGAGAAAAGGCAAAAGCGATCGGGAACAAGGCCAAGGAATACACGGTCGACGCTTTCAAGGACCTGACCCGTAAGAAATCTCCTCAGGAAGCGCGGGAGGCCTTGCAGAGACTGGTGGGAGAAGGAGCCAGGGTGCCTGAGATCAAGAGAGTGTTCTGGGCAGGGGACGGGACCTACATCGATTTTGGGACCATGTGGTTTGAGCTGAGAGCTTCGGGGACCGATGCGGTTCTGAGGTTCTACATTGAGGGAAAAGACAGGGAGTTCCTGGATACGCTGAACAAGGCATTCGTCGGGATCGCGGACAGGAAGATCAAGGAACTCAGAAGTGCCTAAAGTTGGAAAGACCAGTGACCAGTGACGAGTGACAAGTGACAAGAAAAGAAAAAATGGATTACCACTCGTGACTTGTTACTCGTCTCTCGTCACTAATAGACAACGGATAACCGATAACGAATAACTTCCAACGATCTCACAGGAGGAAAAAGACCATGAGGAAAAAGCTTTTCTTGATAGCGCTTGTGTTGGGCGGACTGCTGATCATGAACCCGGCCCACGCCCAAACNACCGATAAACCCTTTATNTTCGGAGTGCTCCTGGTGGGGCCTTACAACGATCATGGATGGAGTCAGGCCCATTACGACGCAGGGCTTTATGTTGAGAAAAAAATCCCGGGCACTAAGATGATCTATATCGATAAAGTCAACCCTGCGGACAGACCGGGAGTCACCATTCCTCAGCTTGTGGATGACCTAGTCGGAAAAGGGGCAAAGCTCATCATTGCCAATTCGGACGACATGAAAGACGGGGCAAGAGAGGCGGCCAAACTCCACCCCAGCATTTCTTTTCTCCACGTGTCCGGGGACGATGTCCTCACCGGCAAAGCCACGAAAAACCTGGCCAATGTCATGGGCCGCATGGAATACGGAAAGATGATCGCCGGCTTTGCAGCGGCACTGACCACCAAAACAGGAAAGATCGGCTACCTCGGCCCTCTGATCAATGAAGAAACGAGACGGCTCGCTGTTTCGGCTTATCTCGGAGCCCGTTACGCATGGGAAAACGTGCTGAAAAAGGATCCCAAGGGTCTGGCGTTCCAGGTCACCTGGATCGGTTTCTGGTTCAATATCCCCGGCGTCACGGCGGATCCCACTCAGGTGGCCCAGAATTTCTTCAACACGGGCTACGATGTGGTGATCTCCGGAATTGACACCACAGAAGCTCTGGTGGTGGCGCGGCAAAAGAGACAGGAGAAAAAGCAGGTCTGGGCCATTCCGTACGATTACAAAGGAGCGTGCGAGGGTGCCATGGACGCCTGCGTGGGTGTTCCGTACTTCAACTGGGGGCCCACCTATGTTCATTTCATCAAGGAGGCGATGGATGGAAAATTCAAGCAGGAGTGGCTCTGGAACGCACCGGACTGGAAGGACATCAACAATCCTGACACCAGCGCCGTAGGATTTCTTCCAGGAGGCGCTCTTTCGAAGACGGCACAGGCTTCTTTGGACACTTTTGTCAAGGACCTCGGAAGCGGAAAGGTCCAGCTCTTCAAGGGGCCTCTGGATTACCAGGACGGGAAGCCTTTCCTGAAAGCAGGGGAAGTGGCAACGGACAAACAGATCTGGTACATGGAACAGCTCCTGAAGGGAATGTCAGGAGAGAGCAAGGCGAAGAAGTAAGATCTCACTACAGAGGCGCAGAGGGCACGGAGAAACCATCGCCCAGTTGCCGGGAGCTACCGGCAACTGGGCGGTTCCTCCTGCCTGTCAAAAAGAATCCTATGAGGATCACGCTCAGGGACATTCGCAAGCGATATGGGAAGGTGAATGCCAACGACGGGATCGACCTGGAGATCACCGAAGGATCCATCCACGGAATTCTGGGTGAAAACGGTGCAGGCAAAAGCACCCTCATGAAGGTTCTTGCGGGATACACGACCAAGACTTCCGGCACGATTCTCATCAATGGTCAGCCCGCAGAGTACGACCACCCCTCACAAGCGACTCGCCTGGGCATCGGCATGCTCTACCAGGATCCCCTTGATTTCCCGCCGCTCACGGTCCTGGAAAATTTCATGATGGGGCTCGATCGTGGACTCGTTTCAAGAGAGGAGGCCTATCGTGTCCGTCTCAAGGAAATGGCCGATCATTTCGGCTTTCATCTCGACCCCGGTACAGCCGTCGAACGTCTCACGGTGGGAGAGCGGCAGCAACTCGAACTGGTCAGGCTTCTTGCGCTGGGCGTGGAAGTGTTGATTCTGGATGAGCCTACCACGGGGATCTCGAGCCTTCAGAAGCAAGCCCTGTTCAGTGCCCTCCGGAAGCTTGCCAGTGAGGGAAAAACTATCCTCCTCGTTTCTCACAAACTCGAAGATGTGGAAGCCCTTTGTGACCGAATCACGGTTTTGAGGCGCGGGAAGGTGGAAGGGGACATGGGCTTGCCGTTTGAGGGCGGAAAACTCTTGGTGTGGATGTTCGGAAACGAACTCGCTCCGCCTCCCTGTTTCGAGAGACGGACCGGGGAGGGACCCCTGGCTCTGGCCATGGAGGGGGTATCTGCTTTGGGGGGAAGAGCCGGGCTTAGCTCGTGCCAGGTGGCGGTACGGAAGGGGGAAGTGCTCGGGCTGGCAGGGCTGGAAGGAAGCGGGCAAGGTCTCTTTTTGCGGCTGGCTGCAGGACTTGAGAAACCTCAGACGGGGAAAATCCGGGTGGCCGAGGAGGACATGACGGGCAGGGATCACCATGCCTACAGAGCCAAAGGAGTCACGTTTCTGCCGGCGGGCCGGCTTGAGGAAGGGTTGATGCCCGGCCTGACCATCACAGAACACTTCGCTCTCCAGCAGCAGAAAGGGGTTGTGATCCACTGGCCGAAAGCCTGGGACAGGGCTCAACAAGGGATCGAGCGATTCAGGATCCGGGGCAATCCTTTTTCGGCAGCAGAATCGCTTTCAGGAGGAAATCAGCAGCGCCTGCTCCTGGCTCTGCTTCCGGACAATCCGCTGCTGCTGCTTCTGGAGCACCCCACGCGTGGGCTTGATATGGATTCGGTGCGGTGGGTGTGGGAAAAGCTCACGGCCTATGCGGTTCAGGGGACGAGCATTGTCTTTTCGTCCGCTGAGTTGGACGAGATCTTTCAAATGGCCGATCGGATCCTGGTATTTTTCAACGGGGTGGTGGTGAAGGACGTGAGGACTTGCGATACGACGGTGGAGGAGCTTGCGAAGGCCATCGCAGGCAAGGGATAGCCATGAGCCTCTTTCCTGAAAGCACCCCGCCCAAAGAGCTTCTCCTGAGAGTCCTCTTCATCGCAGGGGGTGTCTTTTGTTTGACCAGCCTGGTGCTCCTCGTTGCAGGCGCTCCTCCCTGGCCGGCCTTTTATCATCTTTTTCTAGGTGCTTTTGGATCGTGGAGCAAGCTGGCACAGGTATTGATGGTTTGGATCCCTCTCACCTTGTGCGCTTGTGGGTTGCTTTACAGCTTTCGAATCGGGTTGTGGAACATCGGTGTGGAAGGTCAGGTCGTGGCCGGCGCCATAGCTTCCACCGCCGTGCTCAGGTTCGGAGTGGAGGCCGGAGCCCCCTTTCTGATGATTGTCCTGGCATTCGCAGCAGGAATGCTGGGAGGAAGCGCCTGGGCGATCCTGGCCGGTTTCCTCAAGACCAAGGGCGGCGTCAACGAAATCTTTGGCGGGCTGGGACTCAATTTCGTAGCACAGGGAATCACCCTCTGGCTCATTTTCGGACCGTGGAAACGGCCCGGGGTTGGGTCGATGAGCGGGACAGAACTGTTCCCTGAATCCTTGTGGCTTCCCACGCTCCTGTCCGGAAAGATTTCACCCGTCGGCTTGGCCGTCACGGTGCTCGCCCTTGTGGTGGCGACCTGGGTGCTCAACCGTACAAGATTGGGGCTTGCCCTCAAAGGGATTGGGAGCAATGCAAGGGCGGCGTATATTCATGGCCTGAACCCGAATACCTATTTTATCATTGCCATGGGAATGGCTGGAGGGTGCGCAGGGTTGGCCGGAGCATTCCAGGTTACCGGAGTCTATCACCGCCTCATCCCCGTCATCTCGAGCAACTACGGCTATCTTGCGCTTCTGGTGGTGATGCTTGCCAATTACCGAGCCTGGGGATCGCCCTGGATCGCTTTCTTTTTTGCGTGCCTAAACGTGGGAAGCATCCAGCTTCCCATCGTGCTTAAACTGGACTCTTCGTTGAGCGGGATCATCCAGGGAGCCCTAGTGCTCACCACCCTTCTGGTGTATGGGCTGCGGCGCAAAGCCAAGGGGGAGGAGCGTCCCGCCTAAGGCGGGACTTGAGGAGCGGTGCTGTCGCACCTTGAGGATCGGGCCTGACGGCCCTTGAGGAGCGTCCCAAGAGGGGACTTGAGGAGCGGCGCAGGAGCGCCTTGAGGCAAAAGCGACAATTGCCTCTTCCCTCAAGCGAACGAAGTGAGCGGTCCTCGAGCCCGGCGAAGCCAGGGCGCTCCTCGAACGAAGTGCGCCTTATAGTGGTGCTGCCCACTTTGAGACCGTAGGAAGCCATGTGTCACGAACCATTGAGTTGGCTGTGGAACTGAACAATGACCGATTTTGATCTCACCATTCTCCTCGCTTCCATTGTGGCCGGCGCTGCGCCGATTGTCCTGGCCGTTCTGGGGGAGACGATCTCGGAAAAAGGAGGGGTTATCAATCTGAGCCTTGACGGCTCCATTTTGTTAAGCGCCATGGTCGCTTTTGCCATCGCCTATCAGAGTAACAGCCTTCTTCTTGGATTTGCCGGTGGCGCTCTCGTGGGAGCCCTGATAGCTGCGGTTGTTGCTTTTTTCAGCGTGTTCTTGGGCCTGTCTCAGGTGGCGGTAGGGTTTGTGCTCACCCTGACGGCCAGGGACCTGGCTTATTTTCTCGGGAACCCTTACGCGAGGCTTTACGGCCCGCAAGCCGGTTCGGTCCCTATCCCATGGCTTCAGGATATTCCTGTTCTCGGGCCCATTTTCTTCGATCAAAGCCTTCCGGCTTATCTGAGCCTGCTCCTGATTCCTCTTGTCTGGTGGTACCTGTACAAAACACCCATGGGGCTTCGGCTCAGGGCTATTGGGGAGAACCCGGAAGCAGCTTATGCCAGAGGCACCAACACACGAGCGATCCAGTTATGGTACACGGTGATGGGAGGTCTCCTGGTAGGCCTTGCAGGGGCTACCTTCTCTCTGTGCACCAAAACCGGCTGGGGCCGGCCTCAGGGCGCGGAAGGGACTGGATGGATTGCATTGGCGATTGTCATCTTTGGAGGCTGGCACCCGGTCAAAACCGCCCTGGGAGCTTACCTCTTCGCTTTTTTGCAGATCATGGGAATTCATTTCCAGGGCTGGTGGCCTTCGGTGCCTGCCCAGGTGTTTCAAGTCGCTCCTTTTCCTCTCATGATTTTCACCCTGATTGCCATGTACCTGGCACAGAGGAGCTCCGCAAAAAAATCGAGCAGGGCCTCCCCATGGCTTCGCGGTGTGGTGCGAATCTTGAGCGGAGCAGCCCCTGCGGGATTGGGAAGATCCTTCAGACCTGACTGATACAAACGCATTTGATTGCTTGTCGTTGAGCCCCCTCACCCCGCCCTCTCCCCCAGCAGGGGGAGAGGGGAAGGGTGAGGGGATGGTGTCCGGTGCAAAAGGAATTCATGCGTCTGTATTAGTCGG
>JGI20214J51650_10002992_pt1 | contig 10611 bp, 8 predicted proteins | sample WetSurMetagenome_FD_51650 | JGI IMG/M metagenome (IMG submission 51650)
GAAGCCATGTTCCTGCGCCGTTTTCTGAACGTTGCCGACCAGCGCCGGCTCGACTACTGCGTCATGGAGGTGTTCGATCAGCCCTGGAAAAAGCCGCATGAGGGCGTGGTCGGGGCCTTCTGGGGCATCTACGACGTCCATCGCAACCCCAAGTTCTCATTCCAGGGCGCCATCCGGTCCGATGCCGCATGGTATTCGGCGATGGCCGCCGTGCTGAGCGGGGTCCTCATGGTGCTGGTCTACCTNCGGGCACAGCCGTCGCAACCGTTCAGCGGGAGGCTTTTCTTCGCGCTTCTGCTCCANACCACGGCCTCGGTGTTCGTGTGGGTGCTCGCCTCCCCCCTGTTTGGGGAGTTCCTCTTCTGGGAGACGTTTATCTGGGCGCTGCTCCTGCCCATGCAGGCCGGGTTGCTGCTGATCATCCTGGTCAACGGCTTCGAGATGTCCGAAATGATCTGGCCCGAGGGATTGAAGCGGCGTTTCCGGCCGGTTCCTCCGGCGCCGGAGCGGCAGACGCCGCGCGTGTCCATCCATGTCCCGATCTGCAAAGAGCCGCCGGACATGGTGATCNGCACGTTGAACGGCCTGGCGGCGCTGGATTACCCCAACNTCGAAGTGCTGGTGNTCGACAACAACAANCCGCACCCGGAGCTCTGGCTGCCGGTGCAGGCGCACTGCGAAACCCTGGGNCCCCGTTTCCGNTTCTTCCACCTGGANCGGGTCGAGGGCTACAAGGCNGGNGCNTTGAACTTCGCGCTGCGCCAGACGGACCCGGCGGCGGAAATCGTGGCGGTGGTCGACAGCGACTACATCGTCAACCCCGACTGGTTGAAGCTGATGGTGCCCCATTTCGAGCGGCCCGAGGTCGGGGTGGTGCAGGCACCTCAGGACCATCGCGGCTGGGAGGGCAGCCTCTTCAAAGAGGTGATCAACTGGGAATATCACGGGTTCTTCGAGATCGGCATGGTGCACCGCAACGAGCGCAACGCCATCATCCAGCACGGCACCATGACGCTCATCCGCCGCGCCCTGCTGACGGACTTGGGGAACTGGGCCGAGTGGTGCATCTGCGAAGACGCCGAGCTCGGGCTGCGCGTGCAGAGTGCGGGCTACGACACCGTGTACGTCAAGGACAGCTTCGGCAAGGGACTGACCCCGGATTCCTTCGCCGGCTACAAGCGGCAGCGGTTCCGCTGGGTCTACGGGGCTGTGCAGATCATGAAGCATCACTGGTCGCAGCTCTCGCCGTTCAGCCGCAAGAGCGGGTTGAACCTCGGGCAGCGGTATCACTTCATCGCCGGCTGGCTGCCCTGGTTCGGCGACGCCATCAGCCTGATTATGAACGTGCTGTGCGTCTTCTGGGCGATCGGCATGGCGCTCTTCCCCAAATATATCGGTGCCCCCTTGTACGTGCTGATGCTGCCGCCGATCGGCGCCTTCATGTTCAAACTGCTGCACTTCCTGTGGCTCTACACTGCGCGGGTGCCGTGCACCTTTACGCAGCGGCTGGGTGCGGCCCTTGCGGGCACGGCGCTCACGCATACGATCGCCATCGCCATCCTGCGCGGGATCTTCACGAAGAGCATGCCCTTTCTGCGGACGCCCAAGTGCGAAAGCAAGAGCGCTGTGGTGAAGGGGTTTACGATGGCGCGCAGCGAGGCCACCATGATGGTGCTGCTGCTCTTCGCGGTGGTCGTGAACTACAATTTCGGCAACGACCAGACCGAGGAGCGCATCATCCGGGCGGCCCTGCTGCTGATCCAGGCCCTGCCCTATGCCGCCGGGCTGCTCCTGTCGCTTCTGAGCGTGATGCCGGAAGGGATCCGGCTGCCCTGGACGGCCCACCGGCCGGTTGCATCGCCGGCGACGGACGGCTGATTCCCCTTCCCCTTCCCTGTTTCGGCAGTCGAAAAGCGGAGCCTATCCGGCTCCGCTTTTTTTGCTGAATGCCCCGGCAATCCGACGTGCAGTTCCTCCGGCGGCTGAACAGACGCTGTCAGCTCCATGGCGGTCTGGTCGAGGCGGACAGCCCTGCTTGGCCACGCTCTCCCAAATTGCTTGACAACTCCGTCGGGCTGAGGGTATTTCTGTGTAAGCGCTTACATGGAGGGGACGACCATCCGCCTTTCAGACATTGCCAGCCAAGCCGGCGTTTCGTCCGCGACCGTTTCCCGGGTTATCAACGGCACGGCCTACGTAGAACCGGTTACGCGCCTGAAGGTCGAGAACGCCATGCGGGCCCTTCATTACCGGCCCAACCTGCTGGCCCGAGGCCTGGCCACGCGCCAAAGCAGGACGCTCGGCCTCATGATTCCCCACATCCGCAGCCCCTTTTTTGCAGGCCTGGCAACTGGCGTCGAGGAACGCGCTGAGGCCTCGGGGTTCGCCGTTTTCCTGTGTCACACGCGGGAATCGACCGAGTGCGAAAAGCGCACGCTCGAGGTCTTGGCGAGCCGCAGGGTGGACGGCATCATCGCCACCCCCGTCGGCCAGGAAAGCCGCCATTTTTCGGAGATCTCGCAATCCGTTCCGGTGGTGTTCGCCGCCCGGCACTTTCCCGCGTTGCCCATCAGCTCGGTGGTGGTCGACAACGCGGCCGCCAGCCGGCGTGTGGTGCGGCACCTGCTCCGGGACGGGCACCGCCGCATCGGCGTTATCAACGGGCCCCAGTTTCTGTCGACCGGCCGGGATCGCTGGGCGGGCGTGCGCCGTGCGTTCAGGGATTGCCGGGCGGAACCGGACCCCGCGTTGACGCGCGAGGGGGATTTCACCGCGCAGAGCGGTTATCGTCTGGCGCTGGATCTCCTGCGGCAATCCCCGCCTCCGACGGCGCTGTTCGCCGCCAACCACATGATCCTGGTCGGTTGCATTCGCGCCGTCCGAGAAAAGGGGTTGCGGATTCCGGACGATGTCGCGATCGCCGGGTTCGAGGGCTTTCGGGACAGCGGTTTCGACCACCTTGTGTGCGCCCCGCTCACGGTCAACGAGCACCCGACCCGCGAAATGGCCGTTGCGGCGGTGGATCTGCTGCTCGAGCATATCCGTACGAGGCGTGACGGGAAAAGCGGTCATTTTAAAAAAATGGTTCTGAAAACAAAACTGGATATAGGTGACGCCGGGGTCTGAGAGGCCGGTGCCAGAGTGGCGGCAGCTGAAAACCAAACCACCATGGGAGGGAAGGGACCATGACGTTCAAGAGACTGATGGGAGCAGTGGCGATCGCAGCGGTGTGCGCAATGGGGGCGGCCCCGCCGGCCGGGGCGCAGCAGAAAGCGCCCGAGTTCACCCTGAAGCTCGGGCACGGCTCTCAGCTCAAGAGCCCGCTGCAAACGACCGGGGAGGAATTCGCCAGGCGGATTGCCGAGAAGACCGGGGGGCGGGTGAAAATCGAGGTGTACGGGAACATGCAGCTCGGCCAGGAGCGCGACATGGTCGAAGGCCTGCAGCTGGGGACCGTCGACCTGACCATGGTGTCGACCGGCCCGCTCAGCGGGTTTGCGCCGGGGATCACGGTGGTGGATCTCCCGTTCCTGTTCAGCTCCGAGCAGCACGCTTACAAGGTGCTGGACGGCGAGATCGGCCAGGGCCTGCTGAAGCAGCTCGAGCCCAAGGGGATCGTCGGGCTCGCGTTTCTGGAGAACGGGTTCCGCCACGTCACGTCCAACAAGAAAATCATGACCCCGGCCGACCTGAAGGGGGTCAAGCTGCGCACCATGGAGAACAAGGTCCACATGGCCTCCTTCAAAGAGATGGGCGCGGCCCCGGTGCCGATGGTGTGGGGGGAAGTCTACACGAGCCTGGGCCAAAAGGTCATCGACGGACAGGAGAACCCGATCCACATCATTTATGCCAACGCCCTATGGGAAGTGCAGAAATACGTCATCCTGACCGGGCACTTCTACACGCCTTACATTTTCGCGGGCAGCAAGAAATCCCTCGACAAGCTGCCGCCGGACCTGCAGCAGATCGTCCGGGACACGGCCAAGGAAATGGCCCCGTTCGAGCGCAACATCATCAAGACCGACACCGGGATGATGACCGACGTCCTCAAGCAGAAGGGCATGGAAATCGTCGAGGTCGACCGCAAGTCATTTCAGGCGGCCTCCCAGCCCGTGTACAAGCAGTTCGAGCCCCAGTTCGGCAAGGAGCTGATCGACCAGATTCTGGCCGCCGGCAAATGACCCCCTGTGCGCAGGGAGAGGGGAAAATCAGCCCCTCTCCCCGCGTACCGGAAGAAAAACATTCGGTACAGGGTGCCATGATCATCGAGTCGCTGTTTTCGCTGCAGGGCCGCGTGGCCCTGATCACCGGCGCGGCCGGGGGGATCGGCAGGGTCCTGAGTGAAGGGATGGCCGACGCCGGTGCCGCCGTCGCACTCGCCGACGTTCGTGCGGACGAAACGGAGGCGCTGGCCGCAGCCATCCGCCGCGAGGGCCGGCAGGCGGAAGCCTTCCAGGTCGATGTCGCCCGGCGGGGGTCTAACCGCGACCTGGTCGGCGGGGTCGTGGACCGCTTCGAGCGCATCGACATCCTGGTGAACTGCGCGGGGATCAACCGGCGCGAACCGCTCCTCGATGTGACAGAAGACACCTTCGACCGCATTCTGGCCGTCAACCTCCGCGGCGTCTTTCAGCTCAGCCAGGCGGTGGCCGGACCGATGATTCGGCAGGGCGGGGGCAAGATCATTCACATCGGGTCGCTCACCGGTGAAATGGCCTTGGCGGGGGTTTCCGCCTACGGGGTTTCCAAGGCCGGGGTTTCCCAGCTGGCCATGTCGATGGCGATCGAGTGGGCACGCCACANCATCCAGGTCAATTGCATCGTGCCCGGGTTCATGCGCACGGAACTCACGACGGCGCTCTGGGCGGACGAGGCCAAGGCCGCCTGGATGCGGGGCCGCATCGCCGCCGAACGCCCGGGGGAACCGGCCGAACTGCTGGGCGCGGCCATCCTCCTGGCCTCTCCTGCCTCAAGCTACATCACCGGCCAGACGTGGTGTGTGGACGGGGGGGTCACCGCAGGCGGACGCCCCTGGTGAACGTTTCAGAGAGGGGATGGATATGTTGAAACTGCGAAAGGTGCTCGACACCTTTCTGGTCTGGGCGGTGTGCATCCTGACGACCGTGCTGCTGGTCGTGATGTCGGCCCAGGTGCTCTGGCGGTACGTGTTCAACGATCCCATCTACTGGTCGGAGGAGCTGGCGCGCTACCTGTTCGTCTGGCTGACGTTTCTGGCCGCCAGCATGGCCTTTCGCGACCACAAACACATGGCCGTCGACCTGATCCAGCCGTTTCTCGGTCCCGAGGCCCGGAGGTGGCAGCAGGCGATCATCACGGGCATCCTGGCGATTTTTTTCGTCGTCGTGCTGATCATCGCCCCGGAGATCCTGAGCATCACGTTCGATCAGCCCTCGGCTTCTCTGAACATCCCGATCGCCCTGGTGTACCTCTCCTTCCCCTTTTCGATTTTCATCATGCTGCTGTACCTCGTGATGGACCTCGTGCAAGCCCGAAAGGCCAGGTAGCCCCGCCATGATGACCACCGTGCTGTTTATCAGCTTTGTCCTGCTGCTGACGCTGAACGTGCCGATTTCCTTCAGCCTGCTGATATCGTCGCTGATCGCGCTGGCGTACAAGGGGATCCCCCTGATGGTCATGATCCAGCGCGTGGTGACCGCCGCCGATTCGTTCATCCTGATCGCCATCCCCTTCTTCATGCTGGCCGGCAACCTCATGTCGGGAGGCGGGATCTCGCGCGCCCTGACAGGGTTCGCCAATGCCATCGTCGGGTTCGTCCGCGGCGGGCTGGCGCACGTGACCGTGCTGTCCAGCATGATCATCTCCGGGATAACGGGCTCCTCGGTGGCGGACGCCTCGGCCATCGGCACCATCATGATCCCGGCGATGATCAAGGAGGGCTATCGCAAGGACTTCGCGACCGGCCTGGTCGCGAGCGCCACCACGGTGGGGGTCACCATCCCACCGAGCATCCCGTTCGTCATCTACGGAGTCATCACCGGTGCCTCGATCGGCAAGCTTTTCATGGGCGGCATGGTCCCAGGGTTGGTCTTCAGCGTTTTCGCCATGATCATTTCGTTTTTCATCTGCCGCAAGCAGGGGGTGGGTGCGCCCAAGAAATTCAGCCTGAGTGAGCTGGCGCGGAAGACCCGCGAAGGCATATGGGCGCTACTCGCCCCGGTGGTCATTCTCGGCGGCATCATCGGCGGGGTGTTCACCCCGACCGAAGCGGCGGCCGTCGGTGTCCTGTATGCACTGTTCGTGGGGTTCGTCATCCACAAAGAGCTCAGGATAAAGGACATGCCGCAGATCCTGCTGGATTCGGCCGGGACCACCGCCATCGTCATGCTGATGGTGGTGGGGGCGTTTCTTTACAGCTGGATCATCACGGTGGACCAGGTGCCCCAGATGGTCGCCAGCGTCATTCTGGGGATCTCACGGGATCCCGTCATCGTGCTGTTCATGTTCGTCGGGCTGTTTATCGTCGCGGGCATGTTCATCGACCTGGGCGCCAACATCGTCCTGCTGATCCCGGTGTTGTTTCCGGTTACGCAGCAGCTTGGGATCGATCCGGTGTTCTTCGGCGTGCTCACGGTCGTGGCGCTCTCCATCGGGCTGGTCACCCCGCCGGTCGGGGCCAGCCTCTTCATCACCTGCGACATCTCGAAAACGCCGCTGATCGACGCGTTCAAGGCCAGCCTGCCCTACCTGGGCGGAGTGGTGGTGACCATGGTCCTGATGATTTTTTTCCCCGAAATCGTGATGTACTTTCCCAACCTGCTGGTCAGGTGACACAGGCTCAGCGAGCGCGGCGACCGCCTCTCAGTGCCGGAGGGCCTGCGCCGTGCGCGCGGGGCCGAATCGCTGCCGGTTGATCGGTCGGAGTCGAGCATGCCGCATCACATGAAGGCGCTGGTGTTCCGCGGGGACAACGACCTGCGATACGAGGACTGGCCGGTTCCGAGGGTCGGGCCCGCGGACGCGCTCGTTCGAGTGGGTGCGGTCGGGATCTGCGGCTCGGACGTGCACGGGTATTTAGGCAGGACCGGGCGACGCACCGCGCCCATGATCATGGGGCACGAGTTTGCAGGCGACGTCATGCGGGTGGGGAACCGGGTGCGCGAGCTGCGCCCGGGCCAGCGGGTTGCGGTGTTCCCCTACGCGAGCTGCGGCACCTGCGCGTGCTGCCGCGACGGGGCGACCGCCGCCTGCCCGGCCAAGCGCATGTTCGGAGTTTTCGACGTGAACGGCGGCATGGCCGAGTACGTCAGCGTCCCGGCGAGGCAGTTGATCCCGCTGCCGCGCGGGGCTGAGGGGGTGCATGCCGCTCTGGCCGAGCCCCTGAGCGTGGCCGCGCGCGGCGTCGAAAAAGCCGGCCTGAGGCGGGGCACCCGGCTGGCCATCGTCGGCGCCGGGGCCATCGGCCTGATGTGCCTGGTGCTGGCCAGGCGGCTCAACGTGGAATCCGTCACGGTGCTCGACCTCGCGCCCGACCGCCTGAGGCTGGCAAAGAGGATGGGGGCCGCGCGGGTGATCCACTGCGATCGCGGCGCAGCGCCTTCCGGGCGATTTGACGTGGTGATCGAGGCCGTGGGGGTGGCCGCCACGCTGAACCAGGCCGTGCGGCTTGCACGGCGGGGGGGGCAGGTGGTCGTGCTGGGTATGTCCCAGCGCGAGATCCCGGTCGACATGTTCGACATCGTCGCGCGCGAAATACGACTGGAAGGGTCGTTCAACTACACGTTACAAGAATTCGCACGGGTCGTGGGCATGCTGCCGTCGCTGCGCACGCATCTGGATCGGGTCGTCAGCCACCGCGTGCCGCTCGAGCACGGGGTGGACATGTTCCGTCGCCTGGCACAGGGCGAAGCCGGCATGTGCAAGGTGATCCTGACGGATGAGGCCGGCCCCGGGGAGGAGCAATCGGTTGATCGCAAATGCGCGAGATAACGTCCTCGAGGCGAGAGAGCGGGCACGCATCATGCGCTGCCACATCGTGAAAATGTTCAACGCGGCCGGGCACGGGCATTTCGGAGGCTCGCTGTCGTGCGCGGACATCGTGGCCGCCCTGTATTTCGGGGGCATCCTCAGGGTCGACGCCGCCAACCCGGCCTGGCCCGACCGCGACCGCCTGGTCATGAGCAAGGGGCACGGCGCTCCGGCGGTCTATGCGGCACTGGTGGAGCGAGGCTTCTGCCCGGCCGACTGGATCGCAGAGTACGAACGCCTCGGCGCCCATTTCAGCACGCACCCCAACATGCACATGATCCCGGGGATCGACATGAGCGCCGGGTCGCTGGGGCACGGGCTGTCGATCGGTGTGGGCATGGCGCTGGCGGCCAGAATGGACGAGAAGGATTACCGGGTCTACGTGGTCCTGGGGGACGGGGAGCTCAACGAGGGCATGGTCTGGGAAGCCGCCATGTCGGCCGGGAAATTCGCGCTGGACCATCTCGTGGCCATCGTAGACCGCAACAACCTCTGCGTCGGCGGGTGCACCGAGGACGTCATGCCGCTGGAGCCCCTGGCCGACAAGTGGCGGGCTTTCGGCTGGCGGGTGCACACGGTGGACGGTCACGACATGGCAGGCCTCCTGGACACGTTTGCCAAGGTCGGAGAGAGCCGGGGCGTGCCCAACGCCATCATTGCCGAAACCATCAAGGGGTGCGGGGTGTCGTTCATGGCCGGCAAGCGCGAATGGCACGGGCACCCGATCTGTGACGCGGAGTTTCAAAAAGCCATGGCGGAACTGGGAGGGGCCTGCGAATGCTCGGAGTGATGGACCCGGCCAAATATCGCAAGATCCGGGACGAGTTCGGGGACACGGTGGCCGCCCTCGGTGCGGAGATCCCGGACATGGTCGTGCTCACGGCCGACCTCATGTACCCGACGCGCACGGAAAAATTCGCCCAGCTGTACCCCCGGCGTTTCTTCGACGTCGGCGTCGCCGAGCAGAACCTGGTGGGGATCGCTGCCGGCCTGGCGACCTGCGGCAAAATCCCGCTGGTCGCCGACTATGCCAACTTCATCTGCCTGCGGGCGGGGGAGCAGGTTCGCAACGACATCGTCTACACGAAGCTGAACGTAAAGCTGGCCGCGTTGAGCAGCGGGTTGACCTTCGGGGTCGGCGGGCCGTCCCACCAGTCCTATGAGGACCTGGGATTGATGCGCGCCCTGCCGGGCCTGACGGTCATTGTCCCGTCGGATGCCAGGCTCTCCGGACTCGCGGTGCGGGCCGCGATGAACCACCGCGGGCCCGTGTTCCTGCGGCTGGGGCGCGACGAGGAAAAAATCGTCTACGCCGAGAATCCCCCCTATGAGATCGGGAAGGCGATTCAGCTGCGCGACGGCCGGGACGTCGCCATCCTGGCCAACGGGCCGATGGTGGCCGAGGCCGTCGAAGCCGCCGACGGGCTGGCGGAATCCGGAATCCGCGCGCGGGTGCTGGACGTGCACACGGTGAAGCCGATCGACCGGGAGGCGGTCGAGGCCTGTGCCCGCGAGACCCGGGGCATCATCACCGTCGAAGAGCACAACATTATCGGGGGGCTGGGAAGTGCGGTGGTGGAAACGCTGGCCGAAGAGCCCGGCTGCCCGGTCGTGCGCATCGGAATCCCGGACATCTTCCCGGTGATCGGGCCGACCTTCGAGCTGCGCCGCCACCTGGGCCTGACCGCCGCCGCCATCATGGAAAAGGCCCGGCAGCTGCTGGCCGGGGCAAAAAACCGCTGATATCAGTCGGATCAGACCGATTTAATATCCAAAGCGTTCGATCGCCTTGGTGTCCTTCCGCCAGTTCTTCTGCACGCGCACAAAAAGCTTCAGGTAAACCGTTGCACCGGTCATCTGCGCGATATCCTGCCGCGCCTCGGCCCCGATGCGTTTGAGCATGGAGCCCCCCTTGCCGATGATGATTCCCTTCTGGGAGTCGCGCTCGAGGTGAATGGTGGCTTCGATGCTCACCCGCCGCCCGTCCGGGCTCGCCTTGTAGCTCTCGACACTCACCGCCGAGGCATACGGGATCTCCTCCCCGGTCAGGCGAAAGATCTTCTCGCGGATGAGCTCGGCCGCCAGGAACCGCTCGGTGGAGTCGGTCAGGGTGTCCTCGGGGAAATACGGCGGCCCCGCCGGCAGAGCCCGGACAATGGCCGCGACGAGCGCATCCACCTGGGTGCCGTCGATGGCAGAGATCGGGACGACTTCGACAAACGCGTGGAGCCCGGACCAGCGGGCGATCGTTTCCAGCAGCGTGGCCTTGTCGCCGATCAGGTCGATCTTGTTCAGCGCTAAAATGACCGGGCGCCGCTCGGCGGCGAGCTTCTCCGCCAAAATCGCTTCGGCGGCCGGGTCAGGGTGGGCTGCGTCCACGACGGCGAGCAGCACGTCGGCCTCATCCATGGCGCCGAACGCCGTGGCGACGATTTTGACGTTGAGTCGATCCTTGGCCGCGAAGATACCGGGCGTGTCGGAGAAGATGATTTGGGCACCCGGTCGGTGGCACACCCCGAGGATGCGGGTGCGCGTGGTCTGGGGCTTGCTGGAGATGATCGAGACCTTCTGCCCGAGGATGTGGTTGAGCAGGGTCGACTTGCC
>JGI20214J51650_10002993_pt1 | contig 10610 bp, 9 predicted proteins | sample WetSurMetagenome_FD_51650 | JGI IMG/M metagenome (IMG submission 51650)
GAAAATAGTTTTACCCAGATTATTAACAGAATTATTAATTTGTTTTGCAAAATGTCTGTATTATGTTCTATACTGTAAGAATAATTTTAAAATTATGAATGATAAAATAAAAATAGCTTGGCATGGATTGCATTTTGGAGAGGAACCGCCGCTGGTCGGGAAAAACCACCCCCAGCCCCTCCTCGAAAAGCCTGTCTGCCGGCAGGCAGGGGGTGGGGGATTTGGCGCGGGAACAATATTTTTTTCCGGCTGTAATTTGCATTGCGTTTTTTGCCAGAATTGGCAAATTTCGCAAAACACACCCCGTCTGCGAGGCGCAGCCACCCCTCTTTTTAGAGGGGATTATTCGGTTAAAGAATTGGCGCAAATTATGTTGGATTTGCAAAAGCAGGGTGCGGCCAATATCGATTTGGTAACGCCGACGCCTTGGCGCCGAGAAATAAAAGCCGCAATTATTTTGGCGCGTCAGCAAGGCTTGCAGATTCCCATTGCTTGGAATTCTAATGGCTATGAATCGGTCGCGGCTATTAAAGACATAGATGGATTGATTGATATTTATTTGCCAGATTTTAAATATGGCGATGACGAGGCGGCGGCAAAATATTCGCAGGCGCCAAAATATTCCGAAGTTGCCGATAAAGCGATTCGCGAAATGTATCAGCAAGTCGGTTTATTGCAAATCGGCGAAGATGGTTTGGCTAAAAAAGGAATTATTATTCGTCATATGATTTTGCCGAATAATCTTAATAATACTTTTAGGGTTTTGGAAAAAATTGCGGCCATCAACAAAAATATCCATTTAAGTTTGATGAGCCAGTATTATCCTGTTTATCGTGCGGCCGAATTTCCCGAATTGAATCGCCAGATCACACCGGAAGAATTCGCATCGGCGGAAAAGAAAAAATTCGAACTGGGTTTGGAGAATGGCTGGACGCAAGAACCGGAGTCGGGCGAAATATTTTTGCCGGATTTCAACAAGCCAAATCCTTTTATTTTGTAACATTTGGCTCTTTTTTACGTATACTATACTATAAAGAGGTAGAACTGCCTCGCATTTTTTTATGAAAAGCAAAGCCTTTGAGACAATTAAGATTTATTGGGGTCATATCCGTCGCTATAAAACGGCGTTTTTTGCTGTGGCCATACTTTCTTTATCGGCCGCGGGAATTGATGCGATAGTGCCTATTTATTTCAAAAGAATTATTGATGCTATTTCTTCCTCGGACGCTAAAGAGCTTGTTTATCATACGGCACTGATTTCGCTCTTTATTGCCGTCGGTTTTTTATTTTTGCGCTGGTTGCTTTGGCGAATTTCCATAATCATGGAAATACGATTGGTTTCCCGCCTGATGGCCGAGATAAGTGACGCCAGCTTTAAGCATCTGCATCTTCAATCTTTTTCATTTTTTGCCAATAATTTTTCCGGCTCGTTAGTTAAAAAAGTTAATTATTTTACCCGCGCGTTTGAAGCGATCACAGATAATTTTTTCTGGAATTTATTGACAATGACTTCGCGTATTTTAATTGTCGTCGTAGTTCTGTTCATTCGTAATACGACCATGGGATTGGTGACTTTAATTTGGCTGGTCGTATTTTTTGCTCTCAACTTTATTTTTGCCGGCTGGAAATATAAATATGATATTGTGGCGACTGAATCCTTTTCTAAGATAAGCGGTTTTTTGTCCGATGCCATTACTAATTTTTCCAGCATAAAATTGTTCAACGGCAATAAACGGGAAAACAAATCCTTTAATGATTTAACCGAAGACACCAGAAAGAAAATGCAATTCGCTTGGAGCACGGAAGAAATATTTAATGGCACTTCCGCTTTATTGATGATTATTTTGCAATTCGGCTTGCTTTATTTTGCGGTGCGTTTTTGGCGGCAAGGCTTGTTTACGCCGGGTGATTTTGTTTTGGTGCAATCTTACGTGATTATGATTATCGAACAGTCTTGGCAATTCGGCAGGATGGTGAGGAATTTTTATCGGGCTTTTTCCGATGCCGAAGAGATGACAACTTTATTGCAGACGACGCCGGAAATTCTTGATCATCCCGGCGCTAAAAATCTTAAAGTTGCTGAGGGAAAAATTGAATTTAACCAAGTTTTATTTTGCTATCACGAAACAAGAAAAGTTTTGGAAGATTTTAATTTGAATATTAAAGCTGGAGAAAAAATTGCCTTGATCGGCCCGTCCGGCGCCGGTAAAACTACCGTGATCAAATTGTTGTTAAGAAATTTTGATTTGACCGGCGGACATATCTTTATCGATGGCCAAGATATTGCCGGCGTAACGCAAGAAAGTTTATGGAAAAATATCAGCTTGGTGCCGCAGGATCCGGTTTTATTTCACCGCACACTGAAAGAAAATATTAAATATGGCCGGCCGGAAGCGACTGAAGCGGAAGTTATCAAGGCTTCAAAAATGGCACATTGTCATGAGTTTATTTCCAATCTGCCGGAAGGCTATGAAACTTTTGTCGGCGAACGCGGCATTAAATTATCCGGCGGCGAACGCCAGCGCGTAGCCATTGCCCGAGCGATCTTACGCAACGCGCCGATACTTGTTTTGGACGAAGCTACCTCCAGTTTGGATTCGGAATCGGAAAGCTTGATCCAGGATGCTTTGGAGAAATTGATGCGCGACAAAACCGTGATCGTCATTGCTCATCGCCTTTCGACTATCCGTAAAATGGACCGTATAATTTTTATCGATGAAGGAAAAATAAAAGAAGAAGGCACGCACGCTGAATTGGAAAAAAAAGAAGCCGGGCTTTATCGGCGACTTTGGGAAATGCAAGCCGGCGGGTTTATGAAATGAGTTTTATTAATCATTTTTTTGATTGGGTGCTTAGTCTTGGAGTAAATAAGTCTTAGATGTAAAAAATTTTTAATAATTAAGGCTAAAATAAGCCAATGATTAGTAATTTTGTTTGACTAAATTTGTTTGTTGTGCTATAATTTCAATATAAATTTGCACGGAATGATCTTTAAACATTAAAACAAAGAAAGGGGATAACAATGGAAACATTGATTACCTCAGGACAGAAGCGTCAGATTCTTAATTTTATCAATGATGGCCAGGAAAAATATGTGGAAGAGCTGGCAATCAGTAAGGGTTCAGCCCAAAACGTTATTAAGCACGGCGGAGAATTGCAAAAAGCTGTAAAAACGGCGATTGAAAAAGCAATCCGCGAATTGTCGGGCGATCCGATTATGGAGTTGACGATGTTCTATCGTGATTATCTTGACTTGACCGTCGATTTGTCCAAGGTTGTAATTCCGGTAAATCCTGGCGGTTTGGACTGGATCAATATTATCGCCAAAGAATTATTGGAAGCGTCCAATGGTCATCCACATGATTTCGTTATTGAGGCAATGCGTAAAAGAAATATTAAGGTCTGGACATATTACAACGATTTGGATGCGGTTTTATCACCAGGGATTTTAATGGTTAAAAATGATCTCCGGAGAAACGACCGTTGGCCGGATGTATCTTATGCCGTGCGTAACTGCGATTGCGCTGAGGCTGACGAAAAATATAAAAATCTTTCAGCCAATGCTTTGGCGGAGCTCGGAATTATCGGCAATACTTGCTTAGAGCGATTGATCCATGGATATAGATATTTTATCAAAACCGGTAAGCATCTTGATGTGGAAAATATTACTCTCTGTTCGGGTTCGCGCTGTTCTGATGGTTACGTGCCGTGCGTTAGCTTCCTCGACGGTAAGGTCGGCGTCGACGGTTGCGATCCGTCCGACTCCTATGACCTTCTGCGCGCCCGTCTTTCAGCAGTTTAATCTTTTTTCTCGTTTCTTTTTCACTTTTTCCCTCCTCGTTTGTTTTTGACAAGCGGGGAGATTTTTTTTACAATAAAGATGGTTAATGTAATTGGTTTCACTTCGGTGGAATATCAATTCACCATACGAAAAGAAACTGCCTGCTTAATTCTTTTTGGGTAATTCCCATAAACGTAGCCGGTTTGAGCCGGATAACGCAGAAAATCCTTTTTGGATTTTCGGTGAGATTGATGGAATTAAGCAAAATTCGGGGTCGCGCTATTCTAATGGTAACGTGCCGAACGTTAACTTCAACGACGGTAAGGTCAACGTCAACAGTTACGATCCGTCCAACTCCAATGACAATCTGCGCGCCCGTCTTTCAGAAGTTTCTGGCAAAAAAGGAAAGAGCCCCGTATTTTCAGGGCTCTTTTGCTTCGCAATATTTCAGCCAGCCAACGGTCATTTTGGAAATTTCCTCCAATTGTTTTTGTAAGAAGATATATTTTTTGAAATCAATCGCGCCTAATTCGTTGGCTATTCTGATTAATCTTTTCAGCACCTCCAAATTCAATCTTATTTTTTTCAGAATCGGCGCTTTGTCGTTTTTGGCGGATAAGGCCGCCTCAACTGATAAACAAAGGCAGTCCAAACAGTAATTTTCCGCCTTGGTTAAAATTCCGAACCGGTCGCGTTTGGGCGCATTTTTGCCAGCTTGATAAATATTTTTGTAAAGCAAATCAATCTTATGAATGATCGGGAGAGAAATTTCGATAGGGGGGGGGATTAAAGGCCAAATTTTTGTTGAGCATATTTTTGAAGAAATTATTTCTTTGCCAAATTTATTTTCGGCTTGGCGCGAATTTAGCCGTGGCAAGCGGAGTAAGGTTGATGTTTTAATTTTTGAAGAAAATTTAGAGAGAAATATTTTTAAATTACATGATGAGCTTGGCGCTGGAAAATATGTCCACGGGTCATACGAAAATTTTTATGTTCGCGACCCAAAGCTAAGATTGATCAGCAAGGCCTGTGTCCGAGACAGATTGGTTCATCAAGCCGTCTTTCAAGTATTGTATCATATTTTTGACCGAAAGTTTGCACATGATTCTTATTCTTGCCGAATAGAAAAAGGCAATCACGCGGCCGTCAGACGCCTAAATAGTTTTTGCCACAAAGTCAGTGATAATTTTAATCAACCGGCTTTTGCCCTAAAATGCGATGTTAAAAAATTTTTCGCCAGCATCGACCGAAAAATATTATTTGAAATAATAAAAAGAACGGTTAAAGATGAAAAAGCTTTAACATTGATTAAAACTATTTTGTTAAGTTTTAATCCGCAGGAAGCAATCGGCTTGCCGCTAGGAAATGTTACCAGCCAGCTTTTTGCCAATATTTATCTTAACGAACTAGATTGGTTTATTAAACGCGAATTGAAAATTAAATTTTATCTGCGTTATTGTGATGATTTTATCGTTTTGGATAAAGATAAAAATAATTTATTGGCAATAATACCGTTATTGAGAATTTTTTTAGGCGAGGAGCTGAAATTAAAATTGCATGAAAGAAAAATAATCATCCGTAAGCTTAATCAAGGAATGGATTTTTTAGGTTATGTAATGCTGCCTCATTACTCTGTTTTGCGAACAAAAACGAGAAATCGAGCTGTGCGGAAAATTAAAATCAAAAAAGATAAATTGAAAAACGGTTTAATCAGCGAAGATTATTTTAATAACTCATTAAAATCTCATCTTGGAATGTTAAAACATTGTCATGGACATAAAAACAAGGCAAAAATCGCGGGATATTGGTAAAGTGAAAACTTTTAGCATTTTACGTATGCAATAATATTTTATCGCCAAAAAAGATTAAATTTGCTATAATAAAGACATAAAAATTAACCAGAACTCATCTCAAAAATAACTTTCAAGGCGTTTCGGATGATGTTTGCGCCGAAACGATTGAAAAACGACGAGGAATATCGGTAATATTTCGAGGAGTTTTGAAATCGTTGCAGGCCAAACAGCGCCGAAACGGCCGGAAGATTATTTTTGAGATGGGTTCTAAGATTTATGTCAAAAACCAAAGAAAATTTGCTAAAAGCTATTGCCGGCGAATCGCTGGCGCGCAACAAGTATACTTTTTACGGCGAGATCGCCCGCAAGGAAAATTTAATTTGGATCGCGGAAGTTTTTGAGGAAACCGCGGCCAATGAAAAAACTCACGCCAAGGAAGAGCTGGAGCAGATCACCGAACACACGGAAATGACCAACACTTACGACATTCATCCCTTGGGAAATACTCTGCAAAATTTGCGCCACGCGGCTGAAGGCGAAAAATATGAATGGGGCACGATGTATCCAAATTTCGAGGCAGATGCTATTGCCGACGGCGATGCGGACGCGACCAAGCTTTTTCACGAGGTCGCAGAGGTGGAAAAAAAGCACGAAGAGCGTTTTAATAAATTAGCTGACCGGCTGGAAGCGGGAAAATTATTCAAGAGCGAGGAAGAAAAAGAATGGAAATGTTTGAATTGCGGCTATATTCATAAAGGTAAAGAAGCGCCGGATAAATGTCCGCTCTGTAAAAAACCGCAAGGCTGGTATATGGAGATCGGATTTGTCAGATAGTATTAGATAATGTAAAGTTAAAGCCTCGGTTTGCTCCGGGGCTTTTTGAAAAATATGTTTAAGAAAAAAGAACAAAAAGAATTTGGATTTATTTTGATCAACAAACCGGTTGGACCGACGTCTTTTGGTGTGATTGCGCGTTTGCGAAAAATTACCGGAATAAAAAAGATCGGTCATGCCGGCACACTTGATCCCGCGGCTTCAGGCGTTTTGCTTTGCGCCATCGGTCGAGAAGCGACCAGACAGATAGATAAATTCGTTAAGAAAGATAAAGAATATGAGGCTTTGATTATTTTGGGATCGGTTAGCGAAACTCTGGACAGAGAAGGCGAAATTATTAAGAAATATTTTGGCCAGCCGATTAAAATTAAAGAAATAAAAAAAGTTGTTAACTCTTTTTTAGGCAAACAGGAACAAATTCCGCCGATGTTCTCGGCTAAAAAAATCGGCGGCAAAAAACTTTGCGACTTAGCCAGAAAAGGAATTGAAATTGTTCGCGCGCCGGTGCAGATTGAAATTTATAAATTAAAGATTTTAAAATATAAATGGCCGGAGTTGCGTTTGCGGATAAAATGTTCATCGGGAACCTATATCCGTTCTTTAGCGGCTGATATTGGGCAAAAAATCGGCTGCGGCGCTTACCTTGGCGCTCTTGTCAGAACTGAATTGAGAGAGTATAAATTAAAGAAGGCGGTTGATTTAGATAAAATAGATAAAGATAATTGGCAGAAATTATTATTTTAAATTATTCGCACAAATTCGCGGAATAGCATCATGCTCATGAAAAAGTATTCTCTCGAACTTGCTGTTTTTATCTGCGGTGCCGCCCTGATGATTTTGGAATTGGCCGGTTCTCGTGTTTTAGCACCTTACGTCGGTACTTCTTTGGTAGTTTGGACGTCACTCATCGGGATTATCATGGGTTTTTTGAGTCTTGGTTATTATGTGGGAGGCAAAATTGCTGACCGTGAAGCTAAGCCGGAAAAATTGGCAGTTGTTATTTTGGCTTCCGCTTTTTTTGTTTTATTGATTGTTTTTATCAATGCTCCGATCCTGAAATTTGTCCGCCTGATCGGTTTAAATCTTTATAGCGGTGCGATAATTTCTACCTTAGCTCTTTTTGCCATGCCCAGTTTTATTTTAGGAATTGTTTCTCCTTACGCGGTTAAATTAAAAATGAGCAGCTTGGATTATACTGGTCGCGTTGTCGGCGATCTTTACGCAATCTCCACTGTCGGCAGTATTGTCGGGACTTTTGCCGCCGGTTTTTTATTGATTCCCTTTTTAGGAACGGTAAAGATTTTGTATTTCATTACAGTAACTTTGGCCTTGGCTTCGCTTTTAGTTTGGTCGCAAAAATTCATTAAGGCAAGAATTTTTACTATCTTTATTTTAGTGATCCTGATTATAATTTCCTTGAGTCGAAGCGCATCGGCCAGTCCAAGCAATTTAATCGATATTGATAGTCAGTATAGTCGCCTTTGGATTTACAAAACTCAGATGCCGGAAAATAAACGCCCGATTTTGGTACTTTCCAACGACCCTCAAGGTATACAGTCGGGAATGTTTTTGGATCGCGATGATGATTTGGTTTTCAAATATTTAAAATATTACCGCTTGGCCGATTTGATAAATCCAAATATCCAAAACGCTTTAGTGATCGGCGGCGCGGCGTATTCTTATCCTAAAGATTTTTTAAAGAATCACAAAAATGCCAATTTGGACGTGGTGGAAATAGATTCAAAGATGACCGAGCTGGCGGAAAAATATTTTCATTTGTCAAAAGACAATCCGCATCTCCACGTTTTTCATCAGGATGCGCGGGTTTTTTTGAATGAGAATAAAAAGAAGTACGATGCGATATATGTTGACGCGTTTAATTCCAGCCTTTCCGTTCCTTATCAGTTGACCACGCGCGAAGCCGTGCAAAATATTTATAACAGCTTGGATGATGGCGGTGCGGTGATCATTAATTTAATTTCCGCCATTGACGGAGACAAGGGAAAGTTTTTGCGCGCCGAATATGCGACTTATCAATCTGTGTTTCCGCAGCTGCATCTTTTTCAGGTTTATAATACTGATCCTGATAAGCCCCAAAATCTTATTTTGATCGGCGTTAAAAGCACTGAACCGGCCAACTTGAAAAGCGATGATGCGGTGGTGCACGGGCTTCTAGACACGCGTTATATGAGAAATATAAACTTGGATATGCCGATTCTGACCGATGATTACGCCCCGGTTGATTATTATACGATGAGCCTGATTCGATAGTTTTTTAATGGTTATTGCCGGTTTTGCTCCATCTCTCTGGCGCTTGCCTTTATTCATTATTGATATTATCATATTAACATTCGGTACAGTCATTTATTTTTATTTTGTTTACCGAAAAGAAAAAATATAAATGTCATTATTCATCAATAGTGCTGACAATCCAAAAATAAAAAATATTATTAAATTGCAAAAGCCGGCCGAACGGCGGAAGCAAGGAGTGGTTTTAGTTGAGGGCTATAAGGAAGTGATAGCGGCGCTCAAATCTGGTTTGCAGTTGGTAGAAATTTTTTATTGCGCGATTTATGGCGGAGAAAATCCGTCGTTTTTCGGCATTGATAAAGATGCGAAGCTGATCGCCAATGTTTCTGAAGAAGTTTTTAAAAAAATAACTTATAGAGATGATCCGGACGGTTATGTCGCGATATTTTTAGTTAAAAATATTGCCTTGGAAGAAGTAAAATTACGCGAGCGGCCGCTGGTTTTGGTTTTAGAGGGTATGGAAAAACCGGGTAATTTTGGCGCGATTCTCCGCACCGCTGACGCCGCTGGAGTGGACGCGATCATTGTTAATGACCCGCAATTAGATATTTATCATCCTAATGCAATTCGGGCTAGTATTGGTTCGATTTTTGACCAACAAATCGTTTCTGCCAGTCGCGAAGAAACGATCGCTTTTTTGGCCGCTCGCAACATCACTACTTATGCCACTTCCAAACGGGGTGAAAAAGATTTTTATGATTTTGATTATTCTCGTGGCACGGCTTTTGTTTTGGGAGCTGAACATTCAGGCTTAAGCGAGCAATGGCGCGAATCGGCCGATGAATATATTAAAATACCCATGACCGGCATTGTCGATTCCCTTAATCTTTCCGCCTCGGCCGCGATATTGCTTTTCGAAGCCGTTCGGCAAAGAAAAATTAAATCGTAGGAACGCAATACCTTGCGTTTCTTACCAATTTGACTTTTTATCGGCTTTTTGTTAGATTAATCATAGATTACAACGGTTGCCGCAAGGCAATTTTTATTTATGTCCCCGTAGTTCAATGGATAGAACACCAGCCTTCTAAGCTGGTTATGAGGGTTCGATTCCCCCCGGGGACACAAGAGTGATTATTAAAGTTGTTTTTATTGCCATGTTTACCACAGCATGTTATAATTGATTTATGACATGGGAATATATAGCCGGATTTTTTGACGGCGAAGGATCAATATCACATCATGGCAAGGGGTATAGGATAACCATTCCCCAGACTAATTTTGAAGTCCTAGAAGAAATTAGGAAATTTATCGGAGTTGGATATATCATACAACCTAAAAAAAGAAAAGCGCATTGGAAAGATAGCTGGATTTACTATATAGCCAAACAAAAAGACGTAGAATTTTTTTTAAAAAAAACCAAGTCATTTTTAATCGTTAAAAGAGAATTGTCATCGTTGGCTGAAAAAATAGTTTCTGAATTTGCGCGAGGGCAAGAAACAAAAAAATTGAATAGAAATAAAAAAATGATTTTGGCAAAAAAGTTAAGAGACGAGGGGCTTACTTATCGTGAAATAGGCAAAAGAGTTAATACGGATTTTGGACAAGTAAGAAGATTAATTTTATTTAATGGTGGTCGTAGCTCAATTGGTTAGAGCACTCGGTTGTGGTCCGAGTGGTTGAGAGTTCAAGTCTCTTCGACCACCCAAATTTATTTAATATTAGACAAAAAACAGGAAATTTAATTTTCCTGTTTTTTGCTTTTTGCTCTTTCGCAACCCGGTCAGCCACCCTTGAAAAATAAAAATATCCATAAGCTAAATTGCGATAAATTCCGGTTAGGCTTATAATATAATAAGAAGGTAATTATTAAAATCAAAAATATGATGCGTTATTTTTTAAACATTTTAATGCTGTTAAGTTTTATTAGCTTGCTTGTCACCGGCTTATTGAAA
>JGI20214J51650_10002994_pt1 | contig 10610 bp, 10 predicted proteins | sample WetSurMetagenome_FD_51650 | JGI IMG/M metagenome (IMG submission 51650)
TAATTTAAAATAAATTTCTCCGACGCCAAGTTTTTCTTCGTAATCGAGTGTATCTTTGCCGATTGATTTTGCAAACTTGGAAAAACCTTTTTCAATTTCTCCCAGACTGAAATAAATTTTTATTAATTCTGTAATCAGCACTTTGTCGTTTGGATAAAGTGTTTCGAGTTCTTCGTAGATTTCCCGTGCTTTTTCAATATTACCGGTCTTCAAATACATTCCCGCTAATTGCTGTTTTGTCATCGCATCATAAGGGTCGAGCCTCAACACATATTGAAGCACGGTTAGGCACTTATCAAATTCTTTATAATTAAAATAAACCTCATACATCCTTTTCAATACTTCATAATCAAATCCTGCTATGTCTGTTATTTTCTCATATATTACAATTGCTTTTGAAGACATTTTTAATTCCTGATACATTCGCCCCAGGAAATACAAGCCGTAAATATAGTTTGAATCTACAGCTATAATATTTTCATAAACTTCTGCGGCTTTTTCATAATTTTCCTGCCTGAAATAAATATTCCCTTTCAGTTCAAGGTATTTAATTTCATCCGGCGAATATTTAAGTGCATTATTAATTTCAATAATTGCATCCTGATAACGCTCGGAACTATAGTACACATTTGCTATCGCATAATAAATCCCGGGAGCTTTATCATATTTTAATGCTGTTTTGTAATTTTCTAATGCACCTGAAAAATTAAATTGCAGTTCGAGTGTCTTACCCTCGATGAAAAAACTCTGTGCTTCATAATTATTGGATACTAAATGAGATGTAGAATCCTGCTGGGAAAATAAAATCCTTCCTGATATTAATATGAATATGAAAACCCTTAATAAATTCAATAATCCTGCTATACTTTTTTATGATATTTATCAATAAAAATAATTTTTAGTCTCTCAACTTACAACGCAGTCTTTTTACCACCATAAAAAGGTGACAAGGTGACAAAGTGACAAGGTGACAAAGTGACAAAGTGACAAAGTGACAAGGTGACAAAGTGACAAAGTGACAAAGTGACAAAGTGATAAGGTAAGCGGCGGGGAATCGGATTAAACCTGAAATCTAAAATTTTGTCTTATTATTAAGATGAAAAATAATTAATATTTTCATCAAAATTAAAATAAACTATGTTTTGTATTTACAGGAAATCAGTAAAATTTTATTTATTATTATTTTCCCTTACGTTTTTCTTAGTTAAAAGTTCTTTTCCCCAGTTAAGTGAAGGCAGTATTATAATTGATAAAACAGAGAGGACATATCTGATTTATAGCCCGAAAACGGATTCAGGAAAAATTCTTCCTTTAGTCTTTGTTTTCCACGGAGGCGGAGGGACAGCGAAGAACATAATGAAAGAAAACGGTTTTAATGATATTTCCGAAAAAGAAAAATTTATTGTTGTTTATCCGAATGGTATGAACAAAGGATGGAACGACGGAAGAAAAGAACCCGTAGAAAAAACAAAATATAATGATATTGAATTTATCTCAAAGCTTTTCGAAAAAATAAAAAAGGACTATCGTATTGATACTAACAGAATTTTTTCAACAGGTATTTCAAACGGAGGATTCTTTTCGTTTTATCTTGCATACAAACTTTCGGATATATTTCTTGCCATAGCTCCCGTTACAGCGAATATTCCGGAAAATATTGCAGATGAATATAAGCCGGATAATTCCGTTTCTTTATTGCTGATTAATGGGACAGAAGACCCGCTGGTGAAATATAACGGGGGTGATGTGGGATTCATACTGGGTAAAAAACGCGGCAGAGCAATTTCAACGGATAAGACAATTGAAAAATTCATATCCTTTAATAAATGCAATCAGGTTCCCGAAATTGAAAAGATGCCGGATATTGATTTGCAGGATGAATGCACATCTGTTAAATACTCTTATAAAGGCGGGACAAAAGGTTCTTTAGTCGTATTAATAAAAATTATAAACGGAGGACATACATGGTCCGGCGGGACGCAATATCTTCCGAAAATTCTCATAGGAAATTTATCCGGTGATTTTAGTGCATCGGAAGTAATCTGGAATTTTTTTAAGAATGTACCAAATCGGGAATAAGTGAAAAGGTGACAAAGTGACAAGGAAAAAGGGATTTATTCATCCGATGAAAAAAAACAAAGGAATTCATCGGATGAATATTCAGTCGTTTTAATTTTCCAAATCCTCCTGATACATTCCTGTGGAAAATATATTCTTTATAAAATCTGCTCCTGTTATCTTCAAAGAATTTTTATCATTGCAAAAATAATTAAACCTGTTCCCTGTAAATTTGCAATTATTCAATATTGTTTCACCTGATTCTGTAATATAAAAAAGACAATAATCCGAATATTCATATTCTATACTAGATTTATTATATGAGAAACTGCATTTGTTAAATTTTACATTAGAACAAGTGCTTATATTTACCATGTTGTACTCCATATTATCAGTGAAATCACAATCTTTTAATTCGATATCTTTAGATTCAGTTAAAGACATAATTCCGTAAGTACATTTTTTTATGACAGAATTATTACATTTAAGACCCGTAACCTGATAGCATGTGATACCTTCCATTCCGCTTCCATAAAGAATGCAGTCGTTGATTTTTATATTGCTGCAATAATCAAATTTCAGGACACCTCCTGTACAACCTCCGCTATTGGGACTGTGTCCTGCTTCAATATTTTCAATTGTTATATTATCGCATTTATCGAAAACAAGCACATTTCCGTAAACCGGTTCCGTGACAATTTTTGACATTCTGAATAATCCGGAACCTTCAATTTTCATATTCTTGACATCTGTAATTACCAATTCATATCCATCGTAAGTTAAGTTCGGGTAATAGTTATCACTGCTGATATCAGACGGCATTTCAGATAAATCATAGGTCCCGCTTTTGAGCTTGATTGTCCTGTCGGAACCGATTGCTTTCACGAATTCTTCAGTATCCGAAACCCAGATTACTTTATCCTGGGCAAGGATATTAACAGCTGATATAAAAAAGAAAATCACAAAAAAATTTACAAATTTCATATATTTTAATTTTGAAAGTTAAAAGAATATTTGAATATTATACTTTGGTTATCATAAAAAGTTCAATCAAGATACCGATAATTTTTTTATATAAAAATTTAAAAAATATAGAGTTATATTTATTTAATGGAAAATATGAAAATTGCCTTTCGGGAAGATAAGGTAAAAATCCTGACGAGTTTTCTGATTGCCGGGATTTTTATTCTGATTCTCTGGCTTATAAGATTTTTTGAGGATTTTACAAAAATTGACCTTGGAATATACGGAGTCGAGCCGCGAGTAGCTAAAGGATTGATTGGAGTTCTCACGTCCCCTTTGATACATTCTGATTTTTCTCATCTGTTTTCAAATTCAATTTCTCTTTTTTTCCTTACGTTCGGAGTATTTTATTTTTACAGGAATTCTTCTGTAGCAGTATATTTAATTATTTACATCGGCGGCGGATTTCTCGTATGGATTTTCGGAAGACACGCCTATCACATAGGGGCAAGCGGTATCGTTTATGGTTTTGCAAGCTTTCTTTTTTTTATCGGTGCATTCAGAAAGGATAAAGGCTCTATGGCTCTTTCACTTCTGATTATTTTCCTTTATGGAAGCCTTGTCTGGGGCATGCTTCCTGTTGATCAGTCAATTTCTTTTGAGTCGCATATTGCCGGGGCAGTGCTTGGATTGCTATGTGCAATAATTTTCCGGAATTCCGAACCAAGAAAAAAATACGAATGGGAAGAAGATGAGGAGGAGGATACAGAGGAAGATACTAATGCCGATAGTGATTTCGTCAATGAAGTCCCGATTCAGGAAGATGCAGATGAAGTTTATTTTGACGAAGATGAAAATTACGATGAAGAACTTGAGAGAATAAAGAAAAATAAGAGGAAAAAATAAAATATTATTCTTTTCGGGCAATTTTTGTTTATTTAATCTGAATTTCATTTAAAGTATCTTTTATTTTAATCGTTCCGAAAATGTTTGAGAATATAATAGAGGCAAGAATAAATTCCGAAATCAGTAAAATTCAAAACCTTGATTTCATTTCGCTTAATGCGGTAAGAAATTCAGGCTTGTCTATTTTTACTAAAAACTTTATAAATGCGGAAACAGATAAGATAGGAGACAGGGATAAACTTACAGACCTTATCGAAAAATCGGTGAAACTGAACCTGAATTATGCTTTAAGACCGAAATGGACTTTATTAAATTATCTTTTCGGAAATTTCGATTCAAAATCTTCCGGGGAAATACTTAGTAAATTAGAAATTTTCCAGTTTTATCTGTATTATCCGGAACTTATTACAAACTACATCAGGGATTCATCAATGGTGGTAATAACCAAGAACAAAGTTATGAATCTGATTGAAGAAGCAGACCTGACTATTTATGATAAATTCACGCAAAATGTAACAAGTATAAAGATAAAGAATTTTTTCATTCAACTTTTCAAATTAAACTACGACGATGATAGCAAAATCGGTCTCGATTCAACAATCCCGTATTCTTATTTAAGGATATTTCTCGAAGATAAATCCTTCGGGGAAATTTTATCAAAGTTTCAGAAGATTGAAGGAATAAAAGATGATTGGGACCTCAACCAAAAAACCATTATTAAAATAATAACAGATAAGTATTTCCAGAACGAAGAGGTCCCGGAAAAAATGATTTTCCCGATAGAGTCTCAAACACCTGCGGAAATTCCGAAATTGATTGAAGTTGAATCTGAAATCGCTCAAAAGGAAACCGAAACCAAAGGAGATGAAAAGAAGCCGGTATACCCTACAGACATTGTGGAAGAATCTTACTTACATCCTCAAAAACACATAAGAGGTTTATTTAAACTGCCTGAACAAAAATCAATTATAAAAAAAATATTTAAATCAGACGAGCTTGCTATGCGTACGGCTTTTAAAGATTTGGAGAATATAGATAACTGGTATTATGCTTCTGAGTATTTGAAGCAAATATTTATAAAAAATAATGTGAAAATTCACGACAGTACTGTCGTTTTATTTGTGGACGTTCTGAATGAATATTTTAATAAAAAAGAATTTAAATCCTGAAAGAAAAGTGCTTAAATGTTTTTAGATTATGCTAAGATATACCTAAAATCCGGAGATGGAGGAAACGGATGTGCAAGTTTCAGACGCGAGAAATTTGTTCCAAAGGGCGGACCGAACGGTGGTGACGGTGGAAAAGGAGGTGATATTATATTCAAAGCGACAACACAGCTATCAACTTTAATTGATTTCAGATATAAATCCCATTACAGAGCAGGCAAGGGTAAGCACGGACAGGGCGGTGATAAGTCAGGTAAAAACGGGAATAATGAAATTATTCTCGTACCCTGCGGAACAATAATAAGGGATTCGGAAAGCGGTGAAGTACTTGACGAACTTTTGGAAAACGATAAGGAAATTATACTGCTGAAGGGCGGTAAAGGAGGAAAAGGGAATACACACTTTAAAACGTCCACGAATCAGGCTCCTCGCTATGCAGAAGATGGAAAACAGGGCGAAGAAAAAACAATTATTATTGAATTAAAACTTATTGCCGATGTCGGACTTGTCGGTTTTCCAAATGCCGGAAAATCAACTTTAATTTCAAAAATATCTTCCGCAAAACCAAAAATAGCCGATTATCCGTTTACTACACTTACTCCGAATCTCGGGATTGTCAGATATAAAAATTATAATTCATTTGTTGTTGCCGATATTCCCGGAATAATTGAGGGAGCATCAGATGGAAAAGGACTTGGGATAAGGTTTCTCAGGCATATAGAAAGAACAAGACTTCTGGCTTTTCTGGTTGATACAACAAAATTACTTGATGAAAATTTACAGAATAAAAAGGAAATCAGGGAATTGATATTGAATAATTATAAAACATTATTGCGGGAACTGAAAAGATACAATGAGAATCTTCTTGATAAACCAAGAATTTTATGCCTGACAAAAATTGATACGCTAAACGAAAACCTGAAAAAAACAATTAAAACAATTAAACTCAATGAAGCAGAAATAATTCCAGTCTCATCCATAAGCGGAGAAAACCTTGAAAAACTGAAAGATTTAATCTGGAAAAAATTAAAAGAAACAAATTAATTATGCAAATGAAAACAGCAAAACCGGTTATATTAATATCGAATGATGACGGTATCGAAGCAGACGGGATAAAAGCACTCACAAAAGAAATCCGAAGATTTGCGGAAGTTTATGTCGTTGCACCAAATACTCAAATGAGTGCAGTCGGACATTCAATTACAATGGCAAATCCAATCAGATACACACGAAATCTTATTGATAAAAATTTTTATGGTTTTGCCGTTGACGGAACACCTGCGGATGCAGTTAAGCTTGCTTCAAGAACTATACTAAAGGATAAAAAAATTGACTTACTGATATCAGGGATTAATCAGGGTTCAAATACGGCAATCAACATCATTTATTCGGGAACTGTTTCAGCGGCAACAGAAGGAACAATTCTTGGAATACCTTCTATTGCTATTTCACTTACAAGTTATATTTATAAAGATTTTTCCGTAGCGGCGAAATTTGCATCTAAGCTTGCAAAAGTAATATTAAAAGAAGGATTGCCTCAGGGAACAATATTAAACGTGAATGTACCTGCATTAAAAAAGGAAGAAATAAAAGGGGTAATGATAACAAAGAAAGGTAATTCTTACTGGGATGACTGGTATGAATCACGACTCGACCCGAATAAACGGGAATATTTCTGGCTGACGGGAAGAATGGTAAAGCTGGATAAGACAATTGATTTCGACCAAAAAGCTGTTGACGAAAAATATATTTCTATTACACCTATTCATTATGATTTGACAGATTATAAGATGTATGATAAAATGAAGGAATGGAAAATAAATTTTTAGTGAAAATTGAAAAAAAAAATTCTGAGAAACGAACCTCTGCTTGCCTGGATATTAATAACCATACTATCTGTAATATGGGGGAGTTCATTTGTCCTGATTAAAAAAGGTCTTGACGTTTTTAGTCCGGCACAAGTCGGAGCGGCGAGAATGGCTTTTGCATTCCTGATTATGCTTCCCTTCGCAATAACAAATCTAAAAAAGTTACCTGCAAGAAAATGGCTTATTATTATTCTTGTCGGTTTAATCGGGAATTTAATACCTGCTTACCTATTTGCACTTGCTGAAACCGAATTAAAAAGCTCTTTAACAGGAATATTGAATGCACTCACGCCGATTTTTACACTTATAATTTCAGTTTCATTTTTCAGACATAAAGCTTCCGGTTTACAGATTTTCGGTTTATTACTCGCTTTTTCAGGCTCGCTTGGATTAAGTTTCATTAATGATAACGGTAACCTTGGAAATATGAATTATTATGTATGGCTTGTTGTAATTGCCACTCTTCTTTATGCCGTTTCTGTAAATTTAATAAAATCTTTTTTTTCAGGAACCGGCTCTGTTATCTTAACGTCCTTTGCAATGTTTTCAATAGGACCAATTTCCATTGCGTATCTGTTCTCCACTGACTTCTTCCACAGAATAAGTTATAGTACAGGTGCATTTCAATCCCTATTATATATTATGATATTAGGTGTAATAGGAACTGCTTTTGCCCTGATACTTTACAATAAACTAATAAAAATAAGCACAACAGTATTTGCAAGTTCGGTCACTTATTTAATCCCTTTTGTTGCAGTAATTTGGGGATTAATTGACGGTGAGAACTTGTTCTTTTTACATTATGTTGGAATGATTATTGTTATTGCAGGTATTTATATTATAAGCAAAGAGGAAAGATAGGAGAAAATATCCATTTTCTTTATATTACTTGCAATTGGTACATTGTTATGCTATTTTTACTATTGATAGAAGGCGAAGTAGAATTATTTTATAGCTTTCGGTTCTTTAGCGTGAAAATTTCATTTTTTTCAGGGTAATTTTGGGATCTTTGTTAAATCCTCTTTGAATGATTCATTTTCCTCTAAAATAGTTGACCGACGAAACTATTTTTATTTACTTTATCTTAATCGTAAACTTTTTAATAACTATTGCCTCAGCAGGAAAGCTGAAGCATTTAAAAAAGCCCTATTATAGGGCGGGAGAAACAAAATGAACATTTACATTGGTAACATCGCAAGAGAATCAACAGAAACTGAAATTCGTGAAGCATTTGAAGCATTCGGTGAAGTATCGACAATTAATCTTATCAGAGATAATTATACTAAGGTTCTGAAAGGATTCGGATTCGTTGAAATGCCTGACAAAGAAGCGGCAGAAAAAGCAATCAAGGAACTTGACGGTCAGTTATTTAACGGCAGACCTTTGACAGTTAACGTTGCTAAGCCCAAAACTGATTCGGGCAACAGGAATAAAGACAGAGGAGGATTCAAAAGAAGATATTAATATCATAATTGATTATTTTGTAAAACCGGCTTGCATAAATGCAAGCCGGTTTTTTTATGCTTATTTTTGTCTGAGATTACAATATCCTGAAATNATATTTTGAATTTGAATTAATTAAAAGAATTTATTAATTTAGAAATATATTCAGGAGTTCTTTATGATTGAAAAAATAATTTTTTATAAATCGTATAAGGGAAATTAATATGAAAAAAAATATCCTTAAAATATTTTTGGTTTTATTGTTATTTTATAATTTCACTTCTACTGCTTATTCACAGCAGACAGGTTATGTAATGGGTTCGAACGGTACACTTTTGAGGACAACAAATGCAGGAATAAACTGGACATTACAGCCATTAAAGACTTCTCAGGTAATCTGGTCTCCTTTTTTTATTAATGAAAATACCGGCTGGTTCGTTGGAGGAGCGGGAGCAACGGACATGCTCGAATCAAGTGTAATATTCAAAACAACCGATGGAGGAAATAAATGGGTACGACAAACATCAAGTGTAAATCATTGGTTGACTTCAGCATACTTTATTAATTCTCAAACAGGATGGATAGCGGGTTCGAGCCGGACGATAATAAAAACCACGAATGGAGGAATGAACTGGTCAGTACTCACATCAGAATTAAGTTCCTTACGTCTTGAGACCATTTGGTTTACGGATGCAAATACAGGCTGGGTAACTGCATGGAGCGGAAATATTCTGAAAACTACAGATGGAGGCAGTAACTGGTTCACTCTGAATACAGGTACGACTGCAAATTTATATACGGCTAAATTCTTTTCGGCATTAACGGGTTATGCAGCCGGAAGTAACGGAACAATAATAAAGACAACGAATGGCGGAACTAACTGGATAACACAGTCAACTTCAACATCTCAGGAATTATTCTGTATTTATTTTCATAGTGAATTACTCGGATGGGCAGTAGGAAATAATGGTACAGTCATAAGGACAACAAACAGCGGTACAAATTGGTCACTTATTAACAGCGGAACAACCGTAAGACTTGAATATGTTGATTTTATAAATGAACTAACCGGGTGGACAGTAGGCGGTTGGAATGGTAATGTTATCCTTAAAACAACTAACGGAGGTCTTGGCTGGTTACCACAGACAAGCGGAAGCACTGCGCAATTATTCGCAGTTTATTTTCCACGGGATATTTCTAATAGAATTAATCAAACAGGAACTAATGTTCCGGAGACATTCAAACTCTATCAGAATTATCCGAATCCTTTTAATTCAATATCAAAAATAAAATATCAAATATCAAAAACACATATTAAAAATCAAAAAGTAAAATTGAGTGTTTTTAATGTGCTTGGTGAAGAAATAATACTCCTCGTAGATAGAGAACAGGAAGCCGGCTTTTATGAGGTCGAATTCGATGGGACAAACTTTGCAAGCGGAATATATTTTTACGAACTTTCTTCAGGAGATTTTGCAGATATAAAGAAATTAATATTGCTGAAATAATAAAAAGTCATAACCGATTTAATTGATTAATATGATATCACTGATTATTTAAAACAAGGTTTTTTCTTTATGATAACTTTGGTATAATTTTGTTTTTTATTTAACTTCTGTATTCTGAATTCTGTGCTTTTATTCCATCAGTTGATATTTCGATTTATTTTTCCAACCTGCCTGACTTTCGTAATCAACGAAGAAAATTTTTAAATCCGCTTGGCTTTCGTAATCAACAAAATAAATTTTCTTATCCGCCTGGCTTTCGTAATTTACAAAAAACCATGTTCCGTCATTCTTTCCTGCCTGACTTTCATATTTAACTTTGAATACGCAAAGATCTGCCTGGCTTTCATAATCAACAACAAATACTTTGACATCTGACTGGCTTTCATACTGAACAGAAAAAACCTTTTGTGCATTTACACTTCCGGTAAATAAAAGTCCGGTAAAAACAATTACGGCTAAAATAATAAATATTTTCATATTACTCCCTTCTTTATATTAAATATAATTTATTAATAAAATATTCATTATGAAATATAGAAAATGGGTCAAGCCCCGATTTCTATGGGGTCAACGAATTTATGGTATTTTATTTTTTTCTTTGAGTAGCTTTGTGTTCATTTCTTTGTGTCCCTTCGTGAAACCATACTTGAATTATTTTTTGTCTGTATCCGGATTTCTTATTGTCCCTTACAAAGTTG
>JGI20214J51650_10003000_pt1 | contig 10599 bp, 9 predicted proteins | sample WetSurMetagenome_FD_51650 | JGI IMG/M metagenome (IMG submission 51650)
AGTATTTTGAAGATTGAGAGAAAACACAAAATAAGACTGAGAACAGCCGGGGTAAATCCGGCGATGATGCGAGGATAGCTATCAGCTTTCAGCGATTAGAGAACAAGTGAGTCAGACAGGGCAGGACAGATAGGACAAATAGGACGGATCGCAAACGACTAATTAATAAGGAAGAAAGTTATTGGGGGACCAGGTAGAATCTCTTTGATCTTGAGCACGGACGATCTCCATTTAGGAGAGTGCCGAAAAAGCCTTTGATCACCCTCACCCTAGCCCTCTCCCATTATCCTTCAGGAGAAGGACAAGATGGGAGAGGATTAAGGTGAGGGGAGTTTAATAATCTAAATTTCCGTTTAAAGGTGCCTGAACACGCGCCAGGCTTTTTCCTGCCCGTCCGCCCCGATAAGATAAGGCCGGATCATAATCATATTGTAATCATCGACCACCTTCAGGATATCCTGATCCGGTTTCAGGCTTCCGGTGGTGAGCAGTTTGCGAGTCGGGTGGACCACTACCGTCGTACCGAGCTTATTCAGCAGGTCAATGGCCTGACGGTCGAAGATAAATGAGTCAGTTGCCGCGGCGGAACCTTTCAACGAAACTTCAAACTCAGCGGCACGCTCTCCGGCGAATTTAGCGGAGTCTTCACGGTTAGTCTGTCCACCGCACTGGCATAGCAGGACCGCGTCTTTAACAAAAGCGAAAGAGTTCGATTGGATGGCCTTGGCACCAATCCAGGCCAGGTAAGCATCTTTCATCTCGATATCGGTAGGTTTACGTTTTGACAGGACTTCCATCCCGTATTTGGCATTGAAGAATGAAGTCCGGTCAACTTCCGTAATTACCGGTTTATTACCGATAGTCCATTTCATGTTGTAACCGAAAACTCCGGACAGAATATCATCCCAGGTCTTTAGTGAAGAGACATCGATGATACGGAGATTTTTCATAACCTCGGACAACTCTTCCGCGCAGCCGGTTTCAAATCCGGGTGCCGCCAGGACATCCAGAACCCATTTTTCTTTCCGGTTCTTTTCTACCAGATAATTTGCTGTCTGCCGTGTCAGTTTTGAAGAGGTACACATTACGCCGCCAAACGGTGATTTTTTATCTGTAGTTAAGGAAGCCTGAAGTGCGTCCAACTGGTTGGTACGGGCTGCATATACCGCCGGGTTGGTGTGCTTATTTATGACCACCGCCTCGGTCCGCTTATCTTTTAAAAACTCCATAGTCTTGCTGATTTCCACAGCTACGGCGTAACCGTTCAGGTCGATATGATTGGTAAAACCCATACCGCGGCCTTCGATAACCTCAGTATATGATTTACCGGGCTCGCCGACATAACCGGCCTGATGCGGGTTATCACCGCTTCTCAAAGGACTAAGAGCGTACCTGACCTCTTTTTGGGTACCATCATCTAACGTAATAGTAACTTTCATCTCTTTCGGAGCAGACATTCTTCAACCACCTTTATCAATATTTTTCTTTTTGTTTACTTTACTATGAAGCCGGGATACGAACACAACTATTATATTAATAGCATGCCATAAAAGGCAACCCGATCATGAGACTGGATCTAGATTTATGTCAAGCCCGGATCTTTTGTAACAAAAAACATTGTCTTCCGTTTCTTATTATAGATGACTAAAAATATGTGTTTTCAGGAGGAATAATTTGAAAAAGGTAATTATAGGAATTGTCATCGTACTGACTCTGCTGGGTGTGGGACTGTTCCAAGCTATCCCGGCTCTGGCCGATTCTACGGGGCCACTGAGTTCAGCGGAAATTTCGCCCGTTAATCCTACAGTGGTACCCGGCGGAACAATTCAATTCACTGCTCAGGCGTATGATAATACCGATGCTGCTATTGCCGGTGCCAGCTATTTCTGGATGGTAACCAGCGGCGGCGGCACCATTACACAGTCGGGTCTGTTTACCGCAGGGACGATCGCGGGTACATATACCAATACTGTAGAAGTAGTCGCCGTTAAGGGCAACTACTCCGCAACCCTCAACACATCGGTGACCGTGTTGTCTGCCGGAGCCCTGGACCATGTGGCCATCACACCTTCAAGTGCCACAGTACAAACCGGCGGGACACAACAATTCACTGCACAGGGATATGATGACAACGATATTGCTATCTCGGGACTGACCTACGACTGGCTGATGGTCAGCGGTTCCGGTTCTATCAGCAATACCGGACTATATGCTGCTCCAGGTTCTACCGGTTCCGCCATTATAAGCGTGACGGTCAACGGTACGTCCGTAAGTGCTTCAGCCGGAATCAATATTGTTTCAACTGTTGGAACTCTCAACCATATTACTATCATCCCGGTCAGCTCTTCCGTGCAGACAGGCAAGACCCGGCAGTTCAGTGCCCAGGGCTATGATGCTGGCAACGCAGCCATCTCAGGATTGACTTATACCTGGACGGTTGTTAACAGCGGCGGCTCGATCAACAGCACCGGTCTGTTCACCGCGGGCAGCACCACAGGTATTTACACAAATACGGTTCAGGTAACGGTGTCAGGCAGCAATGTGTATGGATATGCCTCTGTTACAGTAACCGCAAATCCGGCGGTAACTCCTGTATTCGATATCAATAGAATAATCCGCACGTTCGGCGGACTGGTCAACACTGCGAATTTCGATAATTTCCTGGGCGGCCAGTGGCAGGTAAAGAACGGCACAGCAGTAGATACCGTTAAAGTAATCCCCGGCGTAGTAGTAAGTTATACCGCTTCTACATCCCTGGTCATAACACCCAATGGACAGACCTCTAACGCAACCTATGCTCTCACTACCAGCACGGTGCTGCGGCCTAAGGACGCTACGCTGTCGACCGGAGACAAAGTTGTGGTTGTTACCGTAAACGACCAGGTGAAAATGGTGGTCAAAATAAACACGGATACTACAACCGAATCGCAGCGGATGCCCCCGGGACTCCGCAAACATCAGGAAAACCGTGAAGGTAAAAACACTCCTTCCGGCTGGTTTAACGGTAATAAGACCGGCTGGGGAAATAAATCCGGTAACAATGGGGGAAACAACTAACCGGTAATAGCCGGAACCGGCTGAAAAATAAACCGGTTCCGATTTATAATAGGACCAGGTGGTCTCAGGATTTGTAAAATGGGGCTATGTGTACGATACTGAAAGTAGACGAATATTACAGATTATGGAACTATCAGTGCCTGTTTACGAATCTGAGGACCACCTGGTCCAACAAGCGATCAACCGCAATAGGGCAGCATTCAGCACACTGTACGATAGCTGCGTGGATAGGGTCTACCGCCATGCTTTTTACAGAGTATCGAACCAGAATGATGCCGAAGATATCACCCAGGAGGTCTTTGCCAGAGCCTGGAAGGCTATCGATAAATACAGGCCGTCCGGAGCACCGTTTCTTGCCTGGCTTTTAATTATCGCCGGTAACCTGATTACCGACTATTACCGCAAACGACAGACTAATTTTAAAAGAGACGAAGAATATAAAAAAAACCTGTTCTATTCAGCAACCGATCCGGAAGAACGAGTCGAAACAAATATTGATAACGCGGTAGTTAAAGAAGCCGTCCTGAAATTGAAGGGAGACAGGCAAAAAGTAATCTTAATGCACTTTATCGATGGTTTTAGCTATGAAGAAATCGCTAGCAGTATGCAAAAAAGTGAAAACGCCATCAGGGTAATACAATACCGGGCATTGGAAGACTTAAAAAAGCTGCTAAAACGAGACTGATATGAAAAAGGAAGAAATATTAGCTGTCTGCATTGAAGAGATCCGCAGCGGGAAAAGCACTGCCGAGGAGTGTGCCGCCCGTTATCCGGAGCTGGGTAAAGAGCTACTTTCTCTTCTGGAAATAGCGGATAATTTAAGGCCTGCCGGAGCGCATGCTTCCACAGAGTTCAAACAACGTGCCAAAAGATATCTTTTTGAGCAAATGCAGGAATCGCCGTCCCGGTCCCGCAGGCTATGGTTCTGGCCGGCGTTCATGCCGGCGAGGATACTCATTTCTGTGTGTGCCAGCCTGCTGGTACTCGGCTGTGCGGGCGGCGGTACGGTCTATGCCGCTCAAAGCAGCCTGCCGGGAGATACTCTTTATGCGGTTAAAATCGGAGTGGAAAATATACAGCTGGCATTAACCGCCGAACCGGCAGAAAAAGCCAATTTGCACCTGGAGCTCGCCCAGCGGCGAATCGATGAAGCGAAAAAGCAGATAATTGAGAACCGTAATGTTGATAGTCAGGCATTGAGTACCATTAAAGAGCAATATAATAATGCTATCAAGGAGTTGAGCAACTCCAACGATACCGAAAAAACTAAACAGGCGATAAGCCAGCTTGCCGTGGACACTCTTAACCAACAAATAGAACTGGAGCAGGCCGTTTCAGAAGCCGACCAGTCCAGCAGGCAAGCGATTGCTCAGGCAATAAACACGACACGCCGGGGCAACACTATTGCTCAGGTGGCCTATAATAACAGTGATTACCTTAAGAGCCAGCCTTCGGTTGAAGATAACAAACTGGACCTCGGTCCGTTCTCGATCGATGGAACATTACTCAGTAAAAATAATGATAACTGGAATGTAGACGGCACGATTCTTTATAACGTTCATTATACGGGAACAACACCTCAAACCGGCAACAGGGTGCATATTGAGGGTGTAGCCATAGACAGCGAGTTTTATGTGAGCATCCTGGATACGAACGGAGAAGCCCCGCAACCAACCACAGTCGAAGGCCAGTTTGGCGGAAACAATCAAAATGGTACCGCGAATGTCGGCGGTATATCCGTACAAATAGATGATAATGATAACACCGGACTCAGTCCCGGCGACAAAGTAAAGCTTGAAGGCCGCAGCAAAGACGGACGGCTTAACGTGACTGAAAAAGAGCAGGCCAATAACGCCGGCAACAATACTATCGTAAGCGGAACACTGATATCGGTCGATACTACCGAGGGTACTCTGACGCTCCGGATGACCGGCAGCCTGATCACAGTAAACATTACCAATGCTCAAATCGACAATAACGACCGCGGCAAACGGACTGTAAGCATAAACGACCTGGCAAAGATGACCGGTCGCAACATCAAAGTNAGNGGATTAACAAAACAGGACAATAACCTGGCAGCTTCCCAGGTTACCGTGTACGCTAAATAATTCAGGCATTAACCGGATTATTTCTTTTCCGGTGGTACTACCTGATAACAGAGTACCTTACCTCTGGTTTTAACTTTTACCAAACCTTGTTTCACCAGCAGTTCAATACTGCTTGTTATTTGCGGTATTGAATCAAAAAGATGTTTTGCTTCTGCCACTTCCCTCGTTGTAAAGGAGCGCCCTGAGTTATCGCGAAGGAGTACCAGGACACCTTTGGTGAAGATATTTTGGGTGGCCAGTGTATCTGTTCCCATAAAGTTTCCCTCCCGTTCCCAATCCTCTTTACAGATATGTGTTTTTGCCCGTAAACTTTTCAGGGCAACCCATTGATTATTCAAGGCAGTGACGGTATTAAATTCTCCCCGCTCTCCTCGCCCGTTTTTCCTTCTTCTGCCTGGCCACCCTCTGGGACCTTACTAACCGGGAACCTCTTTTAGCCAATTTATAAGCACTCATGGATTCTCCTTTCGTTCTTTCTATGAGACACCGAGTAAAAAAACAAAAGGCACCAAAGCCTTAACACAGCCTTAGTGCCCCAGTTTCACCGTTATACGGGAAAGAAAAAGACGGTATTAATTTTGAATATTACCTTATGCATTAACCTTAGTCCTTTATGAAACAGTTGTCAATCATCGCAGAACATCCCGTAGATTTATTATTTTTCATTCTCGAATAGTATATAATTACGTCAGATTATTTTACCGGAAGGATATCTATGCCTATAGCCAGAATAAATGGAATTAATATCAGCTACAGCACTGAAGGACTGGGAGAGTCTTTGATCTTAATAGGCGGACTGGGTGCCAGCCAGAGCATCTGGGCGCCACAGGTCGCTACCTTCAAAAAATATTACCGGGTGATTACGTTCGATAACCGGGGCAGCGGCAGGTCCGAAAGACAGATCGGACCCTACACACTGAAAACACTGGCCGACGACACTGCAGGACTGATGGACTTCCTGGGCATCAAGCAAGCGGTTATCCTAGGAGTCTCAATGGGAGGAGCGGTAGCCCAGGAGATCGTCTTAAGCTACCCCGACAGGGTTTCCGAACTGATACTGGGCTGTACCTATGCAGGCATTGATAAGGCCTGCGGCGGACCAACCGAAGAATTAATACAGCTCAGGGCCAGGTCATCTTCATATAAATCACCTTCCGCCGCGCTGGGTATCCCTTTCCTGAGGCTGGCTTACAACCGGCCGCTGTACAAATGGCCGGTCCTTGCCAGGATATGGCTGCGGTCAATATTCAGAAGACCGAAGAAAAATAACGGCAGCAAGCCGGGATTTGTACTTCCGGACGTGTCCAGCATTACCAACTGCAACCGGTATAGACTGCCTGCGATCAGGGTTTCAACGCTGGTAATCGCAGGGAGCAGGGACAGGGTGGTTAAACCTGAATCATCCGGGGTAATAGCGAGCCTGATACCCAACTCGAAGCTGGTGATAATCAAGAACGGGTCGCATTTCTTCCACGTGGAAATGAGCAGAGCCTTCAACCGGGAAGTACTGAAATTTTTAAAGGGAAATAAATGAAATTAAATAATGAACAAAAAAATCAAGTAATTAATAATCCGATATTTGAAAACATAAAGTGTCCTGTATGTGAAAACACTGAATTAATCTTAACTGACAGGATTTTCGAATTACGCGAATATTTCGGGGGTAATTTGCAGCTCAGTGGTAATGTAAGCGTCATTCCGGTTGTTTCCGTTATGTGCGAAAAATGCGGAAATGTCATATTGCTCAATGCTGTTAAATTAGGTCTGGCCAAATCCGATAGAATAAATAAGCCGGAAGGACCCACGGAACAGAGTAAATAAGGCGGATGGCGGTACTATTTATACAGACTGTAAATACTTGACCGCACTTTCACCGGCAATACGTCCCGAATTCAGGGATAGGCCGAGAGCACTGCCGAACAGATAATAATCATATCCCTGCCAGCCGGCCGTAATTACCCCTCCGGCGTACAGTCCCGGGATAGGTTTTTCCTGCTTATCCAGCACTTCAAAACGATCATTGACCCTTACAGGGCCAACCGTGTCAATCATTATGGGACGGAATTTGATTGAATAGAACGGCGGCTCACGAAGCGGCATGAGATAATCTTTATCTTTTGCAAACACGTCATCATGACCTTTATCACAGAAGGAGTTGTATTCACTTACTGTTTCATTCAGGGCCTTAACGTCCGTACCTATCCATGAGGCGATTTCATTCCAGGTATCTGCAATCTTGATCCACTTGCCTTTTTGGTTTTCGGCCTTAAAAAACTTTTTCAAATCGAGGCCCGGCGCTCCCGGTATCGATCTTTCATTCATGATCCGGACCAGGTTATCATCGAACAGAGCGAAGCCGACTTTCCCCGGTTGTGCCAGCAAAGCATTAGTAGAAGGATTAGCACGACAGATGGATTCATCGAGAAATCTCTCCCCCCTACCGTTAACCCAGACGGAAAATGGTTCCATCGCGGCACGATTAGGGGTATTTTTCCCGGTTTCAAAACTATAACCGTTTTCACGTATTAACGTGCAATAATCTTCCAGGTAAGCTCCGGCTTTTTGGGCCAATTGAATACCATCACCTTCGATAGGAATCGTATCGGTATAATAGACATCATCATAATAATATGGAAAATACTTTTTAAGCAGTTTTTTATTCCCGGGGAATCCTCCGGTTGCTATCATTACGGCGCCGGCATTAATCCGGATTTCCTTACCCTCTTTATTTGCGGCAATTACCCCGGTGACTTTACCGTCTTTATCTTTTAAAATCTTTTTAGCGGCGGTATGCCTGAGGATCCGGCCCCCTCCAAGCTCAAATTTCTCAGCGAACATTTTCATTAACTTACCGAAACTGCCGGGAGGTCCCTGGTTACGATATGTATCTGTCCCATAGTCCTCCAGCCATTTGTTCAGCCACGGGATGGTACCGACAGATTTATTAATCAGAGCCCGCATAATCCGGGGATTTACTCTATCATAATGGTGAAAGGACATGGTCTCTTTAAATACGTCATCCGGGTACCCGGGACCTCCCGCCAGAGGGTTACCCCGTTCAGGCTTTATTTTGGTGGTATCTTTCGGATCTCTAGCAGCGAATATCATACCGCCGGCCAGAGAGGAATTACCGCCTATATTGAGCCGTTTTTCCAGAATATAAACGTCTTTAATCCCCTGCTGGATGGCAGACAATGCGGCTGCCATACCGGCACCGCCCCCACCTATAATTACGAGATTGGCCTTGATGGTGCTCTTTTTATTCTGTTCACTATTCATAATATAAGCTTCCTCAATGACTTTTTCGCTTTTTAGTATAATAAACCAAAGGGACCGACACTGCAAGTGCTAGAGCCGGTAAGCTTTCACTGCAGTATTATAGAACAGGTTTTTACGCTCGCTCTCCGGTATATCATGAGTAATGAGCTTGAAAGCATTCCAGATAACATTAAATGAATAATCGATACTTTCAATCGGGTAGTTGCTTTCAAACATACACCTTTCGCTGCCGAATTGCTTTATACACCAGATTATATAAGGGCCCGCTGCCGCAGCCAACTCGGCAGACGAATGGTCCTTTCGATCAGCAGCAGCGATCCCGCTGAACCCACCAAGTTTAATAAATATATTTTTAAAAGAGGCTAACTCAACGACAGCTTTCTTCCAATCGTCCATCGTTGGTGCTGGCGGCCGGCTGTTAGAAGCTGACGGCGGTGGGGGCGGTGGCATCTGCATACCCACCGGCATAAAGGGAAGCGGGGGCAGGCCCTGCTCCACACCGGCGTGGTCAATGACTATATTTGTATTGGGAAACGCTTTAGCCAGTTCTTTCAACTGGGAAAGGTGCGGCAAATTTACCATGGTTTCAAAACTGAGGCCGAGCTTATCCAAACAGGCAAATCCTTCACGCAGCTGTTTATCAGCGGCCTGTCGTTTTCCCTGAGTCTCCGGCGCGGCAGTCCCCATCGGGATTAACGTCTGCCGGATACCGCGAAACCTGCCCTTGCCGGCAGTTATATGTGCTTTTAGTACCGGCTCTACCGCTTCTCCCAGATTCAGGTTAGCGGCACCTACAATACCCGCAGCCACTTTAACTTTGACGGGAATATTCTTTTCATTTTGTGCTACCAGATCGACGACGAATTCCGTTTCACCGACAGGCCGTAACTCCGCCGGACCTGTGTCGCGGTATCCATTGTGGCAGTCTACATATACATTCTTGACGATGTTATGCCCGCTGCTGATATCCTGCAACAGGTCTTCCATCACGTATTTTTCAGGTGTGTTGGGGAAAAAGTGGAAATGGGGATCACAAATCGGCAGTTCAGGTTCTAAGGCTTTTTCTACGGTCGGATTCAGGTTTTCACGTGCGGTCATCGTATTTTCTCCTTATAATTATTATGACTCGTGCCTAGAGCTGCAGAAATATACGAACATTACAATTCACCCTCACCCTAGCCCTCTCCTCCCGATAAATCGGGNTAAACTATCGAGGGAGAGGGGACCAGAAATGTCCAGGCACTTCTGCAACTTAGTACTGGTAGCCTGTATCAGAAATAAGTTGAACATTAATTCTGTAATCTCCCCCTTTTTCAAAGGGGGATTATAGGGGATTTTGAAGCTGAATCAGGCAAATCCCTCTCATTCTCCTTTACGGGACATAATACTAGATAGCCCGGGCAATCTTCGAACCTTCGGTAATGGCCACGGAAAGGAAAGCCGGCTCCTTGCAGTCACCGATGGAGTAAATTTCAGGGGCAACCGACTTCAGGCTATCCGCTAAGCTGGAGTCAGGCAACAACGGCAATGCCGTCAGTATCGTATCAGCAACAATTGTCTGTCTTTCACCATTGATGCTGATAATCAACCCCTTATCGTTTATCTCTTCATATTTGGCGCCGGTAATCATGACGACGTCTTTTTTCTCCAGCCAGTCCAGCAACCAGGGTCTAATCAAATGTGTCAGCAGCCCTACTCCAATTTCAGGTCCGCTTTCTACGATAGTAACCTTGCGGCCTCTCTTAACCAGGAATTCGGCGGTCTGGCATCCGTGAATGCCGCCGCCGATTATGACGACATTCTTACCCACGGGCAGGTATTTAGTAACCAGTTTGCTCATGAGCTTAGCACCGGTCAGTTTCATGTATTTCTTAAGCTGGTCGTGCAGGTATTGCCCGGTAAGTACTTTTTTGTTATGAATGCCGGGAATATCAGGATCGTCATGTTTGCCTCCGGCTGCCACGATCACGACATCCGGTTTAATTTGCAGCAACACTTCCCTGGTAGCTTCCTTACCTTCTCTTACATCCACGCCGGCCTTAACAATCTGTGTTTTTAGATAATCAACTATTGAGAGTACATTTTCTCTTTCCGTGCCTTTGATTATCCCCGCCACATTAGCCGACCCGCCCAGCATCTCTTTCTCGAATAGTAT
>JGI20214J51650_10003001_pt1 | contig 10599 bp, 11 predicted proteins | sample WetSurMetagenome_FD_51650 | JGI IMG/M metagenome (IMG submission 51650)
TGCATTTTGACTTTCTATCTTGGTCTGGAGGTAGCCTGCGTCGCCCGAGCCTGCAACGTTTTCAGTGTTTCCTCGGCGACAAATCCAATTCCTCTGCTAACCTTCAAGACAATGAAGGTTTCAATAACTAACGAAACCCCCAGAAAAACGGCCAAGAACGCCCCAAGCATTGTAAACATGGTAGCTAGTTGGGCGTCGAATTGCCCGCCGGCTTCGGCGAGCCAACTCCAAAAACCCTGCGTTCCCTGTAAGTCCACGGTAATCCAGACGCAAATGAAGAGGAGCGCCAACGAAAAAACGTAGCCTGCCACAGTGAATTTCACGTAGCCAGATGTTAGTTGCGTTTCAGCGGTGATTTGCGTTTGATGCCCGCCTTGGGCGAGCGAGTATGCGATTTTTTTCTTGGCGGTTTTCGGGGTTGTTCCCCAAATGGAGCCCTGTACAGCTGTCACCGTCAAAGGGGCGTTTTCCACGGTAACGGCGCACTTGTTTTCGGTGAGAATCACTTTGAGTTTTTCGTATGCATCTGCAGCTTGGGTGTTTATGGTTGTTTGCGGCAAAATTCTGCGCGCCCAAAAGGGTGAAAAGAAGAGTGGAGGGTTAGAAGACGTATGGGAGGTCTTTGCCTTTCTCCTTGATTTCCTTGAGCGACTCGTACTGGGCTTCGACGAGGATTTTGAGGGCGTCGATGTGTTTGCGAATGTCCGCTATCTCGTTGCCTTTAGCCAGCACACCCGACTTCTCCAGTTGCTCGTCCATCTTATCGACGGAGACCTCGAGGACTTTGACTTTGAAGGCGAAGATCTGCAGCGTGTAGAGAAGGCTAAGTTGCATGGAAAGGCGATCCAGCCGGTCGTATGCAATCATTCTTCCCATGAACGCCTTTAGCCGCTGTTCCTCGTTGACGTCTTTCATCTGCAAAATCTGCTCGTAAGCGGTGGTTTGCCGCTGCGCGGTCTCCTTGCTTTCCTCAAAGAGTTTCTGAGTACGTTTGGTAGTTTTATCCAGCAGGTCTAACACTTCATCCAAGTTGACTTTCCCCTGACAACAATGCCATTACATGCAAGGGGTATTTCACGTTTTCCATCCAAACCGCAAAGCGTCGCGGGTCTCTCTTTTTCAAGTTTCTAAGGGTTTTTGTTTTATTCAGAATTGAGTTTTGGGAAGTTCAGTTTATGGATATGTCGAAATCGGCACCTGCTGTTCTCATCGCGGCTTCTCGTCCGAACCGAACAACCGTTTCTCGTACCGCGACCTCGTCTTAAACCCGCGCACGTTGCCGTAGCTGTCCTGCTTACGTTGCCGCTCCAGATTCAAAATGCGCGCGTACAGCTTGGACACCTTCGTGTTGGAGGGCACGTTGGATTTGAGGGGACGCACGGGAACGGGCGTGAAGGGCTTGGAAATTTCCTTGGCGGCTGCTTTTTTGCGCCGTTGTTCTCGCGTTAGCCTTGGTAATTCACGGACTTTGACGAAGACAACGTTGCCCTCTTTGAGGTTGACCTGCTGCACTTTCCATCCAGCGTCAAGCCAGCCCTTCGCATGAACGCTTTGCTTGCTGTTGCCCCACCATGTCTCGTTGCGGTAAGCTTCCATGGGCAGGTTAATGCCGATTAAGCCGTCGATGCGTGCGAAGCTGAGTTTGACGATGCTGGTGAAGGCGGCACGAAACTTCAGGTGCCCTGTAAGCCCTTCGTATTTGGAGTGGGTGTTGGGGGAAACGACGCGTCGGGCGCAGTTAAGGCAAAGCATCGCCATCGGGTCGCCCGTTGATACGTCGGGCACCATGCAGTCTCGGCAGTATAGCTTTTTGCATCGCTCACACCGTTTTAGGCGGCTGTAGCTGAGAACCCGTTTGCAGATGCCGCATTCATCTTTTAAGGTTAGTCACTCCGACAAGTGCGTGTTTCATTACTGGATGCATCTGCAGCAGATATTAACTTTAAGCCCTGTTTTGGGCGTTTTCTTGTCAACTAGACGAGAAATTGAGACAGGAAGTTATTGTGCTCTGAGCAGTTTTTCTCGCAGAAGGGAATTTCTACTCTTCGGGGAGCAGAAACTCTTCCTTGTCGTCATAACAAGTTTCTTTTCGCCCGAGCTTAGAGACAATGAACCCAACCGCCAAACCCGTGCCCACCGCCAAAACCACCGTCAAGCCTATGCCCACCACCTGCCAGAGGGGTGCCGCCACGAACACCAGCGCAACCAAGCCGCCGAAGATGCCTGGCATGCCATGCAGGTTGTGGACGCCGCACGTGTCAATTCCTCCCGTTAGCTTTTGGAGCCGCGGCTGGATGAAGGTGTAGCCAACGACGCTTATGGCTCCCGCTGTGGCGCCGATGAGGATGCTGTAGCCTGGCGTGACGTTGGCGACTGCAGCTCCTATGGCGACGCCTCCTGCGAGGGAAGCGTTGGCGATGTCGCCGATTTCGATTTTGCCCCGGATAAGCACGCTGAACACATAGGTGCCTATTGTTGCTCCGCACAACGCCATAACCGTGTTAATAGCCACCGTCGGAACCTTATCCAAAGAAACAAGCGCCGAGCAGAAGGAAGGCCAGAAAATCCACAGCGCCGCACTGCCCAGCATGGCAAATTGGTTGCTCCGCTTGGAGGTTTCCACCTTTATGGAGCGGTCTTTCTGCGTAGTTAACATGACAATCAGTCCGACGGCGAAGTAGGCTCCGAACGCGTGTATGGAAATTGAACCCGCCGTATCCAGCATAGCACCCGCGGGAATAAAGGCACCGCCAAAGAGCAGCCATTCGTTGAGGGCGTAAAGGGGCGTGAAAAGGAGCCCGATGAGCAGGTACTGGTTAATGTTTACTCTGCCCAGAGGCCCTCCGATGGCTATAAGAAGGCTTGCGGCTGCGAACTCGGCGAACAAGAGCATTGAGATGTTGGTGACTGACAGGGCGGAGACTGATCCCCAGAGGTAGGGTCTCACAAGCATGTAAATGGGCAGCGAAATCGCAACCATCAGAAACGTCGTGGTTATAGAGGTGTACCCGTATTTTCGGACGAAAACCATGAGGAAGCCGAAACCAATGAGAAGCATGAGCAAGACGTCGATGGATTTCTGGTACATGTAAACGTTTTCGGCAGGGTCGGCGACGCTGACGCCCCCAAATTGGTTAAGTTCTGGGATTAATGCTATGGCGACGAAAACCGTGACCAAAAGGAAAACTAGCGCCCACCCTCTCAGATGTGACCGATCGTCCATGCTCCATTCCACTGAATGTCTGTTTAGATTAGCCGCTTAATGGGCGCGGATTCTATATAAACATATAATTGAAGGCTTTATTTTTGGTCAAATCTTCATAGGAAAAAGGGCGGGCTATAATTCCAGTTGCTTTCGTTTCAGGCCGCGGAGGGCAAAGTTTGCTCCGAGCCAGATAAGGGCGACGAGGATTAGCCAGACGTAGAAGTTGAGGCCAATAAACAGCAGGACGAAGAGAACTACAATTAGGGCAATGGCTACGGCACCGACAGTTCTTCTGGTTTTCTGAATCGAATCTGCGGACGGTTTTGATGATGATTTTTCTTTTGTTGTCATTTTGCTCTATCCTTTAACCACGGCTATGGGAACCAGCCGCGCTACCTTCGTGGCAATCCCAACTTTGTCGCTTACCTCCGCCACAACATCCACGTTCTTGTAGGCTGGGTCTGCTTCTTCAGCGAGAACCATCGCACTCTGCGACCGAACCACGATGCCTCGCTTTTCCAAGGCGGTTTTTATTTCTCCTCCCCAGAACCTACGCTTCGCCGCTGCCCTGCTCATCATGCGGCCTGCCCCGTGCGCGGTTGAGCCGAAAGTAAGTTCCATGGCTTTCTCTGAACCCACCAGTACCCATGAGCTTGTGCCCATGCTGCCTGGGATTAGTACAGGTTGCCCTTTGGGTCGGTAGTCCTGTGCAACCGCTTCGTGTCCCGCGGGGAACGCGCGGGTTGCGCCTTTGCGGTGCACCCAAACCTTCTTGGAACTGCCGTTGACCTTGTGAGTTTCGACTTTGGCTATGTTGTGGGCGACATCGTAAACGAGTTTTAAGCCCATCTTTTCCGCCTCTTGGTGGTAGACTTGTTGGAAGCTTTGGCGGACCCAGTGCATGATGGCGTGTCGGTTGCAAAAAGCGTAGTTTACGGCGCACGCCATGGCTTGCACGTAGTCTTGGGCTTCGGGGCTCTTTCCTGGTGCGCAGGCCAGTTCGCGGTCGGGCAGAGCAATCTTGTACTTCTGCACGGCGTGCTCCATGACCCGCAGATAGTCGCTGCACACCTGGTGCCCGTAGCCTCTGCTGCCGCAGTGAATCATGACTGTAACTTGCCCTTCGTCTGTGATGCCGAAGACCTTGGCGGTTTCGGGGTTGAAGATCTCGTCCACCTTCTGGATTTCCAAGAAATGGTTGCCGCTGCCCAGCGTGCCGATTTGGGTTAAGCCGCGGCTTTTGGCGGTGGAGGAGACTTTGTCGGGGTTGGCGTTTGGCATGCGCCCGTTTTCCTCGCAGTGATCCCCGTCTTCGGGCCAGCCTATGCCTTTGTCGATGAGCCACTGGACGCCTTCGGTGGCAAGGCGGTCTTGGTCGCGGGGGTTGACGCTGAAGTCTTTTCGGCGGCTGCCCAGCCCCGAGGGAACGTTGTTGAATATGCTTTCGGTTAGCTGAATCAGCTTTGGCCGCACATCTGCTTCGGCCAGGTTTGTGCTGAGGAGGCGGACACCGCAGTTGATGTCGTAGCCGACGCCGCCTGGGCTGATTACGCCTTCGTCGTAGTCAGTTGCGGCGACGCCACCGATGGGAAACCCGTAGCCCTCATGCCCGTCTGGGAGCGTGATAGCGTTCTTGTAGATGCCCGGCAGGGTCGTGACGTTAGCGCATTGCTGCAGGGTTCGGTCGGTCCGCATCTTGTCCATAAGCTCTTCGTTGGCGAAGACTAAGCCTGGAACCCGCATGCCCGGCTTGTACTGTGGGATTTGCCATGTGTACTCGCTGAGTTTCTCCAGCGGAACCTGTTCATTTGGCTGCCGACCTTCATTTTCACCCATTATTTTACCCACCATTCAGAGAAGCGTAGCTGGAATAAAACAGTTTTGACCTTAACCAAAAATTCTTTATTCACTCAAACCCAACCCTATTTGAGGAAAACAAGAGTGGCTGGAGCAATAACTGACGAGTTTATGCGCCAGATGCTCGCCAAATCCAAACACTACACGATAGTGTTTTTCAAACCCGGCCCCACAGGCACAGCGACGGCTCTGAAAAAATCGTTTGGGAGCAAGGGAGACGCAATTTTGAGCTCCGCGCGGCGGGAGTACTCTCGATTGTTTTCCCTTTCTCCAGCGGAAGCTACGCTGTCGGTATCGCCATCTTCACCGCGACTGTAGAAGAGGTCAAAGGTCTCATGGCTGAAGACCCAGCCGTGAAAGCAGGTGTCCTCGCCTATGATGTTCACGCCTGCCGCAGTTTCCCTGGAGACTGCTTGCCCTAATAGTTCCTCTCAGATTTGGAGGTTCCTAGCGAACTCGATGAAACCCTGCACGCTATTCTCGATCAAGGTTTTTCGATGCACTGGATTCGCCCGCAGCATGGGCACGACCTCACGAATTGTTTCATCTTCTCGCAGAACCCGCTCCCTAATCTCCTCGTCCAATTCCCCTTGCTTCAAGCCTTCTTGGACCAGCAGCGTCCACCGCCGAATCTGCACTTGGTAGTCGCGGAGGCGGCGGACCGCGTCTTCTGCCTCGCCAAAGTGGCTGTAACAAACAAGCTTCGGCTTGAGCCGAATTATCTTNTCCAGCGAAGCCAAAGCGACATCGGGGCGGAAAGGCGGCGGCGTCGTGGGNAAAACCGTGTTGAACTCTTGCAAGTAGGCGCCTGCGCTGTCTCCGGGGAAAATCGCCCCGTTCAGCGAGTCGTAGAAGCCCATGTTGTGTGCGGCGTGCCCTGGCGCTTCGAGTGCTTGCAGCTTAAGGTCTTCGCCCAAATCGAAGACCATTCCATCAGAAGCCGCGATTATCCTGTCTTCAGGGACTGGCTCGGGTTTGCCAAACATATCTGCAAACCCGCCCAGAGTTTTCTGCGAAGCAAGCCACAGTTTTGCGGGGTCTACGAGGTGGGCTGCTCCTTTGGGGTGGACGATGACCTGGGCGTTCGGGAGGTTTTTGAGGAGAATGCCTGCGCCGCCCGAGTGGTCAATGTGAACGTGGGTAACTGCGACGTAAGCGACGTCTTTGGAGTTAACCTGCAGCTCCCGCAAGCCCCTGAGAAGGTTCGGAATCGAAGAGGTGGGGCCCGTTTCGACGATGAGGGTCTTTTCGCCTTTGAGGACGTAGCTCCCGATTAAATTCCGAAAGCCGCCCGTTTGTAGGTCAATCAAGAAGAGCTGCGTTCCAACTTGCTTGGTGTGCATGCAGTCCGCCCCGCGGTCAGTTGTTTCTAAGAAGAATCTGGGGTGAAAACCCATAAACTTTCCCTTCCGAACCATTTTCTGGAATTGCACAACCTTTAATTTCGGGAGGCTTACTCTTGAGTAGTCTTACCTTCCGACTTGAGGCAGAATGATGAGGGCTGTCATCTTTGGGTCGCCTGGCTCAGGAAAAGGAACTTACTCGACTAGGCTGCAGGATAGGGTAGGCGTCGAAGTCATCTCCATGGGCGACATTTTCCGCAAGATGATGATGGAGAAGGGAATTTTGGGCAGAATTATCAAGCGGTACGTGGACCCAGGTCTTCTTGTGCCCGACCCTATCGTTATTGAGGTGCTCGCCGACATCATCGCGCGTTTATCGGAGGGGAAAGGCTTCATCCTCGACGGGTTTCCCCGCACGCTCGCCCAGGCGGAGGCGCTGGAGAACATCACCCCAATCGATGTCATAATTCAGCTAAAAGTTCCTGACTGGATAATTATTGAGCGGCTCTCATCCCGTCGAATATGTAGCAACTGCGGCGCAGCCTACAACCTCCGTTACATGAAGCCAAAAATTGAAGGTGTTTGTGATCGATGCGGCGGCAAGCTTTATCGGCGCTCCGACGATAGCCCCGACGTCATAAAGATGCGGCTTGACGTTTACAAGAACGAAACTCGCTCCATTCTCCGTTTCTACCAAAGCAAAAACGTCCCCGCCATCAAACACACCACTGACAAACTTGACGTTTCGCCCGACAAAGTCGTCGACCACATGGTTGGCGAACTCAAAAAGCTCAAATTGGCTTAGATGTCGAGGATAAACATCAAAGTGACTTTTTCAGGGGTTTTGATGAACTCCATCTGGTGGTAGGTGATGGCTTTGACGCCGACTTTTTGTGGGTGCTTCTGCGGGTCGTACTTTTCGCCGTATGCGGTGGCTTTGAGTTTGAAACCGTTCGGGGTTTCCTTGATGCTGTGTACTTCGAACTTGCTGTACATGAAACCGTTGACCTCGAACTTAACGAGGAGCGCTTCGAGCCAATTGTAGAGGAGCGCATACTCATCTTCAGCTTCGACTTCGAGGGCGTCGCGGTGGTTCTGGGCAACCTTTTCGGTGTCGGTCATGACTTCGAACATGGCCAGAGCTGCGTTTGCCAGCGCCTCCTGCATTGATGCGCCCTCCGCTGCGATGTAGGCGTCTGCAGTGTGTTCCAGAAACTCGAATTTCCCCTCGAACTTTTCCGTTTTCTCCATATCAAACGCCGCTCAGAATCTGTCGCCGATGTTCTGCACCGCCACCGTTGCCAGTCGCGCGCAGTCTTCGAGGTCTTTGAGGCTGACCAGACCTACGGGGCTGTGAATGTAGCGAGCGGGGACTGAGATGGCTCCGCTTGGAACACCTGCGCGGGCGAGAGACATGCGAGCGGCGTCGGTTGTGCCAAGTAACCCCGTTTCGAGCTGGTATTCGATGCCGCTTTTATTGGCGGTGTCGATTAGCCACCGAAGAACTTTGGGGTGAGTCACCAGCCCTGAATCCGTCACGGTCAACGCGGGTCCACTGCCCATTTTCACGGTTGTATCAAACTCTTTCACGCCTGGCGTGTCCCCCGTGAAGGTAACGTCAAGAGCCAAAGCCACGTCAGGGTCCACTCCGAAAGCCGCAGTTGCCGCCCCACGCAACCCCACTTCTTCCTGCACAGTGCCCACGGCGTAGACAGTGCAGTCCGCGTCCGCCAACTGCCTTAGAATTTCAACCATAATTGCGCAACCCGCCCGGTTATCAAATGCCTTTCCCATGACGATGTCGTTGCCAAGCCGCAAGAACGAGGCGTCGAACGCGATAGGGTCGCCCACGCGGATGCCCATGGCTTTGACGTCGTCGCGACTTCTCGCGCCCACGTCTATGAACATTTCGTCGAACGCGACAACTTTTTTGCGCTCCTCCTCTTTTTGGATGTGCGGCGGCTTGGAGCCTACCACGCCAGGGAGCGTGGCTTTTTCCGTGAGCACGTTGACTTTTTGGGCGAGGATGACGCGGTCGTCGATGCCGCCCATTTTGCTGAACTGGAGGAATCCTTCTTTTGTGACGGTTTTAACCATCAAGCCGACTTCGTCCATGTGGGCGGCGAGCATGACCTTGGGGTTGCCCGTTTTGCCGCGTTTTATGGCTATTACGTTTTCGAGTTTGTCCACTGAGACCTCTTCCACGTGGGGGGTGAGCATTTGGACCATGAGGTTTCGGACTTCTTCTTCTCTGCCTGCGACTCCGCGGGCTTTTACCAGTTTTTCAAGGTTTTGAGGCATCGACATGGCGTTTTTCTCCAGCAAGTTACGGTTGGAACTGTGGTTGCCATGAGTATTAAACGGTTTCGCGATCGCCGCCGCGCCCAAGTGGTAATTCTTAAATGGGTCTTCTGCGTCAACAACCATAACAGGTGTAACTAAAATGGCTCTACCAAGTTTCAAAAATGTTTTCGTTTTCTTAGACACCGATAAATTNTGTAGCCCGTTTGACATGCTCGTCGTAACCGACGCGTATCCAGACAGCAACATATTCAAGTTCGAAAACGTTACCGGCGAAGACGCAGGCAAAATCGTCTACGACGCCCTCTTCCCCCGCGGACCCCTAGGCGCCGCGCACACCAAGATTTTCATCAACGGCAGCAACTTCGAGATGGTCGAGAAAGTCGTTGAAGCCACCCAGAAAGCCATGGCATCCGCGCCGTGGGGAACCAGCATAATCGTGGATCCAAGAGGCGCATACAGCACCGCCGCTGGCGCAGTCGCCAAAATCCTGGGGCTCTCGCTTGAAAAGAAAATCGGCAGCTTCGAGGGCAAAAACGTCGCCGTCCTCGCAGGCACTGGACCAGTGGGTCAGACAGCCGCACGTATATTCGCGTCAGAAAAAGCNAACGTNGTCATAACCAGCCGAGCCCTTGCCAAAGGACAAGCCGTAGCCGACAAAATCAACAAGGAAGTCGGCGCCAAACGAGTCACAGTTGTTGAAGTCACCAAACCCGAGCAAACCGCAGTAGCCGTGAAGGACGCGGAAATCATCCTCTCGGCGGGCGCAGGCGGAATCCAGCTCCTCAGCGCAGACGACCTCAAGAAAGCCAAGAAATGTAAGCTCGTCGCAGACATCAACGCCATCAAACCCGTCGGAGTAGAGGGCTTAGGCAGCAACGACGACGGCGTCGAAATGGCTAAGGGAGTGTTTGGCATCGGTGCACTCGCCATTGGCAAGCTTAAAATCAAAATTGAAACCGACATGATAAAGCGCGCGACCGAAGCACCCGCGGGGCTCTTCGACTACAGCATCGCATACGACCTCGGCAAGACCCAGATAATCAAGAAGCTGGCGAAGGCGAAAGCGGCAGAAGCTCCTAAAGAGCAACCAAAAAGCTGGATGCCGTAAGGCAACCCCAACCTTTCTATTCTTTTTTGTCAAGTTTTTCTGTTTTTCAGCGGCTGCCTTGATTATACGTTTGTTGACTTTTCACGGGGTCTGTTGGCGGTTTTCTTGGTTAAAAGGATGTTGAAAAGCGGTTAATTGTAGAGTCTTCGGATTCGCTCGCAAGCCTCCGCTATCCGCTCTTTCGGCTGAGTGAACGTCATCCGCACATAGCCTTCACCGTGCTCGCCAAACCCGATGCCCGGGGTTACGGCGACGCCCACGTCGAGTAGCTTGCGCGTGAATTCTATGCTGCTGCCCATGCACTTCGTCCACACGTAGAACGTGGCCTTCGGTTTTTCGCAGGGGAACCCGAGGTTGCATAGAGTGTCGACCAGGAGGTCGCGGCGTTCCTGCATGATCTGGTTGTTTTTCTCGAGGAAAACTGGCGGTTCGGCGCTTTTGTAAGATGCGAGGGCTTTGGCGGCAACTCTTTGCGTGTAAACTGGCGGACCCGAATCAATCTGCGCCTTCACCTTCGCCAACCCAGCGACGATTTGTTTGCAGCCGACGGCGAAGCCGATGCGGTCCCCCGTTATGTTAAACGTCTTGCTGAGGGAGTGGAATTCGATGGCGCAGTCCATGGCTCCTGGCACCTGCAGGATGCTGGGCGCGCGGTAGCCGTCGTAACTGATTTCGCTGTAGGCGTTGTCGTAACAGAGGATGATGCCATGGTCGTTGGCGAAGTCCACCGCCTCCTTGAGAAACGCCATGTCGGCGGTGGCGGTTGTGGGGTTGTTGGGGTA
>JGI20214J51650_10003002_pt1 | contig 10598 bp, 8 predicted proteins | sample WetSurMetagenome_FD_51650 | JGI IMG/M metagenome (IMG submission 51650)
GATTTTATTTTGGGAAGAGACGAGTCCTATATAGGGGTACTGATAGACGACCTTGTTACTAAAGGCGTTGATGAACCTTATAGGATGTTTACATCAAGGGCAGAATACAGAATTCTTCTAAGACAGGATAATTCTGATGAGAGATTGACACGTAAGGGTTATAACCTTGGATTAGCTGATTATAGAAGAATAGAATTACTTGAAGAAAAAGAAAGAACAGTCAATAACATAATTGATTTTGTAACTGAAAAAAGTGTAGAGCCGGAGGAAATAAACCCTTTCCTGATTAAATCAGGAACGAACGAAATTAAACAGAAAGTCAAGGGAAATACAATTGCAGCAAGACCACAAATAGAATTTTTAAAATTGCTAGAATATATTGATGGCGGGAAAGTTCATATTCAAAATATGGGAGAGAACGCTAAAATTGCCTGTGAATCTGCGGAAATCAAAATTAAGTATGAGGGATATATACATAGAGAAAAGCTTATTGCAGAAAAAATATCAAGACTAGAGAAATTAAAGATTCCAGATGATATAAATTATAATGAGCTTGTTTCAATCTCCACAGAAGGCAGGCAGAAGCTTTCAAAGATTAAGCCTAAAACAATAGCTCAGGCCAGCAGAATAAGCGGTGTTTCACCATCAGATATTAACATCCTGTTAATGTATTTGGGGCGATAAACGTGTTCCACGTGGAACAATAAAAATATTTTATTTATTATTATGAAAATAGAAGGAAACCTTATTGATATCCATTTAAGAGAGATATATCCTGCTGAGATAATTGTTGAAGGAGGAAGGATATATTCAATAAATAGAAACAACAAGTTATACGATTTATACATTATGCCAGGGTTGATTGACGCCCATATACATATAGAGAGCTCGATGCTTTCTCCCGGATCATTTGCAATTGCAAGTGTTCCACATGGAACAATCGGAGTAGTATCTGACCCCCATGAAATAGGTAATGTACTGGGAAAAAATGGCGTAATGATAATGATAGATGATGGTAAAAAAGTTCCTTTAAGATTTTACTTTGGCGCTCCCTCATGTGTTCCGGCAACAGATTTTGAAACAGCCGGAGCTCGTATTAATGCAGAGGAAACTGAAAAATTGCTTGAGCAAAATGATATTTATTTCCTGGCGGAAATGATGAATTACCCGGGTGTTGTTAATGGTGATAAAGAGGTATTNCAAAAGATCCGGGNAGCAAGGAAATTAAATAAAAAAATCGATGGACATGCGCCCGGTTTATCCGGTGAAATGCTTCGCAAATATGCAGAAACCGGAATAAGCACAGACCATGAATGCAGCAATCTGGATGAAGCGCTTGAGAAAATAGGTCTTGGTATTAAGATTCTCATAAGGGAAGGCAGCGCCGCGAAGAACCTTGATGCGCTTAAAGATCTTTATAATTCAAATCCTGAAGAGATAATGCTATGCAGTGATGATCTTCATCCGGAAATGCTTATGGAAAGGCATATTGATAAACTGATATCAAAACTTTTAACCGAAGGTTATGATCTTTTTGATGTCATTAGAAGCGCAACAAATAACCCTGTAATGCATTATAACCTTGATGCCGGATTGTTAAGACCAGGGGATAATGCAGATTTTATTATTGTAGATAGTCCGCTTAAAATGAATGTAGCTGAAACATGGATAGGCGGAAATAAAGTATACGATAATGGGAAAGTCATGTTTAGTTATAAAGCCGGGGAGGCGATTAACAAATTTAATTGCTCACAGCTTACGATAAATGATATATCAATTGTCCACAAAAAGAGTAAGATAAGAGTAATTCAGGCTTTTGAAGGAGAGTTAATGACAAAAGAACTTATACTGGAGGTACAACAAAAAGGCGAATTTCTTAATAAATCAAAAAAAGATTTACTAAAGATTGTTGTTAAGGACAGATACAATGATTCCCCTCCGGCTGTAGCATATATAAATGGTTTTAACCTTAAGAAGGGAGCAATTGCGAGCTCGGTAGCCCACGACAGCCATAATATTATCTGCGTAGGAAATAGCGATNAAGAGATAATAAGTGCGATGAATGAGGTGATAAGACTTAAAGGGGGTCTATCGGTTTGTACAGCAACAGGAGTAAAATCTCTTCAACTTGAACTTGCCGGTATTATGACTGGAGCACCATGTGAAAAAGTAGCTGCACAATACCGGGAGTTATCTGAACTGGCCAGGGAAATGGGAACAAAGCTTTCTGCACCATTCATGACACTGTCATTTATGGCATTATTGGTAATTCCTGAATTGAAATTAAGTGACAAAGGCCTGTTTGATGGGAAAAGATTTTGCCATGTACCAGTGTTTTTTGATTAGATTTTATCCAGGAATCAACTTATTCCCTTTCTTTTCTGAAAGCCTGATGAAGAAAGTAGTAATTTAATCTCCAGCACCGGGTGCAGCAAAGAAGCTTGCTTTGCCCACATCTTTCGGTTTGGTAAAACAGTTACTTCAATCAAAATTGGGATAGAATGTAAAGGTAATATAAATTCCCGAAATTTCGGGGATCCACACGACCCAGCTTTGCTCCTATCTATTTGAAATATAATTATATGGACGAATTGTATTCCCCTTGGGCAGAGATAAAGGGTGACTATTAGAAAATAGAATTATTATCTTTGAATATTTCAAGTAATGACAATTGATCACAAAATAGTGTTGCCCAATCTTCCTTATAAGCCTGGTGTATACCAGTTTATTGACGGCTATGGGAATATTATTTATATAGGTAAAGCTAAGAACCTGAAAAAAAGAATTTCCTCATACTTTTCTAAGAACCAGTCAGGGAAAACTACAATGATGCTTAACAAAGCAAAGGAAGTAAGACATATTGTTGTGGATAATGAATCAGATGCACTTTTACTTGAGAACAATCTAATTAAAAAGCATCAACCCAGGTACAATATCCTGTTGAAGGATGATAAAACATATCCATGGATCTGCATAAAGAAAGAGCCATATCCACGAGTATTCAGCACAAGAAATGTTATCAGGGACGGATCTTCATATTTTGGTCCGTACACTTCAGGCTTAATGGTAAAAACATTAATAAATCTGATACGTCAGATATACAAGCTTCGCACTTGCAGCCTGCTTCTCACGGAAACGAATATAAAGTCTGAAAAATTTAAAGTATGCCTTGAATACCATTTGGGGAATTGTAACGCTCCTTGCATTGGTGAACAGAATGAAGCGGAATACTTGAATAACATTCAGCAGATACGCAATATACTGAAAGGAAATATATCGACAGTATTAGTTCATTTAAAATTGCGGATGTCACAATATTCCAATGATTTAATGTTTGAGGAAGCACAACTGATCAAGGAAAAAATAGAATTATTATCCAAATTCCAAAGCAAGTCGGCTGTTGTGAGTTCTACAATTAAAAATATTGATGTTTATGGATTTACTCAAGACTCATACAATACTTATATAAACTTTTTGAAAGTAGTAAATGGCGCAGTAATACAGGCGTTTACTCTGGAATTGAACAGCAAGATTGAAGAAGAAAAAGAATCTCTTTTAAGCTTTGCTATAACAGAAATACGTCAGAGACTTGAAAGTGATTCTCCTGAAATAGTTGTTCCNTTTAACCCCGATATTATTGACAGTAAAATTAAATATGTTATACCCGAAAGAGGAGACAAGCTGAAGCTNCTTAATCTTGCGGAGAGGAATGCTATTTACTATAAGGTNGAGCAACAAAAGAAAAAGGAAGACTTCAGACCNAAAGACCGTACACNGAAAAATCTTGAAAAATTAAAAAATGATTTGCATCTGTCTNCTACACCTTTGCATATAGAATGTTTCGANAACTCAAATACAATGGGTACAAANCCTGTCGCAGCCTGTGTGGTATTCAGGAATGCAAAACCCAGTAAAAAGGAATACAGGCATTTCAATATCAAAACAGTTGTGGGACCTGATGATTTTTCTTCAATGGAAGAGATTGTGTACAGGCGATATAAAAGGATGATTGAAGAGAAGCAGCCGCTCCCACAGCTGATAATAATTGACGGGGGAAAAGGCCAGCTTTCATCAGCCCTAAAGAGTCTCGCCAGGCTGAAACTAAATGAAACAATAACAATGATAGGAATTGCAAAAAAACTTGAGGAGATATATTTCCCCGGAGATAGCATACCGCTGTACCTGGATAAAAATTCTATTAGCCTGAAAATAATACAGCAGCTCAGAAACGAGGCTCACAGATTCGGCATAAATTTCCACAGACAAAAACGGACTTCCGGATTTATAAAATCTGATCTTGACGAAATAAAAGGAATCGGTGAAAAGACAAAGGAGGTTCTCTTAAAACAATTTGGATCAGTTGAAAAAATCAGAAAAGTATCGTTAGAAGATCTTCAAAAAATCATTGGTAACAAAAAAGCATCAATTCTGGTAGCACATTACCAGAATTAACGCTGGTTTACACGTGAAATAAAATCCACAATAAATCATATAAAGTATTGAATAATAATAAAATAAGACCAATTATCTTCTGTCTTAACTGCTTAAGGAATGGATATTTGGGAATGAATGGACAGGAGTCTGTATATTTTAAGAATATAAAGGGTGATTTTTCGAACAAATACTGAAAGTGGTCAAAAATTTATGCTCTTTTTAAAAAGAGCTGACCTTTTTAAAAATTGCTTTTTTCACTTGCAACTACAATTTTACTTTTTTGGATTTAAAATTTAATGAAAATGAGTATTGATATATTTTTTGTCCTTGTGAGTAACGACTCAGTGAAACATGCAAACCGGGAATTACTAAATAGAAATTTGATGAGGGCTTATAAATAGTAACGAAAAAATAGGGTTCCTTTAATAAACACTTATCACGGATTTATCATGCTTATAGGTTGTCCTGTAGCTTCAAGAACATTCCACCATAATTCTCCCTCAACATCAATTTTCTTTCGCCTGGCTACAGCCATGGGGATAGGTAAAAGTGTGAATTCATTATTCCAGTAACCAACAACAAAATCTGTCTTTCCTGAAAGAGCTGCATGAACAGCGTTTTGGGCCAGCAGGTTGCAGAATTTACTGTCGTTTGGATTAGCCGGGGCACTTCTGATTATATAGCTGGGATCTATATATTTAATAGAATATGGGAAATTCTTTGAATTGAATTCTTCCGTTATTTTTTCTTTGAGATAAATACCAATGTCCTTATGCTTTATGTTCCCGGAAGCATCTTTCTGCATTTCATGTGATTCAAATAAATGCTGTCCGGCACCCTCTGCAACAACAACAACAGCATGATGTTTTTCNTCAAGTCGTTTGCGAAGAACCCGNAGGAATCCTCTTGGACCNTAAAGGTCNAAATTTATTTCCGGAACAAGGACAAAATTCACTTCCTGGATTGCCAGAGAAGCGCTGGCTGCAATAAAACCGGAATCACGTCCCATAAGTTTGACCATAGCTATTCCGTTATAAGCGCCTTGTGCCTCGTTGTGTGCATTGCGGATAATATCGTTGGCTATTGAAAAAGCAGTTTCAAAACCGAATGATTTCTGAATAAGGTCGATATCATTATCAATTGTTTTAGGAATTCCGGCAACAGCTATCTTAAGCCTTCTCTTTTGAATTTCCTCATGGATCGCATGGGCACCGCGAAGTGTTCCGTCACCTCCAATGCAAAATAGGATATTAATATTCATTATTTCAAGGGTGTCGACTATTTTTGCCACATCCTGGTTGCCGCGCGAGGTACCAAGAAATGTTCCGCCGGCAATATGAATATCGCTGACCATAGGAGCTGTAAGTTCAACCACCGGATGGTTGTAATCGGAAATAAAACCTTCATATCCATATTTAAACCCAAGTATCCTGCTTATTCCATACCGGTAATGAAGCTGATTTACCAGACTTCGGATAACATTATTTAGTCCCGGACAAATGCCGCCACAGGTAACAATTCCAACTTTTGTTTTTGCCGGTTCAAAGAAGATTGTCTCCTTTGGTCCTGCTTTTTCAAATGAAACAGGAACTTCTCCTTCATTTCTGCATTTATTGAAATAATCGAGAGAGACCTCATAAAGGATCCTTTCATTATCCTCAACGAATTTATAAACCGGACTGTCTTCCCGCTGGCTTTGCTTCAAAGGAGAAACCACAGTTCCCTTACCAAGTGACGAGACCAGAAAATCCTCATATTTCATCTTAAAAAGAATTGAATTAGTATATATTGCAAATGAAAACACTCATATTTTCATGAGTATTCAAAATTAGTTAATTTTTTGAATGATTGACAAATATAGGGAATACCTGACTTTTGAACATCAGCAAAACTAACACCTGATGTTAATTTCAGATTATTTGTTTTATCCTGCCCACAAGCCCGCTTTCGAGCATTACTTTAATCCCGTGCGGGTGAATAGGTGATGTTGTAAGTATTTCTTTTACTTTCCCCCCTGTAAGCCTGCCTGTTCGTTTATCCTCTGCAAGTTCAACCATTACTGAAATACCCGGTTTAATATCTGCCCGCCGTGTTCTGTCCATAGTATATAGATATTGTAAGTCCTCTAAAATCTTATTTTTAAAAATTTAAGTTACAATTATAATAAAATTTCAACCCGTTTAAAGATTAAACCTCATTAATACAGAAAATTGTTGATAAATCAAAAATAAATTATTTTAAAGTAGCCTACCAATATGCTGAATGTATGTTATTTAATAATATCAGTAATAGACCCTTTTTCCAGTAATTAGTAGACATTTTATATTCTTAACACTAAAACAAATTTTTACACTCCGGCCTTCCCGGACAGCTGAGTTTTCGGGGATAGTTCCTGTTTTATCAATTACTGTTTTGCAAAACAGAAAAGCCGGTACTTTACATTTTATAAGAATAAATGATTCAGATGCAGGTGTGAGAATGATTTTCCCTGATCCGGCGGCAATAGTTGTGCATTAAATGGTGCTGTGTAAATTTCTTTCTTGTATAAGAAATTAGTCAATTACAGGTTCAGCAAATCAAAAATATTACTTGGACGAACCGGTTTCCCCTCTTTGGTGGCAACTCCGGTTACTTTAGCCCTGATAATTAGCTTTCCATCGGGAACCCTAAAAATATCCTGCAAAAAGACCAGTCTTAAATTTCCTTCCCTGGCAATATTAAGCCTTACAACGAATTTCTCGTTGCTTCGGAGAGGAAATTTATAATCTATTTCAACCCGGGTAACAACAAGATCTGTTCCCTCATCATGGAGCTTAATAAAATTAATCCCTCTTGAAATTAAGAACTCATGCCGGGCATGCTCAAGGTAGTGCTGATAATTGGCATTATTTACTACACCCTGAATATCGCATTCATAATCCCTGACTGTAAAGTCAACAGCATAAATATATCCCTTTTCAGTCATTCACCTGATGCTATTTTGGAAACCGGCGAAAGAACCGCTTCAGGTTTGAGTGGAATTTGTGAATACTGTGAGGTTTATAATGCATCAGAATGCATTGACCTGTTATCACGTTAATATCGGTCCCTTTAAGCTCATTTAAGGCTTCTGGGCTATCGCACGACTGCTGTATCCATATCTGTTTAAACCCTTTCTCTTTTGCTTCTTTTACCACTCCTGCTGTCACGCTTTTTCTTGTCATGACAAGCAATCCTTTTACCTCGGCTGGAAGTGATGAAATATCATGAAACACTTTAACTCCATGAATTTCTTCAGCAGTTGGATTAACCGGAATGATATTCATTCCTTTTTCTTTGAGCTCTCTGAAAGCAGTAAAACCAAATTTTCTAGGATTACGCGATACGCCAATCATTGCAATTGGTTCTGAAGCGATAAAATCATCGATTTGCTTAAGTTTAACCATTTTGTAAGATATTGAATTTCTGAAATTTAAAAATAAACCCTTTTTAAAAAGACTCGATAAGTATAAAGACTTAAAATTAAAACAAAAAAAACAACTGATAGTATTTTTTTTAAACTTTGGTAAAAGGTAATAAAATCAAAACTGTATGAAAAATCAGGAAAACCGCGAAGGATATCTTTTTTCTAAAGGATATTCCAATTATGTTTTTACTTTGTTGTTTTTGCTTTACATGTTTGATTATATCGACAGAATGGTAGTAACAAACATGTTCGTCTCTATTGAAAAAGACTGGGGAATAACCCATACACAGAGCGGCTTGCTGGTTTCTGCAGTTTACTGGGCTATAGTATTGCTTACTTTCCCGGTTTCCATTCTGGTAGACAGGTGGAGCAGATCAAAAACCATAGGTATAATGGCCGTTTTGTGGAGTTTAGCAACAGCATTATGTGCTCTTACGGGTAATTTTACGCAGTTATTCCTGACTCGCCTGTTAATAGGTGTCGGCGAGGCAGGTTATGCACCAGGAGGTAGTGCAATGATCTCCGGATTGTACCCGCTTGAGAAAAGATCCAGAATGATGGGAATATGGAATGCTTCAATTCCACTGGGAACTGCCATCGGGGTATTGCTTGGTGGATTTATTGCTGTGCACCTGGGATGGAAACATGCCTTTGGACTTGTTGCGATACCGGGATTTATTGTTGCTGTCCTGTTTCTTTTTGTTAAGGACTATAAAACTGTTGACCTTTCATTTGTTGATAAAAACAATAATAAGGTCAAAATGGAAAGAAAAGACATGGTAAAGGAGTTTTTGACAAAACCTTCCGTAATTTATACATATTTTGGAATGGCTGCGGTCGTATTCGTTACTACTGCTATGATTACATGGCTTTCCACCTATTTTCAAAACGTGAATAATGTTCCACAGGTCAAATCGGGTATGATGGCCAGCGCAGTAATGTTTCTTGCGCTTTTAGGAGCACCTCTTGGTGGATTTCTGACCGACAGGTGGCGTAGGAAAAGAGCAGATGCCCGGTTAATGTTTCCGGCTCTTTCAACCCTTCTCACAGCTATTCTATTATTCCTGGCGTTATATCTTTTCAAAGGAACGGTTCAGTATGTTATTCTGCTGCTTTTCGGAGTCTCTATTATGCTTTTTATTGCAGGAGCAGCGGCTGTAACACAGGACGTTATACATCCCGGATTAAGAGCAGCATCATATGCGTTCGCCGTGATTATTCAAAATCTTCTTGGCTCATCTACAGCACCAATAGTAATGGGTAAAATATATGATTTGTCAAACATTCAGACAGCTCTGTCAATTCTGCCATTTGTTCTGCTGATCGGATCTCTGCTATTTTATCTGGGATCAAGACATTATGCTGAAGATCTTGAAAAAGTCGCAAGAATAAAACTGGAACCAGAGATTTCCTGAAGGGTTATTAGCTGTTCCTGGTTGTTGTGAAACAGACAAACTTCCGGAGAGATTCNTTTACGTCTGATTCAGGATAAAAATCAAGTATTGCAAGCGCTTTGTCGCGGAACTGATTCATTTTCATTTCTGCATATACAAGACCACCTGAAGCTGCAACAAACCTAATCACTTCATAGATTTCATCTTTTGTCTTTTTCTTGTTTTTAACAATGGATAAAACTCGTCTTTTCTGATTTGATGAGGCGAGCTCCAGCGCATGTATCAGAGGAAGGGTTATTTTCTTCTCTTTGATATCATTTCCAATGATTTTTCCTGTAAGTCCATTTGCCTCATAATCAAGAATATCATCCCGGATCTGGAAGGCAATACCAATGTTTTCGCCAAAATCCTTCATCAACATTATTGAATCAACATCATCAGTTACCGATTTGGCACCTGTTGCTGTACAGGCTGCTATCAGGGCAGCTGTTTTACTATTTATAATCCTGTAATAATCTTCCTCCGTAATATTGAGTTTTCTGGATTTCTGGAGTTGAAGCAATTCCCCTTCAACCATCGCTTTTACCGCATCAGATACTATCTCAAGCATGTCGTAACGTGACTTTTCCACGCTTACAAGCAATCCTTTGGAAAGCATATAATCGCCAACAAGCACAGCAATTTTTGAGTTCCAAAGTGCATTTATAGATAAAGCTCCACGTCGCTCCCTGGCGTCATCAACAACATCATCATGGACAAGAGATGCTGTATGAAGAAGCTCAATCATACTTGCTGCAACAAACGTAGGCTCTCCGATTGTTCCGTTAAGCTTTGCTGTAAGAAAAACCAGTAAAGGTCGCATTTGCTTCCCCTTTCTCCGCAGGATATAATTCAGGATTATCTTAAGAAGAGGTATATTGCTTTTCATCAGCCTGCTGAAATAGGATTCGAATTCTCCCATCTCTTTTTCAACCGGCTTCCTGATTTCAGCAAGTATTGACATATCAGATTATTTCAGTCAAATATAGCAAATTAAGAGCAACCATCCCGGGCTGATTTTTATTTGTTTTTGCTGACCTGATTATCAGTACGGATAAACAACCGGGATCATATCAACATATTTATATATATTTGCGATTCATAATATCAAAAATGGAATTAAAAGAAATAAGCCCCGAAACCCTGGAGAAAGCAGCAGGAATGTTGAAAGCAATGGCGCATCCGATAAGATTTTCGATCGTCGGACTTCTGGAAGACGGGAAAAAACTCACAGTGACAGAAATACACAAGAAACTTGGAGTTGAGCAATCAACTGCATCTCACCA
>JGI20214J51650_10003003_pt1 | contig 10598 bp, 6 predicted proteins | sample WetSurMetagenome_FD_51650 | JGI IMG/M metagenome (IMG submission 51650)
CGTAACTTTTAACCAGCACACGTATAGTCTGAAGCATTCTGTCCCATGCATAGTTGCATGAACTGTCGGGAAAAAGATGTTCATGTATATAGGCAGGAAATTCCGGATTTCTTCCATCAAATTTTGGTGCCATGCAAGCATCCCTGTTATCTACATTGTCGATAAAAATCCCGTCAGAACCCATATCCATCATCTTTTTTATATAAGAAAGGGATAGTTTCCAATAGCTTGGACTATTCGAACATGTCAGAAAACGGAATGCCCTGTCCGAACCATCCATGGGGATATGAGCCCATTTACCTTCTGCATCTTTCAAAAGTATTTCAGGATGCTGGAACAAAAAAACATCCTGGTCGGCATAAAAAGAATGAATATCAGTAAAATGTACATATGGGATGACTTTGAATCCCTGTTTATGGGCTTCTTCAACTGCCTTCTTGCTATGCGGTATATGTGAGATCAATGAAACACCCTTAACCAGCGATCCATCAAATGAACTAATTGTTTCTACCGGATAATGCTCTGTAACCTGGATGGGATTATTTCTTTCCCGGATCCGGACAATCCGGGTCATAACAGTATCTTTTAAGGTGAATTTATAATCCTTCCATAAGTCACTGCCCCATGTGAACATGTCAGCCTTTTGCAGCCATTCAGGAACCGACGGAGTATCTTCATCAGGTTTTGGAATAACTAATCCGTACCTCTCAGCAACTTTTATATCAGGAAGCTGTCCGCTGGTAACATAGCAGGACATAATGAAAAGAATGATGACTAAGGATATGATACATTTATTCATTAAAAGCATATTTACTCAACACTAATTCCAGCCGTCCCATCAAATTTAATAGAATCCATGGTTACTGGTTACTGATTCCTGGTTCCTGGTTCCTGGTTCCTGGTTCCTGATTCCTGGTTCCTGGTTCCTGGTTCCTGGTTCCTGGTTCCTGATTACTGATTACTGGTTCCAGGTTAATAATATTCCAAATTTTTAAATCTTCAGGTTTCTGCCTTCCATCTAAATATCAAATAAAGTACTTTTTCAGTCCATGAGCTGCATCACGGTATGCTGTCATGTTCCCAAATTCAGTATCCGGGGGGATTTCACATCCTGCTGAAACGATGCCACGACCGTTAGTAGCTTTAAAGCACTGGAGAACGCTCTCTTTGATGGATTCCTTGTTTCCGTCACGGATGACGGTAACCGGATCGCTGTTTCCTGACGGTACCTGCTTCTCCGGAAATAAGTTTATAAAATTACTCATTGAGCCAACCAGGTGATCTATATCGACAATATCAGCACCTGTATTGATCATATCGGGCAGGATAGCAGAAGTGTTTCCGCATATATGAAGTTTTACCATAGCGTTTAACGAATGTGTATGTTCAATTAAAGCTTTTTCGAGAGGAAAAACGAACTCCTGGTAAAGTTCAGGTGAGATAAGTGAGCAAACAGCATCGCCTATACCTATACAATGGGCTCCGGCTTTCACCTGGGCTGTAATAAATCCTGCAGCACTTTCTGCCATAATATTCAGCACAAGTTTCACTTTTTCGGGATGCTCATACATATCCATACATGCAGCAGAGAGATCCCTGATATCGCAATATGCGGCTAACGGACCTTCTACCCATCCGCAGATGAACTGAGTACGTCCAACCAGCCTGTGAAATTCCCTGATCTCTTCGACCCTGGCCTTTAAACGGTCGTGATCATTTACCCTGATCACAGAAAGATGATCAATATCAGAAATTTCTTTAATAAGATATTCAGTTACCTGTGGCAGGTTATCTTCAGGATAGAAAAGTTTTGTCCCATAAGCAGAGGCTTCAGCATAAGGGTCCGACATAACATTTACCCAGTCGTATGAAAAGTCGGTTGAACACCTGATATTGGCTTCACATTTCTTTTTGTAATTCAGGCAAAAATCTTTGTATTTCACAGCTGCATACTTTGCTGCTAGCCGCATCAATATAGGATGAAATGGTGGGCGGTCAACAGTACTGCCATTGATAAAATCGTGAGTTCTGTGTAAGGAATTCATTTTGTAATTTATTTTATTTATCAAATTGTGAAAGGTTTAGCATCGGATCGAGTCTTGCATTGGAATTACGAAGTTCATCCCAGCCAATCCTTTCTCCTGAAATAGCAGCTTCTCTGCCCATTATAGCAGTGAGTGCAGATTCGGCTCCTGACCTGGTTTGGTTCAGATAATTTCCTGTTTCAATACTTTTTATGAATGCTATCTCCTTGTTCTCATCTGCATCCTGCAGAGCAGAAAGAAAGACGCCGGCTTTTCTCTGTTCATCTGTCAATTCGCCTGTAGCACAACGGAGAACGCCAGAATCCCATGGATTTTGACCACTTATATAAACACCACCTGAATAATGTGCCTCCGCAGTTCCTTTTGTACCGATGAATTTTGCACATACATCTCCAAATGCAGGTCCGAATTGTGTTGCCAGAACTGATACATTTATCCCTGGATATTGATACAGGACCTGGAAATGTTTCCATGTATCTCCGAATTTATGAGTTTCATCTTTACCTCCTGTTCCTATGGCATCTATGGGTAGTTTTTGAAGGGCCCAGTTACAAACATCAATCATATGTATAGCCTGGTCAAGCATAACTCCACCCGATAATGCATGAAAATTATATTGATTCCGGATGCGGGCTTCATCGTAGGAAAGTCCTGAAATATTCCCGACGGTGGATTCTGTTGCTAAATAGCAAAGATGAACATTTAATATCTCCCCGAGATCTCCCCTCTGGATACGGTTTACCATTTCAACATAGGGAGTAGCGTGCCTGATCTGAAATCCAATTACAATACTTTGTTTTCCGTTCACCAGGTTCCCAACATGCTCAACTTTGCGACACCCGGCAACATCAGGTGCAGCCGGCTTTTCGCAATAAATGTGTTTGCCGGCAAATGCAGCAGCTTCAAGAAAGTCAGCATGTGTATAGGCAGGAGAGGAGATTAATACTGCATCAATATCTTTATTTTCAAGCAGCCGCTGGTATGCTTTTGAACCTGTATATGTAAATGTTTTCGATATTGCGGAGAATCCCTTTTTTATGTTCTGCTCATCGATGATCTTTTTTGCAAATAACAGCTTATCCTCAAAAAGATCAGCCATTGCAATTATATTTATATTGGTATTTCTTGACATTGAGGTTATAACATGTGTTCCTCTGCCACCACAGCCAATAATTCCCATACGGATTGCTGAGTTTGCATTCGATCCGAAAGCTGTTGAAGGGCTTAATATTGTCACAGCAGACAGTGCGGCTGTACTTTGTAGAAAATCTCTTCGTTTCATAGTGTATTATTTTTAAATCAGTTTATCAGTTTTGTCAGATTAAAGTGCCTGGAGTGCCTGGAGTGCCTAAGTATCTCAAATTTTTTAAATACTATTCAACCCATTTAAAGATCGCAATGTCTCCTGCATCTATTTCCGTTGTATTCATGTAAGCACTTGCCGGAATCACTGAGCCATCTTTTAATACTTTTTTAACTTTTTTGTCGCATTCAATGGATAGTTTCATCGGATTCCTGAAATCACGGTTTACTACAGCAAGATAAGAATTTGCGCCATTCTTCAAAACAGATACTACAGCTCCGATGCCTTCAGTTTTAAGAGACTTTATAGGATCAGGCAGATTCAGAAGAGGCTTAGTCCCCGAGGGAATAATAGTACCGGTATGAGTAACTGAAATTACACTGGCACCCAGAAAGACTCCTGACAAATTTCTTATTTCATCGTTTACAAATTTTATTCTGTCATAGACCTCACTTCTTTTCCCTTCAAGGGTAATTGGTCCATTGTTAAATTTCCAGGTAGTGTCATAGGGTGTCCAGTATGTAAAATACTGTATTCCCTGTGCTCCATAGGCCAGATCGCTGAATACCTGCAACCTGAGTTGCGCGACAGTGGGTTTTGGATAGGGTCCGTGGGCAACGGAAAGAGCGAAGGCCCAGAATGGCTTCCCTGCTTTTCTGGCTGCTTCGGAGATAATTTCCAGATTCTCATACCAGTTAGGTCTCAGGGAATCACCAAGCACAGGGTAATGGTCAAACGAGATGAGTTGTAATGGAACTTCTTTAATGAAAATATCTACATGTTCCTGATAGGTTTTAGTGCCCAGTTGAGTTTCGGAAGCATAATTTGGAAAGAGATTCAGATAGCAAAAATGATTATCATCAACTGAACGTATTTTTTTTGCCCATTCCCCAAGACCAGGAAAATCAGTGCGATTAGGTTCATCACGGAGCATATAGCCTGCAATTGCCGGATGATTCATAAATCTTCTTACTGTTTCTTCCGTTTTTGTTTTAAGTTCCGGGCAGGAAATTATCATCTTAATACCAGCCTTCTGAGCAGTATCAAGTGCCTTTGACATTGTTTCTGCATCAGGAAAAAAGCTTAAATTGAGTGTTATCCCTGATTCTTTAAGCTCTATATACCGCGCCAGAGATGTTTCTTCAGGAGGGATGCTGTACCAGGCAAGGACAGGGATCTGCATTTCAGATTTTATTTTTTCCCTGGATTCATTCTTATTTATACAACCATAACTTATAACCAATAGAAGAAATAGAATTTTTTTCATAATACTCCTTTTGTTTGTATTGTTATTATTAAGTCTCAATCATCTGATAAACTATAAGATCATTAAACTGTCAGGCCGGAAGAACGCTCAGCTGAAAAGATTATCTCATGTGTATAAAGAGCTTCTGTAAGGCTGGTAAGTGGCATTTCCTTTCCCTGATCAAGTGCATTAAAAAATGCCTCAAATTGCATCTGATATGGATGATCGGAGACATCACCCGAATCGAGCAATTTCATAGAGAGTTCGCTCCATTTATTTTTGTTGAGTCCATTCAGCTGAGTGGTATGAAACTTATTGTCAAGAATACTGCCTTCACTGCCAACAAGGTGAATATGAAAATAATAAGGTTGCAAACAATCTATAACCGATGCCACTTTGCCAATACGGCCATCTTTATACTTAATGATACTTACCGATGTTGTCGGATATTCATATTTAGCGAAATCCTTGTTAACGGAAGATGCAGAGTAATTAGTTACAGTCTCAATATCATGTCCCATGCAGAGAAGCAGGGCATCAAGGGCATGACAACCTGCTGATAAAAGACTGCTTCCGGCTGCACTTTTTTTGATATTCCACCGAAACTGTCCGTACCATGGGCCTATACCATGATAATAGTCAATCTCTCCGTAATGAATTTCACCCAGGAGCCCCTTGTCAATAACTGATTTGATAGTAAGTAACTGGCTTGAAAAACGGCATTCGAAACAGACACATGCTTTTACTCGGGCTTTATCAACGGCTGCTTTGACTGCAAGACAATCATCCCATGTCAAAGCCAATGGTTTTTCGATAATCAGATGCTTACCGGCTGTTGCTGCCATAATAGCCTGCTTTGCATGATCAGCAGGGTAACTGCAAATGGATACTGCGTGAAGGTTAGGGTCGGCCAGCATTTGGGCGAGATCAGTGTAACACTTAATTGTTCCACCATGCTTTGCACTTATCTCAGAAGAGTCTAGCTTTCTTGAAGAACATAAAGAAGTGACTTCTGCCCAGGAAGTTTTGTTTATAGCTTCTATATGAGCCCCTGCAGCCCAGCTGTAACCTATGATTCCTACATTATATTTTTTCATTTGATGTTGTTGTTAAGTGATGAAGTTTCTTTATAATGAAATGGAATAATTAAACATTATAATATTTTAAAAACAGAATTTCATATTAATAGAATCATTTCTAAATGGATAATACTTAAAATCAACAGGAGATTACCTTCGGTGAGCTCGTCCACCTAAAGGGGTACTCAGTTCTTCACTCCACTTTGTTACGCTCAGAATCTCATGATATTATTTTTTCGAGATACTTTTTCGTTTTTAAAATATATTCACTATTCTTTTCTGCAAGCTCAAATTCTATTGTTATACTACCATTGAAATCCAGCTTTTTAAGATATGAAATTATTGCCGGGAAATTCACTTCACCTTCGGGAATCGGAACCTCTTTTCCCAACTCATTCGGATTAGTAGGATACTGCCCGTCTTTAGCATGAAGTGCCTTAACATATTTTCCTATAACCTTCAATCCATCAAGTGGATTTGCTTTTCCATACATAACAAGATTCGCTGTATCATAATTGACAAACAGGTTTCCGGTTCCAATATCTGTTATTGCCCTGAGCAGCGTAACAGGTGTTTCCTGTCCTGTTTCAAAATAGATTTCAATGCCCTGTTTCAGAGCATATTCACCGATTGGTTTCATTGTTTTAATGAACTCAATATACAAAATATCTTTGGGGTCTTCCGGAATAAAACCAAAATGGGCATGTACAGCAGGAATTCCTGCAGCTTTACAAAAATCAATGCCCTTTATTAATCGTTCAACCCGTTCTGACCTCATCTCACGAGGAACAAGACCTATCGTCGAAGGACCCTCTGTGAAGTTCCATTTGTAGATACCCGGACCCATACAGATGAGTGTTGTTGCTTTCAATCTGTATTTTTTCAAGGCTGCAGATACTCGTGCAGCAAGTTCCGGAGAAAATTTGTCAACACTAAGCTGGCAGGTGGGAAAACCAAGGTCCCTCACAATCTTTAAATCCTCTTCAGGGTTATTGGCGGAAGAGATTACTCCCAGTAAAATATTATTTGAAGTAACTTCGGTTCTCACGGTTAAATCACCTCCGGCAGATACTGATGGTTTTAAAAGTGTAATAGCCGAAAAAGCAGTTGCATTTTTGAGGAATGATCGTCTTTTCATTTTTTTCTTTTACAAGTAGATTATGTTTTGAATTTCAAACAATTAGTAATCATTTATCAAGAGGATTTCCCTCACTGATTACCGTGACCTGCACTCTTGAATTTACTCCTTCAGTGCCTTTACATGAAAATGAAATATCATTGTCACCATCTTTAAGTGCTGGTATATTCCCCTCAATTTGAACATCCTTCAGAAATTCCCCTTTGGAACCAAATAATTTACAGTCAGCCTGGGATCTGAATTCGAGGTACATACCCGATTCCATTTCTACAGGAAAAGTTATTTTTTCACTTCCAATTGTAAGTATCGGGTTAATAATTTTTATCGGAACCATCGGAAGAGCCTTAATTGTTCCGATAAGACAGTTAACTTCTTTCCCTGCAGGAAGATTGTTATACCATAACTGCAATTTATCAACATTATTGAATTGGACTGTATGGCGATATGAATCATAAACATAAAAGCCTGAATCGGGCCAGAGATAGTTACTGAATTCCGATGATTCAATTTCTACAAGCTCAAAATATTTCCATCCCGTAAAATCTATTTTAACAAAGTGATCTCCCCTGGCACCATGAGAAAGCTGTTTCGGACTCTCAATCCTGATATTCAGCAGCTGCCCGTTTCCATCTCCTTTTATCCAAACTCCAAGTGCCTGATTTTTATTAATATCCAGCCATGGTTCAAATTTCTTCTCCATTTTTATCCACAAACCTTCAATAGATGATTTTTCTGAATTAAGTGCAGAAAAAAGCCCACTGGCACTGCCTCCACCGGGTTTTTCGATTGAAGCTTTTATACCACCTGATACACCTATAGCATTTCCTTTATTTATAAACTGAGATTTTTGTGAAAAATCTGCAAGAACAACGTTGGATGGATCATTGAACGGTCTGACTGACATTAGCGGCTCAATCCTTAGTTTAACTGCCTGTTTTCCAAATTCATTGTTTACAATCCAATGAGCTGAAGGATGGTTGAGACCCTCAACTTTATGTTTTTGATAAGCGACAGGTTTAAAATTCCATTTCCCGTCTGTTCCCTGGAATAGAGTGAATTCTTTTCCCGGCTGGCGGAGAATTGCACGTATTGTGTCACTGAAATAATTTTTATGTCGTAACTCTTCGTATTGTTTTATTATTCCGGTTAGTTTTTTGAACAGCGGATTTGCATCCAGGTTTTTCTTATCAACACCACCCAGCATCGAAAGTCCGGCGTTGTTCCCAATCATTTTACAGCAGAGGTACTCAATATCGTCAGGAAAAGTTGGTTCTACCTGCGGCGGATTCCATGTTTGATTTCCCCACCAGCCCAGGTGAAGGGGGAGAAGAAGTCCTCCGTTTTCAGCAGCTGCGTATTTATTAATCAGAGGTGTATGGCCTCGCCAAAGGCCATGTTCATACTCATTTGATTTAATCTTAGGAGGAAGAAACAGACGACCTGATTTTATAGCAGCAGAATGTATGTCTTCGAATTTTTTATATCCTCTTACTGGTCTGTCCCATGCCTGCCAGCGGGACCTGTAATGCCACCAAAGGTGTGACATAGAGCTCATTTCCATTCCAACTGGATGTTTCAGCTGTTTTGCAACCTCAAAAATAAACTTGGTTCCATAATACCAGAAATTCTCTTCTCCTGCAAGGATATCACTTCCGTCAATAGCGTCAAAATATATACCGTCAAATTCACATTCACTTACAATTTCAGCCGTATGGCGGGCTATCTCATTAAAAAGCTTAGTCTCCGGGCCTGGTACGAATCTTCCAAACATCTCGCGCAGGTGAAAAACTTTTTCATTTATTTTATGAGATGAGATTTTTGTGTTGTTTACACCACGCTTGCAACAAGTAAACTTGTAAGGTGGTGTGGAAGTTACACCACTGAATTCTATAAGCTCACTGCCAACACGCAGAGAAAGACTGTTCCTTACAAAAAAGCCGGTTATTGTCGATATTTCTGAAGTGGATTCGTTGACAACCATTTCCGTGTCGCCTTCAGCAAATGGTTCAGCAAGAGTAAAAGAATTGAAAAAGCCAAGATCTTCACTTGGAACAGGAGTTACGTATATGGAATTTTTATCAATAAAAAAGGCATATGTATGAAATATGGAAGATATTCCAGATTCATGGAGACGTGCATTTATCCGTTTAAAAGACTCCCAGCCTTCCGGCCATTTCGCTGCATTAAGTTCAAGATCCCCGAACTTAAAAAAATCCTCTCCACCTCCATGGTTGTCTATCTGGTTGAATCCAAGACTTCGGCACATTTCTATCCATTCATCCACTGTCTGTTCGTTAAGGGTTCCAAAATTCATAAGGTAAGAACCATAACCCTCTTTTTGCAACTGTGCCCAGGCTCCTCCCTTATCAGAATGAGGTACATCCTTGGCATGTTCCATTACATCACGTATGACCGGAAGAATTTGTTTCTGAGGTACTCCAACCAGTGTAACTTTCCCTCCTTTAATACCAAAACGTTTGTAACAAGTTGCCCACAGGTGAGATTGAAGTGCAGGCAATTCGCGTACACGGGTAAATAAATTCATGGAGAGAACGCAAGCTGCAAATGGCTCGTAGGGCATCCCCTCAAGAAGGAGAGGTATGTTAATGAATGTAAGCGATTCAACCAGTCCGGTAATATTTAGGACCTCAAATTCTATCCGATCCTTTGTTTTTTTAATATTTACCTCTGCTTTAACTCCTGCGTTTTTAAATTCAAGAGTCATTATGTTCCCCTTGAGGGAAACTTCAGTGACATTGTACTCTTTTCCATTAGAATTAACTGAGGCGCAATATGATAGTGAATCAGAAACAAGCAAGTCATTTCCTGTTGTCTTGTCAGTAAAATGAAGGTTCTTGCCGTCCCTGGAAATTTCATAGTTAAAATTACTGTTCCCGATAATGACAGATTGTTTGCTAACACCTGATGAACAGCTGACAAACAATGAACCTGTTACAATTATTAACAGTAAAAGCATTCCATTTTTTATTTGAAGTATCATGTTCATGTTTTACAATGTAAGAGTTGAGTGCATGTAAATTAATCTTCCCGGAATTATTTAGACATAATAATCGATTTTTATCTGAGCCAGCCATTTATTTTCATCCAGTAACAGCATCGGCCAAACCATTCATCAAATGGTGGCTGTTTCAGAAAACCATGCTCCCCTGCAGAATATAAGTGCAATTCGGCTGGAACAGAGTTCTTTTTCAGAGCATTATAGAAAATCAAACTGTTTGCAATCGGAACTACACTATCATCTCCGGCAAGAGTAATAAATGCAGGAGGTGTTGTTTTAGTGACATGAAATTCATTTGAGAAAAAATGAATCTTTTCAGCGGAGGGTGATTTTCCCAGAAGGAATTCACGCGATCCGATATGTCCGATACTATCCATTAAACTAATTACAGGATAAATCAATATCATGAAATCAGGACGGAGGCTGGTCCCTTTGCTGTTTTCAATCATTCCATTTTCATAATGAGTACCTGCTGTTGCTGCTAAATGTCCTCCAGCTGAAAATCCCATGATGCCTATTTTCTCAGGATCGATCTTCCATTCCCTGGCTCTTTGCCTTATTGTGAGAATTGCCTGCTGGGCATCCTGCAAGGGACCGATTGATTTATCATGCATGATCCTGTCATCAGGCAGACGGTATTTCAATACAAAGGCAGCAACTCCTTGTTTATTAAACTCCCTGGCTATATTGCGACCTTCCCTGTTTAATAATAAAACATGATAACCTCCACCAGGACAGATGATAACAGCTGAGCCACATGATTTATCC
>JGI20214J51650_10003004_pt1 | contig 10597 bp, 6 predicted proteins | sample WetSurMetagenome_FD_51650 | JGI IMG/M metagenome (IMG submission 51650)
ATCCAGAAAGCCGAAACCGCCCTCGACAAAAACTTCCTCCCCCACCTTGGCAGAACCGACAAGCAACGCAAAGACAAGGCAATATTCCTAGGCGAAATGGCAAGCCGCGTCATCCAACTCAAAATGGGCAAGCGCCAGCAGGACGACAAAGACCACTTCAAAAACAAGCGCCTTCGACTTGCTGGTCCATTGCTAGCTGACTTGTTCCGCGTCGCCTTCCGCAACCTCACCCGCGACATCAAATACCAGCTTGAACGCATAGGCGTCAAAGGACCCATAATCACCGTCTCAGCAGCTGTGCGCCCAGGCATTATAACCGAACGTTTCCAGCATGCGCTCGCAACAGGCAACTGGGGAAGAGGCAGAGTCGGCATCACCCAGCTCCTCGACCGCACAAACTACATCAGCACCCTTAGCCACCTGCGCAGGCTGCAGTCGCCGCTGAGCCGAAGCCAACCTAACTTCGAAGCCCGAGACTTACACCCGACCCACTGGGGACGCCTTTGCCCCAACGAAACGCCTGAAGGCTCAAACTGCGGGCTCGTGAAAAACCTCGCATTATCATCATCCATATCCGTCGGCGTGAACCCCGACAAAATCCGTCAGCTCCTCTTCGAGATGGGAACCGTGCCAGCCTACGAATCGAACGATGCCATGAAAGTCAACGGCGCCAAAGTCTTCGTCGACGGCAACATAATCGGTTACTGCAACAACCCCGACGACGTGGTTAAAAGCTTCCGCGATAAACGCCGCGCAGGCGAAATCAGCACCGAAGTCAACGTCACCCACTTCACCAAAGCACAGTCAGAATCCGAAGAGATCCACGCGAACTGCGACGAAGGCAGAGTCAGAAGACCCCTCATAATCGTAGAAAACGGCGTTGCCAAACTGCAATCCAAGCACATAGAGAGAATCGCTTTGGGCGAGTGGGCATGGGAAGACCTCATCAAGAACGGCTTAATCGAGTACCTCGACGCCTCCGAAGAAGAGAACGCTTACGTAGCCATATCTCTTGACAAAGTTGCCCCGGAACACACGCACTCAGAGATTGCAACCTTCACGATCCTGGGAATATGCGCCTCCACCATCCCCTACCCAGAGCACAACCAGTCACCACGCAACTCTTACCAAGCAGCCATGGCAAAACAAGCACTGGGCATCTACGGCACCAACTTCCAGAACCGCGTTGACAGCCGCAGCCACGTCCTCCATTACCCGCAGGCTCCGCTCGTTGAAACCGAACTCATGGAAGTCATGGGTTACAAGCAGCGCCCCACTGGTCAAAACTGCGTCGTCGCCGTGTTGAGCTTCGAAGGTTACAACATGGAAGACGCCATCATATTCAACAAAGCCTCAATAGAAAGAGGTCTCATGCGATCCACGTTCTTCCGCATATACGAAGCCGAATGCCGCCAGTACTTGGGCGGGCTCAAGGACAAATTCACCGTCCCCGAGCCAGGCACCCGTGGCTACCGCGGCGAACAATACTACCGCTTGTTGGAGCCCGATGGCATCATCAGCCTAGAAAGCACCGTCGCAGGTGGTGACGTCCTAATAGGCAGAATCAGCCCACCCAGATTCCTAGAAGAATACAAGGAATTCGAGGTCAAAGGACCCAGTATGCGAGACACGTCAGCGGATATGCGACCTTCAGAAAACGGCGTCGTCGATGCCATATTCATCACCGCGTCGGGTGAAGGCAGCAAACTCGTTAAAGTCCGCGTCCGAGACCAACGGGTGCCCGAATTGGGCGACAAGTTCGCGTCACGCCACGGACAAAAAGGAGTCATTGGCTTAATTGTTCCACAGGAAGATATGCCGTTCACCGACGAAGGTACCGTCCCAGATCTCATCATCAACCCACACGCTATCCCCTCAAGAATGACCATCGGGCAGTTCATAGAATCCCTTTCCGGAAAATGCGCAGCAGCCAGAGGCAAACCAGTCGACGGCACGCCATTCGCTAACGAGGGACCCACCGAAATCCGAAACAGTCTTGTAAAACTGGGTTTCAGCCATACCGGCAGCGAAGTCTTCTACAACGGTCAAACGGGCGAGAAATTCGTCGCTGACGTCTTCGTCGGAGTAGTCTACTACCAGAAACTACACCACATGGTCGCCGACAAAATCCACGCCAGAGCCCGCGGGCAAGTCCAGATGCTCACCCGCCAACCAACCGAGGGGCGAGCTCGCGGTGGCGGTCTCAGGTTCGGGGAAATGGAACGTGACTGCCTCATTGGTCACGGTGCCGCTATGTTACTGCGTGACAGGCTGCTGGAGGAATCCGACAAGTATACCCTGTACATTTGCGAGAACTGCGGGCAAATCGCCTATTACGACATGAAGCAGCGCAAGTACGTCTGCAAGATTTGCGACGAAAAAGCCAAAGTAGCACCCGTTATCGTCTCGTACGCGTTTAAGCTACTGCTGCAGGAGCTGCAGAGCCTCTGCATCACGCCGAAGCTTCGGCTCAAGGAGAGAGCATAAACATGACTGAGGAACTCATCCACAAAGTAGTTGACGAAATCAGCTTCGGCTTGATTTCCCCTAAAGACTTGCGAAAGCAATCCGTTGTTGAAATCCAGACGCCAGACACATACGACGAAGACGGCGCTCCAATCACCGCAGGCCTTATGGACGGACGCTTAGGAACGCTTGAGCCGCGGCAACGCTGCAAAACCTGCGGCAACACCGCCATCCGTTGCCCCGGACACTTCGGGCACATCGAACTCGCAGTCCCCATTGTGCACATAGAATTCACCAAAATCATCTTCGACCTTCTGCGCGCAACTTGCCGAACCTGCGGTCGTATTCTCTACTCTGATGAGCAGGCAAAGAAGACCCGTGGCAGAATCGAGCGGTACATGGAACTTTTGGGTGTTATCCCAGACGAAATCTACAAGGAAATTATCCAAGAAATCAAGACCAAACAGTGTCCCCACTGTGCCGCCGGGCAGTTCAAGATAACGTTTGAGAAGCCAACCAAGTTCATAGAGCAGACCGAAGCAGGCTCCGAGCCATTGACGCCCAGCATGATACGCGAACGGCTGGAACGCATCAGCGACGAAGACCTCGAAATCCTCGGGTTCAACCCCAAAGTAGCCCGCCCCGAATGGATGGTTCTGCAAGTTCTGCCCGTGCCCCCAGTGTACGTGCGTCCCTCAATCACGCTGGAGTCAGGTATCCGCAGTGAAGACGACTTAACCCACAAACTCGTGGACATCATCCGCATTAACCAGCGTCTCAAGGAGAACATGGAGGCAGGTGCACCCACCCTCATCATACAAGACCTATCGGAACTGCTCCAGTACCACGTTACCACTTACTTTAACAACGAAGCATCAGGCATTCCGCCCGCAAGGCACCGCTCAGGACGTGCCCTCAAGACTCTCAGCCAACGGCTCAAGGGCAAAGAAGGCAGGTTCCGTAGCAACCTAAGCGGCAAACGTGTGGACTTTTCCGCGCGCACCGTTATTTCGCCCGACCCAAACCTCGACATAAACGAAGTCGGCGTCCCACGAGACGTAGCCATGCGGCTCTCCGTACCTGAGAAAGTCACCAACTGGAACATCGACGAACTCAAAAAGCTCGTCGTGAACGGACCCGAAAACTACCCCGGTGCACTGTACATTATACGCCCTGACGGCAAACGCATCCGCCTCGAATTCGTCGTGGACCGAACAAAAATCGCCGAAGCAGTCGAGGTGGGCTTCGTCATCGAACGCCACCTGAAGAATGGCGACATAGCAATCTTCAACAGGCAGCCATCGCTCCACCGCATGTCCATCATGGCTCACTACGTTCGCGTTTTGCCCTACAAGACGTTCCGCATGCACCTGTGTGTTTGCCCGCCTTACAACGCTGACTTTGACGGCGACGAAATGAACCTTCACGTTCCCCAAAGCGAAGAAGCTCGAACCGAAGCCTTGCTTCTTATGCAGGTGCAAGACCAGATCCTCTCGCCACGTTTCGGCGGACCCATCATTGGTGCCATCAGGGACTTCATCACCAGTGCCTACTACTTCACACGGCGCAGCAACTATCTTTCGCGCAACCAGATAAACAGGCTACTAACGGCGACAGGCTATTTTGGAGCGTTGCCTGAACCCGCATTGACCGACCCGCAGCCGATGTGGTCGGGCAAGCAGATCTTCAGTCTGTTCCTACCCAAGACACTCAACTACCAGCTTAAAGCAAACATCTGCCAGGGTTGTACCAAATGCCAAGAAGAAGACTGCCCGCACGAAGCCTTCGTGGTCGTAAAGAACGGCGAGCTTGTTTCAGGCATCATAGACCGCCGCAGCATCGGCTCTGAGCAATCAGAAAGCTTGTTGCACCGCATAATCAAGGACTACGGCACCCAAGCTGGACGCGAATTCCTCAACAAGATTACACGCTTACTGAAACTTTTCATATCCATGCGCGGCTTCAGCTACACCTACGACCAACTCGTCCTCTCGCCCAAGGCTCGCAGCCGCATCGCTAAAACGATGGAGCGCATCCAAAAGAAAATCGACGAACACATCGAAAACTACCGCAACGGCACGCTGCCCCGACTTCCAGGACAAACGATGGAGGAAAGCTTCGAAATCTACGTCATGCACGAACTCGCCACCGCAAGAGACGAAGCAGGTAAAATTGCAGACGACGACTTCACGCTGGAGAATGCTGGTATCGTCATGACCCGCACAGGCGCAAGAGGCAGCAGCCTCAACATCGGTCAGATGGCGGCTTGTGTTGGGCAGCAGTCAGTGCGTGGCAAACGAGTCTTGAGAGGCTACGCTGGGCGTGCTCTGCCGCACTTCTCACCAGGCGACCCAAGTCCTCGAGCACGAGGTTTCGTCTACAACAGTTACCAGACAGGGTTGGATGCGATTGAGTTCTTTTTCCACGCTATGGGCGGAAGGGAAGGCCTGGTCGACACTGCCGTGCGCACTCAGCAGAGCGGTTACATGCAGCGCAGACTCATCAACGCACTTGAACACATACGCTTGGAATACGACTCAACCGTACGCGACTCTGCAGGCGACATCATCCAGTTCCGCTACGGAGAAGATGGCGTGGATCCCGCGAAGAGCGACCACGGCAAAGCAGTCAACGTCAGCCGACTCATGGACCAAATCACCCTCGGCGCAGAAAAAGGCGCCGCCGCAACACCAGACTACGTCAAGAAACAACTTGCTGAGATTGAGGGACAACTTACGCCGATTCTGCTTGACCAGCTTAGGCAGCACCTGTCCAAGGGGAAATTTACCAAGACAGGCGTCGACAAAGCAATCACCACAACCGCCGAACGCTACAAACGCGCCCTGATGGAGCCGGGCGAAGCAGTCGGCATCGTCGCGGCGCAGTCCATCGGAGAACCAGGCACACAGATGACTCTTAGAACATTCCACTATGCAGGGGTCAAAGAACAAAACGTCACTTTAGGCTTGCCACGGCTAATCGAAATTGTGGACGCCCGAAGAATTCCCTCTACGCCAATTATGACCATCTACTTGACGGGTGAGCACCGCAAGACAAGGGAAGGTGCCGTGGAAATTGCCCGCGACGTTATCTACACTTCGCTGGAGAATTTGGCGTCGGAAATCTATGCTGATCCAATCAAAGAAGAAATTGTGGTTGAACTTAACAAGACCATGATGGATGACCGCTCTATAACCATGGACGAGCTGGAAGAGGCTGTGCAACTGCAGAACGCCACCACCAAAGCCAAAGGCACTACCCTGTCAATAAAGCCTAAGAAAGCTGACGCTCTCAAGAAGCTGCTGGAGAAAATCCCCGGTTTTCACGTGAAAGGCGTCCCCGACATCAAACGGGTCCTCGTCACACAGGAAGAAAACAGCGAATGGGTCATACGCACAGACGGCTCCAATCTCGCCAAGGTTCTGGAGATACCAGGAGTCGACACATCACGCACCACAACCAACAACGTGCACGAAATAGCCAAGACCTTAGGCATCGAAGCAGCAAGAAACGCACTGATTAACGAGGCGAAAGGCGTGCTGGAGGAGCAAGGCTTGGACGTCGATGTGCGCCACGTTATGCTCGTAGCAGACATGATGGCGTCCACGGGCGAGGTGCAGCAGATTGGCAGGCACGGCATCAGCGGCAAGAAATCCAGTGTCCTGGCACGGGCGGCTTTCGAAATCACGGTGCCCAACATAGTTGAGGCGGCAGTGAAGGGCGAAATTGACCCGCTGGCTGGCGTAACCGAAAACGTCATCGTCGGTCAATCTATCCCAATTGGCACGGGCTTAGTAGAGTTATACATGTCAACGTTTGAAAAGCAAGAGAAATCTGGAGGAAAGACAGAAACATGATAGACATAGACAAAGCAATAGCATCAGCTGTGAAGACTGGCAAAGTTTCTTTCGGCGCCAACGCTGCATTGCTGAACGCTAAGACAGGCAAGGCTAAGATGATTGTTCTGGCTGCAAACTGTCCAAAAACCGTAAAAGACGATATAGAATACTATGGTAAACTCTCGAAGGTCCCCGTTATGACCTACAAGGCTGGTTCGATGGACTTGGCGAACGTATGTGGAAAATTGTTCATTATCTCAGCGTTGAGCATTAGGGAACCTGGAGACTCGGAGATTCTGAAAGCCGTGGAAATGGAGTATTACGAGAATCCCGACACTGTCGGAGGAACTGAATGACCACCGGCATAAAAATCACCGCCGACGAAATGCGGTACATCGCCTTGTTTGAAAGCATAAGCGGTGCAGCCGTAAAGGACTGCATAATCGACGAGGCTGAGGGACGCGTAATATTCATCGTCAACCCCGGACAAGTGGGTGTCGCCATAGGCAAAGCAGGCCGCAACATCCACACCCTCGAGCGGATGACGCAGAAGAAAGTGGAAATCATCGAATACAGCGAAAACGAAACTGAGTTCATAAAAAACGCCCTCAAGCCCGCTCAGGTCAGGGAAGTACGCATAACCGAGAAAACTGACGGCAAAAAAATGGCGGTCGTGACCATTAACCCAAAGGATAAAGGCATCGCCATCGGCAAGAACGGCAAGAATGCTGAGCGCCTGCGGTTTTTGGCGAAGCGGTACTTCGACATACAAAACGTCAGCATAACTTAGCTCCAGTTACTTCCGGGCTAAGCAACTGCTTCTTTCTTTTCTACGTGTTTTGGTTAAATTTGTATTTGTTGAAGTTATTTGGAAAACCATCCATACAACAACATCCTAAACTTTTTGCTTCTTAATCCGTTTCTGTTCAGCTTTGGTGGGCTATTTGATTTTTGGTTGTGGCAGTCGGCACAAGTTAATGCCCTTTTTTTGCTTTCTTTCCGTTCAATCTTTTGTTGCTGCTTTGCGTTTTGACAAATTAAAACTACTTTTTTCTCGCTGGTTTTTTCTGTGGGCTATTTTCTGCTGGTGAAGACGTCAGATTATTTTGGAAGTGGGTTGCGCAATGAGTTCAGCTTAGGAGTCGGCTGGTCCTTCTTTTGCCCTTAGTTTTCTAAGAGCTGAAATCGCTTCCACGAGGAAGAAAGCCATTGCGATGCCGGTTATGGTTATTCCTATTTCGTAGTAGGTTACAATGACGTAGTTGTTGTAGTTGTACTGCCAGTGGATGGCGAAAACCACCACTTCGGCAATCAGTAGCCCAAGGAACGTAAAGAAATAGTACATGTTCCTGGGTAAGAGCGTCCTTCCGACCCAGTGGAAACCGCCTATACTGATTTTTTTCGTTACCGCGTATTCGCCGTACTCGTTCTTTTTGACCAAGCCCGCGTTTTCGAGCTTTTGCAGGTGTCGGTAAGCGACGCTTGGGCTGCTCAGGTTCATGCCTCGCATGACGTCGCGTGGGCCTTGAGGGATCCGTTTTTTGGCTATGTACACGTAGACGTTGAGTGTTAGCCCCTCGACTTTTTCTTCTGTCGCGTTTGCCATATGAGCCATCGTCGACAATGTATGGTTTTAAAAAGTTTTTAGGGTTTGCGGTTAAAACGGGGGTTCACTTGGTGCCTTCTGCGTTTTCTTCCGTTTCGCCTTCTTTCTCAGTTTCCTCTGAAAGTTTCGTCTGCTTTTCCGTGGTTAGGAGCATGTCGATGAGGGTTTTCTCGTCTACTTCTGCTCTTGTTCGCCAGTCCAGGTAGAGTTGCGCATTGTCGTCCTGCTGCAAGTAACCGTAGCGGATGTAGCGATCGATGTTTAAGCCGACTTTCCAACCAGCGATTTTCTCACCCAGCAACTCCTCAACGTCGCGGCGCGCTACTTGCCCCTTCTTGCTGATAATGAATGAGACTAAGATTGCTAGCCCCGCAAGGTCATCGACGCGCCACCCAATCATCTTTGCCTCTTTAGGCTGCAAATCGCCCCGCAACGTAACGTAGAACCGTGCCTTGTCGAGCTCGTCGAGCGTTGGCTTCTCAGGAGCCTTTTCCGCGTCAAAGACGGTTTTCACCTGTAAGTCCAGAGGCTTCAGAAAATCATCCATAACGTCTAGGACTTTGGGGTAGTCGGAGCCCAACGTCTTGTGGAGTTCCCAGCCTTTTACGCCTGGTTTTTGGTGCCTGCGATAGAAGAGCATGTGGGTTGCGCGTTTTACTTTGGCGGCGTATGCGCCTTTGCGTTTAGTGCTCATGTTTTTTCGTCTCGCTTCCATTTCTCCCAACTTTCAAACGTGAGTGTGATGGGCACCGAGTGGGATGCCTTGCTAAGTTTCGCTGCTGGCTCCTCTAATGGCATGATGTAGATTTCGTCTTCCAGCGGGATAACTTCGAGAGTGGCGTAGCCGTACGTCACTAGGAAGCTGGTTATGTAGGCGCGCTGAACAGTCTCCTCATACGTGTCAGCGCCGACCCAATCCATGTAGTCGAGTTTGACTTTGTTGCCTTCCACNTCCGCCTTGGCTTTTAGCTGGTTCCAGTAGCGGTCCAGCTCCGCTGAGAACGCTTCATCACGGAGGATGCTNGCCTCAACGAGTTCTTCGTGGGTTGCTANGCCGGTCTGGACTTCGGCGCCCAGCGGCTGTTCCCAGCGGTCCTTGATGGGGAGAAGAGCGTTCCAGTAGCGCAATGCGTCTTGTAGGCTGCGAATTGTGACTTGTTCTTGCTCGACTATGGGGTGCCAAGCTGCTAGGAAAATGTCGGTTATTTCCCGTTTGTCTTTTTGGCTGATTTTTTCCTCTAGCAGGAAGGGGTCCGTATACAGCGCCGTACTGCGTTGCTTGACCCATTCGCTTTGGAGCTTGATGACCGAGGCTAGGTGGTGGATGGCTTCGGCATCGAGGTTCAGCTCTTCAGGCTGGTCCCACTCGGGAAAATACTCTTTCACGATGCGGATGATTTCGTCCACGTTCAAAAGAAACGGATCGACGGTGTGGGCTTCGATGCCCTTCATCATGTCGATGACGCGTTCCAGTCTGTCTTTGCCCAGCCGTTTGGTTTCCCGCTTCGTCTGGGTTTTCTGGGTTTGCGCCACGTTACTTGACCTCTTTGACGATTGATTTGCCCTCGACGTTCTGCACCGTGATGAGGCTGGCGTTTTCCTGGGCGAAGGTGACTTGGCTAGGGGTGATGACTATGTACTGGGAGTTGGCGTCTTTGATTGTTGATATGAGGATTTTGGCTATCATTTCGCGGTTGCGGGGGTCCATGTGTATGTCGTATTCATCTACGGCTCGGAAAGGCGACCGCACGTGCTGCTGTAGCGCCAAGAGGAAGCTCATAGTTGCAGTGGTTCGTTCGCCGCCCGACTGAGTGTAAGCGTCCAGCAGCACAGGTTTTCCGCCCTTGAAGCCCACGAGTATTTCAAGCCCAGCCTTTTCGATGTCCTGAGGGTTCGACAGCCGCACTTCGCCTACCGCCCGGGTTTGCTCCATTATGCGCTGGTACTCGCGGTTGACGCGTTCCAGCAAGTTCTGCATTACGTTGCGCCAAGACTGCATGCGGGTGGAGACTTCCTCGAGCGCTTTTTCGCGGTTTTCGGCCACCATCTGCGCCTTCTCTTTAAGTTCCAAGAAGAGTTTACTGTACGATTCGTACTGGCGTTCAATGTCCTCGTTCACGCCCATCAACGCGGCGAGGTGGCCGTCGGTAAGTCTGATTTCGTCTTGGATGTCCACGGCGCTTTTGGTCATGGCTATGCGGGGTCCAGATTCGGACGCCTTGCTGACTGCCGCTTCGTGGCTCGCCTTAGCCGTCTTAAGCGACACTTCCACCTTGGCTAGGTCTTTTGTGGAATTTTCCTTGCGGTACTCAAGTAGCGCGAGTTGGATGCGACACTCAACGACGCTCAAGGTCAGTTTTTCGGCGCCGTCTTCCGCCGTTTTGACTTTGCCTTGTACTTCCCTGACTTGTTCGTGTACTTTGGCTAGTTGTTTGTGGCTGTTTTCTACAAGTTCCCTCAGGTTCTCGGGGCGCATCAGCTTGAAGTGGGCTGCGGCTTTGGTGTCGCGCACTGCTTCCATGATGGTTTGGGCTTCTTTAAGCAGTTGGTCAGCCAATTTGACGGTTGTTTCTTCGGCAGCGATTTCCCGTTCCAAACCCACACGCTCCTCCACGAAGCCTTTGCCTTCAGATTTGAGTTTGGCTTGCTGGCTGTATTCCGTGTCAACGCGTTCGGCCTCAGCTTT
>JGI20214J51650_10003005_pt1 | contig 10595 bp, 9 predicted proteins | sample WetSurMetagenome_FD_51650 | JGI IMG/M metagenome (IMG submission 51650)
AGAGGTGCTGGCCGAACAGGGCTGCCTGCTAAGCAGTTACACTGGCAAAACCGGTGTCGGGGGTTCGAATCCCCCCCTCTCCGCCAAACCAACACGGTCTATTCTGTCCTGCCAGCTGCGTAAGCAAAATCAGCGACCGCGATTGACGGACTCGATTATTTCACGTTCGCGCTTCAAGAAATTGTTATCCCCCCGGCTCTCAAGAAGGAAATAAAGCGCTCCACATATTGTTGCCAGGTGCACTCACGCTCGATGCGGCGCCGGGCCGCCAAACCTGCAGCACGGAAACGTTCCGGATCTTGAATAAGATCGGAAAGGATTTGCGTCAGGCTACCTGCGTCGTCCGAATTAATCAGCCACCCACCTTCTCCTTCGCGGACAGCCTCGGATATTCCACCACTGAGGGTTCCAACTACGGGAACGCCACACGCTTGAGCTTCCAGAAAAACAAGGCCGAATCCCTCCACTTCTTGACGCTGAGGCGCCTCCCTGGTGCAGAGCACAAATAGGTCGGATGCCCGATATACATCAGGCAGTGCCTCCTCAGATACAAATCCCATCCACCGGATGTTGCCGGTCACCTCGAGCCTTTCAGCCTCACGCTGCAACTCAGACTTGTGAGGACCTCTCCCCGCAATAAGATAGACAAGTCTCTCCCGTTCAATGACGGGCAAACCGGCAATCGCCTTGAGAACAGTATCGTGGCCCTTAAATGCGCGAAGCCGCGCGACGGAAGAGATCACGGTTTTTCCTTCCAATCCCAGTTTCCGCCTGGCCTCCTCGCGCCCATGTGGGGAGAATTGCTTGTGATCTACTCCGAGGGGCAGAGTCACTACTTTTGCGCGCGGAGCGCCGCTCAGAACCAATTCATGAGTGTACGAACTGTTGGCGATTATCAAGTTCGCCCTCTCGCAGACCACTCTCATCAGCCATTTTCGAAGTCCGCGTCGCCAAACTGATTGCGACGGCGTGAACTCCGAGCCATGAGCCAGGATCACTATTGGCTTCATCAACGCGAGCAGGGCCAGAAAGCCCTCCGGATACCAGAGTCGACAAATCACCGCGCTTGCGCATCGCATTTTCCTCATGGCCCAAAGCGCTGAAATGTCCCGCCACGGCGAGTCTGCTCTTAAGCAAGTTTCAGAAGTGCTGTAAACTGTGTTGCCTCCATCTTCGTGTGGATTCTGCCGGTACAATACATCCACCCTCTGCCCCTGCGCGCGCCATGCCGTTACAATCTCCCGGCACAGGCGCGAAATCCCCCCGCCGCACGCTGTGTAGTTGTAGGAAAACATCAAAACAAATTGCTGATGGGAGGAATAGCGCGCCATTTTCCTCAAGCCTTTTCGCGAATGATCGGCCGTAATTGTTCGATCAAATCGGCTGCTTCGTTTGCGGCATTCTGCGTGGATATCCTGACGGCCAACGAGCGGCAAACCTCTGCAATTGGCTGAGACCTCATCAGCTCCTGCAATCGGGTTGCGGCATCTGTGCAAAACTCTGCCAGGGGAATCTGGATGCCCGCACCCGCTCTCTCGATTCTTGCCGCGTTTTCATGCTGATCATCGGCAAATGGCACGACGAGTTGTGGCGTACCCGCTGCAAAGGCGAGACCGGCCGTTCCAATTCCACCATGGTGTACGATAGCCTGTGATTGAGGAAGCGCGGCACTCAAGGGAACGAAGGAAAGATGAAGGACAGTCGCGGGCAGTTTCTCAGGGATGCATCCTCTGGAACCAGACAAGAGAAGTCCCCTAATCCCCAGTTTGAGGCAAGCCTTCACAGAGGCTTCGAAAAATTGTCCGGAATTCCTGTGAAAAGAACCCGCGGTGAAAATGACCGGCGGTTGTCCGGACCTCATAAATGACTCCAGCTCCTTTGGAATTTCGCGAGTAACGCGCTCATCGAAAAGAGGGAAACCGACCAGGCGCGTCGAATGCGGCCAATCCGGCTGCGGCGGCGCAAACCAGTCCGGGAACATCCCTAGGATTAGGTAAGGCGAGTGCAGCCATTTTGAAAATGGATGTCGCACTGGGCTTAGGCCGATTTCGGCGCGAAAGCGATTCATTTCTGCCGCGAGCAACCAATCGCCATACTGATCAGATGCGAACCATAGCCCTCGGCGGGTCAGCCGGCGCAAGAGACCCGCTCCCTGCGAAATGGGGAGTCCGGGAGCATCATACTCGCTATGGAACATCGAAGGCTGCAGGTGCACGGTGGCCAGAGGAATTCGCAGCTTCTCACTGGCGATACGCGCTCCGAATGCATTTCCTCGAGCAACGAGAATAGTCTCACCGGGGACATGGATCTTCTCAATTTCCGCATACAGCCAACGCATTGTTCCCAGCATTCCACGGCTTCTGCGCCGCCAACGGTCAAGGCCGCGAATGATCCTCTGTCTCAATGGAAAGCCGCTGATGCCATTTCCGCAAGAAGGCCGGGCCGCACCAGCCATGGAATCGACCAGATGCTGCGCCGAACCAAATCCTACGAATTCCAGGTCAAGCCTCCGAGCCAATTCCTCGAAAAGGGGATTTGAAATCAATATAACCCTGTGAGATCGCTTGCGCAGAGTTTGTCCCACTGCGAGCATTGGGTAAATATCGCCCGGACCACCGAATGACACCAGAAGGATCGTCAAGGCTCTCCGCCGTCCTGCATGCATTTCAGCTTTTCCCACAGTTCTCGATTCTGAAAGTAGATGCGCGCAAAATGTTTGCGGAAGTAATCGTCGATGCTGGGCCGGAATGCCGCAAATGCTTCAATTTCGGGCTGCGAAATAGGCGGCGGAACTTTCCCGTTCTGCAAGAAAGCAACACTGTGTCGCAAAAGCGAGAGCGTCTTTGACGGCGCTGTGACATCCCCATACATGAAGCCGGGATTACGGCAGGTATGGCTATGCCCGTAAAACAGAAACGCCCGGACAAACTCCATCTGCGTTGGGCAACGAAAGCCCAAATCTCTGAGTTCATTCGGAAGTGTCCAGTCGAGAAAAGGATTCACGTAGTGCAGGTATAGGTGCAACAGCTCGGGTGTGGCCAGAAAAGAACCAGGCTTCAACGTATCCGACGGGATCTGAGATCCCGCCTCCGGTATGACCACAAGAAGCCGGTCATGAAATCGGGGTGCCAGTTTCACGCTTCGAACGATAGACTCGCGCAATGGCTTCAAAGGAGGCAACAGCGTGTCGTGGAGCCGCTTTGCCAACGCAAATACCGGAGCAGGACCTCGGTCGAAGCTCCAACCATTTCCTTGAATTGGATCGGCATCCCGACAGGATTTCCAATCGGTTCCGGCCTTGCTTCGGGTCAAAAAGGGAACTTGAACCCGGCCGCTCGCCACCGCGTACGCATTCCACATGTTTAAGGCTATTTTTCGCAAATTTCGGCTATCGCCGTATCGAACGGCCGCCGCCAAATGCCCGTCCTGCCATAAAGCGAAATGCCGAAGGGCGTGTACCTGCTGCAGAGGTCTATGCGGAATCCCAAACCGTTTGCCACTCAAAAGCCGGGCACTGCGGCGATCCAGCGACGCGAGATAGGTGTCCGACTCGGCCATTTCATTGATTCCAAGTGGATCCTGCACCGCCATATGTGGTATCGCGGGATTGAACCATCGAAGTGCCCGAACTTTCCTGTAGAGCAGAGCCAATTCCGGACCATCAGCCGATTCAAATTCCGGCTGCCGGACTATGATCACAAGGTCAATATCGCTATGACCGAACGAGATCTCGCCGGTTGCAACACTGCGGTGAACAAACACGCTCTCAACAAGATTGGATGAGTTTAATATAGTCCCGCTCAAACGGGCAGCTATCCAATAAACAAGATTTGTGAAGTTGCGCACTCCTATTAACCTTCCTAAAATCAACGGCATCTTGCGGACCGATTCAACCTGCATCATCGCCGAATGGAATTGTAATGCAATTCTCAAAACAACAAATCGATATCGGGAGCGCCCAGCAATGTATCACAATCAACCAATCTTTCCGCTGCTCAACTTCAAATATCGATTATGTTGATTCCAACCAATCTTAGGGGATTTCGCCGCTCAAGGAATTTTGTTTTCAAGTCGCACGATGTCTCTTCAATCCAAAACATGCACGCAACAAAATAAAGGAATTCCAGTTGATTGGACCGGCAGAACTGAGTTTAGCCCGGCACGGCACTTTCAAGGGGATGTTCGAATGTTGTTCTTCAGAGTTGCCGGAGTCACAGATCCCACGATCCGTTCGAGGAATGGGCGGGCTGCACCGGCGCGCGACTGGGCTCTTCGGAGGAAAAATCCTCCCCGGGATTTACGAATAGATCGCTATCAAGAGCGTATTGTTTATCGTAAAGTTGTCGGTACCGGCCGTTTTGGGCAAGCAGTTCGCGATGGGTTCCGTGTTCGACTATCTCTCCCTGTTCGAGAACCAGGATCTGATCAGCGCTGCGTATGGTGGAAAGGCGATGTGCAATAACAAATGTGGTCCGTCCGCTGGTCAGATACTGTATTCCTGCCTGAATCATGGCTTCGCTCTCACTATCCAGGCTTGAAGTTGCCTCGTCGAGAATCAGAATTCGAGGATTTGCCAGAATCGCACGTGCGATAGCAACTCGCTGTCTCTGCCCGCCAGATAACCGGATACCGCGTTCGCCCACCACCGTGTCGTACTTCTGTTCAAAGCCCTCAACAAACTCCTCGCAATGCGAAATTTGACCGGCCTTATAGACCTCCTCCCGCGTAGCCTGGGGCCGAGAGAAGCGGATGTTTTCCCCAATCGTGCCATCGAACAGGAAATTGTCTTGCATTACGACGCCGAGATGGGACCGATAATCGCTTACCTTGAACAACTGTAAATCTGCTCCATCAATGGTCACTTTTCCATTCCGCGGGCGATAGAACGCCATCGCCAGTCCTATCAGCGTACTCTTGCCCGATCCGCTGGAACCGACCAGCGCTGTAACAGAACCTGATGGAGCGCGGAAGGAGACGTTTTTCAGAACGGGGACTCCGGGGTCATATTCGAAGGTGACATTTTCAAAGGCGATGTCGCCGCGCACGGAAGGGAGCGGTACCCGCATCTCGTCGTCCTCCGCTTCGGTCGTCATCTGCCTGATTTCATGAATCCGGTCCAAGCCCGCCAGAGCCTCCGTCAGTTGTGTGCCGATGGAACTGATTTGCATCAGCGGAGATGCCATCAATCCGGCCAAAAAAACGTACATGATCAGGTCCCCCACAGTCATGTTGCCGGCCAGAATCGAACGGCCGCCCATCAGCATGATGATGACGCCGATAATGCCGACCACCACCGTCGAGACTGAAGTGGTCGCAGCTACTCCAGTAACTGTGCGTGCAACATTCCGGAGCAGCCGGTGGACTCCGCGCGTGAATATGATCTGCTCTCGCTTTTCCGCGACGTAAGCTTTGACCGTGCGTATTCCGCCCAGTGACTCTGCCAAACGACCTGTGACTTCGGCGTTTATCCGGCCCCGATCGCGGAAAATTGGATGCAGTGTCTTGAACGCCCATCCCATCGCGCCGCCGAAAAATGCGAGGACAACCAGGATCGCCAACGTCATCTCCCAATTAAGATAAAAAAGAATTCCAAAAGCAAGGATGCCCGTGATGGCAGACCCGACCAGTTGTACCAGTCCTGTGCCCACGAGATTTCGAATGCCTTCTGCGTCGGTCATAATTCGAGATATGAGTGCGCCGGTCTGGGTATGATTGAAATAGCCCACAGGAAGCCGCAGGATATGGGCTTCGACGCTCCTCCTCACGTTGGTAATGGCGCGCTGGGCAGCAACCCCGAGTACCTGCGAAAGCCCGAAGGAAATGAGTCCGTCTATCAGGGCAGCCGCCCCGGCCGCCAAAGCCAGAATGGGAAGCAGATCGTGGCGATGCTTCCCTATCACCTCATCAATTACCAACTTTGACGTGGCAGGAAGGACCAATCCGGCCAACCGGCTGATCAGCATCAGAATCAGGCCGAGCGCAAGGCGTCCCCGATTTTGGGACACCAGTCGGCAGGTCTCGCTCCAGGCCACGGACCATCGAATTCTTGGCTTTTTCGTCAAGTTCCGCTCTCCCGATTGCGTTCGGTGATATAAGCCGCCATCCAGCGTGAAACCTCCGAAATGAAGGATGCCCCTGATCCCGATCCGGGATGACACGTCAGCCATAGGCCAACCCGCAGGGCAAAGGGCTCAATGCTGTTGTTGAAAGCGTTAGGGCTTTCGGTCAGCTCATTTTTGCCGAGCCAGGAAATCACTCAGACACTCGTAATTGCAATTTGGATCCCGTCCGACGTAGAACCGATACACGCGGGTGTGCCGAAGCAGGGCCCCGTTGTTATAGACGCGCGAAAACAGCAACCCGAGATGCTGCAGCGACTCCATAAAGCTCTTCTGGAGAAGATATTCAAGCCCCTGATAAAGCCCAATGCCTATGATGGAGTTGGCGAGAACGTGACGCAGCAGAGCTCCTTTGGGTGCGGGAGTTATTTGTGCCGTGTGTCCGGTTGTCCGGATACCCAGCAGCAGTGAGGCGGCAGGAACCGGGCGCCGACAAACCTTTTCCGCAAAGTAACAGATATCGATGTTGATCTTCGGGCTAAACTCGATTCTCCTGTCCATACGGGTAAATCGGGAATCGATATCCGCAGGGACATTCTGAGGATGCACTCCAATCCGCAGCGGGAAGGGGACCAGGTATCCATCCTTCCGCAAAAGCGGCGAATCTTCCGAGATAAGGCGAAACTGGTTGTTCTGGCTGAGAATGGACAAAGCCATTGTGGATTTTCCACCGCCGCTGGGCAATAAGACGACGGTTCCCTTGCCTCCGGATTCAACGCCCAGCCCATGAATCCGGTGGAGGCGTTTCTGCTCCAGCGCCTCAGAAATCCTCGAGAGGATTGTCAGATAGGCAATTTCATGAGCCAGTTCAATGTCCTCGGTCACGATGTGGCTCTCATTGCTTTCCCGATCGTAGATGTTCAGTGCCAGGCCAAAATAGTCAATGTAAGTGCGGTGGCCGTTGCTGAAACAGATGTTGCGAGGAGTGGCAAACGAGCAGTGCATTTCCGGGAGTGCATCATAATCCGGCCGGCCCTGGGTATGGCTTACGCGGAGAGACGGACTCGTCTCGGTTGAGAGAAAATATGAAAAGTCATGTTCAATCGATTTCCTGAACTCTTCTTCAGGGCTTTCGACGACAACACCCTCTCCGTAGAAATCAAAATAGCTGGCCGGCATGAGACTGCTCCGCAAATGCGCTGCACAAAAACATAAATTCTAATAGTAAACACTATTTACCGTTAATGAGGGCCGGGAAACAATGCTCCCATTTTTCTTCTTTTTGCGAAAAATGCCGTGGCAATCTGGCCCATAAATAAACGAGCTTGAATATTTAGACAGCAAAGCTCGATGTATTTCAACAACGACCAGATTAGCACGACCTTCTGATGATCGCAGATACAATTAACTATGATCTGATTCATCCAAGGGAGCTGCTATAAGATGAGATGGAAGAAATCGGCATCCGCCTGGATTAACTCGCGCGCTCTCCGCGCGTTCCAATGAACCGCAAAAACTCTGGTGCACTGCAAAAAAGTGTGCAAATAGTAATAGAATAATAGTTTGATCGATAGACGGTTGTTCTCCAATCGTTTGCTTTGATTTGCTCCAAATGCACCCGGAGATTTCAGGCACTGAGTACCGCATTCGCTGCTCTTAAGGAAGGCGGGGGTGTTTATGCAGCGTAATGTGAAGAAGCGGGCCATCAGAATTTCCCTGGTCCTCATTATCGCGCTGTTTGCCATGGTTTCTATGGCGGAGCTCATGATTGGCTTGGGGGTGAGGGGTTACAGCAGCGCGGCGCAAAGGCAGTTTCCCGGCGATCGCGTTGCCGCACTGATTTTCATGGTCGGGCGCGAATAGTGCAACTTGCGCGACAGAGATCACGCCCGCCTGGGCCTTGGGCCAACTTGGTGACCCACGCGGCCTGGAGGTTCTCGAAAAGTACTACACAGGCGGTCCCTGCGATCACGAGCGCTTCATCTGCCAGTACGAGCTTGAGAAAGCTCTGGCTCTGGTCCGGAGCGTGCGCAATCCCAACGCGTTTTTCTGGCGCCGGATACTGCTTGGCCAATCCTGACTCCATTGTGGTCTACCGGCGCTTGTCGATCCTTTTCCCGTAAACTACAATACAAATTCCTGAAACACAATTTGGGGAAGTCGAATGTCTGATGTAGTTGAAATGCTGCTGGTGCGGGGGATTGCGGCGCTGAAAACGGGATTGCCCGCCAACGCCGAAGAGGCGAGCCACTGCTTTGAGAAGGTGCTTGCCGCGGACGATGCCGAATCGCGGCAGAAGATAAGGGCATGGCTCTCTCTCGCCCGGATTGAGCAGGATCCGGCCCGGCGGCGGGTCTGTTTTGAGAGCGCGCTGGCACTCGATCCGGGCAATGCCGAAGCCCGGCAGGGACTTGCCATCCTGGACGGATGCCTGAAACCCGAAGATATCGCCGACCCAGATAAGCCATTGTCCCCGGTAATCCCGGAGGTGAAGCTGTCGCCTTCGGATGCGCGACGACTTGTCTGCACCAAGTGTGGAGCAAAGCTGCTGGTTAAATCCGACCAACAGGCATCCGTATGCGTCTATTGCGGAGCGCTGCTGGAGCACGATCCACCCGTCCCGGATCGAATGCAGGTTAAGGAGCAGGACTTTCTTGCGGCGCTGCCGACGGCAAGGGCGCACCGCTGGGAGTATCCCACCGGGCGGACCCTGAGTTGCGGAGGCTGCGGCGCAACCTTCGTCCTTCCCCCGCTGCAGGCCGGCGGCGCCTGCTCGTTCTGTGGATCGACGCATGTGGTCAATGGATCCGCCCCAGAACTCATTCAGCCGGACGCGGTGCTCCCATTTCAGCTCGATCGGGCCGAGGCCGCCAGATGCATACGCCGCTGGCTTGACGACCAACGATTCTGTCCATCCGATCTTTCGGGTTGCGCTGGCACGATTGAGCCACGCAGCGCCTTCCTGCCCTTCTGGACCTTCGATTTCGGCGGGACCATGGATTGGAGGGCTCTCGTGGAACACCGCCGCGGCAAGCGGAGGGAGTGGGTTCTGCAAACAGGCGTGCATCTCGCCTATTATGACGATCTCCTGGTGCCGGCGAGCCGTCGGATCACGGAAGAGATGTCGGGTGCCTATACCGACTTCAATACCGATGCCTTGGTACCTTACTCCACCGAGCTTCTTGCCGGTTACGCCACCGAGGTGTACCAGGTACCGTTAGACAAGGCATCGGTTGCAGCACGCCAGCTTGCTCTCCAGAAGGCCAAAACATACGAAGAGAAGACTTCTCTCGAGGGGAAAAACTACCGCGATTTTGTCATGAACAGCGCGGGCATGGTAGTCGACTCCTACAAGCTGGTACTCCTGCCTTTGTGGTTTGCCGGCTATCGCTATCGGGGCGAATCATTTTCCGTCGCAGTCAACGGCCAGACCGGCACCGTTGCTGGTGGCATTCCCCGCAATTGGTGGCAGCGCACACTGGCGTCTCTTTTCGGCAAACAAAGTCGGCGTTTTAGGTGAAATCCTCCCTGCAGATGTGATAATAGAGACCTTCGATTTCAGGTCAGTGTGATCTCGAATGTCAACTATCCATCAGGAAGAAACATGAAATATGTCATCGGCGTTATGCGTCCCAGATTTTTGCTGCTGGCGCTTGCCTGCGTTTTCCTGGGTCTGGCGGCAGCTGTCTGGGCCGGGCATGAAATCAATGTTTGGCACGCCATCCTCTGTTTTGTGGGCGGCGTGATGGCTCACGGCAGCGTGAACGCTCTAAACGAATATGAGGATATTAAGAGCGGGCTGGATTTCAGGACGACCCGCACTCCCTTCAGCGGTGGAAGCGGCACACTGGTTCCCGTGCCATCCAAGCTGCCGATCGCGCTGTGGACTGGCATTATCACCGCGGCGATTTGCGTAGCCATCGGAATTTACTTCTTCATTATTTATGGTTGGCCGATTCTGGCGATTGGCGCCGCGGGTTTGTTCACCATTGTTATCTACACCCCATGGTTGAACAAGATCCCGTTTCTGTGCCTGATTGCCCCGGGATTGGGTTTTGGCACCCTGATGGTCAATGGCACCTATTTTGGGCTGACCGGCACCTTTTCATGGACCGCCCTGCTGATCTCTTTTGTCCCATTCTTCTTGGTCAGCAATCTGCTGCTCCTGAATCAATTCCCCGATGTGGAGGCGGATCTCACCGTAGGCCGCAAGCATCTTCCGATCAAGATTGGAAGGAAAGCCAGCGCCCTTGTCTTTACGGCCTTCACCGCCGCCACCTACGTGACGATAGCTTTGGGAGTTGTAATCAAGCTGGCTCCCCTGTGGACGCTGCTCGGGCTGGGTTCGCTTGTTTTTGCCCTGCCGGCAGTCAGAGGCGCCCTGAAGCATGCAGACGATCCGGCGCAGCTGGAACCTTCCATGGCCCAAAATGTTCTCTTGAATCTNATCACTCCCGTGTTGGTGGGCATTGGGTTGCTCTTGGGGTAGGATCCTGGCCATCAGCTATCTGGCTGAAAGTTGACAGCTGCAATCAA
>JGI20214J51650_10003008_pt1 | contig 10583 bp, 8 predicted proteins | sample WetSurMetagenome_FD_51650 | JGI IMG/M metagenome (IMG submission 51650)
GTTCAGCAACCCTATGAAATTTCTGTTATTACCGGTATTGACGATGCTAAAGGAATTGACCTTGTCAGTTCAGCATATCCCAACCCGGCAACAGATTTCATTACCTTGAAGATCGAGAATTATGACAATACAGATTTGTCATATCAGCTTATTGACATTTATGGAAATCTTCTGGAAAATAAAAAAATTGAAGGTAATGAAACTACCATTCCAATGAACACCCATAATCCTTCGGTTTATTTTCTGAAAATAACCGATAAAAACAAAGTAGTAAAAACATTTAAAATCATTAAAAAATAAGCAATTATGAGAAAACTTTACACAACTATAGCAGCAGTATTATTAACTGCAGGTCTATTTGCCCAGGCCCCTCAAAAAATGAGTTATCAATGTGTTGTAAGAAATAGCGGTGGAGCATTAGTAACAAGCCACAGCGTTGGCATCAGAACAACCATATTGCAGGGAACACCTTCCGGTACAGTGGTTTACCAGGAAACTTACAGTCCTGCCCCGCAAACCAATGTTAATGGACTGGCTACCATTGAAATTGGAGGAGGAACCCCAGTAACCGGAACGTTTTCCGCAATCAACTGGGCAGCCGGACCATATTATCTCAGAACCGAAACTGACCCGACCGGTGGTACAAGTTATACAATAACCGGAACAAGCCAATTATTAAGTGTACCCTATGCTCTGAATGCAAAAACGGCGGAGAATGGTTCCCAGTGGTTGAATAACGGATCAAATATCTACTTTAATACAGGAAAAGTGGGAATCGGGACAACTACACCTCCTTACAACTTCTCAGTAAACGGAGGTTCAGGTAATGGGGATATTAGCATTCATACAACTTATAGTGGAAATACTCTGTATGATGGACTCAGAATTGGATCAAATTCTTCCAATGGTGCCGCATGGATATGGAACTACGAAAACAATGAATTGTATCTTGGTACGAATGACCTTCGACGCATGACTATACTTGGAAATGGGAATGTAGGGATAGGCGATGCTACTCCTGATGCAACCCTGGAAGTTAACGGGACAGTTAAGGTCGGAACAAACGGGATAAACTTCACTGAAATAATTGAGGTTACAGGAACGACAGGTGGGGCTGGGACATACTTTGTAACAGTTGCGTACCCTACAGGTTTTACAAGGGTAAATACCAGAGTACTATCAGCTGAGATCAATGCTGCAGGTGATGTATGGGTAGGTCTTGGATTTACAAACGGTGCTACTGATGTTATTCCAATTTCATACAATATGTCTCCAGCTACTTTCTATTTAATGTATCCGAATGTTACACAGGTTCAAAGCAAAGCATTCCGGATTCTTCTTATGAAGGTTGAGTAATCGTGGGAATTGATACCCTTCTTGCCGAATTAAGATGACCTGAAGAGGAATAGCAAGAAAATATGTTTATAATACATTTGACAACGATAATACTTAGAATGACAGAGGCGGAAAACTTTCTGCCTCTGTCATTCTTTTAAGATCCAATGCTGTTATTCTCAATGATCATTCAAGCATAGATCTTATTTCCCGAAAGCTTTGAACTTTGCTAAAACACTGAAGCTACAGCAAGTAATTTATTTTCTAATTTCCAACAACGCCTTTAAATTCTGTTTGAATATTACCGGGTTCATTACTATTATGGAAGTTTAACAATACTTTATTCTTTTCAAAATTGCAGGTTATGGTTTCCGTATGCGGACTTTCTATATACCTTAAAACCAGTTCCAGTGTATTACTATCCTTCCAGCCATAACTCCCCGCAACTTTAGCAGGTGGAAGACCCACAAAATGTGATTTGGCCTTTAATAATAAGTTAGGTCCGTGAAGGCTTGTTTCACCTGAAATCCAATGTCCTGACCCAAAAGAAAAGTTATAACGGATAGAATCAACCATCATGGAAACCTGACAAACATTTTCCACAAATTTGAAGTCTATTGCCTCAAGGTGCTTATCATTTGATTCCAGGTAAAAAGTTTTACCCGAAACTTTGGAAATACCTACAGACCCGTCTCCTTTGACAGGTAATGGAAGTGCTAAGGATGACAATTTGTTCGAAAGGATTTCGGACAAAGCATTGTCTTCAGTCAAATTTCCTGTTTTTATAGAAGGCAGCAAATATTCCCAGATAAGGTTTATTTCATCCTGCATATCAGGGGTTTCAGCTGTAATGGCTATTACGGCATCCTGATCAGGTAAAACAATGATATACTGTCCAAAAGCTCCATCAGCACGGAATCCGTTGTGCCTGCAACGCCACATCTGATAACAATAGCCTTGCAGCCATTCACTTGAATCTTTAGCAGCCTGAGGAGCATCGGGGTTTTGGTCAATTTTTTTTGTGGTAGCCTCTTCAATCCACGAAGCCGGCAGCAGCTGCTTTCCATTCCATTTGCCTTTTTGTAAAAAAAGCTGCCCGAATTTAGCCATATCTTCGGTTTTCAGCCTCAGCCCCCAACCACCGGTATTAATTCCCAGGGGGTCAACTTCCCAATCCATTCCTGAAATTGAAAGGGGCCCGAACAATCGTGGCTTCAGGAAGTCAATTATCTTTTCTCCTGTTACCTTTTGCACAATTGCAGATAACATATAAGTGGCCAGAGTATTATACAAAAATTTCGTGCCAGGATCATGTACAACAGGAGTGGCCAGGAATGCCTTTACCCAATTGGTGTCATTTACAACCGTTTTAAACGTGGGATCAGGGTCTTGTCCTGCCGACATGCTTAAAAGGTCCTTCACTGTCATGTCTGATAAAAATGGGCTTACGGTATCCGGTAGCTCATCAGGGAAAAAAGAAATAACTTTATCATTAACTGACAACCGTTTTTCACTTACCGCAAATCCAACAGCAGTTGCTGTAAAGCTTTTGCTGGTGGAATATAGAGTATGTCTCAGTTCGGGTTTGTAAGGATCCCACCAACATTCGGCAATCACCTTTCCGTGCCGCAGAAACATAAAACTGTGGAATTCTGTCCTGCTCTTTCCGGCTGCATTCAGGAAATCAATAATTCCCTGTGAAGAGACTCCTTCTTTTTCCGGTTTGCTCCGCGGAAGTGAGGATGTAACCTGTTCTTTCTTACATCCTAAGATCAAAAATACAAACAGCAAAAAAGCGTAGCCGGATTTTCCCAAAGTCATTTTCATAAGATATTATATTTAGAAATTCTATCAAAAAAAATTACCACCCAATAAATGTATTGGTTTAAAATTTACAAAAAGCCATGTAAGGCTATAAAAATTTACTAAGTATCATGAATACTGCAGAAAAAATAATTGATTTTGAGGAGATTTACAATTTCTTAGTCATGATTGCAGATAATCATAAAAATCATCTCAATATTTGTCCTTTTTATCATTATAAAGCAGACTAAATCACCTCTCTGCTGCGTTGTATTTAAACAACCTTATAATTATTACATAATGTATAAGATTCAACATTTTTATAGGTTTATATCCGGTAAGTATATATTAGATTTAGTTTTCATTCTTGCATTTATGTTTGTACAATGTGAAAGTGACCACAGCGTGCAAACCGTAAAGTTTCACAATCCACTCGCGAACCCTGATGACGGGCCTGCAGCAGGAAACCCTGACGGTACATATCCAGTTCCTGTCCAAGCAGGACCAGTAGATGTTTCGAAGCCTGACCAGGTTATCGGAAATGGTAATCCGGAGAGTTGTACCTGCGAAGCTGTAGTAAATGCTGTTGCCAGGGGGGGAAAAATTGTTTTTAACTGCGGAAGCAATCCCTTAACAATAAAAATGAACCAGCCGGCGAAAGTCTTTAATGATTCAAATAACGATGTTGTTATTGATGGAAACGGACTAATAACACTAAGTGGCTGCGGGAAAACACGAATTTTATATATGAATACCTGCGACAAAAATCAACACTGGACATCTGATCACTGCCAAAATCAGGAAACCCCGAGGCTTACAGTTCAAAACATCACGTTTACCGATGGAAATTCCACTTCTGAGAGCGAATTTGATGGTGGCGGGGCTATCTGGATCAGGGGCGGTCGATTTAAAGCTGTTAACTGCCGTTTCTTCAACAATGCCTGTGACAGCCTGGGTCCCGATGTTGGTGGAGGTGCGATAAGAGTGTTCAGTCAGTACAACAATTTACCTGTTTATATTGTAAACTGTACTTTTGGAGGAGCCGAAGGATATGGGAATTTTGGATCAAATGGCGGAGCAATAAGCAGCATAGGAGTTTCATGGACAATCATAAACAGTATTCTTTCCTATAACCGGGCTATCGGTAATGGCGGAAATCCCTCTGATTCAGGAACTCCGGGAGGAGGCAGCGGTGGAGCAATATACAATGATGGAAATACGATGACCCTTGAGATTGGGGGAACTATCATTGAGCATAATAAAGTTAATGCTTTTGGTTCAGCTATTTTCTTTGTTACCAATGATCATACAGGTAACATCCTGATTGACAGGTCAACAATTCATAATAACCTTGGAGGCTCGTGGTACCCGGTTTATCCCGGAATATCAATGCACAGCGATACAAAAATTGAGGTCAGGAATTCAATTGTTGAATAATGTTCCAACAATTTTGACTATAATAATCACTTGTCAGCGCGTATTATTTTATAAGAATAGTTGTAGATAACTACCAGATCTTAATACCCTTGATTGCAGTGCAGGTTATAGTATAGGTTCAGGCACTAAGCCATCTCATTTATCTTTTTCTATTTCATACCATCCCCGGTTATAAAATCAGTGGACCTCCGGGAAATCAACAACTCACCTTCAATTCACTTTTGTTCTTTATCAAGAGATTGGAATTGATGAAAATAATTGACTCGTATTATTGTCTTTCTTACCTTTAACAAAAGAATTCTTTCAACAATCATAATATGTTGTAAGAATTAAATGGATCTGATTTTTTTCATGGTTGAATCAACTCTGTTAGTGATAGTTAAAAAGTTGTTTTTTGTCCACATACAATAATTGACCTTTTAATAATCAACACCGGTACGACTATGAAACAAGAGAGAAAATTTTTATTCATTTTGTTACTGTGCATGTATTGGACAATTTCAGGTCATGCACAGGAGGCAATCCCTATGACCGGGGGTAATGCATCCGGTAGCGGGGGCTCGGTTAGTTACACTGGGGGTCAGATCGCCTCCGGTACATTTTCAGGCTCCAATGGGAGTGTTGTTCAGGGCGTTCAACAGCCCTATGAAATTTCTGTAATTACAGGAATTGAAGAAGCAGAAGGAATAACCCTTTTCTGTTCGGTATACCCCAATCCGATTACCGACTTTATAACACTGAAAGTCGAGAACTATGATAATAAGGATTTGCATTATCAGCTTTTCGACATAAACGGAAACCTTCTAGAAAATAAAAAAATTGATGGAAACGAAATCACCATTCCAATGAGCAACCGCAGTCCTTCAGTTTACATTCTGAAAGTAACCGACAAAAACAAAATGGTAAAAACATTTAAAATCATTAAAAACTAAACTATTATGAGAAAAATATTTACACTTGCAGCAGCGATATTAATAACTGCAGGAGCGTTTTCTCAGGCACCGCAGAAAATGAGTTATCAATGCGTAATTAGGAATAGCAGTGGAGTTTTAGTGACAAACCAAAGTATTGGGATCAGAATAACCATTTTGCAGGGAACTCCACTCGGCACTGTAACTTACCAGGAGACTTACAGTCCCAATCCACAAACCAACTCTAATGGTTTGGTAACAATTGAAATTGGTGGCGGTATACCTGTAACCGGAACCTTTTCGTCAATTAACTGGGCATCCGGGCCATATTATCTGAAAACAGAAACAGATCCGACAGGGGGTACTAGTTATACCATAATTGGCACAAGCCAGTTGTTAAGTGTTCCATATGCTTTGTATTCAAAAACCTCCGGAACTGCAGATTATAATGCACTTTCAAATTTACCCGTATTGAACATTACCAACTGGAACACTGCTTTTGGATGGGGTAACCATGCCGGATTGTATCGCCCGATTGGCTGGGTTCCGGGTTGGAGTGACGTAACAGGCAAACCAGGCTTTGCAACAGTCGCCACAAGTGGCAGTTACAATGACTTATCCAATAAACCCACCATTCTTAACAGCCAGTGGACCACTTCGGGAAGTGATATCTACTTCAATACGGGGAATGTTGGTTTAGGAACCAGCTCACCAACCTCAAAACTACATATAGTTTCAAATAGTACACTATCCGAACCGCAACTGAAACTATATGAAAATGCATCAGATTATGCACGGTTAACATTTCAGAACAGTTCTGGCGCAAGTTACTGGCTTATCGGAGGATTTAACTATGCAACCAATTCTTCGGAAAAGCTTGTATTCTACAACAGTACCTCGGGAAATGTAATGTCATTTTCCGGAGACGGGAATGCTGGTATAGGAGCAGATCCGGCTTCTGGAAGAAAAGTTAATATTGTTGAAGATGGAAATCAATATGGTCTGCATGTTGAAAATAATGGGTCAACTACTACTGTTTATGGGAAAAATAATGGGACAGGGCCTGCTGCATATTTTTTAAATAATTCCACCTCCTATACATTATATTCTTTGAACTCAGGAACAGGGCCTGCTGCATATTTTGATGGATCAGTTTATCTGGCTGGAGGAAATACTGCTGAAGTGAACCGTACACAGACCGGATCAGCGAATATTTTACCTATTTGTTATGGCTCGGTTGAAGCGAGCGGTACCAAAAACACAGGAGGTAGTACTTCAAATTTTACGGTAACAAAGATTGGAACAGGAGTTTATGATATAATTGTATCCGGCGAGACATACGCTCAGACAACTCATACATGTATTGCGAGTCTGGGTGATGCGGGATTTATTAACACTAATGCATACTTAAATAACCTTCGAGTTTATACATACAATACTACCGGAGCTGCAAGCGACAGAGAATTTAGTTTTGTAATTTACAAACCATAGTTTTAAACCATCCTGAAAGGTGATATAGGTCATCAATTAATGCGGAGCGGATATCTTGACTTTGTAAATGAATATGTAGTTTACAATAAAGCCATATGTCTTGGCGGCAAATAAAATTAATAAAATAAACCATAACAATAACTTATTGCCAGCCCTCGGAAATCATCCGGGGGCTTTTTATTTTAGAGGCAATAGTGGATGTGAGAGTCAATTTATGATTCGATATGTCTTATCTAATATAAGAAAGTGGGGTTTGAAGAGTCTTCTATTTTTAAATAAGAAAGCCCCCATATGATAATTTCAGTGGCTTTACATTTTAAACTTGCCAGGTTTTATTTGTCGTTGCCGGTGCAGACAGATCTGACAGAGGTAAATTCTCCAGTTTTAAGATCATATGTTGCAGTTCCCACGTAATGGGTGCCATGATTTCCCTTCAGATTGTAGTGGTAAATATCAAGTCCGGTCACGATGTCTCCTTCCATAACAATTTCCATGCAGTGATCTTTTTCAATCAGTTTGAATACCTCATCTGAAACAGAACTGTAAAGCTCACCGCTGAAAAAGTGCTGGTTTGCTTTACTAAAGACCCAGTTTCTGAAAAATAGAACATCATGTACAGTAACCGTACCTGTTAACATATCTACCTGAATACCATCACAAAATGCGGGCAGGGGAAAGTTATCATATACATAATTAAAGGATATTGATCCTGTCCCCTTTTTGTTTAGGTCGTTTTGTGCTGTAAGCTTTGTCAATCCAATACCGATGAACAGACATAACAATAATAAGGTTTTTGTTTTCATAGCTGAGAGAATTTAGTTAAAACGAAAATCAAGATCTTTGCATTAAATAGTAAAGTTCAGGATAAAGACACTGCATGACATAGCAATTTTATAAGGAATTATTTTCAATTTTTATCTGTTATATAAATTTTTCGAAAATGGTTGTAATTTTTTCAAAAATGTAACAATAGCCGCCTTTGCATATATTTGCAGTTATGATAATTATTTGGGAACTTTGATAAAGCCAGCTTGAGTAATGGTAACCAGTTTACCTGAATTTTCAGATGAGCAAATATTCTTCAAATGATCAGAAATTTATCAGGGATCTTACTGATTTAATCCTGTCAAAACTCGAGGATGAAAACTTTGGTGTTAAGGAGCTTGTTCTTGCATCAGCAATGAGCCATTACAAATTAAGCGAAAGGGTTCAGGCTATAACCAATAGAACTATCAGCCAGTTTATCCGTGAAACCCGTCTCCAAAAGGCGTTTGAGATACTTCAGAATGAAGATATAACTGCTGCAGAAGTTGCATACAAAGTGGGATTCAGAAGCCCCGCTTATTTCAATAAATGTTTCCATGAGTTTTTCGGCTATCCTCCTGGAAAAGTAAGCATAGGAGAGTCAGCCAATTTCCGCGAAATAAATTCTCTTCAGATTACGACAAATCAGGTACAAATAAAACCTTTGAGGAGCACTAATATTCTTGTGCTTTCAGTCATACTGGTTCCTGTAATTTTAGTTTTTCTGATTTATATTATAGTTCTGAAAAATTTTTCTTCAAATGCAGGTAATTCTGTTAAGAAACCGGATAAATCATTAGCAGTACTTCCTTTTAAAAACCTTGGAGATACTATTACCAACCAGTATTTCCTTGACGGGGTAATGGAAGAGATGCTCTCAAACCTAAGCAGAATTCATGACCTTAGAGTCATATCGCGGACTTCAGTAGAACAATTCCGTGAGAGCAAAGTATCAGTAACTGAAATCGCAAAAAAACTGAATGTCGACTATGTTGTCGAAGGAAGTGGGCAAAAATATGGCAATATATTTCGGCTCAGGGTGCAATTAATTGATGCTTCCAATGACAGGCACATATGGGCAGAATCATATGAAAAAGTCATAAATGAGATTAAAGATATCTTCAGCATTCAAAGCCAGATCGCGCAAGCAATAGCTTCTGAATTAAAAGCAAGAATCACTCCTGAGGAAAAACAGCTTATTGATAAGACGCCTACTTTAAGCCTTTCAGCTTATGACTTTTACCGGAGAGGAAAGGAGGAACTTATGAGGTATGGATTCAGCGATATTAACCGTGAATCAGTAGAACGGGCTGAGGCTCTTTTTCATGCTGCATTAGAGTATGATTCCGCATATGCTCAGGCTTATGCCGGTCTGGCAACTGTAAGCTGGAAAAAGTATTATCTGGAAAAATATTCCCTCACTTACCTCGATTCCATGCTGATTTTCTCAGATATTGCCCTGTCTTATGATGATAAACTGACAGAAGCATTTAATGTAAGGGCTGGATACTACGATATTAAAGGTAATAATAGAAAGGTTGTTGAGGAATGCAACAAAGCCATACGTTACGATCCAAACGATTGGAATTCATATTGGAGTAAAGGAGTGATTTATGAAGACCTCGATCTTGTTCAATCGTTTGAAAACCTGGAAAAAGCAGCTTCCCTGAATCATGGTCCGCAATTCATTCCTCTGCTTACAAGAATAGGATACGATTATTATCAGGCAGGATTTCCGGAAAAGGGAAATGAATATCTCCGTGAAGTTCTCAAACTGGATATGGACTCTGTTAAGTATCTTGATAAATTAATCAGGTATGAAGCAGAAACACAGGGCGATTATAAAAAAGCTATCGCATATTTTACAAAGAGATCTTTGCCGGATTCAGCTAATCCTTCAATTTTACTTTATTTAGGATACTTTAATGCTTTTGACTGTAATTATAAGGAATCCTTAAAATATTACAATAAATATTTTTCACTTCTAAAGAGTTATGAACCATCTAATCCATGGACAGGTCAAATGATGGAGTATTTAATAGGGTACACTTATTTACAAAATGGATATAGGAAGGAAGCATATTACTACTTTGACAAACAAATTAAAACCTACAATGACCGCCTGAAATATCCTCTTCGTCTGGGGGAGAAGATTTATTTTATTTATCCGCTCGCTGGTGTATATGCATCTAAAGGAGATAATAGAAATGTATATAAAAGCTTGAATATTTTTAACCAATATAAATGTATTTATTTAGTATGGTTAACTTCTTTAAAAAACGATCCAGTGTTCAGTAGCATCAGGAATGAACCTGAATTTCAGCAAATTGTCAGGGATGTCGAAGCAAAATACCAGGCAGAACATGAAAGAGTAAAGAAGTGGCTTGAGGAGCAGGGGAAACCATAATCCTCTCATTATCTTCACAGAGAGAAGAGGTAATGGAAATGGAGCTGCACTGGACATAGTTAAGAGCCTCTCAGAGGGTACTCCTGGCATCAGGTCGGTTACATTCAATCCGATTGATTATATTGCGCAGATGGGATGATCCAAAATAGAATCCCAAACATGAAGGAGATCATAATAAACCTCTTAACAATACAAAAAAGAACAGCCCCCAACGTAGGGGCTTGCATACTTCCTGCATTTACAAAGTTCTTTAGGGCGGTAAGATATTGATATTCTGCTTTCTACAAGCACTTTTTGTGATCCCGGGGCGACTCGAACGCCCAACCAACAGAACCGGAATCTGTCATTCTATCCATTGAACTACGGGACCGGATCAATACCGCAAAAGTATAACC
>JGI20214J51650_10003010_pt1 | contig 10581 bp, 7 predicted proteins | sample WetSurMetagenome_FD_51650 | JGI IMG/M metagenome (IMG submission 51650)
CGGGACCCGTCCCGCTGCCTCCATCACCGCATTGTCCAGGCCCTTGGAGCGCATCCATCGTAAGTCCTCGATGGTGTTCTTCGTTCCAGGGAGGATGACCGCATCCACCTGGGCCACCTGGTATACGGTATCGATGTAGACCACCTCGACCCCCTCCTCCATCCCCAACGCATCGAAGTCCGTGAAATTCGATATGCGGGGAAGTCGCAGCACCCCCACCTTGATGGCCCCCTCGCTTTTAGAGCGCGCACCGATGAACATGGAATCCTCATCCGGAAGGTCCAGTTCGACGTGGGGGACCACGCCAAGCACCCTTACCCCGGTGGACCTCTCGAGAAGGTCGATCCCAGGCCCCAGGCCTTCCTTGTGACCGTGCAGGTTGGTGATAATTATGCCCTTGAACATGTTCCTTTGGTCCTCGGGGAGGAGCATCAAGGTGCCATAGGCGTACGCGAAGGCACCCCCCCACTCAATGTTCACCACAAGGAGACATTCTGCTTCCGCCATCTGGGCCGTCCGCATGTTGGCGATGTCTAGGTCCATCATATTTATCTCGGCGGGGCTCCCCGCCCCTTCGATGACGATGATGTCGCACGTCCTCTCTAGGAGTGAGAGATTGCGACGCACGATCTCCAGGCCCTCGATGCAAGCGAACGAATGGTAATAGGTGTANACGTCCATGTCTCGATATGGTCGGCCCTCCACGATCACCTGGGAAATGTTGTCCCTTATAGGTTTGAGGAGGATGGGGTTCATATGGGCGTTCGGTCTGACCCTGGCCGCTCTCGCCTGCAGCTCCTGTGCCCGGGCGATCTCCTCCCCTTCCGGGGTGACCATGGAGTTCAGGGACATGTTCTGGGACTTGAACGGGACGACGNTGTATCCCAGGTCCGAGAAGTAACGGCAGAAGGCCGTCACCATCAACGATTTGCCAGCACCGGATGTGGCGCCGAGGACCATCAGTCTCCTTGCCCTCTTTAGGTGCATCTTCTCCAACTTGCACTTGATAGAAAGCGACCTAGCGTGGTCAGGGAGATCGCTACCTGGTGGGAAATGTGCGAAGAAGGATCTGACAACATCGTCACGATGCGACCAGAAGCATCCCTCGCAGCTCCATACCTCACCACCCCTCTTTGCGGGTACCATCTTCCCCAGTTCGGGGTCGAGGCAGGGATAGAAGGGACAGAAGCATAGGGAACAGTTCTGCCCTTCGAAATGGCAGGGATAGTACTCGCAGGATCTATTGCACCCTATGTCGCCTTGTTGGATTTGCTCCCTGAGCTTTTTCTCGATGTCCGTGGTGATCGCCCTCGGTCCTTTAGTTGGATGTATAATCCAAATAACGAAGGGAGGATAAAATGCATTGCTGACCTAATTTAGGTGAGAAAACCTGACCTTGACCGATTTTAAATATGTCCAGGATGATCGGTCACGAAATATCGTCTACAAGGACATTGGTTCGACGCTAACTTCCCTGGCACCGAAATGTATATAATCATTGATGAGGACATAGGGTTCGGAAAAGCGGCTAAGCTTTCCGATATCACACATTCACTATCATCCCGTCACCTGATCTCGTTAGGTAAGCGTGAGAGGAACCATAGGATGAACTCCTGCAGGAGGGACCGAATCACACTCCCGCAGCCAAATGGCATGGTTGATAATTGGAACTGGGTCGATTTTCCGAAACAGATGCAAACAGGTGAATACAATGAACATTGATCCAAGCACCACCAAGTACCTCATCAAGGCCAGACTCAACGCCGACGGCATTGTGGAGAAGCCTGACGTGGTAGGTGCCATATTCGGACAGACCGAGGGATTGCTCGGCGATGAGCTTGACCTGAGGGACCTGCAGAAGAGCGGCAGGATAGGCAGGATCGAGGTCGACGTCCACTCCAAGCAGGGTAAGTCCGAAGGCGAGATACTGATCCCTTCAAGCTTAGACCAAGTGGAGACCGTCATNCTGGCCTCCGCATTGGAGACCATTGACCGAGTCGGACCATGCAAGGCCAAGATCGTCATAGAATCGATCGAGGACGTCCGTGTCACCAAGCGTGACAAGATCATCGTCCGCGCCAAGGAGCTGTTGACCGAGCTGATCAAACAGTCCAAGACCACTGGGGCAGACCTGACCGAGAGCGTCAGGCAATCCGTGCAGATCGAGGAAGTGATCTATTTCGGTAAGGACCGCCTTCCGGCGGGTCCGAACGTCAACGACTCTGACGCTGTCATAGTGGTCGAGGGTCGCTCCGATGTGCTGAACCTTCTGAAGTCCGGCATCAAGAACGCCATCGCCGTCGAAGGGACGAACATCCCCAAGACCATCAGCGAGCTGTCCAAGGAGCGGGTCGTCACCGCGTTCGTGGACGGCGATCGCGGTGGGGAGCTCATATTGCGTGAGCTATTCCAGGTGGCCGAGGTCGACTTCGTCGCCCGTGCACCAAGGGCGCATGAGGTGGAGGAGCTCACCCAGAAGCAGATCATGAAGTGCCTCCGCAACAAGATCCCCGCTGAACAGTACATTGAGATGTTCGGTCTCGAGGCGGACGTGGCCCAGAACGGTCCAGGTAAGCCCAGGGGCGAACGCAGCGAGAAAGCCGAGAGGCTGGAACGCTTCGAGCGCGAGGAGAAAGCCGAAAGGGCCACCGAAAAGCCTGAGAAGGCGGAGAAACCGGATCGAGCGGAGAAGCCAGAACGCCAGGAGAAGGCGGAGAAACCGGAGCGCCAGGAGAAGGCGGAGAAACCGGAACGAGGCGAACGCGAGGAACGGTCTGAACGGCCGGAACGCCGCGAACGCCAGGAGAGGGGCGAGAGGTCCGAGCGCGGCGATAGGCAGGATAGGTCGGAGCGCACAGCGAAACCTGAGCGTGGAGACCGCGAGGACCGCACGGAGCGGGCAGAGAAGGTCACACAGGCTGCACCATCTGANGCACCTCCCGAGCGCCGTTCCAACAAGAAGTTGTCCGAGGCCCAGGAGAAGTACCGCGTGCTCATCAACGAGCTGGCCACCACATCCAAGGCCAAGTTGTTGGACTCGCAGGGCAACGTCACCAAGGACGTCACAGTAAAGGAGCTTGTCAACACGCTCAAGTCCGAGGCGGACCCTGTGTCGGCCGTGGTCTTCGACGGCATCGTGACCCAGAGGATACTGGACATCGCGGTGGAGAAGGAGATCGGGACCATAGTGGGGACAAAGATGGGCAACATAACCAAACAGCCCAGCAATGTCGAGGTCTGGGTCAAGGACGACCTGAACTGAGCATGAACGCAAAGGTCAACCTCCAACGCGAAACGGACCTTCGGTGTCTCGAGACCACAGCGGACATAGAGATACCGAAAGACCCCCTTTCCCGTGTCATCGGACAGGAGGAGGCNGTTGCCTTGGCCCGAGTGGCGGCCAGGCAACGCCGTAACCTACTTTTGGTAGGGCCGCCAGGCACGGGCAAGTCGATGATCGCCCAGGCCTTNGCCCTTTATATCCCACCACCGAAGGAGGAGATCCGGGTGGTGCATAATCCGGAGAACCCCGAGCGTCCCTTGGTGGAAGTGAAGAGGGAGGACGAGGTGCACAGGGAACGCGAGTCCTTTCAGAACGCCGAGGGAGAGATAATAGAGCCCAAGGATGCCCCCATCAATGTGGCGGAACGCCTGGGTTATCGCTGTAAGAACTGTGGTTCTTACTCCTCCCCTAAGGACCGNATCTGCCCGAAGTGCGAGAAGGTCAAGGTCGGTGAGCCTAACGCNAACCCGTTCGGGGACATAATGGCCGGCCTGATGGAGTCCATGGGGACCGTCGCNGCGATGCCCGGCATGGTCGGCAAGGACCGTGTCACCACCACGAGGAAGCGTTTCGGAAAGGAGGAGGTGGTGGTGTTCGAACGCTGCGGTGACATGATACGAGTGTTGGACCAGAGCGCCTTGGAGAAGAGGCGCGAGCTCGAGAAGGTCAGCCCCAGGAAGGTGATCGTCCGTCTGGAGCGGAAGCCCTTCGTCATGGCCACCGGAGGGTCCGAGACGGAGCTGCTTGGCGATGTCAGGCATGACCCTTACGGNGGGCACTCTAACCTAGGCACACCTCCCTACGAGAGGGTGGTGGCCGGTGCTATCCATGAGGCCCANGAGGGTGTGCTCTTCATCGATGAGCTGCCCCATCTCGGGAACATGCAACGCTTCATCCTGACGGCCATGCAGGAAAGGGAGTTTTCCATTACCGGACATAACCCACAGAGCGCCGGGGCCAGCGTGCGTGTGGACGATGTCCCGTGCGATTTCATCTTCGTCGGGGCATGCAACATCCAAGACCTGGAGCATGTCCTCTCTCCGTTACGTTCTCGCATCAACGGGGACGGTTATGAGGTCCTGGTGAACACGGTCATGAAGGACAATGATGTGAACCGCGCCAAGATGGCCCAGTTCATCGCCCAGGAGATCGCCATCGATGGTAGGATCCCGCATGCTTCGCTCGTGGCCATCGAGGCCATCATCCGTGAGGCCAGAAGGAGGGCCAAGCGCATGGATGGGATAGATAACAGTCTTTCCTTGAGGCTGAGGGAGCTTGGCGGCCTTATCAGGGCGGCTGGTGACATCGCCACCGTGAACGGTGACCCCTTGATCGAGGAGAGGCACATCCTGATCGCAGTGAAGAGATCGATGACCGCTGAGGAACAGATCAAGGAGAGATATGGCTCCTACATGCAGGGACTATCCGCCGACATCTCGCAATCCCAGCGCGAGAAGTCACCCTATTACCTGTCCAACGAGCAGGCCAAACGTGACGACATGTTCCTTTGAGCTCAGAGGAAGAACTGCAATTGCAGCCCGTCCTCCCCGTCAGAGTAGTAATGCTCCATGCGATCGGATAGACTGAATCCCATACGCTGATAGAACTTTAGGGCCCCCATGTTGCTTTCGCGGACTTCCAGGCTTATCAGCCTTGCGCCCTTCTTACCACATTCTTGGAAGAATTGTTGGCAGAGCAGCGTTCCGAGACCCTGGTTGCGTCTCTCAGGGGAGATGGCCAACATCAGGACCCGGGCCTCTATCTGAGAAATCATGATCCCGAAGATGAAACCTACTATGCGGTCCATCTCCTCGAGCACAATGAACCCCTGAGGCCAGTAAAGGGGCAGCTCGATGAATATCGAAGGGTTGTATTTCTCCCGGAGCGAGCGCCGAGCAAGATCGTACACGTTGTTCAGGTCGGTGCTCCGATAATGACGCAACTGCACGCTGGTCGATTACGCTAATGGCTCTTAATCCTTTTCCGGATGAACCAGAGCGACGGTATGGTTACAGCGAGGAGCAGTGGTACATACAGGGTCAGTCCACCTGTGACGGATGGCGTCTCTGAGGAAACGTTCACAACCAGTAACGCAGAGGCTGAATTATTGTGGTCATCTATGATCGTAAGCCTGACCATGTTCTTCCCTGAGCCAGGTCGAAGTAGGCAGCGAGGACCGGTCTCGTCCACGACGCCATCGTCCCCAATGTCCCAACCATATGAAGAGATCGCAGAGTTGTCCCAACAATTGCTAGCATCAAGGAAGACGGACTCCCCCTCAGAACAATTATATTCGAACCAGGGAAGGTCGATCACCGGTGGGAGCGGATCGATCTCCCAGTCCTCCCAGAATGACTCAGCGTACCAATCTGCCAGTTCGGGGGATCGGATGAGCACGCCGATCTCTCGGTTCTCTTCGAATGCCCCTCGCACCATGTTCACGCTGGATATCAGGACGCAATCATCCACCACCATTCCCTTGTTATGGACGACACTGAAATCGTGGAATGGGGAGACCAATCTGGCCTCCATATCTGTCCCCATCCCGCCCATCTCATTGAACTTTGCGACGGTCTCTCGGTTCCCTCCCGGGTTGTCGTCCAGAACGGCGTCCAGCAGAAGTCGGACCTGACAGCCGTTCCTACCTACTTCAGCCAAGCTATCCCAGAAGCCTGAGGATCGCGCCCACCCCAGGTCGAACTGCATCTGCTCTATGAGGATCCTTTCTACCCCACTTCCCATCAACGACCGTATGATCTCCAACGAATTGTCCGGTGAGACTGTGACGGTGAGGTTCGCCTGGTACCATCTAGCATAATTTGAGAACGTGTAGTTGCTGGCGTGGTCCGTCCCAGTGCCCACGTCTAACGGGCCGGTCATCATCCTTGCATCGGGGAATCGCAATGAGGAGTCGTTGACGAACATCGATGTCAATCGATCCGCCACAGCGGAAGACCATAGGACCGCCCCCCATCCCCGATTCCCCTCGAACGCGTTGGAGACCCAATTCTCCGATCCGACTATGATGTATTCTTGGTCTATTATCGCGTACTTGCAATGCATGTAGTCNTACCGTTTGTAGGAATCGTTAGAGCGAAGGAGGACGATCTCACCGCCACCTCTCCAGATGTCGTTCAATGCCCGCTTGGTATGAGGTGACATCCCTGTCACCGGCTGGCCCTCCACCAAGATGCGGGTTTCTACGCCTCGCCTCTCCGCAAGGACCANTGCATCCACGATCGCCCTCTCTTCCAATTCGTACATGGCCACNTCGATGGACCGCTCCGCCCGGTCCAATCGATCCAGTATGATACCTAATGCCTGACCAGGATACAAGAATGGCTGGACCTGGGCATTGCATCGATAGGCTTCGAGCTCGGTTCGACCGATCACGGACCTGTACCAGTCCGTCCCCTGATCGGAATCACGATATCCTGAGCTGCCCGACCGCACTGCCATGTTCCCATTGGGGAGGGGTGCAAAGGCTGGCCCGTTCCACCCCATTGCATCGACGGCGTCACCATATACGAAGCAATCCCACAGAGTTCCATCAGTCCCGTACAGTCGCAGGGAATCGCCGTCGTTCGCCAGAACGAAGGAACCTTTCTTGATCAATGCCGAATAAGGTAACACCGAGACATCGGGGATCAATGTCCTGAACACGATGGGATCGGTGCAGACCGCCATCATCTCACCGCTGGCTAGCCATTGCCCCCCTTGGAAGGTCAGATTGCCCTCCCCATCGCTGACCCATAGCCCACCTAGGTCGAGGCTCTCTGCTCCGACGTTCACCAATGCGAATGACTCTATGGGTTTTCCCGGACAGACCATTACTATCATGATCGGGGCCCGCCTTGATTCCACATGCATTGACCCATCGACGACGATCGCATCTCCAGCACCTCCCTCCGAGCATTGGTTGGGTGATGAGAGGGCGCAGGTGAGGCTGGGGGCCAATATCAATAGAATCAGGACGAAGACCGCGCCTCTCATCAGGACAGGAGCGACCCTCATGGGCCATAGTCCTGCCCTTTACAATGAGATGAACTGTAACTTCATGTCATCAGATAAACGAGACCAGGTCCGTGAGGGTGCCTTTGATGTCCTTCGATTTGATGACACCAGACGCGAGCAGTACTCCCTTTGCGCCCAGTTCTAGCGCCTTCCTCATGTCCTTTCCGTTCTTAACCCCGGCACCACAGAGCACTGGTATGTGAGAGTCGACCCTGTGCACCGCCTGAACGGCCTTCTGCACCACCTCGGGCTTGGCATCCGTCACCGATATGTTCCCACCGATGAGCTCCGGGGGCTCGACCGCCACGAAGTCCGGGTCATATGATGCAACGATCATGGCCGTATCTGGACTATCAGCGCAGACGATCGTGGACAGCCCTGCGGCCTTGCACTCTTGAACAGATGCGGAGACATCATAGAGCATGAGACGGTGCTCGGAATGATTGAGCAAGGTTCCGGAGGCTCCAGCTTGTTTGACGGCGGAGGGCGTGATCCAACCTGTGTTCGCACCGAAGGACTTGGCATCTGTGTGCTGACAAAATACAGGGATGCTTACCTGCTGTGCCACCCGTGCCAGCTCGACGGTGGGCGGACAGACGATTATGGAAACCCCCGTCTCCTTCGCCAGCTCCTCACAGATCCTGGCGATCTCAAGGGCCTTGACACCTTCGACCTCTCGATAGGCCTTGAAATTGACGACTAGGACCGGTGTCCTGATCTCAGTCAATGTTCTCCATCCTTTCCTTCAGTTTTTTCAATACCGCCGGGCGAGTGGTATACTCCATCTCCTCTGGGCCCAGAATACCAGGCATGAAAGGTCCATGCTGACGCATGTAGATGCTGGCCTTGACGGCTTTGCGGCGAGCCTCGTCCCAGACGCTTCCAGCGAAATAATCTATCGGCTCATGGAAGCCCGCTGGTGATTCTGGGTCCTCGCAACCCATGATCTTGCCATGGCTTATCTGGAATCCGACGCAACATATGCGTGGCGGACCATCGAAATAGGATGGGTCGGAGTCCTCAACGGCGCACGGATACCAAGCACCATAGTGCGAGCCCCTCATCCAGCCTGCCACCAACTGCGGGAACATGAAGGGTTGCAGGACCTCNCCGACCGCTGGAAGGCCACTCTGGCACCTCACAACCGCGACTGGGTCGTCCTTNCCCACATACTTACCGGCGCACAGGTTAAGCTTCTCAGTGCTGACGACCGCCCCTACGCCTATATCGGAATGCTTGCTCCAGATCCTCTTGATGGCATAGCGGGTCGTGTCACCTAGCAGGCTAAGGATGTCATATGATTCCTCTGGCGCGGACATGACGATGCGCTTGGAGTCCATGACGTCCACTATCTCGAATTTGAATCCCTCGTGTGCCCGGGGATCGATGACCAGGCCCGTGGTGGTGAATGGGTCCATGAAAACCCGGCAAAGAGGCATTGAGTAGGCGGAGGGCTCGGTCTTGTCGGCCATGAACACAAGGACTGGCTCGGCACCGCGCTCCGTGAACTCGACCTCGGCCGCTCCGGGACCCATCCCTCGGATGTTCCCGCTGAACGCGTCCTTGAGGATGTCCTGTCCGGCAGCATACATCTTCATCTGTCTTGCCAATTTGGTCGCCTGTTGGAACGCCTCCCAGGCTAGGGCATGAACGTCACAGTGGTTCTCACCCTTCTGGTGGGTCATGATCAGGTTTATGTCATCGCCGACCCTGGTCACATAGAAATCGTTGATCGTCCCGGACTTGAGACCGTCCTTCAGTACCTCTTCGCACTTGCGCATCATCTTCGGATGAGGCCTGGAGTGACCACAGACCGAACCTACATCGGCCTTTATGACGGACAACGTTACCTTTTCTGTCATGGATAACAACCTGTGATGACCATTCTGAATGACCTGGTTCTATATAATCATTGACGCATTGGCAAATTGCCTTTGATGTGGTGGACCGCCATGGATCTGATCAGACCAAGGAGACTAAGGGTTGGGGATACCATTGGAGTGATCGCTCCATCACAGTCGGCGAGGTACATCCATCCCCAGGTTTGGCAGCGAGGGATGGATATGATCCGATCCCTGGGTTTTGAGGTGAAGGTCGGAAGGTACGTCATGGAACGGAACGGCCATTCCGCAGGGAGCGTGGAGCAACGATTGGCGGACCTGAACGGATTCCTGGAAGATGATGAAGTGAATGCCATAATGACGGTGTATGGTGGTCATAGTTCACATCATCTGCTTGAGCACATCGATTACGATCTGGTCCGTCGATGTCGCAAGGTATTCGTTGGTTACAGTGACATCACCGCGTTGAACATAGCGTTCCTTAAGAAGGCGGGATTGATCAACTTCTCCGGACCGGCATTCGTCACCTTCTGCCAGCCCGAACTTCCAGACTATACGACCGATCATTTTCTTGACCTTGTCTGCGGCCGCAGAGAGCGGGTTACGGTCCGGGCCAGCGATGTGTGGGCCGAGGACCGTTGGTTCGAGAAGGAGGGATTCGGTCCCCGTGAATGGCAGAGCAATCATGGATGGGAGGTGCTCGAATCGGGCAAGGCCGAAGGGTTTGCCCTTGGCGGGAACCTCGGGACACTGATGCTCTTGAGCGGAACGGAATTCTGGCCTGACCTTGAGGGAGCCATACTGTTCTTGGAGGAGGATGAGAGCGAGTCGCCGGCCACGATAGACCGCAACCTCACCCACTTAGGCCATCTGGGTGCCTTTGACCACATTTCCGGACTGGTGTTGGGTCGTTTCCCAACGAACGTGGGATTCGATGACGATGATGATATTTCTTCCATAGTCGAAAGGGTGACCAAGGGAAGGCCCATGCCCATCGTCACAGATGTTGATATCTCCCATACCGATCCTCTATTCACCATCCCTCTCGGGCAAAGGGCCGAGCTGGATGCAGACAAGGGAAGGATAACGTTCCTTGAAAGGGCCGTGGATTGAATGGAATTATGAAGATGTAGGCGATCGCTTGGACCGCCCTTTGGGCCCTAACCTATCTTTATGGCCGAAACAGGGCAGGCATCCGCCGCCTTATCGGCACATCCCTTCTTCGCGTCTGGGATATCGCCATCCAGAGGACCTCCCTTTTGGAACTCTGGTTTGAGGTTCGACGTTCCCCCGTCCCCTTCCATGAATACCTCTGGGCATTCATCGTTGTAACATAGTCCGCAACCGGTGCACTCATTCTCATCAACAGTGACCTTGACCATGAAGGACATGATGGATGCGAGGGGCAGTTATTTCTTTCGGTCAGGTCTAGGTCGGAATTTC
>JGI20214J51650_10003011_pt1 | contig 10576 bp, 11 predicted proteins | sample WetSurMetagenome_FD_51650 | JGI IMG/M metagenome (IMG submission 51650)
GATAAAATGGAATCGTAAATTTATGCTGGAACTGCAGATGGTCGAGTCAAAAAGACTCGACCAAACGGGGTGAGCGACCAAACTGTGAGGGCTCGACCGAACGGTGCAGAACGGGAGAGTAGGGCAGGTCGAGTCGAAAAGACTCGACCTAACAGAGGGTGCAGAACGGTGGATGGTCGAGTCGAAAAGACTCGATATGACAAAGCAGAAGGTCGAATGGTCGAGTCAAAAAGACTCGACCTAACAGAAATTCGATTCATGTTTGTTCGGTCGAGTCTTTTTGACTCGACCGCATCCGACGAAAGGGCCTAAAGCCATCCTGCTACTGTCACAATACAGAATGCCGAAGGAATCAATAAAAATTGGGCCACGACCGTCCCGGCTATTCGGCTGCCGGTAAGCCACACAATGGAGCGTCTGAAGAATGGGTCGCTGATTTTTCCCTGCACGACCTCATCCGTCAGCATGGACAGGTACGGGTCGATAAACATGAACATAAGAATGGTGGCGATACCATTGATGATTGCCGAGAGCTGACTGGAAGTCACCCTCAATTCAGGACGGATATAGGCGGCGTAAAGGGCAGCGAATACTCCTACTGTCCATATGGCCATTGCTACCATATTCAGAAGAACCACCTTCCATGGGATGTGAGGCCCATGATGTGCATTTGTGATATTGCCCCACGAGGGCATACAGATGGCTTCACGCACATGCGCGGATGCAGCAGGTGAGAATATCCGGCTGAGAATGCGCGGCACGGAACGGTAGCGGGCAAAGGCCTCAACATACCTCGCGAAGAGCCTTTGAAATGTCGGAATAAAAAATGCTCCGGCTATGCTTGCCAGGGTGGCGGACAAGAGCAACCAGCGAAAATCGGAGACAGCGCTGCCGCTGGCGCTGAGTGCGATGTTATGCTCTATTCTTTTGGCCAGCAGAGGACTCTGGAATGAGTTGGATGTCCGCGAAATCAGAATCAGAATATTGAACAGCGACAACGAAACAGCTATCCGCCCGGTTCGGGTCCCTGATATCCTAACCGAGTAGGCAAGGGTCCCGATCAGGTGAATGATGAACGTAAGAGCGAATATCAGGAATAACCCTCGATCCATGTGTTCTCCTTATATGCTTATTTCCAAGTTCGGGCGAGTCTTTTCGACTCGACCTCAAAATAAGTTCCTTACTTTTTAAAAAACCTGTCCCTGAAAAAACCCTGGCTCTGATACAAGGCTGCAACAGGGTTGTGCCCTGTAGAGCGGTCTTTTACCACAAGCGGCGTTGTCTCAGTCTTGCTGTGTTTCAGAAAGAGTATGTCATGCCCGACGCAGAGTCCCATCATTATGTTTAACTCGGTCTTTTCCCTGTCCAGGACCTCCGCCTGCATTATCGGGTTGCAGAAAATATTCCCGGGCATGCCCAGTTCCTGGGGATTTAATTCCCCGCAAAGACATGACACCGATATGACTTCAAACCCGTTGTGCTCAAGGATGTCAGATAAAAGCTTGGATTCAGGGACCAATGAATAGCATGTAGCGATGCCCAGTCTTTTCATTCCCCGGAGCCTTGCGTACTCCATTACTTCATCAACCCTTGACCAGGAATATTTTTCTTTATGTTTTTCAGGATTAAGTATCTTGCTCATCAATCCAAACCAGCCCTTGATGATCTCCCGGTTCTCAGGCAGTTTGTATCTCTCTTTTGTTTCCCGGACCAGGTCCGGATATTTTTCAGTAGGGCATGATGCTGGCACCTTCTTGTCCGGTTCCTTGGATCCACATCTTTGAATATTACATTTTACGCATTGCGGACTATGCTCTGTCATTACTGGACTCCTTTTAATTAAAAAAACCTTTAATTTTTTTCCTGTCTCCATTCTTTATTCCGCTTCCCTTTTTTCTCTACATGTGCAAGCTTTCAGAGGCTGTTTTATTACAAATAGCCAACTGTTTTGGGTTGATGACCCAGATGATATTCCCTGTGCAGCTTGAGGACAGGTTTGATTTCGGACATGATTTTTTCGTCAGCCTCCAACTCATTAAAGACATCCGGGGTCTTTTCATATATCGTTGATATAAATTTAATAGTATCAGGACTCAGCCTTGGCGTCCGGGCTGTGACCTGTCTGCACTTCATGCAGCTGATCCCGCCTTTTTCAGGAATAAACACCGCCGCGCCTGCCCCGGTATAAGTCCTGCCACAGTCACAGCACCTGCCAAGATTTATTCTGAAGCCCCCATGAGACATCGCAACAAACTCAAAGGCATGGGGTATGACGTCGATTGACTCCCCTTTTTCCAATAGATGAAAGGATTTTGTTAACAGGTCAAAGATGCCAGGTGCGGGCATTTCCAGGGGAAACAATATCTCAGAGAGTTCCACCATGTAACCGGCCTTTGTAAGAACCGAGAAGTTGTTTCGTAATTCCGGAAAGGCATCGATAAGTTTTCCGGAGTTCAGGAAGTACAGCTCGCCGTTTCTTGAAGGGGAGTATTCAAGGTTGACAAGGGAGAAAGGATCGAGACAATTCACAAAGCGTTTGCGGCTTCTTAAAGCGCCTTTGGCAACACCTTTCCGCCGTCCGGCGTCCAAAGTGAAAAAGGTCACAAGCAGGTCAGATTCCCCGAACTCCTTGACCCGCGTGATGAGTGCCTGTGAGCTTATATGCTTCATGAATTCTATGTTAGTTGAGCCCCGATTTGATTCTCGGGATCAAGAGCTTTTCACATTGAGACATAAAATATTCATCAGTCATGCCGGCAATGAAGTCACGAACGATCTCAGGGCCTGAAGTGTCTTTTATGTATTCCGGGGACATGCCTTTCAGGTATTCTCCGAATATCTCAGATTCATCACCCTTCTTCGTAAGGTCATTCAGATATTTTTCAAAAAGAAGTTCAAACATCAATTCAATCTTCGGCGTCTGCTTCCAGGGTAGATCTCCTGAATAAATGTGCTCCTTGTTGAACTCCTTCAATTCCTTCAGGGCCGCTGCCACCTCATCGCTGAAACAGACGTAGGGTTTTTCCAGGCTATTACTGGCCAGGTCTTCAACCAGTGAATAAACAATAGTGCCGTTGGTCTCGCCCAGGACCCTTCTGCATCCCTCAGGGATATCGTCTCTCATGATTATACCCAGCCTAATGGCATCTTCTATATCACGTCCAATATAACTTATGGTGTCGGCCATCCTGACNACGCANCCTTCAAGGGTCATGGGTAGTATGTCCAGGGTTGGATCTGCGGCTTTTCCCCTGATCTCTTCNTGGAATTTTTTGAAATCCTTTTGTCTATCCGGCCGCAGTTCACTGGCATGGAGTTCTCCGTCGTGGCACAGAATGCCGTCAAGGACCTGGAGGGTAAGATTCCATCCCTTTCCCTTTCTTTCTATTTTTTCAAGGAAGCGTACGCTCTGGAGATTATGAAGAAAATTGCCGAGGTCATAGCGCTTGGAAAGTTTGGAAAGAAATTTTTCACCGTCATGTCCGAAAGGGGCATGGCCAATATCATGTCCTAAAGCAATTGCCTCAATAAGGTCTTCATTAAGCCTCAAAAGACGGCCTATGGTCCTGGATATCTTGGAAACCAGCTGTACATGCAGCACCCTGTGGGTGATATGGTCGTTCTTCACCAGGTAAAATACCTGCGTTTTATCTATATACCTGGAATAGGCGAGTGAGTGAAGTATCCTGTCGGTGTCCAGAGAAAAATTCTGTCTGTGCCCTAAAGCGATGTGTTCTTCATCCTTGCCCCTTATGGCGTTGCGGCTCAGACAGGCCCATTGTGAGAGGCGCGCTTCTTCCTCCCTGTCGAGTAAATTTTTTATTTCGAAAAGTTCTCCTGCCTTCTTCAATCCTTTTTATCCTCCTCACTGTCCTTTTTGAGATATACTCCCTTGATTTCTTCAAAGACCTTCTTCCCTCTTCTTGCCAAGATCTCATTAGCCTTTTCAGTTATGATCCTGGATTGCCTTTCGATCTCATCCATGTCAGGCGAAGCGTTTCCATCATGTTGTTTTTTCCATTTTAATAAAAGACCTGTCAGTTTAACCTCTGTTTCCTTGGCAATCTTTTTAAAGTCGCTTTTAATTTCTTCTTTTTCCATCGCCATCCCTCCAGGATGCATGGTTAAGCATGCATAGCATCATTATAAGGATGTTAAATATATTTGCTCTTTATTTTTTGCGGAGCATGTCACGCTGTGTTTGTTAAATGAATTCTAATCCTTTTCAAAAGGCATGGCAATACTTCGTGGATGTCTAAAAATGATTTTTGGGGAATAAAAAAAATTCAAAGGGTGTGATTAGTGGTTTTATCCACAGTTTTGCGGCGAATCATCCACGGCAGGTTGTGCAATATCAGGCAGAGCGTATCCGGTTTGAACAGGATTGTAGCCCATCTTGTCTGCAAAGAAAGGCATGGCCAGATCATACTTGTCTCCGGAAAGAACGGCATTGATGGGGTATGGCGCATTCTTTTGAAACACTTTCATCATGGGCACATTATCCGCAAGAACGGTCGCATTGAAGCCCTCCAGCCCGTTTTTCTTGGCTATATCCATGAGCATCTGAAAAAGGTATGACCCGATGCCTAACTTCCTGTATTTTTCATCAACGGCAAATGCAATGTCCGCGAAAGACCTGTCAGGCCATCTGATGTAACGCGCCTCTGCGATTATGTTTTCATCCTGCGGATCTCCGATTAACGCAACAATGGAAATGATGTGGCTGTGATCCACCGTGACATACTCCTGCATTTCCTCATGGGGCATTGCGTCAATGGGCGCGAAGTATCTCAGATACTTTGATTCATCGGGCAGCCGATAAAAAAACCGGCGCATCTCATCTACATCCGAAGGCTTGATGGCCCTGAAGCGTACGGGTGTGTCTTCATTGAAGGTCTTTAAATGGGTAAGATGATCGGGATAAAGCCGCCCGGACTCCTCAAAATAAACCTGACCTGGATAGAGGATGTGAGCTTCCTTGGCCAGCCGGACAAGCTCTGAGCGGTCGTCAGGGTGCGCGATGTCTATCAGCGCGAAGGCCCGTTCTCTTATGGTCCTGCCTTTCAGAGACGTGATGCCGTACTCCGTGACCACGAGATCAATAGACTCTTTCACTATGGAGAAATGGTTCGGCCTGTCATAGACTGACAGTAAGATGTTTGACTGATTTGCCAGATTTCTGCTGGGGAGCGCGAATATGATTCGTCCGCCATTTGAAAACGTGGCGCCCCTCAAGAATTCAAGGGCCTCTGCAGGCCCTGCGCTTACAAAACCCTTACCGCTATGAAAGGACACTTCGCCCGTCAGGTCAACCTTTCGTGCAGGCAGGACAAGCGCAAAATTATCGTTCGCGAGAATCCTGAGAGGGTCTGCGACAACATCAATGCCCTGAAATTCGATGATCGGATTCCTGTCAAGCCATTTTACAAGTTCCGCCGTCCCGACAGCGTAGGAGACAAGACATTTGTTTTTAAAGATGGTCTTGCGTTTGTTGTTTACCGCGCCGCTCTTTATAAGGTCCATAAGGGCATCGGTAATGAAAGGCGAATGTATCCCCAGGTCTTGTTTTTTTACGAGATTTTTACTCAGAGCCTCGTACAGAGGCCCGATCCCGAAGGAGAGGCAGCTTCCGTCATTGATGAGAGACGCAACGTTTTCGCCTATCTTCTGAAAAATGTCGTTGACCTCCCAGCGTGGAAAATAAATAGGAGGCTTATTGGCTTCCACAAGAAGATCAAAATCATCTATGTGGACAAAGGTGTCCCCGCTGGTCCNGGGTATGTAACGGTTAATCTCGCCTACCACAAAATCGGCCTTGGCTATGGCCTGGCGCGCCACATCAACGGCAAGGCCCAGGCTGCAGAAGCCTTCTTCGTCGGGCGGGGTTATCTGTATGAAGGCAACATCGATCCTGATCCTGCCGCTCTCAAAGAGACGCGGAATCGCGCAGAATCTCGACGGGATAAGGTCTACAAGGCCCGCGGTGATTGCCTTGTTGGCTACGAGGCCGCCAAAGAATGTCTTCAGGCGGAAATGCCCNGAATATTTTTCCTGGATGGAGACCGCGTCGCCCACGCTGATCAACTGGATCAGTTCAAGGTCGGTAAGGTTGGGGGCGTTTGAATAGGTAAGCGCCTTTACGAGCGTCCTGGGCTCGGCCAGGCCTGTGCCCAGAAATATGCTGCTTCCCGGCTTTATCCTTTTAAGGATATCGTCGGTCGATACGATCTTGCTCTTCCATTCTGATAAATCTGTTTTGCCTGGCATGTTTTAAATATATGAGAATTGCCGGTCTCTGTCAATCATGAAGAAAATCAGAACGCCTTACTACATAAGCCTTCTCCAGGCGTCTTCAGCATCTTTTTGGCCGGATTTTGGTTCGGCAGTGAAAGAAGTATCGGCAGATGAATTTCTCCCTGTCAACCGGGCTATTCTTTCCTCAAGCGGGGGATGGGTGGAAAAGAGTGAGGCAAAACTTCGGCCGCTCAACGGGTTTACGATAAACATGTGGGCAGTATTGGCAGAAGCGGATTCCATGGGTATCCTCTTGGAATAGGCCCCCAGTTTTGCAAGGGCGTTTGCCAACCCGCCCGGCTGCCCGGCGAAAGAGGCTCCGGTTGCGTCGGCAAGGTATTCCCTTGACCTTGATATGGCCATCTGTATGAGAAGGGCCGCAATAGGCGCAAGGATGGACATGGCAATAAGGCCTATCATGCCGCCGCCGTCCCTGTTATCATCCGACCTCCCGCCGAAGATTGCAGACCAGCGGGCCATGCTTGCGATTATCATTATGGCGCCTGCCATGGTTGCGGCAATGGAACCTATAAGTATGTCCCTGTTTTTCACGTGCGCCATTTCATGGGCGATTACGCCGGTTATCTCTTCCGTGTTCATCAATCGTAAAAGGCCTTCGGTTGCCGCGACCACCGCATGCTCCGGGTTCCTTCCGGTTGCAAAGGCGTTGGGGGAGTCCTCTGGAATGATATATACTTTGGGCATGGGCAGGTTCGCCCTTGCGGCGACCTGTTGAACAATCTCATAAAGGCGGGAGTTTTCCCGGGGCGTTGCCTCTCTTGCCTTGTACATCTTTAGCACAATCTTGTCTGAGAACCAGTAGCTGAAAAAATTCATGGCAATAGCCAGCATGAACGCGAAAATCATGCCCTGCTGCCCGCCGATCAGTCTTCCAATAACTACAATAAGGGCGGTCATTGCCCCCAGAAGCAGAGTTGTCTTGAACCAGTTTCCCATGAAATTTATCTCCTATGAAAATTGTTTCTCTAATGATAATATCCCTGCACTTCTTGTCAAGGGGGATGGGTCTCCGGGGTCAGCACAGCCAGTTGCCGCCGATGCGGCCAGTTTAATCGGATAAGAAACCATCATGCAATCGGCCCGTTCGTCGAACGAGCCCTACAAAGACCAAATGGATTTGTGCCGGATTTTGTAGGGGCCGACCGCCGGGCGGACCGGAAATTATTAAAATCAATGAAGTTTCATAAAAGACTTGAAGATATCCTTTGATCAGGAGTCAACGACTATCCGGCGTCATCCTGATCGAAATTTAAAGGAGACGAATTTGAAGATTTTGCTTATCAGGGCAGGCGCCCTTGGAGATTCACTGATGCTGATGCCCTCTATTCGCGCCCTGGAAAAGGGCAATGAAATAATCTTCGCGGGCAGACGCCCTGGGATTGATTACATTAAACCCTACGTGGAGCAATGCATAGACATGGAATGTTCAGGGTGGCACAGGCTTTTCATGAAAGACCCTGGCGTACCTTTAAATCTTGCGATCCCAACGCCGGATCATATAGTCGCCTTTTTAAATGATCCAGAAGGAATCATATCTGGCAATCTCAGGGCATGCTTTCCGGAGAGTATTATCAATGTCTTCCCTGTGTTTCCTTTCGACACAGATGAAAGGCACATCGGACTATANATGGCTCAATCCATCCAGGATTCCGGCCTGCCCCTTGATGCCCAGAGCTGCTTCGAGGGTTCCCTTGCGGTTCCCATCATGGCCTCTAAAGTCAGGCAATCCAGTGGGGAAGGCCCTGTCGTGATTCATCCTGGTTCCGGGTCACAAAAGAAGAACTATCCGCCTTTGTACTGGGCGCAACTTATCCGGGAATTGAAAAAGTCCGCCCTTGATAACTCAAAAAGAACGGTCCTGCTTATCGGACCTGCTGAAGATGGCATGGCTGTTTTTTTCAAAGATGAACTTAATGAAATGGATATAGAGTTAAAGGTTCTCCCTGAAAGTGAAGAACTTGTCTCGATCATACACAACGCATCAGTGTATATAGGACATGACAGTGGCGTCACCCATCTTGCCGCAATGCTCGGAAAACCGGTGATAGCTTTATTCAAGGACAGTCCGGTTGCGAGATGGCGTCCACTCGGGCCGGATGTGAGGATAATCACATGCAATCATTTTTAAGAGGCTGAAAGCATGGACAACTATCTCCAATCAACAGAAATAATCGACTGGCAGCATCCCATGGTTCTCGAAAAAGCACGTGCGCTATGCGCAGGTGTGCAGGACGTGGAAGAGAAGGCAAAGTGTTGTTTCAATTGGGTCAGGGATGAGATCAAGCACAGTTATGATTATCAGTTGTCTCCGATCACATGCACGGCGTCTGAAGTGCTTTCTGCCGGCTCAGGATACTGTTTTGCAAAGTGCCATCTGCTGGCTGCTCTCTTAAGGGCCAACGGCATACCGGCCGGTCTTTGTTACCAGCGTTTGAGCCGTGACGACAATGGCCCGCCTTACACACTTCACGGCCTTGTTGCCGTTTATCTCCCTGCGCATGGCTGGTACAGGGTGGACCCGCGCGGCAACCGTCCTGATATTGATGCTCAGTTCACGCCGCCAGTTGAACGGTTGGCCTTTCATGTTCATCTTGCTGGAGAGGCCGATCTTCCTGAAATCTGGCCCGACCCATTGCCCGTGGTGATTAAAACACTCAGGTCCTATTACGCCTGGCATGAATTATGGGAGAACCTTCCAGATATTGAATTATTGTCTTCTTTCATTTCCTCTCCCTAAGAAAAGAGTATTGGGACTAAAGATGCCAACCGGGGTTTTTTCANTCATCCTGAGCTTTTTATTTGTCATCCTGGTTTTTTTATTTTGTCATTCCGAGCTTTTAATTTTTTCATTCTGAGCTTTCTTTTTCATCCTGAGCTTTTTATTTGTCATCCTGAGGTTTTTTATTTTTCATTCTGAGCTTTTTTTTTCATTCTGAGCTTTTTTTGTCATTCTGAGTGAAGCGAAGAATCTCGACTTAAATCTTAAGGAACACAATCATGAAAATACCAATCTATCATATCGATGCCTTTACATCCGAAATTTTTTCAGGCAATCCCGCGGCTGTTTGCCTCCTGGATTCATGGGTTGACGATAAACTGCTTCAATCCATTGCCGCTGAAAATAATCAGTCAGAGACGGCCTTCCTTGTGCCAAATGATAATGGCTTTAGTGCGCTGGCTGATCTTGAGTGTCGCGGTGTCATCATCACGGCCAGAGGCGACCTGAGCGACTTCGTGTCGCGCTTTTTCGCACCCAGATATGGCATCCCTGAAGACCCTGTTACAGGCTCAGCCCATTGTGTTCTCACGCCCTATTGGGCAGAGATTCTCAACAGGGATAAATTGCACGCCTTACAGGTTTCCAGGCGTGGCGGTGAATTATTCTGCACAAATGCCGGTAATCGAGTTAAAATATCAGGCAAGGCTGTTCTTTATATGGAGGAAGTAATAACCGTTTAAGGGGAGACAGAGTCATGAATAATGAAAATTTCGTAGACTATTATGAGATCCTGCAAGTCAGCCGCAACGCGGACATGGAAACTATCGAACGCGTCTATCGATTGCTCGCCAAGCGCTATCACCCGGACAATAAAAAGACAGGGGATGAAGAAAGGTTCAGGACGCTTACACAAGCCTACTCAACTCTAGCTAATCCCGAAAAGCGCGCCGGCTATGATGCCCATTACGAATCAGACAAACGCACCCAATGGAGCACCTTTTTTGAGTCCCCCATGTCGGGCGTTGATGAAGACAAACATCTACAGGAATGGATTTTGTCATTGCTGTATACAACGCGAAGGCGCCGTGCGTCGGATGATGGTGGAATGGGGATATTTGAGCTGGAAAAGTATCTGGATGTCGCAGAGGGCCAATTGGAGTTCCATATATGGTATTTGAAGGAGAAGGGATGGATATCGCGGACCGATTCCGGGAGATTCGCAATTACTGTAACTGGTGTTGATGTTATCTCAGACAAAAACCAACTCCTCAGAAGGGACAGACTGTTGGGGGAAGGCAACGGCCAAAGGGCGCAGGAAGATAATCAGGAGTCTTTGCCGGATCGACAGAAGACATTGCCGCGGGAGGAAACAAAGGAGTAGAAGATCGCTTCCGGTGCGAGATTGAAGATTCAAGCTCAATTACTTCAGACTCTCTGTGAGGAAAAAATATGTTTAACCTTGGTGACATAATCGACATTGCGGTGCGCATCGAACAAAACGCAGAAAAGATTTACACAAAGGCCGGGAGCGATGCTTCAGAC
>JGI20214J51650_10003012_pt1 | contig 10576 bp, 8 predicted proteins | sample WetSurMetagenome_FD_51650 | JGI IMG/M metagenome (IMG submission 51650)
CCCAGCAGCGGCGGCACTGACCCCAGCAGCAGCGGCAGCGCCCCCAGCAGCAGCGGCGGCACCCCCTCCAGCAGCAGCACCCCCCGCGGCAGCAGCGGTGCCCTCTCCCCCGGAATTGCTGCCACCGGCGAAAGAGGCTTTCTACAAGGTCAGAAGAAATGAATCACTGTTGGATATCGCCGGCCGCCAGGAGGTCTACGGCGATGCCCTGAAGTGGCCCAGTCTTTTTCGTCTCAATATGAGTGCACTGGAAAAGATGAAGTTGACGGAAAACTTGCCCTTGGACAAGCTTCCGGAGGGTCTCAGAGTGAAATATGTGAGTCGGGATGAAGCCTCTGAAAGGTTGGTCGAAGTGGCCGACAGGCTCTGGGTTGTGGATGTTGCTTCTGCCAGGTCAATGAATGCAGTCGTTCCTCATGCGATCTGGCTGATGAAGAGGGGTTACCACGCTTACTTGACCAAATCCCAGCTTGCGGGGGAGGAATGGACTAGGCTGCGGGTCGGATTTTACAAAGACATCCTTGAGGCCTTGAAGGTCAGCGAGGAAGTGAAGGCATTGCTGAATATGTCGGAGACTCCGATGCCGATGAAAATAGACAGGAAGGAGTCGGAGCGATTCGCGGCCTATTGATATTGGAAAGGGAAGATTGCAAAAAAGAGGACATTTGCGCAGGAATTTTNTATAATTCCGACCCTGTGTTTGAAACACGAGTCGTATATGATTTACCNGAGTGACCGGGTTCCGGCTTTCGCCGGAATGAGACAATATAACGCTCTTTGCTTTTTGCGAAAGTACCGGCATTTCATCCATTGAAAGGAGACTTATCATGAAGAAGTTCGGACAGGTTCTGACATGCGTTTTCGTGGTGTTTGCTCTCGTCGCATTGGTGGGCTGCGGGGTCAGCAAGGAAGATCATGAAAAAGTGGTCTCTGACCTCAACAAGACTAAAGCGGACTTGGATAAGAGCACCGCAGATCTGAACAAAGCCAAAGCAGACTTGGCTCAGGCGAACTCCAAAGCTGCGGCCCTTGAAAAATCACTGAATGAGGCCAAGGGACAGAGTGAAGAGAAGGTGGCTGCAGCACAGAAACAGGCCGGTGATCTGCAGGCAAAGCTCGACAGCCTGAGCAAGGAGAATGCCGAGCTCGAGGGCATGCTGGACAAAATCAAAGCTCAGCTTGCCGAGTTGCAGAAGAAGGTTGGTGGGGCCCAGGTGCCGGCTAAGAACCTTCCTGCTGTTCCAGCAAAGAAACCGTAGGGCCGGTCACGCAAGCGTCGGTGTTGGGGTGGGAGTTCGGAGCGAAGCACCCCACGCCTTGGCGCGGACAAACTTGCTCGTCCGCCTCGGGCAAGTTTGTCCATAGAGTGCGACCATTTAAGCGAAGGATAAATGAAACGGAGAAAACGTTATGACTCATTGGGAAACGTATTTAGCTGAACGCAAAGAGGGTTTCTTGAATGAATTGCTGGAGTTTCTTCGCATTCCGAGCGTCTCGGCACTGCCTGCTCACGCAGGCGATGTGCAAGGAGCGGCGCAGTGGGTGGAAAGCCGAATGAAAGCAGCGGGCATCGAGTCGGTGCGCATCATGCCGACGGGCGGGCATCCTGTCGTCTACGGAGAATGGCTCCATGCACCGGGAAAACCGACGGTCCTGATCTACGGTCACTTCGATACCCAGCCCGTAGACCCCGTGGCGTTGTGGGACAACCCTCCTTTTGAGCCGGTGATCAAGGAGGGGCGAATCATTGCCCGGGGCTCCACGGATGACAAGGGCAACATGTTCATCCCCATTATTGTTGCTGAAGCCATGTTGAAGACCGGCGGACGCTTGCCCGTGAACCTCAAGTTCCTTTTCGAAGGAGAGGAGGAAATCGCAAGTCCTTCCATGCCGAATTTCATCATGAAGAACAAAGACCTTCTGTCGTGCGATGTGGTGCTGAGTGCTGACGGCAGCCAGTGGGCTGAAGATCAGCCGGCTGTGTGTTTGGGCACCAGGGGAGTCACATCGGTTTTTGTGGATGTCCAAGGACCGGATCACGATTTGCACTCGGGCATCTACGGCGGCGCTATCGCAAACCCGATCCACGCCCTGGTACAAATCCTGAGCTCCCTGCACGATGAGGACGGACGAGTCTCAGTGAAGGGTTTCTATGACGACGTTCGGTCGCTCACCAAAGAAGAGCAAGCCCAGTTAGCCCAGATCCCTTTTGATGAGGCCGCCTATCTGCGTGAGACCGGATCGGTTTCTCTGTTTGGTGAAAAGGGGTTCACGACCTACGAGCGGAGAGGAGCGCGGCCGACCCTTGAAATCAATGGGATATGGGGAGGGTTTCAGGGAGAAGGCACGAAAACCGTGCTTCCCGGCACGGCCCATGCCAAAATCTCCTGCCGCTTGGTGGCTGATCAGGATCCGGTGAAGATCGCGGATCTAGTGTTGCAGCACATACATCAGGTGGCGCCCCCGGGGGTCAAAGTGACGACGGCTAAGTCCGAAAGCGGAGCAGCGCCTTATCTCATCCCACCGGACCACGCCGGCCTCAGAGTGGCTTATTCCGTGTTGAAAGATCTCTACGGCAAGGAACCCTATTGGGTCCGCATGGGCGGGACGATTCCGGCGAACGCTATGTTCCGAACCTATCTTGGGGCCTATACCATTGTCTTTGCCTTCGGCCTCGATGATGAGTTGCAGCATTCACCCAACGAGTTTTTCAGGCTCTCCGGTTATGAACGGGGCCAGAAAGCTTATGGAATGCTTTTGGAGCGACTCGGCGCACGTTGAAGACTTCCCTGCGGAGACGGACGGGCACAGANGTTCTCTCTTTTTGGCTCCACTGTGAGTTGAAGATGGGAGGGGAAGGCGGCAGAGAACAGGTCGCGCGGTCAAGAATGATCGCTGGTCCAATGGTTCTAAACCGGATGGGGGGAAGAGGCTCGAATGAACTCCTCGATCTCCTTCCAGTCCAATGAATCCTTTAAGAAGAAACGATCGGCCCCATATTGCCGAGATGCTTCCTGGTATTCCGGCAGATCATAAGCCGTAATCATCGCGACCTTGATAGCGGAATATTCCGTTTTTATCGTCCGGAGAAGCTGGAGCCCGTTGGCTCCCGGCAGGCGGATATCCGAAAAAACAACATGCGGAGGAGATTGGATGATTTTCTGAAGTGCATCTTCAGCACTGACAACGTCATCAACGGTGGAAGAAGGGAAGCGGTCCTGAAGTGCCGACTTAAAGGCTTCGCGGAAGGTGCGGCTGTCTTCAACAAGCAGGATGTTCAACACGGTTCTTTTCTCCTTCGCACACGCGCGAACTCCCAACAAGGGGGTCTTCCCGAATGAACGTCACCGATAACCCGGAAACCGCAAAAAACACCCCGCGTGGCTGAGCCCTTTCGCGTTTGAGCCCATTGTAGGGTTTGCAACCTGATTTTTCAACCTTATTTCCCAAATAAAATTGCGCGATCATTCCACCCGGCCAAGAGAACTCTAAAATACCTTCTGAGGAGTCCCCTACGACCGATACTGGGAGAAACCCAAGGACGGCCGGATGAGCGTGCCCTTACCCTTCGCGGGATCGATGTCGAGTGAACCTCCGGACAGCTCTGCCCGTTCTCTCATGCTCAGGANTTCCAAGCCCTTTCTCCGTATCTCGCTCGCCCCTTGGGTTGTGTAACTCGCGCTCGTCGGGAGAAGGCTATTCCCGGANGAGCACGGGCCAGGCAAAGGAAACCTTTTGTCGGTGAGCGAGAAAGGGACTCGGGAATCAGGAATGAACATGCCTAACCGAAAAACTGTGCAGAACCCTGTAGATGTAAAATACATAGTTCACCCCATTTACTCAACTCCCTTTTTCAGCAATGCTGCGAAGGGAATAAGGGAAAAGCTCCGGACCGTAGCCCGGGGGAAAGACACAGGGACTCCTGAATTGCAGGGGATAGGAGGGAGAGATGTTAGAGCATGAAATCGTTATGGAAAAAAGTCCGCAGGCTATTCCGGCGCTGCAACAGAATCGGCGAATACTGGTGGTTGACGATGAGAGGGCTATACAACTTCTCCTTTCACAGGCCCTCTCCTTCATGGGGTATGACGTTACTCTGGCGGCCAATGGCCTTGAGGCCCTAACCCACTTCCAGGGAAGCTCTTTCGATCTCGTTCTGACTGATTGGCACATGCCTCTCATGGACGGTGGGAGATTGTCCCGTTTCGTTAAAGAGCAATCACCGAGTACCCCTGTAATCATGATGACGGGAGGGGGTGGTCGCACTCAGGATTGGGAAGAGCTAAACACCAATTTCATCGATTCCACCCTCCTAAAGCCCTTCAGGCTGGAAGAACTTGAGGATACGGTTCGGAAAATGCTGGGCAACTTGTGAGCCGAGCCGAGAGATCCCTTGTGTCAACTTGGAGGGATGGACAGAGGGGAGAGATCTCTCTCTACGTTGTCCAGGTGGAATAGATCCGGCGTAGACAGGTAGCGCTCGCCGGTGTCGTAGAAAAAACACACAATGGTCTTGTCCTTGAAATCCTCTCTCTGTGCCACTTGTCCTGCGACCCATGCGGCAGCCCCTGACGACGGTCCTACCAGAAGCCCTTCTTTATGAGCGATGCGGCGTGTCCAATCATAGGCCGTCTCGTCTTTCACGAGCAGGATCTCATCCATGTTTCGTTTTGAGCGTCTGAAGTTCTCCGTCACAAAACCCGGGCCTATTCCGATGATGTGGTGTTCCCCCTGCTCTCCTCCTGAGTAAACGGGGCTGGAGGCAGGTTCGAACCCGATGACGCGGATGTCGGGATTCTTTGCTTTGAGGAAACGCGACAACCCATCAAAGGTCCCTGATGTGCCGAGACCGATGACTACGGCATCCAGGTTCCCTTGGGTCTGCTCCCAGAGTTCAGGGCCTGTTGTCTTTTCGTGGGCCCCTCCATTGTCAGGGTTTTCATGCTGATTTAGGAAAAACGTGGTCTCAGGGTTGGCTCTGCAGTATGCCAGAGCCCTTTCTCTGGCTCCTCTGGTATGTTCTTGCGCGGGAGTGATGACCACTTTTGCGCCGTAGGCGCAAAGGATCTTCTGCCTCTCAATGCTGCAAAGTTCGCTCATGTANAGGCGAACCCGAAATCCATACACGGCACCCAGGCTGGCAACGGCTATGCCCGTGTTCCCGCTCGTGGCCTCGACGACTTCGGTTTTGGGGCGGATCAGGCCTTTTTGCATGGCCCCCCGAATCATATTCAGGACAGCCCGGTCTTTGATGGACATGGGATTGAAAAATTCCAGCTTTGCCAGGAGACGAGATTGAGAATTGGGGAAAAGACGCTTCAACTCGAGCAAAGGGGTTCGGCCGACAAGATCCGTGTANTCATGGGCGACAGGTATCATGGTTTTCATCCTCATCCTTTGAACCTGGATAGTGTCTTCAGCACTTCGTCGATGTCCGTCTCGGTGTGAGCCGCGTTGATCTGGAAGCGGAGGGTCTCGTTGCCGCGAGGGACCACAGGGAAGGTCAACCCGACCACCAGGACACCCTGGTCAAAAAGATACTGAACGAGGCGGTGCGTTCTGGCCGTGTCCCTGACCAGCAAAGGAACGACNGGATGAGGCCCGGGGATGGATTCGAANCCCAGGGCGGCGATCCCCTGACGGAACTGCTGTATCCTCTGCTGGAGATGATCCAGTCTCCTGAGACCTTCAGGGCTGTCACAGATGTCGATGGCTTTGATCGCAGCAGCGCAGTCACCCACACCCAGAGGGTTGGTGTAAATGTAGGTGTCCGCTTTCTGGCGTATGGCTTCGATCACGGTTTCACTCGCTGCGACAAACCCGCCGTTCACCCCAAACGCTTTACCGAAAGTCCCGATGATCACGTCCGGCTGAGCGCCTGAAAACTCGGCAGTCCCTCGGCCTGTTTTTCCGAAGGCACCGATGCCGTGGGAGTCGTCTACCACGGTGATCACGCCGTCTTTTATTTTCGTTTGGTNAGGCTCCGCGGTTTTCACAATCCGGTCAATGGGAGCACAGTCTCCCCTCATGCTGAAAACGCCGTCGAAGATGATGANCACCCGTTCCATNTCCCGGGGAACATTATTCAGNCACTCCTTGAGACTCTCCATGTCGTTGTGATTATAAATAGCTCTGTTGGACCCCGGCACATTGGAGATGCGCATGGCCCGGATGATGCTGTTGTGATTGAGCTGATCCCCTATCCAGTAGCTTTGTTTGCTTGAGATCGCCAGAGCCAGGCCGCAATTGGAGGTGTAGGCGGAGTTGAAGATCTTCGCGGCAGGCATGCCCACAAAGCGGGCGATCCTCTCCTCCAGTGCAATGTGATAGGAGAAGGTTCCATCGATGAAGCGGACCGCACCGGGGCCGATGCCCAGTTTTCGGGTGGCCCTGTCGGCCGCTTCAACGAGTGCANGATCATTCGAGAGAGAAAGGTAGCTGTTGGAGTTCATGCGAATGTATTCCTTGCCGGATCCCTTCAGCTTGTACCGCGGCCCTTTCTCGCCTGCAGGGGGAAGGTATTCCATGATGACCCTTTCAGGGTTCTTGGCGCGTCCCTCGGCCTTCAGGGCGTCGATTTCTTGTCNAAGAGAATCATCCAGTTTGTCCAACGGCATGATGTCCTCCTTAGCATGGAGCAAGGATAGTTATCACCACAGTGACGCAGAGAGGAAACGAATATTGGGACAAAGAGCCGCCACACACACGGCGGGCAAGTAAACACGGATTTTTTGGATTGAGAAAACATAAAAACTTATCAGTGCAGATCTGTGGAAATCCGTGTCCTATTACTCTGAGCCTCTGCGCGCTCGGCGAGAGACTCTCAACTCCAATTCAGAATCACTTTTCCGGACTGGCCCGAGCGCATAACCTCGAACCCTGTCTCGTACTCCGTGAAATGAAAGCGATGCGTGATCAGGGGGGTGATGTCGAGACCGCTCTGAATCATCACCGTCATCTTGTACCACGTTTCATACATTTCTCTTCCATAAATCCCTTTGAGGGTGAGGCCGTTAAAGATGACCGTGTCCCAGTCGACCACGGCATCGCGAGGCAATAGGCCCAGCAGGGCGATTTTCCCGCCATGGCACATGTTTTCGATCATATCGCGAAAAGCCTGCGCGTTACCTGACATTTCAAGACCCACATCAAAGCCTTCTTTCATGTGCAGCTTGTTTTGCGCATCCCTGATGGACTCATTGCGGGCATCCAGAGTCAGCGTGGCTCCCATTTTTCTTGCCAGGTCAAGGCGGTAGGGGATGACGTCCGTGACCACCACGTAACGGGCACCGGCGTGCTTCGCGATGGCGGCGGCCATGCAGCCTATGGGACCGGCCCCGGTAATCAGCACGTCCTCGCCGAGCAGGTCGAAGGAGAGGGCTGTGTGGGTTGCATTTCCCAGGGGGTCGAAACAGGCAAGGACATCGGCTGGGATTGCAGGGTCGCAGTACCAGACATTGGTAACGGGGATGCACAGATACTCCGCAAAAGCTCCAGGGCGGTTGACGCCGACACCGCTTGTCTTCATGCAGAGATGTCGTCTTCCGGCCAGACAGTTTCGACAGCGGCCACAAACCACGTGCCCTTCTCCGGAAACCAAATCACCTATTTTGAAATCGTGAACATTGCNGCCGATTTCAACAATCCTGCCCACAAACTCGTGACCGATGGGCATGGGGACAGGAATGGTCTTTTGGGCCCACTCATCCCAGTTGTAGATGTGAACGTCCGTGCCGCAGATCGCCGTTTTGCCGATCTTGATGAGGACGTCATTGATCCCCACTTCCGGGACAGGAACCTCTTCGAGCCAGAGGCCCGGCTCCCGCCTGGATTTGATCAGCGCTTTCATGGTTTGTCTCCCTCATGCCCCGAGATTTCCGGGGAAATATTTTCAGGGAATTCTTGGGTCCGTAAGCGAGGTTCATTCATGTTGCTCCGAAACAAGTAGCCCCATGTCCTTACCGTGTCAACAAAAAAACAACGAAATTTTGCNATGTGAGAAAAACGGTGTCNATATTTTTTCTTAATAAGTAATAATGGCTTTTGTCGAAGAGAGATCGACCCAATTGGGAGTGAACTCGANAAGCGTCTTCCTCTTCTTCAGTGTCTATGGTAGAGTCGCTTTTCTGGTTTACAGGCTTCTTCACCGAGAGACGGCGAAACCTATGATGCATGCTCGGCGACAGNTAGAAAATCAAGCGCGCGGTTGCCAGGCGAAAGGGGACNGTGTCCTTGGCTCCCAAAATCAAGGCTTACCCGATCGACCACATNNAGCGGAAAAAGAGGAGGGTCCTATGAAAAAACAAATGCCTTTGCTTATTATGGTGTGCTGCATCGCGGCCTTACTCGGCCTCTCCGGAGGCGCTCTTGCAGCGCCGAAGGGAAAAGTTGTAATCGCTCAGGGAGGAGAAGACAGGACGGTCGATGCCCACAAAGGGGGATCGACGATGTCCATCAATTTCGGCATGGCCGTGTATGATCTGCTCGCGAAAAGAAATCATGAGGGCAAAGTCGAGCTCAGCTTGGCGACCTCCTANAAGACGATCGATCCAACGACCTGGGAGTTCAAACTGAGGCAAGGCGTTCGATTCCACAACGGGGATCCTATGACGGCAAAGGACGTCAAGTTCAGTCTGGACAGATTGAGAGCTCCGGAGACCAAGTCTCCGAATCAGGTGTTCTATGCTGGCATTAAAGAGGTGCAAGTACTCGATGACTTCACAGTACGAATCCTCACGGAACAACCCGACCCCACTCTCCTGGACCGCTTGACCCAGGTGGCCTTCGTGGTTCCGGAGGCCTACATCAAGAAGAACGGGGACGAATACTTCGGCAAAAACCCTATCGGGTCAGGGCGCTATAAGTTCGTCAAATGGGTGCAGAACGATTACATCGAACTGGAGGCCAACGAGAACTACTGGGGTCAAGAGCCTGCGAGCGTCAAAACGCTCATCCTTAAAGTGATTCCCGAAAACGGGGCGAGAATGGCAGCCTTACAGACCGGAGAGGTGGATATTGCAACCAATATCCCCCCCTTCATGGTGCCATCTTTGAGCAAGAACCCGGACATCAAGGTCATCTCGGGACCTAGCGGCAGGGTGATTTTCATAGGCGTGAATATCCTCAAGGCGGACAAGGCGGGCCCCCTTATGAAAAAAGAGGTTCGCCAGGCATTAAACTATGCGGTGGATAAGCAGAGCCTGATCAAGAACATTCTTATGGGCAGCGGCCAGGAGTTGGCGACTCCCCTTGTCCCTGAGATGTTTGGTTTCGACCCCACCATACAGGCCTATCCCTATGACCCGGAGAAGGCGAAAAAACTTCTGGCAGAGGCAGGATTCCCAAACGGTTTTGAGACCGAGTTTGACACAGGGAGCGGCCGATACCTGATGGATAAGCAGATTGCAGAGGCTATCGTGGGGATGCTCGCCAAGGTCGGGGTGAAGGTCAAGCTCAACGTGCTGGAATGGGGCAAGTACACGGATGTCAGAAGGGCCCACACCGTCGCGCCTCTCTATCTCTTGGGCTGGGCGCAGACCATCTATGATGCCGACGGGACTCTGGGACCCCTGTTCTGTATAGACTGCACGCACTCCAACTATCATAATCCGGCGCTCGTCAAAATGATGGACGAAGCGCGCTATGAAATGAACGCTGACAAAAGGAAGGCCCTTTATCGTCAGATTCTCACCCTCATCAAGGACGAAGCGCCCTGGATTTTTCTCTATCAACAGGTGGACCATTACGGCATAAGAAAACGGATCGGCAATTTCAGCAAGCTCGCCGGCAGTGAACTCATGTATTTCGATACCCTCAAGATCACGGAATGAGGGTTTCCATCGCTTGGTGCCGCAGGGGAACATACTGCGGCACATTTTTTTGATGGACCAGGGATTGAAGACTGCTAAACTTGAAAGGATTCGCTAAGACACAGAGAGTCCATGAACCGCTATCTGATCAAACGCCTGTTCCACTCAATCATTGTCATCCTCGGCATCAGCACGATCGTATTCATCATTACCCACCTGACCGGGGATCCTACGAACCTTCTTCTCCCTCCGGAGGCTGGAGAAGCCCAGCGCAAACTTCTCTGGGAACAACTCGGGCTNGGGAGACCTCTCTATATCCAGTTCCTGGAATTTCTGAAAAACATGGCCCAGGGAGATTTTGGGCAGTCNTTCAGACATCAAATGCCGGCCATGTCCCTGATCCTGTCCGCCTTGCCCGCCACCATCAAACTGACCCTGGCTGCCATGACGATCACGATTGTGATCTCGATCCCCGTAGGGATCCTGTCCGCCACGAGGCCCGGCTCTCTTTACGATCGGGCAGGCATGTTTTTTGCGCTATTGGGACAATCGATGCCCGTGTACTGGGCCGGACTGATGATGATCCTTCTCTTTGCAGTGAAGCTGGGCTGGCTCCCGTCGACCAGCGGGGCGGGGTTCAAGTCGATTATCTTGCCCGCGTGCACCCTGGGAATGTTTTCTACCGCGGCGATTGCCCGCTTTACCCGTTCGAGCATGCTGGATGTGCTGGACGCCGATTATGTGACGACCGCGCGGATTAAAGGGCT
>JGI20214J51650_10003014_pt1 | contig 10571 bp, 9 predicted proteins | sample WetSurMetagenome_FD_51650 | JGI IMG/M metagenome (IMG submission 51650)
ATAAACCTGACAATGATATTTGCACAGGTTTTATTAATATACTATTAGAATTCTGTACAATATATTGACAAAAGCTATCTGATATGTAAAATAACTATGCTGCAAGAAAATTTACCAACCGGAGGAAACAATGAAATTTAGCAATAGTCTGAAGTTCGTGTACGCTCTTCTGATCGCAGTTCTTGCTTTTGGGGCTTTTGCCGCCCCGTCCGCTTATGCTGCCCCCAAAGGACCCACCATTATCGATGTTGCCAAGGCAGTCAATGCCCAGACCGGTGAGTTCTCGATCCTGATCGCCGCCATCAACGCTGCTGACCCAGCTGTGGCCAAGACTCTGAGCGGCAATGGACAGTTTACTGTCTTCGCCCCCACCGATGCCGCCTTTGTCTCTTTATTGAATNAGCTGGGACTGACCGCGGACCAGCTGTTGAGCAATCAGGCTCTCGTAACCCAGGTTCTTCTTTACCACGTTGCACGCGGAAACCGTGACTCAGCCGATATCCTGGCCTCCTCACGCATCCGCACCCTTGAAGGTGGATTCCTCTCCCAGAGCGGCGGCGTTCTTACCGACGCGAACGGCCGCACCGCCAACATCGTTCTTCCGGATGTCAAAGCCAGCAACGGAGTGATCCACGTCATTGATCGCGTCGTTCTTCCTTAGCGGTACTTCTCCTCTTGGCTGCTGAGTGCAGTCCAACGGAACACCCCGATGATACGCATCGGGGTGTTCTCATTTAATTTCCTGTATGTTTTATATAAAGCTGGCTACACTCAGGCAGTAATCCGGTTTTTTGCCTTGTAGAATGCCCAACGACTGTTAATCTCCGTCTGNGCCTGCTGACGGGTATATCCGTATTTGACCTGAAGGATGGTGGTGAATTTATCCAGCTTGTTTTCCGCCTTGTCCACTTTTTTCAGATCCTGTTCGGCAATAAGACTCCACCATTCAGGGGACTCTCCCCGAATTAGTTTCCATTTTTCATCGAATTTTGATTTTTGATTCTTCATAGCATCTCTTCAGAGAAAATAAAAGTTGTTGGCTGCAATTTGGAGTTTCGAGATTTCGTTTCTTTAATACTATCCGTTCCCCCGGGAATAGACAAAACAAAAACTTCAAACTCTATCAATTTGATTGTACTATGTAATGCCCCAAAATGGGCATTTCAACCAGGATTGCATAAATGAAAAACGATCCTCTTTCGGGACCGTGTTTCATTTATGCTCGTCATTCAGGTTTGGAAATACAAACTACACGCCTTCGATCGCCCGCTGCAGCTTTGCCCGTACTTCCCAGGCCATCGGTTCCAGGGCCGGATTATCAACTCTGGACATGGATGCCACCGGGTCGATGGCTGCAACTTCCGTTTTTCCATCCCCGGCATCCTGCAGGATCACATTGCAGGGCAACAACAGGCCGATATGGCTCTCGGTTTGTATCGCGTTGAAGGCAAACGGCGGATTGCACGCCCCCAGGATCTTATAGGGATGAATGTCGACATCCAGTTTCTTTTTCAGGGTCGCCTGCATATCGATCTCGGTCAGAATGCCAAACCCCTCCTTTTTGAGCTCCTCCGTGATCCGGGCTACTGTTTCATCAAAAGATTGGTTGACTGTCCTCTTGAGATAGTATTGTGTCATCTTTCCTCCTGCCGGCCTGTAAATGATATTAAATGGTAAAAGAATCGCCTTATGCTCATTAAGATGCAAAACTTATAAAAAAGTTTCAAAAATCCACGGAACAGCGATACGTTACATGGGCAGCAGGGTTGTATATCCATAATCGAAGAAACTGAAATTTTACAGGTATCGGCTGGAAAGGAGCAAAATATGTATGCGAAGCCCAAGGGATTTAACCGTGTTGGCATCATCCAATGCTTCCTCGCCGCCTTCTTCGTTTTGTGGTTTCTGCTCCTGCCCACACAGGGAAAGTACTTCGCCTGGCCTGTAGTTCCAGAAATGACAGCCTTATTCCTGGGAGCGGGCTTTATCCTGCGCAGTTACTTCGGCTATCATCTCTGGCGGGATAAATACTGGTATACGGTGCGCTGGAGCCTGTTCGGAGATTATGCGTTTCTCGCTGTTCTGTTCGTCACCACCTGGTGGCATATCGAGGAAATGAACTGGCATATGGCAGGGGTCAGCAACGGCTTGAGACTCTTCAGCCTGACCATCGTTCATGTCTGGGTGCTGGCGTATACGTTCGAGCCGCTAACCGTTTTTCTGCTGCACCCGCGCGATCCCGAGGCGGGTGCGCCTGTCCCTGATGAATTCACGGAAGGTAAAATTTTGCCGCCCTTACGATCTGCCCTGGTGGCAATGTTCTACGTAGGCACAGCCCTGTGGGCCATCCTGTTCCTCTCGCCTGCCTTTGCCAATACGCGCTGGCCCTGGGAATTGAACCCCTTCGATTCACGGATCATGTCAGCCTGGTTCGCGGGGATTGCCGTCTGGTCCGCGACCATGTATTTCATGAAGGATTGGGCGGAAGTGAAAATGGGTGTGCGCGCCATCCTACTCTTCCTGTTTGGACTGCTCGCCGTCTGGCTCGTGGGGGCATCCCGGTATGCACTTAACAATACCCCTATTGCAGGAAGACAGGCGCTGGAATATGGCTTTTCGCTGGGCGTCATGCTGACCTGGCTATCCTATGCCTACTGGAGACAGGAACAGGCTCGCAAAAAAGTGAGGATCGTAAACAGGGCGTCTGACGAAGCGCAGGTGCCGTTATCCTAGCAGAACGCGGCTACAGGCCAGATAGTTTTCCTAAGTTCCGGCTCTTGTATTTGCCCCTCTATGCTCCGCGCTGGCATCATATACTTGCTTCCGGGCAAGGTTGATCCGGCCGAGGGGTATCAAATCTTTTGTATTCCAGGGACTGAACGCCATTCGTTCCATTTCCTGCTGCAAACGGTCGTCGATCTCCTGTTTCGGAATGAGCAGCAGTGCGATCGGGATCGGCGGAGAATCGCTCTCTTTCCACTCGATATAGGCATCCTCGACTGGTGTTTTCTTCTCATCGACGAAAAGCTGGATGCAAAAATCAAAACAAACATCCCCTTCTTGCAAGGCTTCTCGTAATTTCTCCCGCATGTAATTTTCCCGCCGGGAAGTGTCATGTCGCAGGGAGTGAAACACTTCGCTTATCTGCCGGGGCGTCGACCAGATATTTGATCCGACGACCGGCCGGATCAAATACCGGATGGCAAATTCTCCGTATTGATAGGATGTGCGGCTCCAATACTGGTTCATCTGCAGCGGCCTGAAGCTGATGATCGGGGCCAGGAATACGCCCAGGATTCGCCTGGCTTCCTGGATGCCATATTTTCTGACCAGGTTGGGAATCACTCGGGCAGTGCCATCCAAAAGGATCTCTCCCACTTCGATGAATTGATCCGGATTCCGCGCAAAGGATACCGGCGTGTTGGTCATCAAAAAATCCTGGATGTTCGAACTATCCTCTGCTGAGAGATTCTCACCCGGGTTTGTCTTCAGCCGGATGGCGATTCCACGCTGATCCTTGCCCAGGTCGCCCAGCACCTCACCACGCGCGTTGGAAAACCGCACGAGGGCCTCATACTCGACGCCAGGCTGGAACACGCCAGCCCGCAATCGTTCCGGAAGATCGGATCTGACTTTGAACTTTGCCCGTACACCCGTCCCCTTGGCATGGAATCCGCGCCTGATCAAGGCGGAAGGATCCTTCTTTCGAGCGATTTCCTGCGCTCGGTCCTGCATCCGTTGAACGCGCTCAGCTAGATGATCAAAATTATTGTCTTCCATCCCTGGCACCTCTAAATACTTACCATTAAAGGATATGGCAGGCTCATTATAGCAGTGACAGCTGCCTGTCATCGATCCATTATGGCATGGTTAGGCTCTTCGCACGGACAATGACATAAGCGCCCAGGCCTCGCGTCACCATGTCTTTTGGGCAGAAGAGTGGCTTGGCTCCGCTTGCTCCGCAGGCAGGCATCAGACCTTCTTTATAGGCCTGTTCCGCCCAAGCCGTGGCATAGAAGCCTGCATCCGTCATATCTGCAAATATCGTCCCCGTCGCAGCCGGCGGCTTGTAGGAGTCCCCGTATTTCATCTTCAGCGCAAAGATCACGACCTGTTCGCGGGGTAACTGCACCCACGGACAGTACAGCAGGGGCGAGGCTTTACAGCCAGCCGTCATTCCCGCCTCGCGCATGGCTTCGGCCCAATCCCTCGCCCAGGCACCATTGCTCCAATCGTCCTGGAACAGATACTCGGTTGGCGTGGGGACATAGCTCGGCCCAAAGTTGGCGCGCATCATGAAGGCGGCAGACTGCGCACGGTCCATGATCTGGTCGGGACAGAACATCAACGGCGATGTATTGCATCCGCCCGTCAGCTTGTTCGCATACAGGATCTCGATATCCTGATAATAGGGATGGGAAGTCGGAACGTCGACGAACGTGGTAGCCGAGCTCGAACCAGATTCGTAGGCGCCCACATCCGGCGCATTCCCTGCATAATTATCATTGATCCCGGCGATCAGGACGCCTCGGTCGATGTTCGAGCTTGACGATAGAAGCGTGAAATCATTGCCGGCCGGATTGGCAAACCCGGGTGGATTTTCATAACCATTGCATTCCAACCCGGCNGCGGTGCACANGGCGGCAATTGTGTTGTAGTTGANGTTTTCCCACTTGAAATGAGGCGAGCCCCGGGTAGTGTACCAGTTGTCATAGTTCCAATCGATGGCCGTCGAACCGGTGGGGACCTCATTGATGGAATATCCTGCGCTCTGAAAAATATTGTTTCGCATCTTCACGTTATGGATCGAGGTGATCAGGTCGGCCNCGTTGATATTGCTCGCCGTNATCCAGGTCGTGTTATGGTAGATCAGTACGATCCCGTCCGAGTTATCTGCAAATTTGATCCCTCTCCCGGTAAGGCCCGAGAACGTATTGCGCAAAACCCAGGTCGGTCCCTGTGTGACCGGCGCAATGGAAATGCCAATAAAACTTTTATCGACGGTGTTGTTCCTGAAACGCTGATTGATGCATGCGCCCTCCGGCTCCAGGCCATCGTCACTGATGTTGTACATTTGATTCCGGTAGATNTCGGCGTCAAACGCAAGCTCCGGGTTCTCCAGAGCGTTAGCGGCGGATGAACCGGTATAGATTCCATTGAAGTAGCTGTGCACCGTGTTGTCGCGCACGATCGCACCGATGTGGCCCCTGACGATGATCCCCGTCCCCTCCATGGGACTGGCCTTGAGCGCTGCCCAGGGCCAGCTATAAATTCCGGGATCAGATATATCGTTCCCTTCGATGCGGGTGTCATTCCCCCGCGAGCTGATGCCGTTCCAGTTGATGAAAATGCCCAGCTGCATGTTGTGGATCTTGTTGCGGCGAATCACAAGATGGGAGGCATCCTGCGTGCAGACGCCGCAGCCACCCGTCGATTTTCCGTAAAAGCGGATCTCAAATCCTTCGATCCACAGCCAGTCACGGCCTACCACTTCGAAGGCATAATTCAAGCGCGGCAGCTGCCAGAGGTGAGCAGACGGGGTATCCAGGCTGCGGATGTAGAGCCTGGCAGTACTCGCTTCATAGAACCAGCCTTCCTGGATCGCAACCCCGCCATGCCCCTTGGCCTGCTTTAAGCCAGCCAGATCATCATATTGATAGAAACGGGTTCCACTGCGGGCCAGATAGGCCACAGTCCCGGTGACCTTTGTATACCAGACTTTTGAAGTCGAGGTCTGTGTCCAGATATTTCCGGACAAACGATCGGCGCTGTCCAGCACCGCGGCATTTCCCTCCGCTTTGACCTGGATCCAGTTTCCTGCCGTACCCGAGCTGGGAAAGACGATTGCCTCCCGGTATGTGCCGTCTGCGACCAGCACCTGTGTCCCAGGCCCCGCGTGATTGACAGCCTCCTGGATGGTTTGATAGGGCTTGGCAGCCGAGCCATCGCCGCCGGCAGCCGCGTCGTCATTGACATGCAGGATGGTGGATGGGGTAAAGGAGAGCTGGTCTGGCTGGGTGCTGGCTGTCCCGCTGATCTCTGTGGCACCATTCGTCACCTTTACCTCATAGGCGGTCGCTGCGGAAAGGCTGAATAGACTGCCGATTAGACGGCCATCCGGGACGCGCAACAGGGGATGGCCGGCATGCCAGGCAGTCTCACCGCTCTTTCGGTAGGAAAGCCCGGCAGTCGTCGGCAGGCTGGTGCCGCTGACAGCGACTCCGATTGTTTCGATATTGGGAACAAAATTGATCGCAGTGAAAGCAACAGCATTGTTCCCCGATACAGGCTTTGCATGGGCGGCGGGCAGAATCATCCATTGCAGCAACAACAAGATCAGCACCAGCCCAAATGTAATACGGCGTTTCACTCTCATGGCACCACTTCCTTGTCAAATCAGAACCGGCAGGTCTCTTCTAGTGTATGCCTGACGCATCCCTTTTTCAATCCCCTTTTTAAACTGCAATCCCTTCGCAACAACCGGTCTGTCTGCCAGGCGGCCTGGGCCGGTTTGAATCGTTGATAAATATTTATTTACCAGTGTTCCCGCTTCAAGACCTCTTTCAATGGTTTACGCCCTGACCGTCGGGGCTTGTGCGGCTCCTCGGCGGCATAGCCAAAGGAAATTCCAATCTCGGCACTTGCCTCTTCCGGGATACCGAGCAAGTTCTTGAGCTGGTCCTGGTGTCCAAAATAGGCGATGCATGAACTGATACCTAGATCCCAGGCAGCCAGCTGCATATATGCGGCCGCCTGTCCGATATCAAAAGACCAGTTACTTTGATCCACCAGGACGACAGCAAAGTCCGCTCCGGCGATATGGCCGGCATAGGTGCCACACTCACCGAGAGCTTTTAGCCGTTCCCTGTGCTGCACCAGGAGAAATGTCCAGGGCTGCTCATTCTTACTGCTCTGCGAATGCCGCCCGGCATCCAGGATCCTGAGGATGATTTCCTCCGGGACCGACTCTCCAGAAAACTTTCTGACAGAGCGCTTGGTGCGGATGGTCTCAAGTGTGTTCATAAACAGTTTCCTCCTTGATCATGAAATCACCAATCAAAAACGGTCCCGTGGGCATGACGTACGAGACCGTTTCAATCGATTAATTCATATCCTCTTTCCCAGATTACTTATGCCCATTCACATAAGCCTTCAGCTTCTCCAAATCCGCATCGACGTTCGTGCAAGGCGACATATCACCGCTTAGATCGACCGGATCCAGGTTCTTTATGGACGAGGAAATTTCTTCCGCAAATGCTACCCGGGTCTGCACACATTTCAGAATGTCCTGATGGGTCGCCTGCATTTCTTTATCGGGCGTGACCGCAGAAAGAGTATCGATCAAGCTCTTACCTTCCCGGGCAAATTTATTGGCATCTCCCACCAGGGCATCCAGCGGAACGAATCCCATGTTGAGGTAGTCCTCCCGGGAAATCTTATACTCTGTTGCCATATTGTACAGCTCGATCATTTCGATGCGCGACATGCCATTCTGACTGTCGCTGGGTTCCGTCAAAAGAGTTTCGAAATCGCCGTAATGGAGCTGCCACTTCGCCAGCTGCTCGACTGCCGGAGCCATGTCAGAGGCGTAAGCGGATTTTGGAGCAGAAGCTGTCCCGCAGGAGGTGATGATGAATACGATTGTGGCGATGAGGAAAGGCAATGCCTTTTTGATCATTCGTTCTCTCCAATTTTGTTAGAGTGGATTTTATTTCAGTGGGAATAAGTGTACACCATTCGCACACGCGAGTTCAATTTCTTTGCACCCTTTAATCGAACCTACTGTGTGATGACTTCCCACCATCCCATCAGGTCGGCCATGGGCAGGCTGGGCGTGGCGTCGCCCTGGCGGCCAGAGTTCCAGGTAACGATCAGCTCCCGCTTGGCGCGGGTGATGCCGACGTAGAACAGGCGCAGGCGTTCCTTGACGTAATCGATCCGGGAAGCGACTGTGGCTGACCCCTCTTCATACCACTGATATTCGCTGTTCGATTCCAGGGCAGTCAGCTGGGCCAGCGCTTCGGCCTCCAGGTTCAAGCCGCCGCGGATGAACCACTTCTCCGAGATGAAGCGGTCATTGGGCATGTTGGAGGGGAAATCATAATTGTTGACCGACATGAGGTAGACACGATCCCATTCCAGGCCCTTGGCCTTGTGCATTGTGGTGACCACCGCCTTGCCTCGATACCGTTCAGGATCGAAGCCCGAGTCATCTGTGGAAAAACCGATGAAACGCCGCTCGTTTTTGGCGATCACCGCCAGCTCGGAGGTCAGCTCGGGCAGACGCCAGTCGGGATGTTCGTTGGCGGCCTGGCGGAGGACGATCGCCAGCTTGTGTGCCAGCGCCAGGTCGGGGGCGGAGGTAAACACATCCTGCGCCAGGGTCAACACCAGTTGGTCGATCGGCAGCATGACGGCCGCCAGCCAGCGCCGGACGGCAACGCGAAAGGTGACCAGCTCCTGGACGACCTGCTCCGGCTCGGACTCGCTCACGGCTGCCAGCCAGCGATCGGCCTGGTGCGGGGCGACAAAGTCCTCCACGTTTTCCATCTTGCGCAGCAGCAAATTGACTTTGGTCAATAACTGGTTGACCGTGAACTCAGGCGTGTCANCCGACTCTTCGCTTCCCTGTTCCTCNGAACCGTTGTTCTCTTCTGGCTTTACGGGCTTGCGACCATTTTTGTCCTCAGGCTTGTCACGCCAGTCCCTGCGAAACACCTGGTATGCCTTGGCAAGCTTGCCTGCGGATTGGGGATCTGCCAGAAAGGAAAGCAGATAATTCAAGGCGCCTGCCGCCGCACGAGTNCTCGACGTCGACGAGATCAGCTCGATCGTATCCACGCCGCGCCGCTTGAGCGCCTCGACCACTTCGATGCCGCGGTGGTTGCGTGGCACCAGGATGGCGACAGTCGGTTTTTCCTCATCCGGGAAATCCCAGACCGAATCCATCAGCCCTTTGACAGACTTGACCACCGCGTCCAGCTCCTCTTCAGGCGTATAACGCTTGCTGATGAACTTGATCGCTTCGGGGACGTCGGGCGGGTTCTGCTGCGGATCATCCGGGGGGACGGGCACAATGTAAGGTGTGCTCAACGCACCCTGGACCGCCGGATCCGGATGCGATGTCACAACCCAGTCGATCAGGTGGTTGGCCAGGGCAATGATCGATGGCTGCGAGCGTCCCGACTCTGGCATGTCTGCATGCTGGTTGTCGCGAATGAACTCGCGCAGGAGATCGGGATCAGCCGTGGTGAAGGTCTCGAAGATCGCCTGGTTGGGATCGCCCACGCGCACCCAGTTGCCGTTCTCCCCCGCCAGTAAGCCGAGGATGCGCTGCTGGGAGAGGGAAGAATCCTGCGCTTCATCCTCCAGGATGTAGGGGTAGCGGAAACGCAGCCGCTCCAGAAATTCATCGTCTGTCTCGAGCAGGGTTAGTGCCAGCCGAATCAGGTCGTCAAAGTCGACGGCGCCGCGATAGGCCAGGGCACGCTGATAGTCGGCGTAGATGCTGTAGCCCAGCTCGGCAAGAGGCAGGGAAACAGGCGACGCGTCCAAACGGGCGCGCAGGTTTTCGGGAGTCAGCAGCCGGTCCTTTGACGAACGAATAAAAGCCAGGGCAAGCTGGTCCACCATGTCCGGCAGCTGGTCACGGCGCACCCAGTCCCGTTTTTGATTGTCCAAGCCGGGATCCAGGTAATCGTCCAGTGAATTGGATGCCAGCCAGGCATTGACCGAGTCGCGGCGGATAAAGCCCGCCTCGCGTTCGTCGATAATGCTGAAGCGCTCCTCCAGCCCCACGCGCGCCGGCTTCTCGCGGACAATGTCATGCGCCAGGCCGTGCAGGGTGCGAACACGATATTTATACAGCGCCTGGAGGGGGTTTTGAAAAAAGCGCTTGATGCGCGCTTCGAAGTTATCCACTGCCGAGTTGACCAGGGTAACGACGAGCACTTCCTGGTCGTCGCCCAGGGAGCCTCCATGGATGATCTGCGCCGCCAGCGCGGACAGGATATGCGTTTTCCCTGCACCGGGCACGGCCGCAATCCCCAACCGCCCGCCGCGGTATTTCAGGATTTCCTGCTGGGAGAGTCGAGGTGTAAAGTTATTCATAGCAATAAACGTTTCCCCATTTTACACCCGCCCCACAGAAATTAGAACATTTGAGTTATGTTCTATGGTACAGGATTCAGGGACATATTTGCTTCCAGATCGCTCGTTGTGAATGCCGCACCCTTGAACATCAGTGACTGGTAGCCGGCTGCCTGGGCGATAAGGTTGATCGAGTCGGTATCATGGAAATATACGCGCTCGAAAATAAATGTACCATCTGCACTTGTAATCACCGAGCCTGAACACAGGGCGGGAGGAACAGAAGCATAGGAATGATGCTCACAAGTCACCGTCGCCCCGGCGACCGGCTGACCGGTGGCGGCATCGCTGACTCTCCCGTGAATTGTTCCCCAGCCCAGATCGCCCGAAGCAGAGGTTGTGGAGGCAGAAACCTTTGCCGCAGACCGGCTGGTCACATTGAAAGCATAAGAGCCCATCAGGGACTCATCCGTCGTACAGGT
>JGI20214J51650_10003015_pt1 | contig 10571 bp, 9 predicted proteins | sample WetSurMetagenome_FD_51650 | JGI IMG/M metagenome (IMG submission 51650)
GTCGTGCAACCTTTTAATAACGGTCCGTACACAATGTAGGAATGTCCCACCACCCAGCCAACGTCGAAGCGGGCGATGTGTATTGGGCGGCATCGGACGTGGGCTGGGTGGTGGGACATTCCTACATTGTGTACGGACCGTTATTAAAAGGTTGCACGACAGTTATTTACGAAGGAAAACCCGTTGGCACACCTGACCCGGGTGCGTTTTGGCGAATGATAAATGAGTATAAAATCAAAGTGTTATTCACCGCGCCGACCGCATTTCGTGCGATCAAAAAAGAAGACCCCAACGGCGAATTTATCAAAAAATACGATATTTCGTGCTTAAAATACCTCTTTTTAGCGGGCGAACGCTGCGATCCAGATACGTTATATTGGGCGCAGGATAAATTGAATATCCCCGTCATCGACCATTGGTGGCAAACCGAAACCGGTTGGGGCATCGCGGCGAACTGCATGGGCATCGAAGCCTTACCTGTCAAAGCGGGATCACCGACTTGCGCTTCTCCCGGGTATGACGTGCAAATCCTTGATGAAGAAGGCAAAGAAATGCCCGCTGGAGAAATGGGCAACATTTGCATCAAATTACCCATGCCGCCCGCGTGTTTGCCGACGTTGTGGAGAAATGAAGACCGTTTCTTCCATGCGTATCTAAGTCGTTATAATGGTTACTATTTAACCGGCGACGCGGGTTACAAAGACGAGGACGGTTATTTGTGGATCATGAGCCGCATCGACGATGTCATTAACGTGGCTGGACACCGTTTATCGACGGGCGCGATGGAAGAAGTTTTGTCTGGACACCCTGACGTGGCGGAATGTGCGGTGATCGGCGTGGCGGATCAACTCAAAGGGCAATTACCGCTTGGATTAGTCGTTTTAAAAGCTGGCGTTGATCGTCCCGATGAAGAAATTGTCAAAGAATTGGTGAAACGAGTTCGAGATCAAATCGGCGCAGTTGCAGCATTTAAACAAGCGGTGATTGTCAAACGTTTGCCAAAAACCCGTTCAGGCAAAATCTTACGCGGCACAATGGCAAAAATCGCTGACAGCCTCGATTACAAAGCCCCCGCAACCATCGACGATCCTTTAATTTTAGAAGAAATCACCGACATGCTAAAAACCATCGGCTACGCTAAACCATAATTTCTTTCTTTTTAATTCAATTCTTCCTCTTTTGTTATAATAATGAAAGAGGATTTTTTTATCACTAATGGATTAGATATGAAATTACAACAGATTCTTAAAGATTCAAATTATAAACTCACGCAGTTTTCTCAAGCGATGATTGAAGATTTAGAAAATCGGATCATTGAAAAAGACAGTAAAGGTAAAGTTACTTATAAAGTGATGTGTTTAATTCGGCAAAAAGAAATCAATTTAACGCCCGAAGAAATTATTAGACAATTATACTTACAAGTTTTATTACAACATTATCATTATCCAGCTAAACGCATTGAAGTGGAATATGCGGTTTCTTTTGGGGTTGAAAAGAAACGGGCGGATATAGCCATTATGGATAAAGACCGTCCAGAAACACCCTATATTATCATTGAGTTAAAGAAACCTAAATTAAAAGATGGTAAAGACCAACTTAAAAGTTATTGCAATGCAACGGGCGCACCAATAGGTGTTTGGACAAATGGTGAGCAAATTTCTTATTATCATCGCAAAGACCCAAATTATTTTGAAGACATTAATCATATTCCTCATGCAAATGAAAAATTATCCGATGTTTTAACCGAACGTTGGACAATTGCAGATTTAATCAAAAATGACAAACTCCTTAACGAAAAGAAATCGTTAAAAGATTTAATTTTAGAAATGGAAGATGAGGTTTTAGCGAATGCTGGCGTTGATGTTTTTGAGGAGTTATTTAAACTCATTTTTACCAAACTCTACGATGAAATGGAGGGAGGAAGAAATCCACAGCGTCATTTGGAATTTAGAAATAATGGTGATACCGAATTTGAATTAAAAACAAAAATTCAATCTTTGTTTGAAAAAGCCAGCAAACGTTGGGAAGATGTTTTTGCAGAAAATAGTAAAATTGAATTAACACTTTCGCATTTGTCGATTTGTATTGCGGCATTGCAAAATGTTAAATTATTTAATTCTAATTTAGAAGTTGTCGATGAGGCTTTTGAGTATTTAATCAACAAAACGAGCAAAGGTGAAAAAGGACAATATTTTACCCCTCGCTATGTGATTGATATGTGTATAAAAATGCTCAATCCTAAAGAAAAAGAAACCATGATCGATACTGCCGCAGGGAGTTGTGGATTTCCAGTGCATACGATCTTTTATGTTTGGAAACAAATTTTAAAAGAAGAAGGCATTGCACAAAAAGAAGGCATTACACAAAGTTATTTATTTACTTCCGAAAAGAAACCCACTCGTTGGGAGGATTATGTAAAAGAAAAAATCTTTGCAATTGATTTCGATGAAAAAGCGGTACGGGTGGGAAGAACATTAAATTTAATCGCTGGCGATGGTCAAACTAATGTATTGCATTTGAATACTTTAGATTATGATCGTTGGCACGAAAGAATTAATGAAGATGAAACGTGGCGAGATACTTATGATGGAGGTTGGAAACGTTTGAAACGATTGAGAACTAAAAATAATGATAATGGTGGATTTGAATTTGATATTTTAATGGCGAATCCGCCGTTTGCGGGGGATATTAAAGAAAGTCGAATGTTAGCCAAATATGATTTAGGAAAGAAACCTGATGGTAAACGACAAAGCGCGGTCGGGCGCGATATTTTGTTTATTGAGCGTAATTTAGATTTCTTAAAAGAAGGCGGAAGAATGGCGGTAGTTTTACCGCAAGGACGCTTTAATAATTCCTCTGATAAAGCGATTAGAGAATTTATTTCTGAACGTTGTCGAATTCTTGCTATTGTGGGTTTGCATGGAAATGTATTTAAACCGCATACAGGAACAAAAACCAGCGTGTTATTTGTTCAAAAATGGACGGATAATAATGGGATTTGTCCGCGTAAAGCAGATTATCCGATTTTCTTTGCAACCATGCAAAAACCCAGTAAAGATAATGGTGGCGATAAAATATATATGAAACAACAAGATGGAGAGCCTTTATTAGATGAGCATGGTCATTTGATTGTTGATCATGATTTGTTTAATCATGAGGGTTTGACGCAAGATGGAATTGCTGAAGCATTTATTGAATTTGCCAAAAAGGAAAAATTAAGTTTTTTTGATTGTGACCTGTTGGGTTTCAAAAATCTAACAGGTCTTTATGCTGAACCTTTTAATCAAATGAAATATCAATCGCTATTGGATAGATTGGAAGTCTCAGAGGTGATGTTTTGTAAAACATTAGAAAATAAAGATTTTAGAATAGATAGTGATTTTTACACGAAAGCTCCTAAAGTAAATGCTAGTCTTCGATATGTACCAATCGGAGATATTTTGCTTATTTCTCAATATGGTATTTCCATTGAAATGAATGAAGGAAGTCAAGGTTATCGCATTTATAGAATGAACGAAATTCATAATATGTTATGTGATCTCGATGTAAATAAATATGCAGATATTTTATTTAGTGAATTTCAGAAATTTCAATTAAAAGATAGAGATGTTTTATTTAATAGAACAAATTCTTACGAGTGGGTTGGTAGAACGGGAATTTTTTATGAGCAAGAAAATAAAGATTTTATTTTTGCTTCTTATTTAGTGCGCTTTGTTCCTAATCAAGAATTTGTTTTACCCGAATATTTAACTACTTTCTTAAATACTAAATTTGGAATTTGGGATATAAAGCGAAGAGCAAGGCATTCAATTAATCAAACTAACGTCAATCCAGAAGAAGTAAAGGCAATTCAAATTCCTTTATTTAGCATTGAATTTCAAAATAAAATTAAAGATTGTTTTGATAAAGCACATAAAAATCGTGCTTCATCTCAAACAATATATTCCGCCGCAGAAAATCTATTATTAGAAGAGTTAGGATTAAAGGATTTTAAATCGTCACAACAAAACATAAACATCAAATCATTTAAGGATTCTTTTTTGAGTTCTGGGCGTTTAGATGCGGAATATTACCAGCCAAAATATGAAGAGATTGAAAATAAGATTAAAAGCTATCTTCCCTCTCGTTCCCATGCTGAGAATGGAAACAATAATAATAAAAACAATGGGTTAGGATGTAAACATTTAGGTGAGATTGTTTCTATTCAAAAGTCTGTAGAAACAGGATCAGATGCTTATTCAGATAATGGAATCCCTTATGTCAGGGTTTCTAATTTGACAAAATTTGGGCTTTCTATGCCAGATATTTGTATTTCAAATGATTATTATCAGAAAAACAAAAAAGTATTAGATGGACTAAAACTAAAAAAAGATACTATTTTATTATCAAAAGATGGGAGCGTTGGAATTGCTTATAAAGTTACTGAGCACTTAGAAATGATTACCTCTGGTGCATTATTACATTTAACACTTAAAAATCCCGATCAAATCCTCCCTGATTGCTTAACTTTAATTTTAAACTCTGATATTGTACAAAAACAAGCAGAAAGAGATGCGGGCGGCTCAATTATTGTGCATTGGCGGGTTTCAGAAATTGAAAGCGTTTTAATTCCTATGTTACCAATAGAAATTCAAACGCAAATCGCTGATTTAGTTAAACAAAGTTTTGCTTTAAAATCCGAAAGCGAGAAACTCTTAGAAACCGCCAAACGCGCCATAGAAATCGCCATTGAAACCAACGAACAAACCGCAATGGATTATATTAATTCAAAAATAGAAAAAGGATTAGAATAATGCCACTTTTTGAAGAATATAGTTATTTCAACTATCAATTCCCAGAACCGCAATATTTAGGCGCAAAATATAATTTTTTGCAATGGTTTTATCGTTTCGTTCCTAAAAATATTAAAACTGCAATGGATGCGTTTTCAGGATCGCAATCGGTCGCTTATTTTTTTAAGCAACGCGGATTACAAGTCTTTACAAACGACTTTCTTAATTTTAATCATCAAATTGGTTTATCACTTATTGAAAATAGCCAAATTACACTTAGCAATGAAGATATTGAGTATTTATTACAACCAACTCAAAATGAACAATTTAATTTAATGCAAAATATTTATATCGATATATTTTTTACAAATGATCAAGCTCAATTTTTAGATAGTTTTAGAGCTAATATTGAGAACTTAGAAAATCCATATAAAAAAGCCTTAGCTTTTACAATCATGAATCGTAGTTTAACTCGTAAGGTAACAATAGGGCATTTTGCACATTTAAATATGCAAACGATGAACAACGTCTTAAAAGAAATCCTAGTTTAGCAAAACCGATTCGTACATTATTTTTGGAGAAAGTTGTTATGTTAGTAAAACCATTTAGTCATTGGAAACAACAATATGATAATAATAATTTAATTCTAATGCTCAAGGGTTACTATGGCTAAAAATAAAATCTATTCTCGTAAAGAATTTATCGATAATTTCATAAAACAAAATAATTATTTTATTGAGAAGAAAACTTTAGAAAAAAAGCCGATCGAATTATATAATCAACTAAATAGTGATTTAAATATTTCACATCAAAAATTAGACGGATTTATTCGTCATGAATATGAAAAACAATCAACACAGTTAAATACAGATAAACTGGTTTCTGAACTTTTTAAATTAAGATACTTTGATTGGGGTGGTGATTATAAAAATGCTTTGGATAAATATTTAGTAGATACATATGTGAAAGTTCATTCAAGCTATGATGAAATTATTAATAAATTTGATACTGAAATTAATCGAGCAGTGCAAGGTTATGTGTTATGCAGTTGGTATAATCATTGGTCAAGCATTTTAACTAAGCATTTGTTTAAATCTCACCCAATAGTGCTACCTACTGTTGGACAAATTAAAAAGGTAGATTTCTTTATTAACAATATACCATTTGATTTAAAGGTAACTTATTTGCCAGCAAACTTTATTGAGAAAAGGAGAATTGAGATTTGATGTTTCTAATCGAATTTTTAATTTTAGTTGATATTGAAGATTTTGATAATTCATGGAAATTAAAAAGAAATTTGGAATTATTAAAACCCTCCATAAAAAATTATATTGATTCATTTTCAAATAAAAAATTAGGGGTAGTGATCAAAAACAAGAGATGATTTTATAAGTTTTGTGTTTATTTTCATGTAGTTATAAATTTTACTTTTATCTCAATTTGATCGCTACCCAAAAATTTAATGCCAATCCCATTGAATATGTTGAAGAACAAGGGCGGAGATTTCCTCGACAGATTTGGTAGTCGTATCCGCAAAAGGAATATTTAAACGTTTGTAAAGAACTTCGATTTTTTGGACTTCGTTTTCACATTGAATGAGTGAAGCATAACGGCTATTAGGACGGCGTTCTTGGCGAATTTTAGATAAGCGTTCGGGACGAATAGTTAAACCGAATAATTTTTCTTTAAAAATCCTAATAGATTCAGGAAGTTGCATATCTAAAATATCGTCATCAGTGATAGGAAAATTTGCTGCTGCTACGCCAAATTGAACAGCTAAAAACATTGATGTAGGGGTTTTACCACATCGAGAAGCCCCAATTAAAATTACGTCCGCCTCTTCGTAGTGAGTAGTGCTTGCTCCGTCGTCATGTAAAGTTGCAAAATTGATTGCATTAATACGTTTGTTATAATTAAGAACACGGGTATTATGACTGCGACCCACTGCGTGAGAAGATGGCATTTGTAATTCTAATTCAAGTGGCTCAATAAAAGTGCCAAGTAAATCCATTACCATTCCGTGCGCTTTAGAAACAATATGCCGTACTTTTGCTTCAGTGATGGTAACAAAAATTAAAGGACGGTTTTCCAAAAGAGCCGCGCAATGATTAATATCATTAACCGCTTTTTGAGCAGTTTCAATAGTATTAATGTTTGAAAGAATCCGATATTCAAATGTTAAGTGATCAAATTGACTAAGTAAGCTATGTCCTAACGTATGTGCAGTAATCCCAGTGCTATCTGAAACAAAAAATACAGTTCTTGATTTCAAATGTTGTGAACAATCCATTTCATTTTTTTCCTTTTGGTAAAACAAACAAGTCCAAAATAGTTTTTTAAGTAAAATTTACTGCTAAAAGAGAAGGCGGGGAAGGTGGCAGAGAGAAAGTGATAAGCACGTTTTTCTAAATAAATTCCGCAAGTGATTTAACCGCAAATTGTTCGTGCAATTCTAATAAATCTTCGGATGAAAAAAATCCACCCATACTCGAGCGTGGGGACGAAAGAGGATAAATAACATTCTAATTTACTTGCTCAAATATTCTTTTAAAATTTGCAAGACTTCTTTACGGTTAAATATGGTGTTATTCCTCTACAATTAAAATAGCGTCCATTTCAACTTGCGCGCCTTTGGGTAAAGAAGCCACGCCAATAGCAGCACGAGCAGGATAAGGTTGATCGAAATATTCTGCCATGATTTGATTGACTAATGAAAAATGATTTAAATCGGTGAGGAAAACATTTAGTTTAGCGGTATCTTTTAAATCGCTGCGGGCGGCTTGTGCAACGGCTCTAAGGTTTTTAAAGACTTGATGAATTTGAGCAGACATTTCACCTTCAATTAAAGTCATGGTTTCTGGTACTAAAGGAATTTGTCCCGATAAATAAATCGTTGCGCCGATTTTAACAGCTTGAGAATAAGTGCCAATTGCTTGAGGTGCATTCGGGGTGCTAATGATTTCACGTTTCATTTAAATTTCCTTTATTCTAAGGTTTCACGATAGCGTAAGACGCCAATGGTAATAATGACAACTAAAAAAACTAAAATAGGTAACAAATGTGGATAGCTTTCTGTCCAGCCATTTCCTTTGAGTAAAATTCCTCTAATAAGTCTTAGGAAATGGGTCATTGGAAGGATTTCCCCGATATATTGTGCCCATTGTGGCATTCCTCGAAAAGGAAACATAAATCCCGATAATAAAATCGATGGTAAGAAAAAGAAAAATGCCATTTGTACCGCTTGTAATTGATTGGTTGCAATGGTTGAGAAAGTGATGCCCATCGACAAGTTTGCCGCAATGAAAGCTAAGGTTACTAAATATAGCAACCAGATTTCTCCAATCATTGGCACGCGAAAGATAAAATAGGCAGCTAATAAGATCAAGGTTAGTTGAATATAACCTATTAATATATAAGGAATTATTTTGCCTGTCATGACTTCTAAAGGTAATGCGGGCGTGGCTAATAAATTTTCCATCGTGCCGCGTTCGCGTTCGCGGGTGATTGCCAATGCGGTAATCATTACCATCGTCATGGTTAAAACTACCCCCATTAAGCCTGGAACGACGTTATATTGGGTGATTGCGTCGGGGTTATAGCGACGATGGATGCGAATATCGACGGGGGGTAGGCGACTTTTCAAGGAACTTAACGCTCCCTGTAAATCGATATCGAGGGCGGTTTGTGATAAATTTCCTAATGCAGTCAAGGCGTTACCAATTGCCGATGGATCAGTGGCGTCCGCTTCTAAAAGTAAGGTGGGATGTTCGCCGCGAATTAGTTGTTGCTCAAATTGCGCGGGAATATGTAACACAAACTGAACCTCGCCTAATGCCAGCAGTCGATCGCCTTCAGCTTCATTGTCGATCAGTTTGGTGACCTTTAGATAATTACTATTTTCTAGGCTTTTCAATAGGGTACGCGAAAATGGGCTATTTTCAGCACTCAACACCGCCATCGGAAGGTTTTTTGGATCAGAATTGATCGCAAAACCAAATAAAATCAATTGCATCATGGGGATACCCACCATCATGCCAAAAGTTAAACGGTCGCGGCGCATTTGAATAAATTCTTTAACCACCACCGCCCACCACCGATACCAAATAAATCTTTTCACTTTCAATAAGATAGCATTGCAAGTTGTGGTAAATTACCACTTAAACCCATAGCGTGATTCATTGCAACACGCTTAAAGAATGCGTTTTGATTGCTCATATTTAATCCCCAATTTCGTATCGTTTTAAGAGGAAGAAAATCACTACCAAACAAATATTTGAAACTACCCATTGCCGTCATCATCGTAGTCGTTTCAGTTTTTCTCCACCGCTCATAACGTCGAAGGGTTTGAAAATCGCCTAACGGACGGTTTCTATGCTGTAATAAAAGTTCCGCTAAACTCGCCGCATCTAATAAGCCTAAATTCATTCCTTGTCCCGCTAAAGGATGAATGGTATGCGCTGCATCACCCATCAAGGCTAAATGCGGTTTTACATATTGCATTGCATGACGTTTGATTAGGGGGAAAATAAACCGTTCGCTAATTAAAGAAACTTCACCTAATTTATGTGCAAATGAAGTTGAGAGGAGTTGATTAAATTCTTCCACAGATAATTTAAGCAAATCTTTGGCTTGATTTGGAGGAACGCTCCACACAATTGAGCAAATATGGGGTTCTGATAAGGGAAGAAAGGCTAAAATACTTGAACCTAAAAAGCGTTGTCGCGCGGTCATTTGGTGCGGTAATTCGGTTTGAACGGTGGCGACTAGGGCGTGATGATTATATTCTTTTGAATTCAAAGAGATACCCGCTAACTCACGCACTTTTGAATTTGCGCCGTCTGCACCGATCACTAATTTGGCGTTTAAGGTTTCGCCGCTTTCAAGTGTAATAAAGTATTGATTTTGTTGAAATTCTAAAGAAGTGATTTTTGAATCGGTAAAGAACTGAATATCAGAAGAGGTTTGTAACGTTTGAGCAAGTGCGCGCAAAATAACCCATAATTCAGTAATATAGCCTAAATTAGGTTCGCCAAGTTCATCGCAAAAAAATTGAATTTGCCCGTTATTTTCCCAGACTTCCATATTTTGGAAAGGGGAATTGCGTTCAAAAGATTTCCACGCGCCGACCGATTCAAAAATTCGCTCAGACGCGCGCGTTAAGGCGAACACCCGCGAATCATAAGCCGCTTGAGGTGAGGGGCACAGGTTGGCTTTGCCGTCCAACATAGCGATTTTAAAGCCTTTGTTGCGCATCGCCGCCGCAAAGGTCATTCCGACCGCCCCCGCTCCAACTACTGCTAAATCAACAGTTTGCATAAATAATTTACCTCGTTATTCTGATTCAAGAAGTGCAATTTCTTCGGGCGTTAAACCGTACAATTCATACACCATCTGATTTATTTGTTGATCAATGGTGTTGATTTTATCTTTTATTTCAATAAGTTGCAAATAGAGTTTTTCAACGGATTTAAAAATTGAAAAATCATTCAGATCAACTTTTTGTTTTCTTAATTCTTCACTCAGCTGTTCTAAAGAATGTTTTTCTGGATTTTGCAAAATTTTTGATAATTTGCTCACTTTTAAAACAATCGTAACATATTGAATAAAGCCATGTTTTAATTCTGCTAATGTTTTATTTAAAGTGAGCATCGTTTCAACGTGAGAAACTAAGTTATTTTGCTCATCAAGTTGTTTTAATTGTGGCAATGGAAAAGGTTCTAAATATCTGGTTTGAAATCTAAAATACCCTCCTCTTAATTCTGTTCCTGTATTTTTAAGAAAATACCACATTAAAGGAGA
>JGI20214J51650_10003018_pt1 | contig 10560 bp, 14 predicted proteins | sample WetSurMetagenome_FD_51650 | JGI IMG/M metagenome (IMG submission 51650)
TTACGGGGAGAGAATGTAATGACGGGATATTACAAGAATGAGAAAGCCACCAGGGAGATGATTGATGAAATTGGCTGGATGCATACAGGCGATCTAGGCATCATCGATAAGGAGGGCAATATTTTCATTAAAGGAAGAAGCAAAAGCATGATCCTCGGGCCATCAGGAAAGAATATCTATCCTGAAGAAATAGAGGCATTTATCAATAACAAAGATTATATAGTTGAATCGGTTGTAATTTCTGTTGACAACAAACTGGTCGCTCTTGTGTTTCCTGATTATGAGATGATAAAACGCGACAATATTACTGAAGAACAGCTTACAGAAATTTTTGACAAGACACGGAAAGAAATTAATGAAAGACTTCCGGAATTTATGGCTGTGAGCAAATTCAGGATCCATCCGGAAGAATTTGCTAAAACACCAAAGAGAAGCATTAAAAGATTTTTATATACTAAAGAATAAACTCTGTTTTATGCAACTATATGTGGTTATTGTAGCTGGCGGGAGCGGAAAGAGGATGGGAGCTGAGATTCCGAAACAGTTTCTTGAACTGGCAGGGAGACCAGTACTGATGCATACCATTGAACGATTTAAAACGTTCAATGAAGGGATAGAAATTATTACGGTTCTTCCCGAGAACCAGTTGCGATTCTGGATCGATATTCAGAAGAAGCATTCTTTTAACGTTCTGCATACCCTGGTTAAAGGCGGATCAAACCGCTTCTATTCGGTAAGAAGCGGACTCAAATTTGTAAATGAACCGGGACTGGTAGCTATTCACGATGGAGTGAGACCATTTGTCAGCATTGATACGATTAAGAGGTGCTTTGAATCAGCCGAAAAACTTGGCAATGCAATTCCGTCTGTTTCTCCTACAGAATCTCTCAGAATAGTAACTGACCAGGGGAGTGTTCCTGTTAACCGATTCAGTGTAAAACAGATACAGACACCTCAGGTGTTTAATGCCGGATTGATTAAAGCTGCTTATCGTCAGGAGTATAGTCCTGATTTCACCGACGACGCAACTGTACTTGAAAGGACCGGCGAGAAGATCAATATAATTGAGGGTAACAGGGAAAATATAAAGATCACCAACCCTGAAGATCTGCTGATATCCACGGCACTATTACAAACTATCTCCTCATAAGTACGCCCCCCTGAGCCATTTTTCCTATCTTGCATCATATTTGTTTACCGGGTATGTTTGAGAAAAAATTATTTGATTATAAAGGGCTGGAGGTAAGAGTTTCAGATTATGCAAATGAGGGGATACTGGATATCCTTAATCATGCGGTACAGGGAACGGAGGGAGGTCTGAGGTTTTCACTGCAAAATATTGCGCCTCGCATTCTGGCGTATAAGGATCAGATAAGATTTATTTCACTTTACAAAAAAAGCCAGATTACCGGCACTGTTGGCTCCTGTTTCAGGGTTTCCGGACAGGGGAATCTCAGATATCCAACTTCTTATCTGCGTTATCTTGCCTTTCAGTCGGTCTATCAGTCTGATTATGGTTGGCGTAAACGAAAAAAAGAACTAATAAAACACGAGAAGGACGACAGCTTTAAACAAAAGACTTTAGAGATCTTTGGTAAACCACACCTGCTCGACTTAAATGATGTATTTGAAGGAGACAGGCATATAATGTATGCCTTTGTTGAAAGCAAGAATGAAAGGTCAAAGAATCTTGTTAATCAGGCCGGATATGAATATATCAGGTCATTCCTGACGGTTGCGTTCAGCAGATACTCTCCCAAACACGATAAGGAGGTTATTAAGCTGAGAGAAGATGAAAAGTCAAAAATGGAACTCCTTCTCAGGGAATATTATAAAGATTATTCATTCTTCAGTACCGATTATGCCTTTTTTGGTGACAGGTATTATGTCTTAAAGGAAGGAGAGGAAATAATTGCCGGGGTAAGCGCTATTCCTTCTGTTTATAAAGTTTATGACATTCCGGGAGTCTGGGGATGGGTTATGATGAAAGTGTTGCCTAAAGCCCCGTATTTCAGGAAACTATTCAGACCCGGAGAATTCAGGTATCTTGTTTTTGATGCAATATATTGCAGGAAGGGACATGAGCATAAACTTGGAAAGCTCTTTGAGTCTGCCTGTGCCGCCGAAGGTTTTCATACCGGTCTTACATGGCTCGATGATCGCAGTCAGCTTTATGATAAAATACGGACTGTTGTTAAAATGGGGGCATTAAACAGGATGCTTAATGCAAAACCCGGGCTGGTATATTCAAAGTTCATTAGCTTTCCTGAAAAAGAGAAGGAGGTTTTTTATAAAGCTCCGGCTTATATTTCGGGGTTTGATTTTTCGTGATCATCTAAAATTATTTGATTTAAATTATAAGGCTCTGCCAAATGGTACTTTCGCTCTCATTGCCTTTGTGTTACTTTTCTTTTTACTTTGTGACCCTTTGTGGTTCAATTCTTTTTTTCTACCACAAAGGAACACTAAGGGTTTCACGAAGGACACAAAGGACTTATTGTACTTCCTCGCTAATAAATTAGATATATAGTAATGATTAGGAAACTATTTCTTCTATTCGCTTTGTCCCTGCTCATAGCAGCAATAAATACACTCTCAGCCCAGCAGTCAGGCATAGATAATAAAATGCAATGGTTTAAGGATGCCCGGCTTGGGATCTTCATCCATTGGGGGATTTATGCCGTTAACGGTATTGATGAATCGTGGTCGTTCTATAACGGCTATATATCCTACGAGGATTATATGAAACAGCTCAATGGATTTACAGCGTCAGCCTACAATCCTGGTGAATGGGCTTCCCTGATAAAAGAAAGCGGTGCAAAATACGCAGTCATGACATCCAAGCATCATGATGGTGTCGCTTTATGGGACACAAAGCAGGGAGAGCTCAGTGTTGTCAAAAAGACTCCGGCAGCGAGGGACCTTGTAAGCCCGTTTGTAGCCTCTCTCAGGAAACAGGGCATTAAGGTCGGGATATATTATTCGCTGCTTGACTGGTCAAATCCCGATTATCCGAATTTCAGGAAAAACGAAGTACGCTATACGGAAGACTCAACTAAATGGGCGAGATTTTTGCATTTCGATTTTGGTCAGATCGGAGAGATAGGTAAAAACTTCAATCCCGATCTATATTGGTTTGATGGTGACTGGGAACAGAGCGCTGAGAAATGGAAAGCAGCTGAGATACGCAGGATGATACTCGACAGGAATCCTGCTGCTGTTATCAACTCACGGCTACAGGGTTATGGTGATTATGCCACACCGGAACAGGGACTTCCGGTTAAGAGACCTGCTGATAAGTACTGGGAACTATGTATGACAATAAATGATTCATGGGGATATCAGCAGAATGACAGTGAGTTTAAATCGCCTGAGCAGATTATTAATATCTTCTCTGAATGCCTGTCCAAAGGAGGCAATATGCTGCTCGATATCGGACCAAAAGCAGATGGTTCAATTCCTTCTGAAGAGGTGAATGTTCTGAAGGAGTTAGGAAAATGGACCAGGAAACATGCTGAGGCCATTTACGGAACTGAGGGAGGTCTTCCTGCAGGGTGTTTTTATGGTCCCTCAACCTTATCAAAGGATAGCACCATGCTGTATCTTTTTGTTCATGGAAATCCCAAAGGGCAGGTAATGCTTCAGGGAATAAAAAATAAGATAAACAGGATCTATGTTGTGGGCAACGGTACCAAGCTGACCTGGAAGGAATATCTCAAGCCCTACTGGAGTACTAACCCGGGACTTACCTTCATTGATCTTCCTGAAACTGTGCTAGATTCTTATATGACAGTACTGGCTGTGGTTCTGGACAAAAGTTTAAAAACGGATTAATTATGAAAAAACTCAGGATACACTATTTTCAGCATGTTGCTTATGAAGGATTAGGAAGCATAGAGGATTGGATTCTGTTAAATGGTCATCCTCTGACGGCTACCAGATTTTTTAATGGAGATAGACTTCCGGATACAGCAGATTTCGATATGCTGATTGTTATGGGAGGGTCGATGAGTGTCGACGATGACGATGCTTATCACTGGCTCACACCGGAGAAGCAGTTTATCAGGAAGGCTGTTGATGCCGGTAAGATAGTTTTGGGAATATGTCTGGGTTCACAACTGGTCTCTTCAGCACTTGGATCAAGGGTGTTCCGGAATAAGGAAAAGGAGATTGGCTGGTTCGATATTGAATTGACCCATGAAGCACAGGAAAGTAAAATATTTCATGATCTGGGCAGCAGGATTAAAACATTTCACTGGCATGGCGACACCTTTGACCTGCCTGAGGGCGCTATTCTTCTTGCTTCCTCTGCCGCTTGCAAAAACCAGGCTTATATTTATAAGGAACGGGTGCTGGCTCTTCAGTGTCATTTCGAACCCACTCCTGATTCATTGCAGCATATGATTGATATTGGCAGGAAGGAATTGAAGGAGGGTAAATATGTCCAGACTGAAGAAGAACTGACTGCAGAAAAAGATCTGTTTGAGCTGAACAGGAAAGTCCTTTTTACGATATTAAACAGACTGGCAGACCAGGCATAGATATTATACCTGTCTGCCAGAAACACATTAAATATCAGAATCTTATCTCTCGAACAGGCCTCCCAGTACTGAACCTGATTCTTTCCGGGCATTTCCTCCATAAGGCGACAGCGCCCTGATGAGTTTTCTGATTGGCATTGACTGCAACCAGACTTTCCCTGTTCCTCTTATTGTAGCCAGGAACAGGCCTTCACCCCCGAAAACCATTGTTTTGAGGCTTCCTGTTGCCTCTATATCGAAATCAAGAGTAGGTTCAAAAGCGACCACACAGCCTGTATCTATCCGAAGAGTTTCATTATTCAGCTGACGTTCTATTACAGTACCTCCTGCATGGATAAAGGCTTTCCCGTCGCCTTCCAGTTTTTCGAGTATAAATCCTTCTCCCCCCAGCAGACCGGATCCTATTTTCCTGTTTAGAGTTACTGAAAGTTTTGTGCCCAGTGCAGCGCATAGAAAGCCGTCTTTTTGAACTATGAGGCTGTTTTTGACCTGACTAAGATCAACAGGAATAATCGTACCGGGATATGGCGCGGAGAATGCAACTCTGCTTTTCCCGTTTCCATTATTTGTAAAATGTGTTAAAAACAGAGATTCTCCGGTTATCAATCGTGATCCTGCTGAGAGCAATGTTCCCATTAATCCCTGGTTAGGTGTGGAACCATCACCCATTTTTACTTCGAAGGTAATTCCGTCTTCCATATATACCATAGCGCCTGCTTCGGCAATAACTGTTTCGCGTGGATCGAGCTCAATTTCAACGAACTGAATATCGTCGCCGAAAATCTTATAATCAATTTCATGTGATACCATAGATAGTTTTTTAGTAGTTGTTACCTTTTAATATTAATATCGAAATTTAAGAATCTGCCTTCACTATGCCAAATGATTAAATAAAATAGTTTAAATTTGTTTCGGGAAAAGACGAAATGAAATTTGTGATGACTGATAAAGAAAAATACTTTACTGAGAATCAGGAAAAAATTGCGCGATACTCAAAAGCATTGTCCAATCCGATCCGTGTTTTCATTCTTGATTATCTTTCAAACAATCTTAATAAGTGTTGCTACAGCGGAGACATGGCTGAAAATTTACCTATAGCGCGCTCCACTTTATCAGAGCATCTTAAGGAGCTGAAGAATGCAGGCCTTATCCAGGGAGAGATCAATCCTCCGTATATAAAGTATTGTATAAATTCCGAGCATTGGGAGGAAGCTAAATTCCTGTTAACTAAATTCTTCAATAAATAAAAAATTTATAATAGTATTTCGGGTTTATACGAAACATAAAAACAGGGAAGTATGGAAATTAAAATTTTAGGAACAGGCTGTGCGAAATGTAAAACTCTGGAAAAGCTTACTCGTGAAGTAGTGGCAAAAAACGGTATTAATGCAACCATTACCAAGGTGGAAGACATTACAGAGATAATGAAGTACAATATTATGTCGACGCCGGCCCTTGTAGTTAATGAAAAAGTGGAATTAAAGGGGCGGATTCCAGGAGCTGAAGAAATTAAGCAAATATTGTCGCATTATTTATAATCAACGAATTTAAAAGAGTTATGAGAAACAGATTAATCTTAAGTGTGGCCTTGCTTTTCACGCTGAGCATCCTTTCATCTGAAGCACAAGTACAGCAGAAGGATGGAAAATCATCAAATGTTAATGTGTATTATTTTCACTTCACCAGAAGGTGTACTACATGCATGGCAGTGGAGGAAAATGCTAAAAAAGCCGTTGAATTGCTCTATCCTGAAAAGGTAAAGACGGGAGAGTATACATTCACTGCAATTAATCTGGATGAAGCGGCCGGTAAAAACCTTGCTGATAAGCTAAAGGTTGGTGGTCAGACTCTGCTGGTTGTAAGGGGCGACAAAAAGATTGATATAACAGATAAAGGATTCCTGAACGCTCACGATCTGGTAAAAATGAAAGAGGAAATTAAATCTGCAATCGATAAAGTTCTATTCTGAAGATGGATTTTTTAAAGACTCTTTTGGAAAATTCCTCATATTCATTTGTCACAGCTTTGGTTCTGGGCCTGATGACAGCCATTAGTCCATGTCCTCTGGCAACAAATATTACGGCAATTGGATTCATAAGCCGCGATATAGCCGACAGAAGGCGGGTTTTCATTAGTGGCCTGGTATACACTCTTGGTCGGGCAATTAGTTATACCTCATTAGCATTGGTATTGTTTCTCGGAGCCAGCCGGATGAATATTTCAAGATTTTTTCAGGGTTGGGGCGAGAAATTGCTTGCTCCCTTGCTTATTATCATCGGATTGTTAATGCTGGATGTCATAAAAATCAATTTCCCTGGTTTCTCAGGGATAAGTGATAAAATCGGGGAAAGAGTCAGAAGCAGCTACTGGAGCACTCTTTTACTGGGAATGGTTTTTGCACTGGCATTTTGCCCTTATAGCGGAGTATTGTATTTCGCAATTCTTATTCCTTTGACGATTGCAGGGGCAGGTGGTTTATATCTTCCCTTTGTGTTTGCTATTGCCACCGGTCTTCCTGTAATAATCTTCGCATGGTTAATAGCATACGCAATTGGCAATGTTGGCAAACTTTACAATCATATAAAGACTTTTGAACTCTGGTTCAGAAGGGTTGTAGCAGTCCTCTTTATTGCTGTTGGCATTTATTTAATGGTTATGTTATTTATAAAATAAATTTTAAAACCCGATTTCATCTTTATCCTGTTAATAATTCTCAATTATACTATGTTGAATAAGAAAATAATTGTACCCTTACTGCTGTTGCCAGTATGGTTTCTAATTTACCATTTTTTACAACCTGTTTCAGACTGGTTTATCGATGACGAATTAGGACTGGTGAAGGGATCTCATTTAACTGAAGCATTGCGATTTTTCGTATTTGAGTTGCCAAAGGTTTTGATGCTGCTCACCCTTATCATCTTTTTCGTTGGAATAATCCGTTCATATTTTTCAGCTGAAAGGACGCGTAAGGTTCTTGAAGGCAAATCACTTTTTACAGGAAATGTCCTGGCTTCGTTACTTGGCGTTGTCACTCCGTTTTGCTCATGTTCGGCAATTCCATTGTTTCTAGGCTTTGTAGAAGCGGGAGTACCGCTGGGTGTTACATTTTCGTTTCTGATTGCATCTCCAATGATTAATGAGGTCGCTGTAATACTGTTGTTTGGAATGTTTGGCTGGAAGACTGCACTTATTTATGTCATCACAGGATTAGTTATTGCAATTTTTGCAGGGTTTGTGATTGGAAGGCTAAAGCTGGAACGCTGGGTTGCAGATTGGGTGTACCAGACTAATATGGGTAAGGCGGAGGATGGAGAAGAAGAACAAAAGTTCTCTGACCGTATCCGGTTTGGTTACGATGCAGTGCGGGAGATTGTAGGAAAAGTATGGATTTATGTTGCTATTGGTATCGCTGTTGGTGCCGGGGCTCATGGTTATGTTCCACAGGATTTTATGGCGGCACTCATGGGGAAATCTGCATGGTATAGCGTTCCTCTTTCAGTGCTGATTGGCGTTCCTCTGTATTCTAATGCAGCAGGGATAATCCCTATAGTTTCAGTACTCATTGAAAAAGGTGCAGCTACCGGAACATCGCTTGCATTTATGATGGCCGTTATTGGCCTCTCACTTCCTGAAATGATTATACTCAAAAAAGTTCTGAAATTACCACTCATATTCACCTTTATAGGTATAGTGGCAAGCGGAATAATGATAGTAGGTTTCCTTTTTAATGCAATTATGTAGCAACTGATATTATAACTTAAAATTACACTTTATGAAAACATTGGGATTTATTGGTGGCGGGCGCATCACCCGAATCCTTTTACAGGGATTTAAAACAGCTGATGTTTCATTTGAAAAAATTCATGTTTATGAGACTAATGAAATGGTGCTCAATGCACTGAAGGCTGATTTTCCACAGATTGAATGTTCCGGATCTGATCCGGGAAAAGCTTCATCTTCCGACTGGGTTTTTATTGCATTGCATCCACCGGTTATGATGGAAACATTGAAAACAATTAGAAACTTAATCAGAAAGGATTCATTGGTTGTCTCTTTTGCTCCAAAGATTACATTGGATAAAATGCAAGCGGCACTTCCCGGTATTCATAATCTCGCCCGAATGAATCCGAATGCCGGAACATATGTAAACAGAGGCTATAACCCGGTATGCTTTTCTGAAAACGCTGACCAGCCAATAGTGAAGAAGTTCATTGATATTTTTGAGAAACTTGGTAAAGTGCCTGTTGTTCCGGAAAATCAGATTGAAGCGTATGCCGTTATAAGTGCGATGGGTCATACATATTTCTGGTTTCAGTTGCAGCAACTTAAAGAACTTGGACTATCATATGGACTATCAGAGATGGAAGCAAAAGAAACAATTTCTGCAATGCTTTGGGGTACCACTGAAACACTTTTCAATGCAGGACTGACTTATGAAGAAGTAATTAACCTGGTCCCGGTAAAGCCAATGGCAGAACATGAAATAACCATAAGAGAATTCTATAAAACCAGTCTCAATGGAATTTATCAGAAGATTAAGCCAGTGTAACTCATCTCATCGTATGTAATTAATTCTAAACAAGGATGTCATTTTTTCGTCACGGTTTCGTAAGCGCCGGATTTCTTAATCTGACACCAAAAGAGGCCTATATGGATTCTACTGAGAATAGTGCCATTATTCTTGATGTCCGTGAAGAAAGTCTGACCGGGTATAAAAATTTTAATGTCCCTTTGGTGATAAAGATGCCTTACAGCTTATTGCCCCAAAATTATGGCAATCTGCCTGAAAATGTCCCGATAATTGTTGCCGATTCCGTAGGCTTGCGGAGTCATGAAGCGATGGAATTTCTTAAGGCCAAAGGATTCCTTAATATAGCAAACCTTTCAGGCGGAATAGTTGACTGGGAGCGTGACGGACTACCACTGAAAACTGATAAAACGGAGCAATTGGATGGTTCCTGTGTTTGCCAGTTAAGACCCAGACTGAAGAAAAAAGCATAGGTTATTAAGGGTTAAGGGTAATCAGATATATTAAACTGTAACAAAAATTTAATGTTGTAACATTTCTTATACCAAAATATGTCGTATTTTTACGACATAAAACATAATTCTATGTTAAAGACAGAAGTATTCACCACAGAACTTCAGGAACTGGCAAGGTTTACAAAAGTCCTTTCGCACCCTGCAAGGTTAGCAATCCTTCAATATCTTGCTGAAACAAAGACTTGTATCTCAGGCGATATATCTGATTACCTCCCTCTTAGCCGCAGTACCGTTTCACAACATCTCAAAGAACTCAAGGGAGTTGGTTTAATTCATGGTGAGATTGACGGATTAAAAATCAACTACTGCCTTTGTGGTTCGAAGATTTCAAAGTATAAAGAAATGTTAGACATATTTTTAAAAGATATGATTACAATAGATTTGAATTGTAAAGAATAACTAAAAAAATGATCAGAAAAATATTACAGCTATCATGAAAGTATTGATTCTATGTACAGGGAACAGCTGCCGAAGTCAGATGGCACATGGGTTTCTGCAGTCCTTCGATAAAAACATCGGAGTTTATTCAGCCGGCACAAATCCTGCAAAAAATGTCAATGATAAAGCCATCACAGTGATGAGAGAAGTTGGCATCGATATCAGTCAGCATAAGCCGAAGTCAGTGGAAATTTACCTAGACGAAGTGTGGGACTATGTAATAACCGTATGTGATGACGCCAATGAAACGTGTCCTGTATTCCTGGGTAGCGTAAAGCAACGGATGCACATTGGTTTTGAAGATCCTTCACATGCTTCTGGTACTGACGCGTTTATCTGGAGTGAGTTCCGCAGGGTAAGAGATGAGATAAAGGCCAGATTTTATGAACTATATGTCGGGCAAATAAGAGCAAATTCATAATTCGTATATTTTCATTATTAAACAATATTTAACTCTAATGCAATGCCAGCACCTAAAAGATTAAAGTTTTTTGACCGCTATCTGACCCTGTGGATTTTCCTTGCCATGCTGATTGGC
>JGI20214J51650_10003020_pt1 | contig 10552 bp, 12 predicted proteins | sample WetSurMetagenome_FD_51650 | JGI IMG/M metagenome (IMG submission 51650)
GCAGAACTCGCTAAACAGACTCCACTAAGCATATCGTTCCCAAAAGACCCCTCCGTCAGTGCTGAACTAAAAATCAAAGAGCACTACGTCGATTTGCTGTCTGTGGTCGCAGGAATCAAACCTGCCTCAACCGATGAACAGGAACAAGCAATCTCTGAAGTTTTCAAGATGCTGCTTATGTTCCGCTCAGCTAACCGTATAGAAGGCAAAATTATCTCAAACGACTTGGAAAAAAGAATCCAAGACCTCGAAAAAACATTGATAAACCAAGCTAAACTCGTCGACCAAATAACGGCTTTTTTATTTACACCAAAAAAATCCAAACAGAACAAGCCAGCTAGCTAAACGATAGTTCTGGAAGGGTAAGGTTTATTCGAAGGAAATCGCATTCTGCTTGATGCTTTTAGTTTAAGCGCTCCGGTAGTATAGTCCGGTCAAGTATACTGGCCTTTCGAGTCGGCGACCCGGGTCCAAATCCCGGCCGGAGCACCACTCTACCCTTCTGGCTGTTTTCTTTTTAGGAAAAGGATTTTTATCCGTTATTTGATGGCGCTATCTCAGCAGGTATTTCGGAAATATTCAAACCTCTCGCGTCAATCTTTCCGCCAGTTCAGGATAGAATAAGGTGGTTATCCTAAAAACGGATTTGACTACCTTTGTCATTAACAAAATAAAAAATAGAAGTTCTAAGGGGGAGGGAGTTGCTTTCCACAGTGTGGGCAAAAGGTTGAATTTGGATCTTCGGGTGCGCCGCAGTTGGGGCAGAAACGGGTTACTTGCATTGTAGGTGCAGCGGTTTGTGGAGGAACATAACTGTATGATTGTGGGACTTTGATTGAGAAGAACCCGATGGTTGCAATTATCCAAGCGAGGAATATCAGAATTAAGCCGATGCCTATTATTGTCAAGACTGCACCCCAGAGGAGCAATGTTCCTGCGGTATGGAATAATTGTTCTCCTGATCGTTCAGATAGTGAATCAAATGATCGCTTAAAGTACATGGCCATAAACAAATAGAACACGAAAGCTACCACTAATATCAAGATAAGTGACAGTATTCCGCCGATTACACCCACTGGACCCACTATGACTGTACTGACCATGCTAGCGAAAAACACAGCAACCAAGCCTACTGACATAGCTATTATGCCTATGACGCCGAAGATTACTCCCCGGATGGCGTTTCTGTAGATACTGTCATCTTTATAGTGCTCCGCAAGGCCTTTCATGCCTACTAAGACTAATATGATGCCAATAATGCCAACCACTGGAATGAAGCTTAGAAAAAGCAGAATGGCTCCGATCGCAGCCAAATTTTTACTGGATTCTGCGTTACTCAATTTTTATCCTCACCAAAAGGGCATTGGTTCTCAGATAAAAGCTTTTTCAAGCAAATTAAGGCTTGATTTATTGGAGAGACAGAAATTTTACCGCNTGAAAAAACAGCAAATACTATAAAAATTCTAACTAGAAAAATGAGGGAAATAGTATTATTTAGTTTACCTAACAGTAAATAAAACACTCTAACAATGAACCTTAGAGGAAGAATCACTTGGCAAATAACGTAGATTCAGCTTATATGGAACTTTTATTAAAAACCAAAGATTTGGTAGTGCTTTCGACGGCTGAAGGCATTATTCACTGGGACATGGAAATTTATATGCCTCCGAAAGCTGTGAAGCAACGCAGCCAACAACTCGCGTTACTTAGCCGTATTCACCACAAATTGGGTACTGACCAAGAAATAGGAAAACTTCTAAACTCAATCAAATCAGACCCAGGATATAAAACTCTCGACGAAGTCGAGAAACGCAACCTGTACCTCATCAACAAAAACTACCAAGAACAAACCGCTCTGCCTGAAAAACTTGTCGCTGATCTTGCCATGCAGGAAGCAATAACAGTCAATTCATGGAAGAAAGCCAAAGCACAAAAAAACTTCAACCTCTACAAAGCTGACCTGCAAAAACTGCTAGATCTCAGCAAACAAGCCGCCCAAGTTCTTATGAAAGTAAAGCAAACCAAGACGCCCTATGATGCATTGTTGGATAGTTTTGAGCCCAAAATGCCTGCGGAGAGGATAACTAAAACATTTAACCAACTTTTGGCAGGTTTAAAGCCTTTAATTGCAAAGATTGAAAACTGCCAGATCAAGCCACACACCCAAATCCTCAACAGACCCGTACCGGTTGAGAACCAACGCAAAATCACTCAGCTAATAACGCAGACCTTAGGCTACGACACCGCTTCCTTGAAAGCTGGAGGAAGAGTGGACGAGACTGAGCACCCCTTCACCACAGGTTACTATGACGATGTGCGCATAACTACCCATTATTACCCTGACAATTTCACGAACTCAATCTTTTCTGTCCTACATGAAAGCGGACATGCACTCTACGAGCAAAATCTCAAATCCCAATGGCAGTACCAACCAGTAGGCTCTACATGCTCATTTGGCATACACGAATCTCAATCCCGCTTCTACGAAAACATCATTGGACGCTCAAGAGAATTTTGGACAAACTTTCTGCCTAGAATCAAGCAGGCAGCGCAAAGTCTGGGTAACCTCCAGCTGGATCCGTTCATCCAAGCCATAAACAAGGTTGAACGCTCAAAAATCCGAATCGAAGCAGACGAAGTAACCTACAGCCTCCATATTATCATCCGATTCGAGCTTGAAAGAGACCTTTTTTCAGAGAAAATTTCAATAGATGATTTGCCAGAAGCATGGAACCAGAAGTACAAGGATTACCTTGGTGTAGAAATTGTTAACGACGCAGAGGGTGTGATGCAGGATACGCATTGGGCAAGCGGACTGTTCGGTTACTTCCCCAGTTATGCATTAGGCAACATTTACAGTGGACAAATAACCGCAGCCCTAACCAACGACCTGCCCGACTGGCGCAACCATCTTTCCGAAGGGAACCTCGAGAGTGTTAACGGTTGGCTAAAAACTAACATTCACCAACAAGGTGACCTCTATGACCCTGAAGAACTAATCAAGCGAATAACGGGAAGAAACCTCGACTCAGAACCATATCTGCAGTACCTAAACAAAAAATACGGAAGCCTCTATGGGTTTTGAACGGGCTTTTTCTTTGTAATTTCCTTATAGATGTAAATGACAAGGTAAGCTATGATTGAACCGATTAACAGGTATACGCCGATATAGCCAACAACTGCATTATAGGTGTTGGCGCCAACTAGGAACAGTAAAAAACCAATAATGAATAAGCATAATAAGGTCCAGTCGGTCCAAGACATCGAATTTCCCCGTTAAATAAGGCTCTCAATATTGCCCTTCAAATATAAAGATTTAGAGATAAGGCACAAAGGGGAAAATGTGATTAGCCTTACAAAGGCCCAAATGAAATACAGACTTTTCTCTTAAGCCATTCGTCTGACCTTAATGTTTTGCAGCATATCCGACATTTTTATATATAACACAATATACAGAAACCGACAGAGGAAAATATTATGTCGGGAGCAGATATTAAAAAGCCAGAAACACGTGAAATATTTGTAAAAATGCTAACAGACGCCGCAAAAAAAGAAGTTGGTTCTAAAGTAAAGGCTTCAAAACCGACAGTTGTAGGAACAGCAAAAGAAATGGATATTCACAGAGACACACTCTACTCATGGTTAAAGGAATTCAATGTCGATTTCAAAGAAATCTTAGACCGCATGCCGACAGCCACTGACGATGTTGAAGACGATTCAGGACCCACCTACCTAATCGGCGAATCGCTGCTCGGAGAAGGAAACGAAATTGCACACATCGACTTGATGATAGGAGATAAAAACGGACCCGTTGGACAAGCATTCGCCAATGGCATGACACAACTATCAATCGGCCACACACCACTCTTAGCAGTAATAAGACCTAACCTGCCGCCTAAACCACACACATTAATCGTGCCAAAAGTCACCATCAAAAATATGGAGGACACAGGTAAAATTTTCGGTCCAGCACAAGCAGCAGTCGCAAAAGCCATCGCTGACTCAGTAGAAGAAGGAGGTATTCCACCTAGCAAACTAGATAGCTGGGTTATCATCTGCAGCGTTTTCATTCATCCAAAAGCAACTGATTTCCGTAAGATCTACCAGTATAACTACGGCGCAACAAAAATGGCTTTAAAACGCGCATTAAAGAAGTATCCAACACTTGAAAAAATTATCTACGAGAAAGACCGATCAAACCACCCAATCATGGGCTTCAAAGTTCCGCGCCTATGGAGACCGCCATATTTACAAATTGCACTTGACGCACCATCACTTGAAGGCGCAAAGAAAGTCATCGAAGCACTTCCAGGCAGCGACAGAATCATCCTCGAGGTCGGCACACCACTCATTAAACGCTATGGAACAAGAGGCATCAACGAACTACGACAAATAGCAAAAGACAAATTCATTATTGCAGACTTAAAAACCCTTGATGTTGGCAAAGTTGAAGTAGACATCGCATACGAAGACACCGCAGACGCCGTTGTTGCAGCAGGACTAGCACCACCAGAAACATTAGATGCAACAGTTTCAGAATCCAGACGCTTAGGAATCTATGCAGTCATCGACATGCTAAACGTAGAAGATGTCCTTAGCAAATTGAAATCTATCAAAGAATTTCCAGACATCGTCATACTCCACCGAGGCATCGATCAAGAAACAGGCAGAAGCAGCGGACTGGAACGAATAAAAATTATACGCCAAGCATTCCCTAACAAAAAATTCCTAATCGCAGTCGCAGGCGGAATCGTCCCAGAAACAGCCAAAGAAGCACTAGACAAAGGCGCAGACATACTCATAGTCGGCAGATACGTAACACAATCCAAAGACATCGAACGCTCAGTACGAGAATTCCTCGAATTGACACCAANCATGCGCGAAGACGTTGACTTATACAGAGTCCACACAGAATAAGCCATAAAAGACACCGAGCGAAAGCTCACTCACTTTTTTTATGTTTACTTTCTAATCGCAAAAAACTTCAGTATTAGGAACGCTAGGAAAAAGAGCACACCTGCAATAAGAAAAGTTGGGAGAAAATTTTTGGTTACGCCCATGTTTAAGAAAAGGTTGCATAGGAATGGCCCAAGGAAGGAGCCTACTGCCGCGCCTAAACCTACAAGCCCGTCGAAGAAACCTGATTTTCCCTGAGGAATAAGTTCCATTGAAAGGGAAATCATCATGATGTAGTACATGGCGTAAGCTAACCCAAGAAAGACAAGAAGGACCCCAGTTAAGATAGTCGGTGAAAGTGCAAACTGGATAACCCCGACAAACGCAAAGATAAGAAGACAGCGAATGAACACGAACCGTGGCATTTGTTTTCTTAAATCCATCGACCTTGCCCTGTTACGAATTAAGAAGTAGCCGGCAGTTGCTCCAATCGAATTCAGGATATAAGCAACATAAACCATGCTTGTCTGACCGTTAAAAATTTGTTTTAGGTAAATTGGCAAGGGTGTAAAAAAGAGGCTTGTTGCCAGCGAAAACATGATTATGGCAAAGGCGAAGCCAAGAAAACTCTCCTGTTTAAGGGAACCTTTCCAACGTAAACCATCCATCATTCTACCGGATGATTCTAAACCGCGGGCGGTGAACTCTATCTTTCTCTCTATGTTTACTAGGTGTCGCTCAAAATTCATCAACGGATCAGCAATTAACGCAAAAGCAAGGATAAATGCAACCACGCTTAAACCACTACATAAGTACAATGTGTAAGTTGCCAAAACAGCAGTGCTAAGGACAGCTGTAAAAGCAAATAATCCAACGCTCAGTACCAATCCAAAAACTAATCCNATGATNAAACCAATTTCCGTAAGAGCTTCGTAGAAACCGTAAGATTTTTCCCAGTCTTGGCGGCTGTAGTGNTCAGCGATTAAGACATTTTTGGGTGCTTCATGTGATACATGGAGCACTTGCATTATCACGTATAAGATTACGAATGGGATGATGTTTTGGGCAAAAGGTAGGGCCATCAAGAAGAGAATGATTGCTGAGGATAGAAATGAGAGAAGAATGAATGCTTTGTAGTGTCGTGTGGCGTCACAGAGGTATCCCCATAGAAATGAGGCAGGGATAGAACAAAATATTGCGATTGAAGTCATTACACCCAACGCGACAAGTGGACCGCCAAGAATGCTTGTGTCCCTGAAAGCGACTAGGTAGAGGGGTATGAAGACGCTTAACAGCCCAAACGCTATCTCGTGAAAGAAGAACCCTAGCCGCCACATAGCCACAAACCACTTCGATGTCGAATTAAAACTTTTACCCGAATAATCTGAAGTTACTTAAAAATGGTCTTTGAGAGGTGAAAGTCTCATAAATCCTTAATAGAGAGAGCAGCCAATTTCATACTCCGCTGGAGAGAATATCATGGCAAAGTTTAAGGTAATAGTTTCCGATCCTCAAGCTGGAACATCCAAAGTAGTTGAGCTTGAAGAAGCACGCGCAGCACCCTTCATAGGCAGAAGAGTAGGAGAAACCATGGATGGGTCAGTCGTTGATTTACCAGCACATACAGTCCAGATTTTAGGTGGCTCAGACAAAGACGGCGTTCCCATGAGGGGAAACGTTCATGGCGGTGTACGTAGAAGAGTTGTGTTAAGCGGCGGGGCAGGTTTTAGCCCAAAAAAGAATGGCGAGAGAAAACGTAAGACAGTCCGCGGGAACATAATTACCGATGAAATCGCTCAAATTAACATGAAAATTACTGAGAGACCAGCTAACGCGGTAAAAGCGCCCGAAGTCAAAGCCGAGCAAGCACCAAAACAGTAATTTTGCTTTTGTGCATGCTTAAACCTTATAAACTCGCATAATTAATTCATCCCTTATTCGCTAGTATTTATTGGAAAGAAGAAGAATCCTATGAGTAACACTAGTAAAGCCTTGCCCAAGCAGCCGGAAGTTAACATCGGCACCATCGGTCATGTTGATCATGGGAAAACCACTTTGGTTCAATCGTTAACGGGAACTTGGGCGTCACGACATAGTGAAGAACTTAAAAGGGGTATCACTATAAAACTCGGATACGCTGACATGCCCATCTACAAGTGCCCCAAATGTGAACCCCCAAAAAACTATTCAAACAAACCTTTTTGTGAAGCATGCAACTCTGAAGCAGAGTTTGTCCGTGCCATAAGCTTTGTTGACGCTCCTGGACACGAAGCATTGATGGCTACAATGCTCAGCGGCGCGGCAATTATGGACGGAGCAATCTTGGTGATTGCGGCCGATGAGCCGTGTCCTCAACCGCAGACACGAGAGCACCTTGCAGCGGCTGAAGTTAGTGGCATAAAGAATCTAATTATCGTTCAAAATAAAATTGACATCGTGAATGAGAAGCGCGCATTAGAAAGCTACAAGGAAATAAAAGCATTCATCAAAGGCACGGTCGCAGAGAACGCACCGATTATTCCGATTTCGGCTCAACGTGGAATAAACATCGATGTGCTCCTTACAGCCATGCAGACCATCATTCCAACTCCAAAGAGGGATGAAACTAAGCCTCCGATGATGTTTGTCATACGTTCCTTTGATATTAACAAGCCTGGAACAACTATTGAGGGGTTAGAAGGTGGCATCATCGGTGGAACCATAGCTCAAGGCAAGTTTGTTGTAGGAGAAGAAATAGAAATTCGCCCAGGTGTAATGGCTGAACGTGAAGGTAAAACAGTTTATGACCCCTTAATTAGCGAAATTATCAGTCTCCAAGCGGGCAACCAAGACGCAAAAGAAGCCACATGTGGTGGACTTGTCGGGGTTGGAACACTACTTGACCCGTCCTACTCAAAAGCTGACGGCTTAACAGGCAGTATTGTGGGAAAAACAGGGCAGCTTCCACCAACATTAACCGAACTCACGTTGGAAACCCATGTCTTGGAACGCGTTGTAGGAACCAAAGAATTACAGAAAGTGGAGAAAATCAATCCAGACGAAGCCCTCTTACTTCATGTTGGTTCCGCTGTGAATGTTGGCAAAGTAATCTCAATCAAGCAGAATATGATTAAAGTGAAGTTGACAAGACCGATTTGTGCACTACCAGGCTCCAGGGTCGCCATAAGTAGAAAAATTACTGCCAGGTGGAGACTTATTGGTTATGGGCTCGTCAGATAAAAAGAGGTTTAGTCTTTTACTATTCCCTTATTTTGTAGGAAATCATGTGCTTTCTGCAGAACATCTTTGGCATTTTTAAAATTTAACTTCTCCATGGCCTGCGCATAATCCATCCAAACAAAGCCTATGTGTTCAAAAGACAAAGTAACCTTGTCTGTGTGTGATTCCATAACAAAAAAAACGACTTCCTTATGAACTGTTAAACCTTGCCTTCGATAAAAGTAGGCTATGGTTTCTTTGAAGCCATCAATAAACTGAGCATTGCTTATGCCTGTTTCTTCTTTGAGTTCCCGAATAGCTGTTTCTTTTTCGGTTTCGTTTGGTTCAACGTTACCTTTGGGGAAATCCCAATGTCTCGCTGCATAATTAAGTAAAAGATATTTCGTATGATTTTCTTGTCTGATGAATATGACGGCGCCGCATGATTTCTCCTGAATCACTACATTCACCTAGCTTTGCTCAAATCAATTGTTCTATCTATTTAAAGTAATAGTAAATAATAGCCAAAGCTTCAACAACAAAACGTATTAAGACTAGAAAAGAAAGCTTAGAATAGGAGTATCCATTTGTCGGCTTCAACGCCCAAAAGAAATGAACCGCTAATAGTAATTTTAGACTCTAACGCTCTCTTTGTTCCGTTGCAATTTAAAATTGACATCTTTGAGGAGCTCAAACGACTGTTGAACCGAAAGGTGGAGTTCGTACTTCTCTCGACTGTTAAGCGTGAGCTTGAGATACTTCTAACCAAGGATTCACCCAAGATCCGAAGGGAAGCCTTTTTTGCTTTGAAACTTGCGGAAAAATGCAAGTATGTGCCTGTTGAAACCAATGAAGGGATGACAACTGATGACGCGATTGCAAGGATAGCTAAGAAATGGGGGTCTCCAGTGTTCACGAACGATATACAATTAAAGAGGAAGCTAAGAGATATAAGTGTGCCAGTGATTTATGTGAGACAAAAATCGCGTCTAGACGTTGATGGGTTGATATCGTAGATGTTCAAACTAATTACTCTTCAAGACACTATCCGCATTCCACCTGAAACCTTCGGTAAGCCACTTGAAAAGGTTGGCCGCGAACAGGTAAAGCAGAAGTACGAGGGAATCGTGGATGAAGAATTAGGTTACGTTATAGCAGTTACAGGTATACAAGTTAGCCCAATCGGCAAAATTATACCTGGCGACGGCGCAACCTTCCATAAGGTAACCTTTTCTCTATTAGCATTCTACCCAATTATTCAAGAAGTCGTTGAGGGCGACGTGGTTGAAATCGCTGATTTTGGCGCTTTCGTCCGAATCGGACCAGTCGATGCACTACTTCACGTATCACAACTCATGGACGACTACATTTCATACGACGAAAAGCAAGGTGTACTGCTCGGGAAAGAAAGCAAGAGGAAACTAACTACAAGCGACCAAGTTCGAGTCAGAATAACCGCGGTGTCTCTAGGCAGAATTGGAAGCTCAGGCAAGATCGGTGTAACCGCAAGACAACCTTTCCTTGGCAAGTTAGATTGGCTAAAGCTGGATCAGAACAAGGCGGCACCTGAAAAGAAAGCAGCTGAAAGCACAGAAAAAGCTGCATAAAAAGGAGTTGAAAGCTTAATGAGTGAAAAAGCATGTTCAAATTGCCATTACATAACCAAGGATAATATTTGCGGAAGATGTAAATCATCCAATTTTAGCGAAGATTTCAGTGGCTTAGTGGTTATGTTCGACCCTAAAAGTTCAGCTATTGCAAAAGCAATGAACATTAAAGAGAAAGGCAGATACGCCCTAAAAGTCCGCTAAACGCTCAATATATCCACGGTAGCTTCATAACCTACCGAGCATTTTATTTTTTTAGGTTCAGAGGATGATAGCAGCATACGTTCTAACGCCAGAGCTTCGTTTGAAACTAAAAGACCCCTTTGGCATCCTTATTCAGGGCACCGTTGAAGAAACGATGGCTAAAATGAACGAATTAATCAAAAGGGAGAAGCCATCGAGAATAATCTCTGTAGGAGACGTTGTTTCCCTCAACCTGCATAAACATGGCATTGAGCCGCAACTTACGATTATCGATAACGTTTCTCTAAGAGAAAAAGCGATGCCTCAAGAAGAGGTTGTGCAAAAAACCGTTTATGTTGACAATCCTCAAGGAACTATAACGCTAGAGGCAACTTTGGCGGTTAAAAAAGCCTTAGAGGAAAGAGTGCACACNCACATCGTGGTCAAAGGCGAAGAAGACCTGCTTACGATTATAGCAGTTTTGTTTGCACCTGAAAACGCTTTTGTAGTTTATGGGCAACCGCATATTGGCGTTGTGGTTGTTAAAGTCACTGNAGAGAGGAAAGCTCGGGCTCAGGAGTTCCTAAACGCCATGAAAGCTTCGAAAAGCTAAATAAGAAGAATATTGTATGAGTTTACGCCTTAAGTGAACATTAATGCAAGTCAAA
>JGI20214J51650_10003021_pt1 | contig 10551 bp, 8 predicted proteins | sample WetSurMetagenome_FD_51650 | JGI IMG/M metagenome (IMG submission 51650)
CCGCCTCACCTCGGCTCGGGTGAAGGTCGAAGACCGCCTCTTCGCGACCCTGGACACGACCTTCCGGAGGATGCCCCTGCAGGGCGTCCAGCAGGAGGTCCTCCTCATCGACACGGTGGGCTTCGTCCGCAAGCTCCCGCACAACCTCGTGGCCTCCTTCCGCTCCACCCTCGAGCAGGTTAGGGAGGCGGACCTCCTCCTCCACGTGGTGGACGCGAGCCATCCCACCTTCGAGGAGCAGGCGGGCACCACCCTCAAGCTCCTGGACGAGCTGGCCATGGGGGAGCTTCCCACCCTCACCGTGCTGAACAAGATCGACCGGGCGCCCGAAGGGGTCCTGGCCCGGGCCAAGGGGCTCTACCCGGACCACGTGGCCGTCTCCGCCCTGTCCGGCGAGGGGCTCGAGGGGCTCAAGTCGGCCATCGCCTCCGCGGCCAAGCTGCACGCCAAGGGCGAGGTGCTGGAGGTCCCCTACGACCGCTGGCCCGACTTCCTGCCCTACCGTAACCGGTTCACCATACTGCGCGAGGTCTACGGCGACGAGTCGGTGCGTGTAACCCTGCGCGGGCGGGAATCGGACGTGGAGGAGGTCCGGTCCGCGCTGGGCCTGGAGAAGCCCTAGCGAGGTTGCCGAGACCCCCCAAATATTGCTAAAATGTAATCTTGTTGCGGGGGGGTCCGTTCAAGATTCCCGCCCAAAACTCCTCGTCTCAGAAAGGTAGGAGCCCATGCGCTTTTCCCTCGCTCCCCGCGAAGAACGGTTCTTCGACATGTTCGAGCAGTCCGTGGAGACGGTCCTCAAAGGGGTGGTCCTCTACAACGAACTCCTGCACGACTATACCGACATCGAGGAGAAGGCCAAGAAGCTCAAGGAGGTCGAGCTGGAGGGTGACCAGAACACCCACCGCATCGTCGAGGCCCTCAACCGGTCCTTCGTCACCCCCATCGACCGCGACGACATCCACCAGCTCAACTCGGGCCTCGACGACATCCTGGACTACGCGGAGGCCCTCGCCAGCCGTATGCTCCTCTTCAAGATCAAAGAGGTCACCCCCGAGATGCTCCAGTTCGGGGACCTGCTCCAGAAGGCCACCGAAGAGATCTCGAAAGCCATCCACTCCCTCAGGCGCCTGGACCACCTCATGAGCTTCTGCAAGGAGATCAAGCGCCTCGAGAACGTGGGCGACGATGTGAGCCGGAAGGCCATCTCGGACCTCTTCGAGAACGGCAAGGACCCCATCGAGCTCATCAAGCTCAAGGAGATCTACGGCCGCATGGAAGGCGCCATGGACAAGTGCGAGGACGTGGCCAACATCATAGAGACCATCGTCGTGAAAAATGGCTAGCGGAAGCCTCTGGCTCATCTGGACGGTGGTCCTGATAGCCCTCGCCTTCGACTACATCAACGGGTTCCACGACACGGCGAACTCCATCGCCACGACGGTCTTGACCGGGGCCCTGAGCATCCCGTGGGCCATCCTCCTCGCGGCGAGCCTGAACTTCCTGGGCGCCTTCATGAGCAAGGCCGTGGCGACGACCATCGGCAAGGGCATCGTGGACCCCGGGTTTCTGACCCTGACGACGGTACTCGCCGCGCTCCTCGGCGCCATCATCTGGAACCTCCTCACCTGGTGGAAGGGCCTCCCTTCCTCCTCGTCCCACGCGCTCATCGGCGGCCTCGTGGGGGCCGTGTGGGCTCAGGTCGGGATCCATCATTTCCAGACCGCCGGCTTGAAGAAGGTCGCTCTCTCGCTCCTCATCTCCCCCGTCATCGGGTTCGTTTTCGGGAACCTCTTCATGACGGCACTGTTCTGGATATTCCGGCACACCGGGCCGGGCAAGCTGAACCGCTATTTCAAATTTTTCCAAGTTCTATCCGCTGCGAGCATGGCCCTCTCCCACGGCGCCAACGACGCCCAGAAGACCATGGGCATCATCGCCATGGCCCTCGTGGCGGGCAGCGTGACCAAGGCCGGGGAGCAGCTCCCCATCCCCTTCTGGGTCGTCTTCGCGTGCGCGGCGGCCATGGCTCTGGGAACCGCGGGAGGCGGATGGAGGATCATCAAAACCATGGGACGGAAGGTGCTCACCCTCCAGCCCGTGCATGGCTTCGCGGCCGAGACGGCCGGCGCCACGGTCATCTTCATCGCCACGGCTTTCGGCGCGCCCGTCTCCACGACCCACGTCATCTCCGGTTCGGTCATGGGCGTCGGCTCCTCCCAGCGGCTCAGCAATGTCCGCTGGAACATCGTCCGGCAGATCGTCTCGGCCTGGGTCCTCACGCTCCCGGCCTCTGCCCTCCTTGCCGCCGGAGCGAGGTGGCTCCTGGATCTGATTCCCGGGCTCTCGTAGCTCGTCCATTGACCCCCGACCGATGTTATACTCCCGCAAACGCCGGGGACCGGGCGGCCTCGGCGGGGGGAGGATCGCCTTGACCAAGGTCGGCATTCTCATATCGGGACGGGGCTCGAACATGGTGGCTCTCCTGGACGCCATGGAGCGCGGTGAGGTCCCTGCCCGGTGCTGCCTCGTGGTGTCCAACAAGGCCGACGCTCCGGGGCTCGAGACGGCGCGGGCCCGCGGCATCGCCACGACCGTCATCGACCACAAGACCTCCTCCACTCGTGAAGAGCACGACGGCAAAGTGGTCGCCGCCCTGCGGGAAGCCGGGGCCGAATTCGTGTGCCTCGCGGGCTACATGAGGCTCCTCAGCCCCGTTCTCGTGGGCGCCTTCCGCAACCGCATCCTCAACATCCACCCCGCGCTCCTTCCCGCCTTTCCGGGCCTTCACGTCCAGCAGAAGGCCCTCGACGCGGGCGTGCGCTACTCGGGCTGCACGGTGCACATCGTGGACGAGGAGATGGACCACGGCGCCATCGTCCTCCAGGCTGTGGTCCCCGTCATGCCGGGCGACGACGAGGAGGCTCTCTCGAAGCGCATCCTCGCCTTCGAGCACAAGCTCTATCCGGCCGCCCTCCGCCTCATGTGCGAGCGCAAGGTCGTCGTGAACGGCCCGAAGGCCGAGCTCGACCTCCCCGCGGAGGAGTACAGGGCCCTGCTGGGACAGATCATCTGGAGTGGAGACCCGCGATGAAGATGGGCATCGACGAGGCGCTCGCCTACGTGACCAAGGGCGCCGTGAACCTGGTGGACGAGGCGCTCCTCCGCAAGAAGCTCGAGCGCTCCGAGAGGACCGGCCAGCCGCTGATCATCAAGGCCGGGTTCGACCCTTCGGCGCCCGACCTGCACCTCGGTCACACCGTGGTGCTGCGCAAGATGAAGCACTTCCAGGACCTCGGCCACACGGTGGTCTTCGTCATCGGCGACTTCACGGGCATGATCGGCGACCCCACGGGGAAGAGCAAGACGCGCCCCCAGCTCACCAAGGACGAGGTCCAGGAGAACGCCCAGACCTACCGGCGGCAGGTCTTCAAGATCCTGGATCGGGAGACCACGTCCATCCGCTTCAACTCCGAGTGGCTCTCGCCCCTCGGCGCGGAGGGATTCATCCGGCTCGCGGGCAAGTACACCGTGGCGCGGATGCTGGAGCGCGACGACTTCAAGAAGCGCTACCAGACGCAGCAGCCCATCCACATCCACGAGTTCATGTACCCCCTCGCCCAGGCCTACGACTCGGTGGCCTTGAAGGCGGACGTGGAGCTCGGGGGCACGGACCAGCTCTTCAACCTCCTCGTGGGGCGCGACATCCAGCGGGAGTATGGGCAGGAGGAGCAGGTCGTCCTCACCGTCCCGCTCCTGGAGGGTACCGACGGCGTCGAGAAGATGTCCAAGTCGCTGGGCAACTACATCGGGATCAACGAGCCTCCCGAGGACATCTACGGCAAGGTCATGAGCATCTCGGACGAGATGATGTGGCGCTACTACCTCCTCTGCACGGACCTCACGCCCGCCGAGGTGGAGGCCCTCAAGGCCAGGGTGGCGGAGGGCGCCCTCCATCCCATGCAGGCCAAGCGGGACCTGGCCGCGACCCTGGTCACCTACTACCACGGGCCGGGCGCCGCGAAGGGGGCCACCGAGCACTTCGATCAGGTCTTCAGCCGCCGGGAGAACCCGGAGGAGCTGGAGGAACTCCAGATCCCTTGCGACCCGGCCCCGATCCCGCTCTACAAGCTACTCGTGGACAACGGGCTCTGCGCCTCCGGCAGCGAGGCCAAGCGCCTCATGGAGCAGGGAGGGGTCACCCTCGACGGGACCAAGATCACCGACATCAAGTACCCGTTCCCCCGCGGCGAGAAAGCGTGCTATGTTCTCCGGGTGGGGAAACTGAAGTACCGGAAACTGGTCGTCGGATAAGGAGCCGCCATGACCCTCGTGAGTGCCCTGGCCCTCTTCGGCACCCTAGGAACTCCCGAACTCATCATCATCCTCATCATCCTGCTGCTCATCTTCGGCGCCTCGAAGCTGCCCCAGCTCGGCGGCGCCATGGGCAAGACCATCAAGAACTTCAAGCAGGAGATGCGCGAGGGGATGGCCGAAGAGCCCAAGGGACAGGCGCCGGCGCCCCAGGCCGACGGCCGCTTCTGCCCCAAGTGCGGGGCCGAGGCCAAGGACACCGAGGCGACTTTTTGCGCGAAATGCGGAAAAGCACTATCCTGATCGACATCTAGTTGCGTTACCCGGCCGGACCGGGGGGAATGGAGAGCCCTCCGAGTCGGTCGAAAGATAAGCGGGACGAGGGGGGAACGGGTCCACCCTCGTCCGCGTGTGTCTTTAGGATGCGCCTGGGGCACTGATACTCAACTCGTCTCTCACCCATGCCCTGCGGCACGCGACCTGAAAGGAGGTGGTTGGGCCGAGGACCTGAAACCTTATTCTCCTTGGAGATGGGACGAGGTTCCGTTGGGGGGGAGAAAAGGATGAAGGGAATGGGTAGAGCACATCGTTCTAACGTGGGTTTCGCCCTCCTGCTGGCCCTGCTGGTGGGAGTCCTCGGTTCCCTGCCCCTGGCCGCCCAGGTCGACCAGGACACCCTCAACAAGCTCCTGCAGCGCATCGACCAACTCGAGAAGCAAGTCAACGACCTCAAGCAACAGGCGGAAGAGGCAAAGGCCACCCAGGCCAAGCAGCCCGCCGCGCCGCCGGCGAACCAGTTCTACGCCTCGGCCAAGTCGAGGCTCGAGTTCTACGGCTACGCCAAGCTCGACATGTCCTACGACACCGGGCGCATCAACCCCGGCAACTACGCCCTGTTCATCGATCCGATGCCGCTCAACAATAACAACAACAGCCAGTACAACATGACCGCGAACCAGACCCGGCTGGGCATGAACTTCACCGCCATGGACTCGGGCGACGCCAAGATCACGGGCAAGGTCGAGTTCGACTTCTACGGCAACGGCACCGCGAACAACAAGGCCGCGCCGCTCCTGCGCCAGGCCTACATGCAGGTCTACTGGCCCAAGTACGATTTCCTGATCCTCGCCGGCCAGACCGCCGACATCATCTCCCCGCTCACGGAGCCCACTATCAACTACACCGTGGGATGGGACGCGGGCAACATCGGCTACCGCCGGCCCCAGCTCCGCTTCGACAAGGGCTGGAAACTGGGCGACAAGTCCAGGTTCGACTGGCAGGTGGGCTTCTCTTGGAATGCGGGCCACGCCTACACCAACGTGTCCGGCACCTATAACTCCGGCGTCACCTCCTACACCCCCACCGTCCAGACGCGCCTCGGCTTCACCTTCCCCGGCGCCGGCGACCAGAACGCAAACCTGGGCGTGTCCTACCATTACGGGCGCGAGACCTTCCTGCCCGGCCTGCCCCACGAGCCGTCCGTAAGGCTCTCCTCCTACTCCTACAACTTCGACGCCTCCGTCCCGCTCTCTAAGACCTGGAAGCTGCAGGGCGAGTACTTCTACGGCGCCGACCTCGACCAGTACTTCGGCGGCAGCAACCAGGCGTACAGCCTGACCGATGCGCGCGGCACCGTCGCCTCCGGCGGATGGGCGGCCGTCACCTGCCAGGCCACCCCCAAGCTGGTCTTCAACTTCGGCGGCGGCTCCAACAGCCCGCAGATCGACCAGCTCGAGAAGGGCGCTCGCGGCAACGTCACCAGCTACTTCGCCAACACCTGGTACACCTTCGCCAAGCAGGCCCAGGTGGGCTTCGAGGTCTCCCGCTGGACCACGGGCTACGTCGAGAAGGACACCGTCAAGGCCATGCGTTACCAGCTCTCCTTCATGTACACGTTCTGAGGGCAGAGCCGGCCGGGTAGTTTGTTCGACAGCATGACCGACGGGGGGGAGAAGGAGTGTTCTGCATGAACCGTTGGTTTGTGGTCGTCGGAGCCCTGCTCATCCAACTCTGTCTGGGTGCCCTCTACGCGTGGTCGGCATTCACGGCGGACCTCACCAAGGCCCTGGACAAGGGAGGCCAGTTCGGTTTCACCGCTGCGCAGAGCCAGTGGATCTTCTCGGTCGCCCTCGCCACCTTCGCGGTGGTCATGGTCCTCGCCGGGAAGCTCCAGGCCAAGATAGGCCCTAGGCCCGTGGCCGCCATGGGCGGCATCGTCATGGGCCTCGGTTACATCCTCGCCTCGTTCTTCGGGCAGACGTTCTGGGGGATGCTGCTGTGCATCGGCGTCATCGGCGGCGCCGGCATCGGCCTCGCCTACGTCATTCCCATCACCGTCGGCATCCAGTGGTTCCCCAAGAACAAGGGGCTCATCACGGGCATCGCCGTGGCCGGCTTCGGCTTCGGCGCCCTCATCTGGGTCAAGATGGCGGGCTCCTGGGCCCACCTCATCGCGGATCGCGGCGTCCTGGGGACCTTCCAGCTCTACGGCATCGTGTTCCTCGTCTCGATCCTCGTGGGCTCTATCTGGATGGTGAAGCCCAAGGAGTTCGAGGCCGCGGCCAAGGGCGCCACGGGGGCGGGCATCCCCACGGGGATGCTGCCTGCGCAGACGCTCAAGACGCCCCAGTTCTACATGATCTGGCTCACGTTCATGATCGGCGCGGGCGCGGGCCTCATGGTCATCGGCATCATCAAGCTCTTCGCCATCGACGCGCTCAAGGGCGGCGGCCTCGACGCCGCGGCCGCCGGCGCCATCGCGGGCTCGGCCATGGGCTACTTCTACGCCATCCCGAACGGCATCGGCAGGATCGCCTGGGGGTCGCTCTCCGACGCCCTGGGCCGACAGCGCTCCATCGTCATCATGTGCCTGTTCCAAGGCCTCATGATGTTCGCCTTCTTCTTCCTCGGACGCTCCGAGTACATGCTCTACCTCTTCGCTGCCCTCGTGGGCTTCAACTTCGGCGGCAACTTCGCCCTCTTCCCGGCCATTACTGCAGACTATTTCGGCAGCGCCACGGTGGCCCGGAACTACGGCTGGGTCTTCACGTCCTACGGCGTGGGCGGAATCCTGGGCCCCGTCATGGCGGGCTATTTCAAGGACATGGGGATGGGCAAGGGCGTGGACGCCTGGATGCCCGCCTTCATGATCGCCGGCGTGTGCCTCCTCGTCGTCGCCGTGGTCATGATGATGGTCAAGCCGCCGGCGAAGACCGCCTAGCAGCAGGGGTAGTGGGAGAGAAGGGTTTTTCGTTTCTGTTTTTATGGAGGATACGCGATGGAAGACAAGAAGCCCGCGTCCGCAATCGAGACCTTTCAGGAGGACGTCAAGGTCTATCCCCCACCGGCCGAGTTTGCGGCACAGGCGAACGCCAAGCCTGACATCTACGACGTAGAGCTGGAGACCTTCTGGGACCAGCAGGCCAAGGAGCGCGTCACCTGGTTCAAGCCCTACGAGAAGGTCCTCGAGTGGGAGCTGCCCTACGCCAAGTGGTACGTGGGCGGAGAGGTCAACATCTGCTACAACTGCGTCGACCGCCACGTGGAGAACGGCAAGGGAGACAAGGTCGCCTACTACTGGGAGGGCGAGCCCGTCGGCGAGCGGAGGGTCATCACCTACAAGGACCTCCAGGACGACGTGGTCCGGCTGGCCAACGGCCTGAAGAAGATCGGCGTCAAGAAGGGCACCCACTGCGGCATCTACGTCGCCATGGTCCCCGAGCTCCCCGTCCTGATGCTCGCCCTGGCGAGGATCGGCGCTCCCTTCACGGTCGTCTTCGCGGGCTTCAGCCCCGACTCGCTGGCCGACCGGTTCAACGACATGGAAGTGGAGTACGTCTTCAGCCAGAACGAGGGCTGGCGCGGAGGCAAGCGCCTCCCGCTCAAGGCCAACGTGGACGAGGCGCTCAAGCTCGTGCCCACGGTCAAGCACCAGGTGGTGTACAAGCGCACGGACGGCGAAGTCCCGATGCAGGAAGGCCGCGACCTCTGGTGGCACGACGTGATCGCCGGCCAGAGCGCCGATCCCAAGTCCTGCCCCTGCGAGCCCCTGGACGCCGAACACATGTTCTACCTGCTCTACACGAGCGGCACGACGGCCAAGCCCAAGGGCATCATGCACACCACCGGCGGCTACCTCGTCGGAACCGCCACGACGCACCACTACATCTTCGACATCAAGCCCGACGACGTGTACTGGTGCGCCGCCGACATCGGCTGGGTCACCGGCCACAGCTACATCGTGGTGGGCCCGCTGAACAACTGCACCACGGGCGTCATCTACGAGGGCACGCCCAACTTCCCCAACGCCGAGCGCTGGTGGGACATCATCGAGCGGTACAAGGTGAACATCCTCTACACCGCTCCCACCGCCATCCGCGCCCACATGAAGTGGGGACCCCAGCACGCCGCCAAGCACGACCTCACCTCCCTCCGGCTCCTCGGCTCCGTGGGCGAACCCATCAACCCCGAGGCGTGGGAGTGGTACCACGAGCACATCGGCGCCCGGCGCTGCCCCATCGTGGACACCTGGTGGCAGACCGAGACGGGCATGATCCTCCTCACTCCCCTCCCCGGCATCACGACCCTCAAGCCCGGTTCGGCCACCAAGCCCTTCCCCGGCGTGAAGGCGGAGGTCGTGAACGACAAGGGCGAGACCGTCGGCCTCGGCGGAGGCGGCTACCTCGTCCTCAAGAGCCCCTGGCCCGCCATGCTGCGGGGCATCTACAGGGCCCCCGAGCGCTACCTGAGCACCTATTGGAGCCGCTTTCCCGGCATGTACTTCGCCGGAGACGGCGCCCGCACCGACAGGGACGGCGATTTCTGGCTGATGGGACGCGTGGACGACGTCATGAACGTGTCGGGCCACCGCATCTCCACCATCGAGGTCGAGAGCGCCCTGGTGGACCACAAGAAGGTCGCAGAGGCCGCCGTCTGCGGCCGCGCCGACGCCCTCACGGGCCAGGCCATCGTGGCCTTCGTCAGCCTCAAGGGCGGCGAGATGGGCTCCGTGGAGCTCCTCCACGAGCTCCGCGAGCACGTGGCGAAGAAGATCGGCGCCATCGCCAAGCCCGCCAACATCGTCTTCACCCCCGACCTGCCCAAGACCCGGAGCGGCAAGATCATGCGCAGGCTCCTGCGCGACGTCGCCGAGAACCGGCCCCTGGGCGACACCACCACCCTCGCGGACAGCACCGTGGTTTCGGAGATCAAGACCCGCGCCGAGACCGCGGCCAAGGAGGACGAGGGCTGATCCACGTGACGTGACCCGGCGGGGAGAGATTCCCCGCTGGCTTCTTGCGGGCCGGTCCCATAAGCATCGGGGCCGGCCCGATCTCTTTTCTTAACTTCCCTGGGCCTCCGTGCGGCAACGATGTGCGCGGTATGTTATGGTAGGCAGAGACGCAGCGCGGAGGGGGGAAGACCATGTTCAGGGTGATTCCGGACGGGGAGAACTACCGCGAGTTCGTCCTCCTCAAGGACGGCGCCAGCGTGCTGATCCGGGCCGCCACCCCGGCCGACGTACCGGTCGTCGAAGAACTCCTCAAGGGCCTCTCCCGCCAGAGCCTCCAGATGCGCTTCATGGGAGGCGTCACGCAGGTCTCCCGGCGCTTCGTCGAGGACCTCTGCAACAACGACCCGAAGGACCGCTACTGCATCCTCGCCATCCAGGGCGAAGAGCCGAACCACAAGGTCATCGGCCTGGGGAACTACATCGGCCTGGGCGGGCGCCGCCGGGCCGAGGTGGCCTTCATGGTCGCCGACGAACACCAGGGCCGGGGCATCGGCACCCTCGTGCTGGAGCGCATCGCGGGGGTGGCCGCCGCGAACGGCTACGTGGGCTTCGAGGCCGAGGTCCTGTTCGAGAACCAGAAGATGATCGGGGTCTTCCGCAGCTCGGGGTTCGAGGCCAAGCAGGCCTTCGAGGGCGGGAGCATCCACGTGGAGTTCCCCGTGGACGGCGCGGCCGCGCTCCGCGAGCGCACCGAGGTCCGGGACCGCGTCGCCGCCGCCAACTCCCTCATCCCCCTCCTCCGGCCCAAGTCCCTGGCGGTGGTGGGCGCCTCCCGCGACAGCCAGAGCATCGGGAGCCTCATCTTCCAGTACATCCTCCGCGGCTCCTTCCGCGGCACCGTCTACCCCGTGAACAGCCAGGCCGCTTCGGTGAGCGGCGTGAAGGCTTACCCTTCCCTCCAGGACCTGCCCGAGGCGCCCGACCTGGTGGTCGTGGCCGTCCCC
>JGI20214J51650_10003022_pt1 | contig 10551 bp, 3 predicted proteins | sample WetSurMetagenome_FD_51650 | JGI IMG/M metagenome (IMG submission 51650)
ACCGCGATCCGGCACGCGTACATCACCCGCCACGGACAGCCCGTGTGGCAGCGCATTCTGTTCCGGACGATCCTCTCGGACAGTAAAAAGATCGAGCTGGGGGGTCGGATGACGCTCTGGGCGAAGCGCCATGGGCTGGCTACACTGGCGGAGAAGACCGGACTGCTGGGCCTCGTGGACCAGCGTTTGGCGGTGGCCAATCAGGTAGCGCCCCCGTCCATCGCGAAGCCGTTCCTGCGGGGGGAGCATGCGCCGGTGCCGGCGCCCGCCACGGTGAAGCATCGGGTCGGCTACTTCGTTTCCTGCGGTCTCAGTTTCCAATTCCCGGAGGTGGTCGAGGCCACGCTGCGCGTCCTGGCGAGGAATGGCTGCCAGATCACCGTCCTGAACAACACCTGCTGCGGGCGGCCGGCGCACTCGTACGGCGATCTCGACGCCGCCCGCGACATTGCCCGGAAGAACCTGGATCGCCTCGCCCCGGCCATGGGCCTGGACGCGATCGTCTCGGATTGCGGGAGCTGCAGCACGCACCTGAAAGATTATGGCCAGATTTTGAAGGGGGATCCGGCCTATGCCGACACGGCCACGGCCCTGTCCAAGAAGATCCAGAGCTTCAGCGAGTTCCTGGTGGGGGTCGGGGCCAACGGGAGCCTCGGGACGCTCTCGGGGACGGTCACCTACCACGATCCGTGCCACCTCTCCAACCGATTCGCCAAGATCACCGCGCAGCCGAGAAAGCTTCTGAAATCCATCCCGGGGATGACGTACAAGGAGCTGCCGGAGGCCGACTGGTGCTGCGGCGCGGCGGGGAGCTACACTTTCCTCCACCACGAGGAAGCCACGGGGGTCCTGGATCGGAAGATGGGCAACGTGGAGAAGACCGGAGCGGCCGTCCTGGCCACGGAATGCCCGGCCTGCATGATGCATCTCGGCTACGGGGCGCGCCGCAAGGGCCTGCCCGTCCAGGTGCGCCACGTGAGCCAGATTCTGGATCAGGCGTACGCCGCCGCCGGGAAGGCGAACTGAGCGCGACGTCTGGGGTTTCGCAGCAGCAACCAATCTGCGGGGGGTGGCGGGAGGCGTGCCAGCCCCCCGCACCATTTTCCGGGGCGCCCTGGTATACACTGCGGGCCGGTCGTGGCGGGCCCACAGAAAGCGCTTGCGTCTACCTTGGCCGGTCAGTGTAGACTACGTCTCCGAACCGGCAACCGCATCGGGGTAGGAAACTGAGGGAGGTCGCACCCATGGGGCAGATTCCGAAGCAGCACGTCGCGCGGCTGGAGGCCATGGAAAAGCGGGCGCGAACGATCGCGGAGGCGGGCGGCTTGGAAGCGGCGCTGGCGGGCGGCACGCTCCCCAATCCGATCGACACGACGCTGGCGGAAGGTCTGGTCCTGGGCCTCCTGAAGCAGGGGGTGCGGAAATACCTGGCGGTCTTCGGGCATGGCTCCACGGATCTCGCGGAGGTGCTCCGGGTCTATGAGGCCGCCGGCCTCACGCGGACCTACAACTTCCGTCACGAGACGGCCATGGCCCATGCGGCCACCGCGCTGAAGTGGCTCTACGGCGAGACGGCGGCCGTGGTGACCTCCATCGGCCCGGGGGCGCTGCACGCCTTTGCGGGCTCGCTCGCCGCCGCCTCCAACGGGATCGGCCTCTACCACATCTACGGGGACGAGACGACCCACGGGGAGGGGCCGAACATGCAGGCCATCCCCAAGCACGCGCAAGGCCTCTTCGGCCAGCTCACGGCCCTGATGGGAGAGTCCTACGTCCTGCACACGCCCGAGGCCCTGCGCGCGGCGTTGCGCCGCGGAAGCTTGGCCGTCCACCGCTCGTTCCGGGCCGGTCCGTTCTTTCTGCTCTTGCCGCTCAATACCCAGCCGGCGCGGATCGCGCGCCTGAATCTGGAGGCGCTCCCCGGGGCGCTCGCGCCGCCACCCATGGCGGTGGGGGATCCGGCGATCGTGGCCGCAGCGCTCGGACTCATCCAGACGCATCGCCGGATCGTCGTCAAGGTGGGTGGGGGCGCCCGCGCCTTTGCCCGGCAGGTGCGGGCCCTCATCGAGGCGATCGGTGCCGTCGCCGTGCTGTCGCCCGGTGCGCTCGGGGTGGTGCCCGACGACCACCCGCGGAACCTGGGGGTGATGGGGAGCAAGGGGTCGCTGTCCGGCAATTACGCGACCAGCCACGCCGATCTCCTGATCGTCATCGGGTCGCGGGGGGTGTGTCAGGCAGATTGCTCGGGGACGGGCTACGCGTCAGCGTCCGCGGTGATCAACATCAACGCGGACCTCGGCGACGTCACCCATTACAACCGGACCGCGGCCCTGGCGGGGGATATCGGGGTCGTGATCGGTCAGCTCCGGGAGGCGCTCCAGAAGCAGGGCGGGGTCGACCTGGAACGGGCCGAGGCCTGGCTCGACGCCACGGCGGCGAAGAAGCGGGAATGGCAAGCCCTCAAGGCCGAGCGCTACGCCCACCCGGTCCTGCACGATCCCATGTGGGGGCGACCCGTCCTGACGCAGCCCGCCGCGATCAAGATCGCCTGCGACTTCGCCAACAGCATTCGCGCCGTGAAGTTCTTCGATGCCGGCGATGTGCAGGCGGTCGGATTCCAGGTGGCGGAGGACGACGAGCCGAGCCAGACGATCACGGAGACGGGGGCCTCGCACATGGGGTTTGCGGTGAGCGCACTCCTCGCGTCGGGCGTGGCGGACCGGCCGCGGTACGGGATCGCGTTCAGCGGAGACGGGTCGTTCTTCATGAATCCGCAGGTTCTGGTGGACGGCGTCCTGCACGGCGTTCGCGGGACGATCCTGCTGCTGGACAACCGCCGGATGGCGGCCATCTCAGGCCTGCAAGAGGCGCAGTACGGAGAGGCGTTCCGGACGCATGACGCGGTGCCGGTGGATTACGTCCGCCTGGCCTCAGCGGTGCCGGGAGTGAAAGCGCTCTCGGGCGGCGACACCCCGGACGCGCTGTGGGTCGCCCTGACGGAGGCGTCCCGGCACGAGGGGCTGTCGCTGGTGCACGTGCCGGTCTACTACGGCTCCGATCCGCTGGGCGGCCTCGGCGCCTACGGTGTCTGGAACGTGGGGAACTGGTGCGAGGACGTCCAGACCAGCTATCACAATCAGACCATCTAATCCGAGCCCCCGAAAACCGCCATGGCGCCACCGGGGTCCGAGATCAACCACAAGAGGCACAAAGGGCACAAGATGCGGACCTTCGATTCAGGGGCTTCCCCTGATACCCTGGGCTTCTTGTGCGTCTTGTGGCCAGCCCCTTCCGGCGTTCTTGGCCTCATTGCGATTCAAGAATCTCGCCTGGGGCCGTCCGGATGCTGATCCTCCACGAGAGCAACCGACTCGAGCGACTGGCCGACGACCTGGCCGAGGTGCTGCGGGTGCCCTTGAGGCCCGCGCTGGCGCCCGAGACGATCGCCGTCCAGAGCAACGGGATGGCCCGCTGGCTCCGGATGCGGCTGGCGGATCGCCTGAGCGTCTCCGCCAACATCGACTTTCCCCTTCCCTCCAGTTTGGTCTGGCAGCTCTTCGGCCGTGTCCTCCCCGACGTGCCCGACCGGTCTCCCTACGAGCGAGAGGTTCTGATCTGGCGGCTGATGGGGATGTTGCCCACGCTGGTCGGCGCAGAGCCGTTCGCGCCACTCCGCGCCTACCTGGCGGATGCGGAGGACGACCTCCGCCGCCATCAACTCGCTTCGCGGATCGCCGACCTCTTCGACCAGTACCTGGTCTACCGGCCGGACTGGATCCTGGACTGGGAGCGGGGAAGCGGCGACTCCTGGCACGCCCCCCTCTGGCGCGAGCTGGTCCGATCTGTCGGGGGCAGCCACCGGGTGCGGGTGCAGGAGCGCTTCCTGGCCGCGGTCGCCGGCGCGCCTTCGGCGACGGACGCGCTGCCCGCCCGGCTCTGCCTGTTCGGCATCCCGACGCTGCCGCCGGCGCAGCTTGAGGTCTTCGCGCGGCTGGCCGACACCCTGGACGTGCACCTCTTCCTGCTGAACCCCTGCCGGCAGTTCTGGGCCGAGATTCGATCGGAGCGCGAGATCGCCCGCCGCGTCAAGGACCGGGATCCACGGGAGCTGTACCTGGAGACCGGCAACAGCCTGCTGGCCGCCTGCGGAAAGCAGGGACGGGACTTCCTGGCGCTGCTCCTGGATCGCGACCCACACGCGGTGGGGGAGTTCGAGGAGCCCGGCGAGGACAGCCTGCTCCACTGTCTCCAGACCGACATCCTCCACCTGCGGAATCGAGGCGAGGCCGGGGCGCCCCGCACCCGCATCCGGGCTGACGACCGGTCGATCCAGGTCCATTCCTGCCACGGCCCCATGCGCGAGGTGGAGGTCCTCTACGACCAGCTCCTTGCCCTCTTCGAGGCCGACCCCGGGCTCGAGCCGGGGGACGTCGCCGTCATGACCCCCGACATCGAGGCTTACGCCCCCTTTGTCGAGGCGGTCTTCGGCACCGCGGAGCCGGACCGCCGGATTCCCTTCAGCATCGCGGACCGGCGCCAGCGGACGGAGAGTCCGGCGGCGACTGCCTTCTTCTCGCTGCTGGAGATCGTGGAAGGTCGCTTCGGGGCGGACCAGGTGCTGGGCCTCCTGGAGATCGAGCCGGTGCGTCGGCGATTCGGCATTGCGGAGGCCGACCTGCCAGAGATTCAGGACTGGATCCGCGCGACCGGCGTGCGCTGGGGCGTGGACGGCGAGAGCCGCGCGGCGCTGGATCTGCCGGCCACCGCGGAGCATACCTGGCGCGCCGGCCTGGACCGGCTGCTCCTGGGCTACGCCCTGCCCGCGGGCGGTCGGCGGCTCTTCGAAGGTATCCTGCCCTACGACGAGGTCGAGGGGGCGACCAGCCGAGTCCTGGGCCGACTCTGCTCCTTCGCCGAGGCGCTCTTTGCCGCACGGGAAGAGCTGGCGCGCCCCCGGCCGGTCGCCGAGTGGGCGGACCTCTTCCTGCGCCTCCTGGATCGTTTCCTGGAAGCAGACGAGGACGAGGAGGAGCAGGTCGCCGACATCCGCAGAGCGGCCGCGGCGCTGGCCGAGGAGGCGGGCCGGGCCGACTTCGAGGATGCGGTGTCGCTCGCGGTCACGCGGTCCGCCCTCCAGGCCGCGCTGGGAGAGGGGCGGGGCGGCGGGCGGTTCCTGGCGGGGCGGGTGACCTTCTGCGCCATGGTCCCGATGCGCAGCGTCCCCTTCCAGGTGGTCTGTCTCATCGGGCTGAACGACGGGAGCTATCCGCGCAGCCGCCGTGCGCCGGGCTTCGACCTGATGAGTGACGACGCGCGGACCGGCGACCGCTCGCGGCGCGACGATGACCGCTACCTGTTCCTGGAGGCCATCGTCTCGGCGCGCCGTGTCCTGTATCTGAGCTATGTGGGGCAGAGCAACCGGGACAACGCCCCGCTTCCACCCTCGGTCCTGGTGAGCGAGCTGTTGGAGGACATGGAGTGCGGGTTCGCCGTCGGGGAGGAGCAAACACCCGTCCGCGAGTCGCTGCTCGCCCGCCACCCGCTGCATGCCTTCAACCCGCGCTACTTCCGGGCCGGCGTGGCCGAGCCGCGTCTCTTCAGCTATTCGGAAGAATACTGCGAGGCCAGCCGGCGGCGGCGGTCGGGTGGCGGACCGGAGCCGTTCCTCGCGGTCCCCCTGGCGGAGCCATCCGAGGAGTGGCGCAGGCTGGATCCGGCCCGTTTCATCCGCTTCTTCCAGCAGCCGACGAAATACCTGGTCCGCGAGCGGCTGCGGATTCACCTGGAGGAGCAGGAGGGGCTGCTGGAGAGCCGCGAGCCGTTCATCCTGGACGGCCTGGCGGCCTACACCCTCCGGCAGGAGATGCTCGACCTCCGGCTCGCCGGCGGCTCGATGGAGGGTGGCTGGGAGATCGCGCGCGCCGGCGGGCGGCTGCCGCAGGGGCGCGTGGGAGAAGTGTGTTTCGATGGGGAGGCCGAGAAAGTCGAGGCCTTCGCCAGGCGCCTCGACGTGCGCCGAGCCGTCCCGCGCCTGGATCCGATCCCCGTGGACTGTGACCTCGGCCCCATCCGGCTGACCGGCTGGCTGACGGGCGTGAGTTCCCAGGGTCTCCTGGAGTACCGGCCGACCGCGGCCAAGCCCAAGGACTGGATTGCGCTGTGGCTGCGGCACCTGCTCTTGAACACCCTGCGGCCGCCGGGGGCGACCCCCGAGAGCTGCTGGCTCGGCGAGGACGAGGAGATCCTGCTGGGACCGGTGGACGACCCGCTGCCGCGCCTCGCCGCGCTGGCCGAGATCTTTTGGGCCGGCCTCTCGCGGTCCCTGCATCTGTTCTCGGAAGCGGGCTTCGCCTACGCCGAGCGCGTACACAAGGACCAGGGCGAGGAGCGGGCGCTCTCGGCCGCCCGCACGGTCTGGGCCGGAAACGAGTTCTCGAAGAAGACTCCGGAGGGACAAGACCCGTACCATCGCCTGGTATTCCGCAACCTGGATCCGCTGGACGCTGACTTCGAGCGGCTGTCGCGGGAGGTCTTCCTGCCCATGCTGGAGCATCGGCGGCCATGAGCGCCGGGACGCAGGGTCGGACCCGACCGCTGGACGTCCTGGCTGAACCCCTGGAAGGCCTGCGCCTCATCGAGGCCAGCGCCGGAACGGGGAAGACTCACACCTTGGCCGATCTCTACCTCCGGCTGGTACTGGAGGGCGGGCGGACGGTGGATCAGATCCTGGTTGTCACCTTCACGGTGGCCGCTACCGCACAGCTGCGCGATCGGATCCGCGCTCGGCTGGAGGCGGCACGCCAGGCGTTCCTCCGCGGGGCGCCGGGGGACCCCATGGATGATGTCCTGGCCGGGCTGCTGGCCCGGATCCCCGGGGGTGCCGCAGCGGCCCGGCGCCTCGCCCAGGCGGTGCAGGGATTCGACGAGGCGGCGATCCTCACCATTCACGGCTTCTGCCAGCGGGTGCTGCGGGAGAGCGCCTTCGAAAGCACCCAGCCGTTCGAGGTCGAGCTGGTCCCGGACGAGGGCGAGATCCTGCAAGAGGTCGTGGACGACTTCTGGCGGAAGACTCTCTACCAGGGGCCGCGGCTCCTGGTCGGGTACCTGCTGCGGCAGGGGTGGACGCCGGAGGGACTCGTCAAGACCGTCCGGCCGTACTTGCGGAGAACGTCGCTCGCCGTCCGGCCGCCCACGCCTCCCCCGGTCGGGCCGGAAACCGAATCGCTCTACGCCGCCTCCTACCGCGAGGTGCGTGAGGCCTGGCAGGCGGACCGGGCGGAGATCGAGACGCTGCTCGGCAGCCAGACCTCGCTGAACGGCTCGAAGTATCCGACGAGGTCCCTCCCGGCCTGGCTGGAGGAGATCGACGCCTTCCTGCGGCCGGCCGAGCCACATGCCGCCTGGTGCGCCCGGGTCGAGAAGTTCACGACCCGCGCGTTGGCCGCGGCCGTCAAGAAGGGAGGCACCCCGCCGGCTCACCCGGTCTTCGCCGCCTGCGAGCAGTTGACGGAGGCCTGGCAGGCGCTGGCGGCGTACCTCGCATTCCGGGTTATCAGGCTCAAGCTGGAGTTGCTCGAGTACTGCCGGCGGGAGCTGGGTGTGCGGAAGGAGCGCCGGCAGCTCACGGCGTATCAAGACCTCCTGCTGCGTCTGGATCGAACGCTGACAGCCCCGCACGGCGCGGCACTGGCCGCTAACCTGCGCCGGCGCTACTCCGCAGCGTTGATCGACGAGTTTCAGGACACCGACCCCACCCAGTACGCGATCTTCCGGCAGATCTACGCGGGAAGCAGGCTCCCGGTCTTCCTGGTGGGGGATCCGAAGCAGGCCATCTTCGGTTTCCGGGGGGCGGACATCTTCGCGTATCTGGCGGCGGGTCGCGACGCGCAGGCGCGACGCACGCTGGATCGAAACTGGCGCTCCGCTCCCGGGTTGGTCCAGGCGGTGAACACCGTCTTCGGGCGGGTCGAAGACCCGTTCCTGTTCGACGAGATCCCGTTCCACCCGGTGCGGCCGGCCGAGAAAGAGCGGACGCCGCTCGTCGTCGCAGGGGACGATGGGGCGCCGCTCCGGATCTGGTGTCTCACCCGCGCGGGCGAGCGCGAGCCGATACCCAAGGGGAAGGCCACGGCCACGGCCATCCAGGTCACGGCGAGCGAGATCGCACGGCTCCTGACGGCTGCCGGCCGGGGCGAGGCCCGGATCGGGGAGACGGCGCTCCGGGGAGGGGACATCGCCGTCCTGGTGCGGACCAACGCGCAGGCCGACCGGGTGCGGGAGGCGCTCCTCGCGCGCGGGGTCGCCAGCGTCCAGCTCGGCGAGGCGAGCGTCTTTGCGTCGCACGAGGCGGCGGAGATCGAGCGCGTCCTCTTGGCCGTGGCGCAGCCCGGGCGCGAGCCGCTGGTGCGGGCCGCCCTGGCCACGGATCTCTTCGGCCTCCGCGCGAATGCGCTGGAGTCGCTCGGCGAGGACGAGGCGGCCTGGGAAGCGCGCGCGAATGCGTTCCTGGACTACCAGGCGCTCTGGCGGGATCAGGGATTCGTCCAGATGTTCCGCCGGCTGATGAAGGCGGAGGGTGTGGCGGCGCGCCTCTTGGCATTCGACGACGGGGAGCGGCGGCTCACCAACCTCCTGCACCTCACGGAGCTGCTGCAGGCGGCAGGCGTCGCGGACCACCTGGGGATGGAAGGCCTGATCGACTGGCTGGCGGCGCACCGACAGAATGGAGAGACGGCGCCCGAGGAGGCCCAGCTTCGCCTGGAGAGCGACGAGAACCTGGTCAAGATCGCCACCATCCACAAGAGCAAGGGCCTACAGTACCCGCTGGTCTTCTGCCCGTTCCTGTGGGACGTGTCGCTCCAGGGTCAGGACGAGGGGATGGGCGCCTTGTTCCACGACCGCGGCGCAGGCGATGCGCCCACGCTGGACGCCGGGTCGGACCGGATCGAGGAGGCGCGAGCGCTGGCGGAGCGCGAGGCGTTGGCCGAGCATCTGCGGCTCGCGTACGTTGCCATGACGCGCGCCGAGCACCGCTGCACGGTCGTGTGGGGGAACATCAACGGGGGCGACCTGTCGGGGCTGGCGTACCTGCTGCATCAGCCGGCGGAGCTGGCGCCTGGAGCGGACCGGGCGGGCGCCGTCCGCGCACGGGCCAAGGGACTCGACGATCGGGAGGTCCTGGCCGATCTGATGCGGCTGGCAGAGGCCGCCGGGGGCGTGATCGTGGTCACGAACGTCTCGCCGGCGGAACCTCCCGCGGCCGGCCCGTCGGCACCCGTCGCGGAGTCGCTCCAGGCGCGGCCCTTCGCCGGGCGGATCGCGAAGGGGTGGCAGATCACCAGCTTTTCGGGACTCACGGCTGGCAGCCATCGGGAGGCATGGGATTACGACGCCGTCCCCTCGGCAGAGCGAGGCGGGCGAACGACCCTGCCCGGCCAGCTCCCGTCCGATATCGCCGACTTCCCGCGCGGCGTCCGGGCGGGGATCTTCATGCACGCCCTCTTCGCCTCGCTGGATTTCGCGCGGGCCGATCGGGCGGGCATCCAGGCGGCCGCAGGAGAAGCGCTCCGAGCACACGGCTTCCATGGGATCTGGCAGGCCGCCGTGGCCGACATGGCGGAGCGGGTCCTGCGGACGCCGCTGGATGCCGCAACCGGGCTCTCCCTGGCCCGCGTGGAGCGAGCCCAGCGGCTGGACGAGCTGATGTTCCACTATCCGGTGGCCCGCCTCGATCCAGGACGGCTGACCGCCCTGCTCCGCACACACGGCCACGACGGAGCCATCCGGGGGCCGATTACGGAGTTGGCCTTCGACCCGGTGCGGGGCTACATGACCGGCTCCATGGACCTGGTCTTCGAGGCGGGAGGGCGCTATTACCTCGTGGACTACAAATCGAACTGGCTGGGCGAAGGGCCGGACGCCTACCGGGCGGAGCGCCTGCCCCCGGTGATGGCCCGCGAGACCTATGCGCTGCAGTACCTGATCTACACCGTCGCCCTCACCCGGTATCTCTCCCAGCGCCTGCCGGAGTTCCGGTATGCGCGGGACTTCGGCGGCGTGTTCTACCTGTTCGTGCGGGGGATGGATCCGGTGCGCGGTGCCGACTACGGCGTCTACCGCGACCGGCCGCCCGAGGCGTTGATCCGCGCGCTGGATCGGTACCTGGCCTCAGGCTGCTGAAAAGGGCCCTTCTGCGGCGTTGCCGCGCTTGGGCACTCGCTGCGGCGTACCTGGAGTACGCCTCGCTTGGCCCTTCGCGTGGCGCCTTGCATCTGGGCCCTTTTGAGCAGCCTGGGCGAAGAGAAGTCTCTCCGTTGAGAGAGGTAGCATGACGATTGTGGCAAATGGGCAGGCGATCGCCGAGACCGGCGGGCTGGACGCGCACCTGGCCCGGCTGCTGACGCGGCTGGCGGGCGACGCAGATCCCCTGCTCGAGCTCGGCGTGCGCCTGGTCTGCCGCGCGACGAGCCAGGGGCACGTCTGCGCGACCCTGGCCGCCGCCGCCGGGGAGCCGCTCGTCGCGCTGGGTGAGGCTGAGCCGGGGCTCGCCCC
>JGI20214J51650_10003023_pt1 | contig 10550 bp, 10 predicted proteins | sample WetSurMetagenome_FD_51650 | JGI IMG/M metagenome (IMG submission 51650)
TACCAATTCATGTTTGAATTCTTCGTGCATAAAAGCCTGTACAAGCTTTAATAACAAGCTATTCTGTGGATGAGTTCCGATAGTAATGCGAATATGGCTGTTCAAACCGTCCTCGTTCATGAATTTTACTATCATGTTCCTCTCAGTGAGATATTTATTTAAAGAACTTTTTATATCCAGAGGAATTTTTACGAGTAGAAAATTTGCATATGATTTATATGCGTGGAATCCTGGTAGTTTATTAAATTCATTATACAGCATTTCCATATCATCAGCCATTTTTCTGCTAATTGAACTGTAATATTCAGTGGAATCGAGGGCAGCAATTGCGATTTGTTCCGATAGCCGGTTGAAGCCCAGATATCTGGCATTTAAAAGCTTGAACTTTTCATGATTATCCCCTAGAAAGGCGAATCCGGTTCTTATTCCTGCGAGGGCATAATATTTCGAAAAAGTTCTGATAATAATAAGGTTTTTATGTCTGTTGACCAATTCAACAGGATCAGATTCATAAGTCGCATCAAATGAAAGATATGCTTCGTCAAGGATAACAAGTGTATCACTCATCTTTCCCAGAACATATTTCAGCTGGTCTGTTTCAAGCCGGTTTCCGGTCGGATTATTTGGTGAACTAATAAGTACCAGCTTAGGTTTTTCCCTGTCATATATCTCTATCATGCGTTCAATATCATAATAGAAAGTGTGATCACCTTCCAGTATAGGATATTGAATGTTTAATCCTTCTGCTTCATCGGCAATTTTCTTATAGTACCACCATGAGCAGGATGGAATCAGAATTTTATCACCTTTGTTAATATAACACTGAACAGCCTGTTTCAGGAGATCTTCACTGCCGTAACTAAGCAATATCCTGTCCTCGGTGGTTCCGAAGTCTTTGGCGAGCCTCTCAGATAAGATGCTTTTTACACCTCTGGAATAATCTCTTGAGTAGATATTCAGAATATCAGAATCTAAATTCTGTAACGTTTTAAAACAAGCAGGAGAAGGACCATATTGATTCTCATTCCTGTCGAGATAGATCTTGCATTTATTACTAATGGTCGTCATAATTCGGATTTATTTAAACCATTTATAACATTTCGAATAAAGAGGAAGAACAGTCGATAAAAATAAAATATTTCCTGATATAATATACCAAGTTATGATTTTTTTCAGTGATAAGCCAATTTTTTGTCAACCTTAATCGGCTTATGTCTCGAAAGGGAGGTCCTTTGCTGAAGTATGGAAAAGAAACAATCAGCGTTTATTTTCCTTTTCGCAGGGACATGGAACAGGTTTGAATTTCTTGTGCTTGTGCTGGGTAGCACAACTTACAGCGAGCACAAGAATCAACAGAATAATAAGATTCAATGCAGTATTTTTTATTCCGATTCGTCTCATAAATGGTCTTAATTAAGTCTTTCAATCTGTTAACCGCTAATTCTGAATGACTGAAGATATTTATTAATGTATAACTCCTTTTGCCTGGTCTTGTATTGCATTACATAACGCGGATGTTCAAGTGGTATTATTCTGTTGAAGAATTTATGCTCTGAATTTAATTGCAGAAGAAATTTATAATTTGTGCCTGTTCCAAGGCAGTAACAGACCTCCCTGTCGATGCCAAAATCAAGTTGTTTTTTTAGGCTGTCAATAATGAAATCCATTACAGCAAATGTCAGCTTTTTACTGTCATAATAATTATAATTCAGGGCATTCCCCTTACTATTCACAGCTGTAAATCCAAGCGGGCATACAGCGCTGATGAAAAACCTTTTATAGAATTTCTCAACTCCTCCAAATGCATCCATCATTTCATAAATAAATACTGATGATGTCTCGAATGTTTTCATGCCCGGAATTGAAAAACCGCACTTCTCGTAAAGCCTTTTGCTATCAGTAAACGGAATACCCGTAACACCGGCTCCGAACCTCCCCGGATTAATACCCACAATTAGCTGGCGGGGATTGGAGTCGTTATAGAATTTATTATAGAACTGAGTTATAACAGGCATGATCTCAGGGTTTTCCCTGAAAGGATTCATAATGGAGATTCCTTCAGGAAGAGTCCCTTTGAATTCAAGCTCGCTGAAAAAACTTACTATGAAATTTGCAAAACTCTGTCTTTCCGACATCATTAAAACTCCAGGAATTTTTCTTTTGGTGTCATACAGAAGTCACATTTTGCTGTTAAGGTACCTGCATCATAAGTGTTTCCGCATACCGGACAAACAAACCATTTGACAGGGAGACTTTTTTCAGCGCCACTACTAATTGCAGTGAGGGCCTTTGTATAAAAATCGAGGTGTTTCTTTTCAGTATCCAAAGCCCAGGTGAATGTTTTTACTGCATCTGAACTTCTTTCACTTTTCGCGGTAGCAATAAATCCGGCGTACATTGTTTCGATTTCATATGATTCGCCCTTTATGGCGTCGGCAAGATTAGCAGCAGTTGACTGGACTGAATATGAACCCAGCTCCGGTCCGTTAATTTTCTGGCCAAGCTTTTCCAGTACCTTAAGGTGATTCCCTGCATGAATTGCCTCAGCTTTGGAGGTCGCCATAAACATTACTGCAACAGTATCAAAACCTTCAGCTTTCGCTCTTTCAGCGAATGCTGCATATTTTGCACTTGCGGTTGATTCTCCGTTGTAGGAAGCTTTCAGGTTTTCAATCGTTTTCACGGGATTTGAAGCACATCCTGAGATTAATCCGACGGCAAAAATTAACCCTAATAATCTTGTCATTGTTTTCATAGTGATAAGTTTAATTGATATTTTATTTAATTTAATTATCCGCACCCGGGAAGTATCTATCCGAGTCCTATCATGAAATTATATACCATTGTTCCTCCCATATAACCGGTAAATGTCACTGCCAGAAAGGCAAGCAGGTAAAAGCAGAAAACAACCCATTTAAGGGGAGTATCTTCCTTCTTTTGAATGATCAGCCATATTCTGAAAAGAGTCCCGGCAATTATAAGAACCATTGTAATTAATGCACCCGTCTTATGCCGGAGAAAAACATTCAGAATTTCTCCCTGAGTGGGCGCTTCTGTAAATAGATGTCCTGTAGCCCATCCTGCTATTGCTGCCAGGGATCCAAGTATCATGAGATAAAATCCTGTTTTTGACAGGCATTTTTCTTTCCGGATAAACAGAGATGCCACTTCGGCAATAAAACCGGCAGTTATCAGTGCAATCGGGAAATGCACTATCATCGGATGTAAATGATCTGTACTAAACATAGTTGGATTATTGGGTTAACATTTGGACTTCCTTTTATAGTCTGATTAGATTCCAGATGTCAAATTTAACAAATTCAGACGTAATCATCCAACCTCCATGTACTAATAACAAAAAGGCAAGTATGATTCCGGTTGCGCCGGATAGCATCTATTAATGATGAATCCATATCTTGCTCATTAGTAAAACAATTAGAAATTAATTACCTTTGAACCCTTTAAAAATTACACAAATAACCCACGGAATGTCAGAAAAGACGGATCTGAAACCTTATGGTGACAAACAAATTGCCTTCGACATGCGTTATCTTGAGATGGCACGTATATGGGCGCAGAATTCATATTGCATCAGAAGACAGGTCGGAGCATTAATTGTTAAAGGGAAGATGATCATCTCCGATGGGTATAACGGAACGCCCTCGGGATTTGAAAATATATGCGAGGATGAAAATAATATTACAAAACCCTACGTTCTACATGCTGAAGCCAATGCCATAACTAAGGTTGCTAAGTCGAATAATTCAAGTGAAGATTCAACTCTTTATGTGACAACGTCACCATGTATGGAGTGTTCAAAGCTTATTATTCAGTCGGGAATAAAAAGAGTTGTTTACTGTAACCGTTATCATAATACAGATGGACTTGAACTTCTCAAGCGTGCGGGGATAGAATTGGTATTTATTGATCCAGAAAAGAAAATCTATGAACTACAATAATTCAAAAAAAGTCGTTTTTTTACCACTGATTCTTGGAATAGCCGTTGCTACCGGTGTCTTTCTGGGCCGATTTCTCCCCGGAGAAAACGACCTGTCACAGCATTCCAGTATACGTTCAAGAAATGATAAACTGAACAGCATACTCAACATCATTGAGTCAAATTATGTTGATTCTGTGAACAGGAACGATCTTGTTGAAACCGCAATTCCTGCTATTCTGAGAAAACTCGACCCTCACTCGGTATACCTTCCTGCGAAGGATCTTGCACGTGCTAATGAACCATTGCAGGGCAATTTTGAGGGTATCGGAATATCTTTCAGCATGCTTACTGATACGATTCTGGTAATAAGCACTATCCCGGGAGGGCCCTCAGAAAAAATCGGCCTTATGCCGGGTGATAAAATTCTGTATGTAAATGATTCACTGGTTGCAGGCCGGCATATTATCGATGATAAGATTATGGGCATGCTCAAGGGTCCGAGGGGCACTACAGTCAAAATAAAAGTACTGAGAAATGGCCAGAAAGATCTTCTGCCTTTTGAAATAACCAGGGATAAAATTCCTATCTATAGTGTTGATGTCGACTATATGATCGATGATAATATCGGATACATAAAAATCAACACCTTCGCAATGACGACTTTCGATGAATTCATGAAGGGTCTGCGCGAGCTGAAGGAGCATGGAATGACGAGTCTTATTCTTGACCTCAGGGCTAATTCAGGGGGTATTATGGAAGCTGCAATTAATATTGCGGATCAGTTCCTTAAGGAAGGACAGTTAATCGTCTATACAAAAGGACGAGCCTCCCCTCGAAGCGAAGCCAGGGCCACAGGAAAGGGAGAGTTCGAGACAGGAAACCTCGTGGTGCTTATCGATGAATGGAGCGCTTCAGCCAGCGAAATACTTGCAGGAGCACTTCAGGATAATGACAGGGGAACTATTATTGGCCGCCGCTCATTCGGAAAAGGACTAGTTCAGGAACCTATTCCATTCTCTGATGGATCGGGTATGAGACTTACTATTGCACGCTACTATACCCCGACCGGAAGGTCAATCCAGAAATCTTATAAGGAGGGCTATGATAAATATTATGAAGATCTGAGCCAGAGATATTCGCACGGCGAATTTGAAGTTTCTGACAGCATACATTTCTCTGATTCACTGAAATTCACCACCCCCGGAGGAAAGGTAGTATATGGTGGAGGCGGTATTATGCCGGATAAATTTGTAGCAGTAGATACATCTGGTGTCTCCCCTTATTTTGTGAAAACAAGATCATTTATCTACAGGTTTGCGCTCAGGTACACCGAGAATAATCGCGAAGTACTAAAAAAATATACTGAAGGCGGAGAGATGAAGAAATATCTCGATAAGCAGACATTGCTTGATCAGTTTGTTCAGTATGCAGCCTCAAACGGAATAAAGAAAGATCCTGCCAGTTTAAAAATTTCAGGGAATATCATTCACACCCAGATAGAAGCCTATATTGCCCGTAATATTCTGGATAATAAAGGATTTTATCCTATATGGGAGGAGATAGATACTACTCTTAAGTATGCGGTTGATTTTCTGAAAAAACAGTAGTCGGCACCACTTACAATGTCAGCCCCCCTGCCCCCCTAAAAGGGCAAATCTATTATACTACTTTGCCCCCCTGCCCCCCTAAAGGGGGGTAAATCTGTGGATATCACAAAATCTTATTTAATAATCTGATTTTGCCCCCCTTTAGGGGGGTTGGGGGGCCAATTAATAACAAGAACAATCTTTAAGGCAATTTGCTGTGCAATATAAACTCCGAAACAATTTTTACCGACCTCTCCTCTTCCTCAACGAAACCCATATGGCCTGACTCAGAGAGCACAACTACTGTCGCGTTGGACGGCAGTCTCACCCGTGCCTGAATGGCCTCACAGGGAATATAATTGTCCATTGAGCCAAGTATCCAGAGACAAGGGACTCTTCCCTCCTCCATAAAACTTATTCTGGATGGCCTGATCATCATTCCGTTAAGAACAGCAATGATTCCTTCTCCCGGAAGACGGGATGCAATATCCTTGGATCTCTGGAGAGGGTTAGAAAACTTTTCCAGATTTGAAGTGGCAAACATCTTAATTACATTATCAGGATACATCAGGTTTTTCTTGCCGCTTTTCACGATCTCAATTTCACGCTTCCTTTTCTCCAGCGCTTCAGGAGTATCCGCAAAAGGCTGAGAGTGAAAGAGGCAATATCCGGTCAGGCTGTCAGGATAAAGTTCAAGATAAGCAAGAGCAACATAACCTCCGAGCGAATGACCTGCTATGAATACCTTGTCAATGCCTATTGAATCCAATAATTCCTTTATTGAAGCCGCCATGAATTCCATAGTATGAACTTCCCCGTATACAGAAGAAGAACCATGTCCGGGAAGATCCACATTTATCACCCTGAAGATTGAACTGAGTTTTTCAGCAAAACCGTTCCATACTTCTGAAGACTCAAGGTAGCCGTGGAGCAGAACAATAGCTTTTCCGGATCCTGAATCCGAATAGTTTATTACGCCGTTCTTAAATGGAAAAAACATATCAATAAATTTTTTAGATTTGTAAAGGTAGCTAATTCTCAGGGTGTGAAATATACCTGCATCCGCAATTGTTGTTTGTGATAATTAGCATTAAATTGCAATTCTGATTTAATAAATCTAACTTTGATAATCTTCCTTTTCTTGTAAAAAGACAAACGCTAAACACTTCATAACCAATGAGTAAAATCTTGTTTACCTCAATTTCCAAGAAATTTGTGATGGCATTGGCCGGCTTGTTCCTGCTCACTTTTCTGCCGGTCCATCTTCTTATAAACCTGATGCTCCTGAAAAGCGATCCGGGACCATTCAATACCGCAGCTCGATTCATGGCAACATTCCCGCTTGTAAAAATAATGGAGGTTGTGCTGTTTGCTGCGATCCTGATCCACATTTCATGGGGTACATTTCTGCAGATCCAGAACTGGCTGGCCCGACCGGTAGGTTATGTATCCGGAAACAAGACAGAGACATCATTTTTCTCACGATTTATGATCTGGACAGGTGCAACAATACTTACTTTTCTTATCCTGCATATGTTTAATTTTTACTTTATGAAAATTGGACTTGTAAAAGGCAATCCTGAAGATTTCTATTCCGTGGCGCATGACCTGTTCAAGATTCCTGCCTATGATATTATTTATCTTACCTGTTTTGCGCTTCTGGGCTTTCACCTGTTTCATGCATTTTACTCGGCATTCCAGACACTGGGCCTCAATCACAGGTTGTGGAATCCAATTGTTCGTCCAATAGCACTGATTTACGCTGTAGTTATACCCGCAGGTTTTGCATTAATTCCAATTTCACTCTGGCTTTTCAGATAAATCCGACAGGAAAAAATTATAATCATGGGAAAATTAAATTCTAAGATACCGGAAGGTCCATTGGCAACAAAATGGACAAAGTACAAAGCTTCTGTAAAACTGGTTAACCCTGCGAATAAGAAAAGGCTTGAAATAATTGTCATCGGGACTGGTTTATCAGGTGCCGGTGCGTCTTCAACGCTCGGAGAACTGGGTTATAATGTGAAAACTTTCTGCTATCAGGATTCGCCCAGGAGAGCCCATTCCGTAGCTGCCCAGGGTGGCATCAATGCCGCCAAGAATTATCAGAACGACAATGACAGCACCTACAGGCTCTTCTATGATATGATCAAAGGAGGCGACTTCAGGGCCCGTGAGGCGAATGTTTACAGGGCAGCTGAAGTGAGTAACCAGGTAATTGATCATTATACTGCGCTGGGAGTACCCTTTGCACGTGATTATGGAGGAACCCTTGATACCCGATCATTTGGAGGAGTTCAGGTTTCCAGAACTTTTTACTCGAGCGGACAGACAGGACAGCAATGTTTACTGGGGGCTTACTCATCTCTGAACAGACAAATCCGGAAGGGAAATGTAACCATGTATCCGCGGAGAGAAATGCTCGATCTTGTTCTGATTGACGGAAAAGCACGCGGAATAATCACCAGAAACCTTATCACAGGTGAGATAGAACGACATGGCGCGCATGCGGTTGTACTTGCCACCGGCGGATACGGAACAATCTATTTCCTTTCTACACTCGCTGTTAATTCAAATGCTTCAGCAGCCTGGAAAGCCCACAAAAAAGGCGCTCTGTTTGCAAATCCAAGCTTTGTGCAGATTCACCCTACCTCAGTTCCGCAGCTGAATGAATTTCAGTCAAAACTGACACTTATGTCGGAATCATTAAGGAATGACGGACGTATCTGGGTTCCGAAGATGAAAGGCGACACACGTCCCGCCAATTCTATTCCTGAGGAGGAAAGAGATTACTACCTCGAACGCAGATATCCGGCTTTTGGTAACCTTGTGCCAAGGGATGTTGCCTCAAGAGCCGCCAAGGAACGCTGCGATGCCGGATACGGAGTAGGAGAAACCGGACTTGCAGTAAACCTTGATTTCAGGGATTCAATAAAGAAACTTGGAAAAGCAGTTATTGAAAGCCGTTATAGTAACCTCTTCGATATGTACAAAACTATAACCGGAATTGATTCATATGAAGAACCTATGAGAATCTATCCTGCTGGTCACTATACAATGGGAGGATTATGGGTTGACTACGAGCTTATGACAACAATCCCCGGCCTTTATGCAGTCGGCGAATGCAATTTTTCCGATCACGGTGCAAACAGGCTTGGAGCCAGTTCTCTGATGCAGGCATCTGGTGATGGCTATTTTATACTTCCCAATACTATTAACAGCTACCTGGCTGATGAGATAAGGGTCCCAAAAATATCAACTGATAAGCCTGAATTTGAAGAGACTGAAAAAGCTGTTATTGAAAGACTTAATAAATTTTTATCAATAAAAGGAAAACAAACGGCTTCGTCATTTCATAAGCGGTTAGGAAAAATCATGTGGGACTATTGCGGAATGGTAAGAAATGAAGAAGGACTTAAAAAGGCCCTGGTTCTTATAAAAGAGCTGAAAGAGGAATTCTGGAGAGATCTGAATGTTCCGGGTGATTATAAAGAAGTCAATCAGGAACTGGAAAAAGCCGGAAGAGTGGCAGACTATTTTGAACTCAGTGAACTGCTTGTTAGTGACGCACTCAACAGGAAAGAGTCGTGCGGTGCGCATTTCAGGGAAGAATTTCAGACTCCCGACGGTGAAGCACTCAGAAATGATGATGAATTTGCCTATGTATCAGCCTGGGAATATGCAGGTGATGATGAACCTCATATTCTTCATAAGGAGGAACTGAAGTTTGAAGAGGTGGAGATGAAGGTGAGAAGCTACAAATAGAAGGTGCAAGGTACAAGGTGCAGGGTGCAAGGGAAAAAGAACAACTCACTTAAACTTCGGATGCCTCACCATGCAACCTGCAACCTGCAACAATTAACACCTAATTTTTGAAGAAATAACATAATAACCAGAATATGAAGCTCACTCTAAAAATATGGCGCCAGAAGAATGCCAAAGCAAAAGGCAGTTTTGAAACCTACCAGATGGATGATGTCTCTCCGAAAATGGCATTTCTTGAGATGCTCGATGCTCTCAACAAAAAGCTTGTTGAAGAGGATAAAGATCCGGTAGCTTTCGATCACGATTGCCGCGAGGGAATCTGCGGATCATGTGGGATGTATATAAACGGGCATCCTCACGGACCTGTACCGGCCATAACGACATGCCATTTGTCGATGAGGTATTTTAAGGATGGCGAAACAATCTGGATTGAACCTTGGAGAGCAAAACCATTTCCAGTTATCAAAGACCTCATAGTCGACAGGATGGCATTTGACAAGATTCAGATTGCCGGTGGCTTCATTTCTGTGAATACCGGGGCAGCCCCCGAAGCAAATTCAATTCCTGTTAAAAAGAGTAAATCTGACGAAGCCTTTAACTCCGCCATCTGCATTGGTTGCGGTGCATGCGTAGCTGCATGCAAGAATGCTTCAGCAATGTTGTTTGTCTCAGCCAAAATATCACAGTTTGCCCTTCTTCCACAGGGGCAGGTGGAGGCAAAAGAACGGGTCAGAGCTATGGTTGCTAAAATGGATGAACTTGGGTTTGGCAATTGTTCAAACACCGGAGCGTGTGAAGCTGAGTGTCCCAAAGAGATCAAGCTTTCAAATATTGCAAGGATGAACCGAGAATTCTATAAGGCATTCTGATTTATACCGGACATACAATAAACTCTTTCCGTGAATCGAAAAAGATTCGTTGAAATCCTGGCNGCTTATTCCGGAGCATCTGCCGCTATTCCTCTGTCAAAAGGGAATCCTTCCCATCTGATAATCAATATTGACAAATCCTCTATATTAAAAAAATCGCTGGAATTATCGGGCGATGTAGTTATTTGTGGCGGTGGCCTTGGAGGTTGTGCGGCAGCACTTGCTGCATTGCGAAACAACTTAAAGGTAATCCTGACCGAAGAAACTGATTGGATCGGCGGTCAGATATCCCAGCAGGGAGTTCCTCCGGATGAGCATCAATGGATTGAGACTCACGGAGCTACAAAACTTTATCGCGACTTCAGAAATTCAGTCAGAGAGTTCTATAAA
>JGI20214J51650_10003025_pt1 | contig 10548 bp, 7 predicted proteins | sample WetSurMetagenome_FD_51650 | JGI IMG/M metagenome (IMG submission 51650)
AGGGCGGGAGCCGCCAGCACGGCTTTCCCGATGGCGTCCGTCCCGGCCATTTGCCTTTCGACGCCGGGCTTCATGTCGGGCCTGCCCGGCTCCTTTTTCATCGTCTTGTTGATGAGCTCAAAGGACACCGGCGACACATAGAGCGTCGAGGTGCCGCCGTTCTCGGTCTTCCCATAAATGTGACCGTTCATGTTGCGGGCCCGTTCTTCCGCGAGGGCAACAATCTCCTGCCGCGGCCCGATGAGCATCGCCTTCTGAGGGCACGCGTCGATGCAGCCCGGCTTCTTGCCTTGGCCAAGGCGCTCATTGCAGAGGTCGCACTTGTACATGACGCCGTTTCCCATGTAATCCGGCAGGACATGCATGTAGATGCCGACGCCGGACTGGCGCTGCGGGATCTCCCAGGGGCAGACCGTCTTGCACTTTGCGCCGCCGAAGCACAGCTCCTGGTCAATGACCACCGCGCCGTTTGCGTGCTTGTGATTTGCCGAGAACGGGCAGATGGTCGCACAGGCGGGGTTGTCGCAGTGCATGCAGCGCCTCGGGACAAACAGTGTTTTCGGTTCTCCGTCCTGTTCGACTTCAGCCCTGTGCAAGTAAAGGAAATTGTACGGGGTGAGCCGGTTGAAGACCTCTCGCTTCCGGGACCAGTCCTCGACCGTCTTTCTCGGCCAGGGCACCGGGATGGGGTCGGCAACGGGGGGGATCGTGTCCCTGTTGAGCGTCTTGCATGCAGAGACACAAGCCGGGACCGCCATATCGGGACAGCCGTCGCAGAGGCTGAGATCGATGAGCGTCGCCAACTGCCCGGCTTCTCCCGCATGCACCTTCTTCGGCAATGAAAGGCCCGACGCCGCGAGCACTCCTGCCGAGGTCTTCAGAAAAGACCTGCGGCTTATCTTTGGAATGTCATTCGATTTCATCGTATTCCTTCCTCAGTCCAGATCGATGCGCCTTTTTGCGGGCCGCCTGAAATCTTCCATGCCCTTCCCTGTGTCCGCCTCGGTCATACACCGTATCCTGTTTGCCCGGATGATCGCGTTTCCCGCTTTTCCATCGCCCCTGTAACGGCTGAGATCTGTGTGAGGACGTCTGCGCGGGGCGCCTGCATCTCGATCAACCGCCGGAGCCCCCGGGACCCGCCCCTCGATGCGCCGGAGGCGCCCCGGGATCTTTCTGCTCCCATTTTCCGCAATATACCCCATGGGGGTATATCTAGTCCACCGGTGGCTCCCTGTCAAATGTTATTTGTTGAGTCGAGCGCTGCCGGACAACGGCCGCATTGGGGGACCATCCGGGAAGCGGGTCGGCAGCCGGGTTTCTCCCCCTCACCCTGTCTCCCGCCGAGTTGGACCGGGACAGTGTATGAGGCATTGCCGATTGCGGTTGAGGAATTGATTGCCTGCGGAAAAGGAAGAGATGGTGATCGGGTGAGCATGACAAAAAGTGCTTTAAAAAGGCGTGGCCCCGCCGTTTTCCAGCAGGGCCATCTTTGCGATCCCAAGCAGCATACCACCGGGAACGTTTCTACCGTGCCCCTAACACGAAGTTACAAAAATGGTCCATCAGACAGAGTCTGATTCTTCCATAGGACATTGTCTGATGGCGGCAGGCCGGTCAAGAGAGGGGAGGCAGCCACTCCCTGATCTTCTCCACAAGGGAATCCGGGCTTTTGACCCACTGGAAGTGATCGAGGTCATCGCCGGCGAGGTGCACGCGGGTGACACGCGCCCGGCGCATCTTGGCCAGGAGGTTGTCGACTGCCTTGTCGGGTGACAGGAAATCGCCTTCGAAGGAGATGGCCAGGACAGGAATCTCGAGCCCGCTCAAGAGCCTTTCATAATCCAGACTGCTTCCCGAGGGAGCGCATCGTCCCGTACGGGCCTGGCGGGCCCAGTCGCAGATCACCCCGCGAGCTTCCGTGCCGCCGAACCCGAGCTTCCTTCCCGGGAAATAACCGATGAATGAAGCGATACCGCATGCTGCCTGGGTTCCGGCCAGGACGCCCAGGCTGAGAGGCAGGTCCCATCCTTTGTAGTGGACCGACGGCGCGGNAACGAGAATGAGGCCCGAGGCCGCATCGGGGTTGGCGGCAAGATACAGTGAGCTCAGCTGCCCTCCCAGGCTGTGCCCCACCAGGAATACGGGTGCGCCGGGGAAAAGCGCTTTCACCCTGTTGACAACGGCGGGCCAGTCGAAGGTGATCATCTCGTGGTATCCGAAGTTCACCCCTCTCCTGACGCGCAGGGCGCACAACCCGTTTCCCCGCAGGTCAGCCGTGACAAAGCGCCATCCCTCCTGCAGGATCGGCAGGGCAAGCGGCTCGTAGAATTTCGCCGCCACGCCCATGGCAGGCATGCAGATGAATACAGGCGCGGCAGGCGCAGGCTCCCCCGTGAAGATGGTGATCTTCGAAGCGATGCCGTCCTGCGACACGACGGCGATTTCTTCCCTGTGCATGTCCTGCATTGACCCGACCTTTTTCGTCCGCATTCTTAACGGGAAAAGAAGGCGGAACGCAACGGAAAATATTTCTTGCACAACCTCGACGAAATGGTCCTTAATCGGACCGGACGGGAACCGCCCGTGTGAACGTTTCCGAATTCCGGTGCCTATGCGATACAGGATTGACACATACCCCCTGATCCTGGAACAAGCCGTTACCTGGGGCGACATGGACGCGCACGGCCACGTCAACAATGTCGTTTATTTCCGCTACATGGAGAATGCCCGGGTCGAGTATTACCGACGGATCGGGAAATACGAATTCGAGGAGAGAACGGGGATCACCCTCGTCGTCAAAGCGACCTCGTGCCGTTACATCGCAGCCCTCTCCTGCCCGGATCGAATCCGCATCGGAGCACGCGTCTCGGAAGCAGGCAACGAGCAGATCATCATGCAGTTCATCGTCGTCAACGCCGGCACAAAGCAGGTCGCCGCTCTCGGCGAGGCAACGATCGTTGCCCTGCAAATCAGCGACGACAGCAAGGTCGCTTTCCCGGATGAGTTGAGGCAAAGGATCGCGGAACTGCAGCAGGCAAGTTCCATTTGATGNCCGGGAGAGAGGGGTTTTTCAACGATTCATGGACATCAGGCGATTCGGAAACATCGTNTTCATACCGGGCTCGTCCGGGGCGCGTTATCCTCACTGCAATTCCCTCTTCATCGATGACGAGGTCAAGGTTCTCATCGACCCCGGCTCCGATGAGGNCTTCCTNAAAGACCTGGCATCGGGGCGGCGCGNCGACGTGCTGATCGACACGCACTACCACGAGGANCACACGGCCTTCAACCATCTCTTCCCCGATGCGGCCCTGTGGGTCCACGAGGCGGAAGCCCCCTGCCACCGCTCCTACCAGACCTTCCTGGAGTATTACGGGCTGCGGGAAAGCCCCTACCGGAAGGAATGGGACGAGTTCCTGCTCGGGAAATTCCACTGGCATGAGCGCGCGCCTGCACGGGAACTCAAAGACGGGGACATCCTCGAGTTCGGCCGGACGCGGGCCCGGGTCGTCTACACGCCCGGCCACACCATCGGCCACATCTGCCTTCATTTCCCGGACGAGGGGATCCTCTTCCTGGCCGATTACGACCTGACCCCCTTCGGCCCGTGGTACGGGGACTTCTGCTCCGACATCGGGCAGACGATCCAATCCATGAACCGCCTGCTCGGGATCCCGGCCGACATCTACATCACGGGCCATCAGCTGGGCATCGTCGAGAAGAGCTTCGAAGGGCTCTCCGAGGCGTACCTCGACGTGATCGGCCAACGCGAGGCGAAGCTGCTGGATTTCCTTGCAGCACCGAGGACCCTCGAGGAGATTGTCAACCGCTGGATCATCTACGGCAGGGAGAGGAAACCCCGGTACTTCTTCGATCTGGGCGAGAGGGAAATGATGCGCAAACACCTGCAGCGCCTCATCGCATCGGGACAAGTCGTGAAAAGGGACACTCACTATTCCAGGCCGTGATCGGGAGAAGAAAAAGCGAGCAAACCCTGACCTGCGCTCAAGGGAGTTACACAAGCCCATTCCATCTCGCTGTATCGAGTTCTTCCTGAAGTTGTCAATCCTCATTTCAGAGGTTCATACAAGATTACAATCGTCAATTCTTGTCTCATCCTTTTCCTTAGGCCTTTCTAATACTTTAGCCAATAGAGAATAATACCCAGAATTGATAGGTTATCCCAAGTTTGCACAGATGGGGTATGGGCCATGGGATCTGAATCGGTCAGTAGCCTGAACTTCCTCGCCGGAGGCGGCGAGATGGGCGAACGCATCCGTACCTTCGACTGGTCGCAGACACCGCTCGGGCCGGCCACGACCTGGTCGCCGGCCCTGCGGACGATGTTGCGCATTCTGCTGGTCAACCGATTTCCCCATATCCTGTGGTGGGGTTCTCACTACATTCAGTTCTATAACGATTCGTATCGCCCGATCCCGGGAACCAAGCATCCGGAGAGGGCCCTCGGACGGCCCGCAAGCGAATGCTGGGCCGAAATCTGGAATGTCATCGGTCCTCTGATCGACAGACCCTTTCACGGGGGGCCGGCAACCTGGGACGACGACATTTTCCTGGAGATCGATCGATACGGCTTCGTCGAGGAATGTCATTTCACGATCGCATACAGCCCAGTGCCGGACGAAACAGTCCCGAGCGGTATTGGCGGGGTGCTGGCGACGGTTCACGAACTCACAGGCAAAGTGGTGGGTGACCGGCGTGTGCTGGCCCTTCGCGACCTAGGGGCTCAATCCGCCGAAGCACGGACTGCCGAAGACGCATGCGCCATTGCCGCGAAAACATTGGACATGCACGCCAAGGATATCCCCTTTGCGCTTTTCTACCTAATCGATCCGGACCGCAAGCGGGCATCTCTGGCGGGCTCGGCTGGTGTCAAGGCGGGGGAGCCGGCCAGTCCATCGGTTATCGCCCTGGAGGGAGACGGCGCAGACTCGATTTGGCCGCTCAGGCAAGCCATGCACAGCGAGAGCATGCAGCTTGTGGAAGACCTTCCCAATCGCCTCGGCGACAAGGTTCCGCCCGGTCCCTGGACGGATCGACCGCATACCGCGGCAGTAATCCCCATTCGCTCCAACAAGGCGCACTATCTGGCCGGGTTCCTNGTTGCCGGCATCAGCNCTCGCCTTGAACTGGATCAATCGTATCGCGATTTCCTGGAGCTGGTCTCCTCCCAGATTGCCACTGTCATCGCAAACGCAAGGGAATATGAGGAGGAGAAGCGCCGGGCCGAGGCGCTTGCGGAGATCGACCGCGCAAAGACGATTTTCTTCAGCAACGTCAGCCACGAGTTTCGCACCCCTCTGACCCTCATGCTCGGACCGGTGGAGGACTTGTTGGNCACCAGTCATGTCGGTCTATCCCCTGCCGCCAAGGGGCNATTGGAAGTCGTAAATCGTAATGGCTTACGGCTCTTGCGGCTGGTCAACACCCTGTTGGACTTTTCCCGCATCGAGGCCGGACGGGTGCAGGCGGTGTTCGAGCCGACGGACCTTGCCGCGTTCACAACGGAGCTGGCCAGCAATTTCCGTTCTGCCATGGAACGGGCAGGGTTACTCCTATCGGTTCATTGCAACAGCCTTCCCGAGCCGGTCTATGTTGATCGAGACATGTGGGAAAAGGTGATGCTCAACCTCTTATCCAATGCCTTCAAATTCACGCTCGAAGGAGAAATTGAGGTCTCGTTGAGGGCATCGGATGGAACGGCGGAGCTGCGCGTTCGCGATACCGGAGTGGGGATTCCCGCCGAGGAAATGCCTCGGCTTTTTGAGCGCTTCCACCGAGCCCAAAATGTGCGCAGTCGTACGCACGAGGGCAGCGGCATCGGTTTGGCGCTGGTCCAAGAGCTGGTGAAGCTCCATGGCGGGACCGTTCGTGCGGAAAGTCGGCTAAATGAAGGTACCACCTTTATCGTGAGCATCCCGCTCGGAAAAGATCATATACCGCCGGACCGCATTGGTGCAAACCGGAGCCTCGCATCGACTGCTGTCGGCGCTGCACCGTTCGTGGAAGAGGCCCTGCGCTGGCTGCCGGAGGCTTCCTCCATCGAGGAAGCGAGTGAACCGGCTCCGAAAGGTGAATTGATTCCCGTCCCCTGTCCTCAGTACCAACGAGATGACAATCGGCCCTGGATCATTGTCGCAGATGACAACCTGGACATGCGTCAATACCTGGCCCGCATGTTAACCGAACGATACAACATTGAAGTCGTTGCCGATGGTGAGGCTGCCCTGGNGAAAGCACGCGAGCGCCTACCGGATTTGATCCTGAGCGATGTGATGATGCCTCGCCTGGATGGAATCGGTCTGGTGCGCGAAATTCGGGCCGATGCTTCGCTCAAAACCGTTCCGATCATACTTCTTTCCGCACGTGCCGGCGAAGAATCCCGTGTCGAAGGCTTGCAGCAAGGTGCGGACGATTATCTGATCAAGCCTTTCAGCGCCCGCGAACTCCTGGCACGGGTGGCAGCACACCTGGAAATGGCGCGCATGCGCAAAGAATCAGAGGAAGTGCTGAGAGAGAGCCGGATGAAACTTGAGGCAGCTATGGAGAGCATGAGCGACGCCGTATGCATATCGGACAAAGAGGGGAATATCATAGATTTCAACGAGGCCGCCGCGAAATTACATAGGTTCCAAAGCAAGGACGAGTTCTGGCGGTCTATTGCTGAATACGTTGGCGTCTTCGAAGCGTACTTTCCAGATGGCAAATTGGCTGTCCCTGAAATGTGGCCAGCGAGACGAGCTCTGAGAGGAGAGGCAGGCATCGATGAGGAGTTAAGAATACTGCGGAAGGACACTGGAGAATCATGGATTGCAAGCTACAACTTCGGGCCTATTCGTGACAGCGGCGGAAACATCGTCGGGTCCGTGACGACCGCCCGTGACATCACCGAGCGCAGGCAGGCCGANGAGAAGTTGAGGCTCAGCGAGGAAGCTCTTCGGCAGGCCAACGAGCAGCTTGAGCAAAGAGTCCGCGAGCGGACGCTCGATCTGCAGAATCTCACGGAGCAGCTCGAGAAGAGCCGCCACGAGCTTCGCAATCTCGCCTCCGAGCTGATCCGGACAGAGGAGCGCGAGCGCAAGCGGATCGCGGGAGTCCTGCATGACGACATCGCGCAAATCCTGGCATCTGCCCGTATGCGGCTGGACATGCTCCATGATATTCCATCCGATCGGGACAAGCAGGCCCTGACGGATGCCAAGGCGCTCCTTTTCCAGTCAATTCGCGAGACGCGCAACCTGATGTCGGACATCGGCAATCCTCTTTTGTTCGATATGGGACTGAAGCTCGCCTGCGAATCGCTTATTAAACAANTGATGGAGAGACACCCGGTTCGAATCAGCTGTGACATACGGGAAGCATACAAGTACCTCAATCCGGACATGAAAGCGCTTTTATTCCAGGTCGTAAGGGAGCTGCTGAACAATGTCGTGAAACACAGCCAGGCCAGGAACGCCCATGTCAAGATTGACATGAATAACGGGAGTTTCCGCATAGATGTTACGGACGATGGCGTTGGTTTTGACCCGCTGATGCTCGCAGGCCCCACCCTAGAAGGCGGATTTGGGCTGTACAGCCTCCGCGAGCGGCTGATTGCCATGGACGGGAACCTCAAGATCGAATCGGCACCGGGAGCCGGTACGGTGGCGACAGCCATTCTGCCCTTATCATCGGAATGAACACATGTAACGATAGCGCGAAGTAATCACAAACAATAAAAACGTCAAGAGGTAAGCATGAAAACAAGGGTCCTGATCGTCGACGACCACGAAGTGTTCCGGAAGGGGCTCAAGGCGGTCCTTGACTATCAATCCGACATGGAAGTCGTCGGCGAAGCGGAGGACGGGAAAGAGGCGGTGGCGCTGAGCCGCGAACTTCGTCCCGACGTCATCCTCATGGACGTCAAAATGCCGGTCATGGACGGGGTCGAGGCCACCAACCTGATCCTTTCCGAAATGCCGGATGTAAAGAATTTGGCGCTCTCAATCTACGCAGACGACGGATTTATGGAAAGTATGATGGTCGCCGGCGCAAGAGGGTACGTCCTGAAGGGTTGCGATTCCGAAGAATTGTCCGATATTATTCGCAAGACTGCAGGCTCCCTGTGTGTGTAACCGGTTGCTGTGTCTTCCCTCCATTTCAATCACAAATCTTCAATATCATTTCGTTCAAATCTGTTCCGCTTTGTAGGCGCAATGACTAGCGGAGCATAACATGCTGATATTATGCGATAAATATTTATACACTGCGAATTCCCTCTTTATCATCCCCTTGTCGTAACCTCCTCGTAAAATCGCCTCTGCATTACCCGTTGAAAGTCTCAGGTGCGCGCCATTCTGGAAAGTGGATTAGACAATAGAAGCCGTGCTGGAATGTTGAAGATTACGGATTGGAAGGTAGTAATTTAAGCGGAAGAAAGGGGCGGTTCAGGCGACGCTTGGTGGATTCATTCGGATCGGCGCCGCGCATAGCTTCCTCCTACCATGAATTCATGTATAGCGGGGTATAATCATGAACCATGGAAAGGCAGGAGGACTCATAGCTTCCTGGATCTTGGAATCCTCAGTACAGTCTGTCCCATGCCTCCTGAATCATAATGAGTTGATTGGGTCGTTGAATCCTTGTCAAGCTGGAGGGTTGATCCGGAGGCAGGATAGTTATCTGCTTTTCCCAGTCTAGCACCTGCAGGAGATGACCAATACCCTGATTGAGCTCTGCCAGGGCTGTCTGGAGCGGGATGTAGAGATTCTGACCTCGATTCGCGGGATTGGGGAGAAGACGGCAGCAACGTTTCTGATCGAGATGGGAGGCGAGATAAGAAACTTCGAAACCCATAACAAACTGATCGCGACGGCAGGCTTGGATCCATCCGTGTATCAGTCCGGCCAGTATGAAGGTCGTGGAAGGATCACGAAGAGAGGCAACCGGCATCTCAGAAGAGTGATCTGGTTGATGACGGTCAGAGCCATTCAGTTCAATGATCTCTTCAAATGCTATTACCGCAAGCGGATCGCAGACGGTCTGCCATTCAAGAAAGCTGTCCTTGCGACCGCGCACAAGCTTGTCCGGATCATCTTTGTCTTGCTGACCCGGCGAATCATGTTCTGTGCGCAGGTGACTTCATGATAGTTGACTGAAAGCGTGGAATGTATATTTTAGATAAGACAGAAGATTACCAAGCGATAATATACAGAGAAAGGCAGGACTCTTCAGCGTTAATGGACTCTGCAATCGAAAACAAGGAGAAGTGATTAAGTCAGTGTGGTCAGGAATTATCCGAACCTACAACTCGACGAATGGTTTCAGATAGTTCCTCGAAACCGTCGCCCTTCACATAGAATGCCAGAGCACCGGCCTGCATCATACTCGTCCTGATGCCGTCGCCATGCACGGAAATACCCACTATCTTCATGTCAGGGTTAATGGATAGAATCCTGCGGGTGGCTTCGATCCCGTCCATGACCGGCATTTTGACGTCCATGAGGATGACATCGTGTTGAAGTTCGTAGGCCAGCGCGACCGCTTTCTCACCGTTTTCCGCCTCCCCGACAATTTCCATGTCTGCTTCACTATTAATCAACGTTTTGAGCCCTTCGCGGTAGTTCTGGTGATCGTCGACAATCAGAATTTTCGTTTTCATGGTTTCATCCTCTTTCCCGGATCATCCAAATAATCCCCTAAAATGCAAAAAGGTCCCGGGTCACTTCACAAGGCCGGATGGCTTGGCCTCTNGTGAGGATTCCCGGAACCTATTTGACTGTCTGTGTAACACTACGCGCTTGGTTTGAAAGATAGTCAAGTTATTACTCAAAAATCGCGCAATAATCAGGTCTCCCAAACATAAAGGCTTGCGAATGAAAACTGAAAAAGTCCCGACTTGTCCGTCATCGGCGGAGTTTGCGAAAATATTGGGTGAACAGAAGAGCAGTATTACTGGTGGGGGGATCGATATACTGCATTTCTATCCGCAATCGTTAATCTTCATCGCATAATGGGGTAAGGAGTAGTAGGTGAAACGAAGAACCGCGCCTGCCAGAAATCATTCTTCTTAATCGCTAACGTGAATCGTGTGCAAAATCAAATATAAGGCACGAAGAGATCAGGAACATCCTTCTTGCGCCGTTTGCAATTTCACACATCATGGAGCGATGCTGGCTGCCGGGCCTGGTGGGGATGCTGCTCTTTGCAGTCGNGGTATGGAAGCACGCGGGTTGGCGAGCGGCAGAAATAAAAAGGGATGACGCATCCGCATCATCCCTTTTCAATACCTTTCCGGAATCCTGAGCCGTGAGGACAGCGGGACTTCAGGGGCGCAACGGGAAGTGATTTCTATTTCTTCTTTTTCAGCTCTTCATCGATGGCCTGCTGTAAACCTGCAAGACTGCGCTGGTTGACCTGCTTGCCGTTCACGAAAATGGTGGGCGTTCCCTGGACACCGGCCTGGCGGCCGTTGCTCAGGTCCCTGTCGATGAGAGCCTCGATGGACGGGTCCTTCAGGTCCTTGTTGAACTGATCCATTTTCAGGCC
>JGI20214J51650_10003026_pt1 | contig 10546 bp, 10 predicted proteins | sample WetSurMetagenome_FD_51650 | JGI IMG/M metagenome (IMG submission 51650)
AGACNGTCANNCTGTCATTATTTCTTTGTTTTTTGCAGCTAATATTTTGTCGACTTCTTTTATATAAGTGTCATGAACTTTTTGCAAGTTGTCTTCGGCATCTTTTTCGCTGTCCTCGGATAGACCTTCCTTAATGCCCTTTTTCAACTTTTCAAGTATTTCATGGCGAGCGTTTCTTATGGTGATTTTAGCGGCTTCGGCTTCCTTGTTGCATTGCTTAGTCAAGATTTTGCGACGTTCTTCAGTAAGGGGTGGAATGCCTATTCTGATTATTTCGCCGTTGTTTTCAGGCATGATTCCCACTTCCGAATCTATGATAGCTTTTTCAATAACGTGCAACATTGTTTTATCCCACGGTTTAATCACGATAGAGCGTGGGTCAGGAGTGGATACCGATGCAACTGTGTTGATAGGAGCCGGTTGTCCGTAAGCTTCCACTTTTATGCCATCCAATATGCGTATGTCGGCTTTGCCGGCACGGATATGTGAAAGAGTATCGTCAAGAAACTTGATGGCATTTTCCATCCTTTTTTTTGCTTCATTAATGTTAGAATTGGTATCTATCATATTGATTCTTTTTGAATTAAAATGTAAATAATAAATACAAAAGTAGCTAATTAAATTATTTATGCAAAGTATTTCCCCATTATTTGCGGGTAAATATTTGCAGGTTCGACTGCCGGCTGTAGCCTATCCTGAAGTCCAGTATCTCAGGGTCGGCCTTTTGATAAGCCGATTCAAGGTCGTCCTGTTTGTAGTCGATGTATTCGTCTATCGGCGTATGGTAGCTGCCGTAGAGGGTGTTGTCCCATTCGTCGGGCAGAAAATATTTCCAAGGTATGCCCGAATCGTCTTGCACTATCACCTGTGAGTTGTCCAATATGAAAGAGCGTACGTAAGAGAACGTATCGGTGTGCATCAGATACGAAGCTGATTTGGTGAAGCATAGGGCTTGTTGTTGATTACTCTTTATGAAATTCTGCAGTCCCAAGTTNCGTGCAAACGAGCGGTTTTGCAAGTTGGACGATATGTAGTAGAGCGTTTGCAGAAAATGACTGCCTTGCTTGAAGAATTTTATTTCCACCATATTGCCTGTGCTGTCGGCTTGTTGTACTTTTCCGGTTGCAGCCAGCTTCTTATATTTTATGCTTACTATCTCACGTTTTGTGCGAGCCATAAGTATCTCTATTAGCGGCAGCACTCCCGAAATAGTGTTGTCGGTGTTTTTGCTGCGCATATCCTCGGTGCTGAAAAAGCTGAGGTTGAAGATACCTGAAACGGCGTTTTCGTATAATTGGTATGTATCGGTCGCAGGTNTTTTCACCNTTACGGGAGTACCCACTTTTTCCAACCCCACNAGCAGGTAAGTCTGCATTTTAGGGAACAGNGCATTGGCGAAAAGNAAATCGGGGCCGCTGAATGGGTAAAAGACAAAATTGCAGTCGTCGTCCACGTCGGTCAGTTCATCTTGGGCAAACACCATCAGTTTGGGTGATGTCTGTTGATAGATGTTCCAAATGCGGTTCATGTTTTCTTCATGAGTTTTCCACTGCGGCGAATTAGTAATTTCTTTCAGTTTTTTATTGCTTGTGTTCACCGGCAAGCCGGCCATGACGCGGGCTTCATCATTGAGAGCCTTGTCGGCAATGCATAGTTTGGCATTTCTGTTTTCCTTGTCCGAAACAGAGTTGTGCGAGTGTCCGTCTTTGCGCATGAAGTAAGTAAGCATAGTCCACAACACAATAGAGTAATGATGGTATTTTTCGATATCATTTTTAATCGTTACGGTTTAATAGGACAAAAATACAAAAGAAAATTTTATCTTTGCATTAAATTATAGAATTTATGTGGAATTTATTGCGATATACATTCTTCCAAAACGCATTGTTGGGCAGTTTGTTTGCAAGTATAGCATGTGCCATTATCGGTACATACATCGTTTCGCGCCGTTTGGTATTTATAAGCGGAGGCATCACCCATGCTTCGTTCGGCGGCATAGGCATAGGCATATACGCCGGCATATCCCCGATATTTTGCGCAGCAGTTTATTCGGTGCTTTCAGCTTTGGGCATAGAATGGTTCAGCCGCAGAAGCGATGTGCGTGAAGATTCGGCAATAGCGGTGTTTTGGACATTCGGCATGTCGATAGGTATCATATTCACCTTTCTTACAAAGAGTTATGTCCCCGACATATCATCATATTTGTTCGGCAACATCCTGGCAGTGACCCATGCCGATTTGATATTTATATTGTGTATGGCATTGGTGCTCGTAATATTCTTTTCGTTGTATATGCGCTCTGTCATTTCCATTTCGTTTGACAGGGATTTTGCCATGTCCAACGGCATACCTGTGGCGCTATTCGAATACGTGCTGATGGCATTGATAGCCCTGACCGTGGTTTCGTGCCTGAGAATGATAGGTATAGTGCTGGCCATTTCGTTGCTGACGATACCGCAGATGACGGCAAACATATTCACAAAAAGTTTCGTACGTATCATTTGGCTTTCAATGCTGATAGGATTCATGGGATGCGTGGGAGGACTGTTTTTGTCATATTGCCTGAATGTGCCGTCGGGAGCATGCATTATATTCTTTTTCATACTTATTTATGCAATATGTAAATTGTTACACGATAAAAGGTACAACCTAAAATACAGAAAGATATGGAAATTAAAATTCAATCGTTAGACACCATTCATGACGCCGCCAAGCAGTTTATCGCTGCCATGGGCGAGAGTACGATATTTGCGTTTTACGGTAAAATGGGAGCCGGTAAAACAACATTTATAAAAGCCGTTTGCGAAGAGTTGGGCGTTAAGGATGTAATCAATTCGCCTACGTTCTCGATTATCAATGAATATAGAAGTGAAACCTCAGGCGAACTTATCTATCACTTCGATTTTTACCGCATCAAAAAAGAAGAGGAAGCATACGATTTCGGCTATGAAGATTATTTCGACAGCGGTTGCCTATGCTTCATCGAATGGCCGGAACTGATAGAAGACCTTCTACCTTCTGACGCAGTGAAAGTTACGATAGAAGAACAAGAAGATGGAAGTAGAATGATTACTTGCTAAAAACATTATTATATAATGTATGAATATTAAATGATGTTATAGAGCATGTTTTTTTATCCCCAAACGCTTGGAGGTAATCAAAAAGTGCTTACATTTGCAATGTGTTTTTCATAGTATTAGATTTTAAGGTTATTAAGAAAGATTGGTTTGTCGCGATGACAAACCTTTTTTTATGCCTTTATTTGTAGATATTACGGGATAAAGTGTTATGTTTGCAACCTGTAAAATAATTATAGTTATGAGTGTAAAATATAAGAGAATCCTTTTGAAATTAAGCGGTGAAAGCTTAATGGGTGAAAAACGATATGGAATAGATGAAAAGCGTTTGGGCGAATATGCGGCTCAAATAAAAGAGATACACGACCTCGGCGTGCAGATAGGCATTGTAATAGGCGGGGGCAACATTTTCAGAGGCTTGAGCGGAGCAGGCAAAGGCTTCGACCGCGTGAAGGGCGACCAGATGGGTATGCTGGCAACGGTAATCAACAGTTTGGCTTTGAGTTCGGCCCTCACTTCAATCGGCGTTAAAACCCGTGTGCTGACGGCCATTCGCATGGAACCGGTAGGGGAGTTTTACAATAAATGGAAAGCCGTTGAGACGCTTGAAGCCGGCGAAGTAGCTATTTTTTCAGCCGGAACAGGTAATCCTTATTTTACTACCGATACGACGTCTTCATTGCGCGGTATTGAGATAGAAGCCGATGTGATGTTGAAAGGTACGCGTGTTGACGGCGTTTACACTGCCGACCCGGAGAAAGACCCCAAAGCCGTTAAGTTTGACGACATCACTTATGACGAGATCTACAATAAGGGATTGAAAGTGATGGATTTGACAGCCACTACGATGTGTAAGGAAAATGATCTGCCTATCATCGTGTTCAATATGGATAAGGTAGGGAATCTAAAGAAAGTACTTACAGGAGAGAATATAGGTACTTTGGTACATAATTGAAAGTACCATTACAAAGGATAAAAGCAAAAAAGGAAGAGTTTATTTCTCTTCCTTTTTTGCTTCGTCCCATATTTCATCCATTTCAGCCAACGTCATATCCTTGAGGTTGCGTCCCTGTTTAATGGTGTGTGCTTCAAGATAGTTGAACCGGTGAATGAACTTGCTATTAGTCCGCTCAAGTGCATTGTCGGGATTTATATGATAGAGACGGGCGGCGTTGATGATACTGAAAAATAAGTCGCCGAATTCCTGTTCCATCTTATCTTTATCCATATTCTTTATTTCGGTTTGCAGTTCCGAGAATTCCTCGTGTACTTTATCCCATACCTGTTCGCGTTCTTCCCAGTCGAAACCTACGTTGCGAGCCTTGTCCTGTATGCGATAGGCTTTGATGACCGAAGGCAGGGCGTCAGGAACACCGCTCAGTACTGTCTTGTTGCCGTCTTTCTCTTTCATCTTCAGCATTTCCCAATTTTGCACTACCTCGCCTGCCGTTGTCGCTTTTACATTGCCGTACACGTGCGGGTGGCGATAGATGAGTTTGTCGCACAGTTTGTCGCATACGTCCTTGATGTCGAACGCATCTTTTTCTTCACCCATTTTTGAGTAAAACACAACGTGCAGCAACACATCGCCCAGTTCCTTTGAGATGTTGTGCAAGTCGTGCTTCTCCACTGCATCGGCTAATTCATATACCTCTTCGATAGTGTCGGTGCGCAGGCTGTCGAATGTTTGCTTATGGTCCCACGGGCATTTCTCGCGTAATGTATCCATTATGTCAAGGAGCCGTCCGAAGGCTTCCATCTTTTCTTGTTTTGTATGGTTCATCTTTTAATTGATATTATTTTCTCTGCAACTTATGATTAAGTCGATTACCTGGCTGTAATTATGCACACCCATCGGAATGTTGTTGCTACGCAGGTAAAAGTCGTAAATGAAGTTCTGCATCGAGCCTAAAACATTGCTATACTTCTTGTCCCAATAAATGCAATACAAATCGTATTGGTAGCGGACTTGAGGCAGAATGCTTTGCCGTAGTTGCTTGTATTCGGCAGGCTTGTAAATCATTCTGGCATTGCGAAGCACATATCCCAAGATGCTGAAATATCCGCTGTAACGGATGCTGCGTACTTGGCTGTGTGTACAGGCCATATAAGCATACAGGTTGGCTTCGCTTTCGTTGGTGATACCCAACCAATGGCTGAACTCATGAGCGTATGTGAAAGGATATTCGGTGGGCAGCAAGTCGGGATTGAGATTATATTCAGCAAAGAACGGTCCCATATAACCTGTTACGCCGACGCCGGAAATAAGTCGCGGAAAGAGCATGCGCTTTACCGGAGGAGTGTCGTCACCCGGAGGATTTATGCCGAAACCGCGTCCCATTTTCCTGTAAGCATTAAGCACTTCACGCTTAACCGTTTCAGGGTGCTTTGCCGTGACCGGACAATAAGCAACGTTGAGTTCATGGATATAATCGGTTACGAATGCCCGGAAAGCCGCTTCGGAATAACTCGCTTTTTTCACGTGCGCCCGTTGGTAAAACGAAGGTTGTTCGTAGTTTATCCCCCAGGCAAATGAAAACCATATATAAATCCATAGCAGGTATTCAATTTCGTATCCTAGCAGCTTTTTCCAAGGCCAGCGGTTGCGCTTCTTGGTGCAACCGCGCACTATCCATGCTCCGATAAGTACTGCAAAAGACAATGTGATAAAAACATCACCTAAAGAAAAATGCAACGAACGCGAAGTGTATGAAAGCAGCCATGAAAAGAACGGATAAAACGTGCAGGAATACCATGCGGTGAGGAAAGATACGTGTCTGATAAGCGTCACAATCACCAGTAATACGAATATAACTATATACCTCTTTTTTACTTTTATCTTCTTCTTCATATTTTTAGTTGTCGATATAGTACACAAAAGTAGTAAGAATTTATTATTTTTGCATTTGATTTTGAGATTTTATAGTTCAACAAGATTATTGATAGAATAATAAAAGCATAAAAATGGAATTAGCAAGCAAGTATGATCCTTCGGAAGTTGAGGGTAAACAGTACCAGTATTGGCTGGATCACAAATTATTTAGTTCGAAACCAGACAGCCGTGAGGCTTATACGGTGGTGATACCCCCGCCAAACGTTACCGGCGTGCTTCACATGGGACACATGCTTAATAATACTATNCAGGATATTTTGGTACGCCGTGCACGTATGGAAGGCAAAAATGCTTGTTGGGTGCCCGGTACCGACCATGCTTCCATTGCCACTGAGGCAAAGGTGGTCAATAAACTGGCTCAGGAAGGAATTAAGAAGACCGACCTTACACGTGAAGATTTTCTGAAACATGCATGGGAATGGACTGACGAACACGGAGGCATCATTCTTAAGCAATTGCGTAAACTGGGTGCATCCTGCGATTGGGACCGTACAGCTTTCACAATGGATGAAACACGTTCGAAAAGCGTTATTAAGGTGTTTTGCGACTTGTATAACAAAGGGCTTATTTACCGTGGCATCCGCATGGTGAACTGGGATCCTAAGGCTTTGACCGCTTTGAGCGACGAGGAAGTGATATACAAGGAAGAGCACAGCAAGCTTTATTACTTAAGATACATGATCGACGGTGAGCCTAATAAATACATAGTTGTTGCCACCACGCGTCCCGAAACAATTCTGGGTGATAGTGCGGTTTGCGTAAATCCAAATGACGAACGCTACGGATGGTTGAAAGGCAAACGCGTTATAGTGCCGCTGGTAAACCGCTCGGTACCAATTATCATGGACGAATATGTGGATATAGAATTCGGTACAGGTTGCCTGAAAGTGACTCCGGCACATGACGTAAACGACTATATGCTGGGAGAGAAGTTCAATTTGCCTATTATTGATGTATTCAACGATAACGGTACTATCAGCAAGGCAGGAGGACTGTATGTAGGTCAAGACCGTTTCGACGTGCGCAAGCAAATTGCCATAGACCTGGATAAGGCAGGATTGATGGAAAAGGTTGAGGATTACGATAACAAAGTAGGTTTCTCCGAGCGTACCAATGTGGTTATAGAACCTAAACTGTCGATGCAATGGTTCCTGAAAGTGGATAAACTTGCCAAGCCTGCTTTGGATGCCGTGATGAATGACCATATTAAGTTTTATCCTACAAAATACAAGAATGTCTATCGCCACTGGATGGAGAATATAAAGGACTGGTGCATTTCTCGCCAATTGTGGTGGGGACACCGTATCCCGGCTTACTTTTTGCCTGAAGGCGGTTTTGTGGTAGCCGAAGATATTGAGCAGGCTTTGATGTTGGCAAAGAAGAAAACAAACAATTATGATTTGACCGAAGAAGACCTGCGTCAGGATGAAGATTGCCTGGATACATGGTTTTCGTCATGGTTGTGGCCTATCTCGTTGTTCGACGGTATTAACAATCCGGGAAACAAAGAGATTCAATATTATTATCCTACAAGTGATTTGGTAACCGGACCGGATATTATCTTCTTCTGGGTTGCACGTATGATTATGGCGGGATACGAATATGCAGGTAAAAAACCTTTCAAGAATGTATATTTCACAGGTATCGTTCGCGATAAGCAAGGCCGTAAGATGAGCAAGTCGCTCGGTAATTCACCTGACCCGCTTGTGCTAATCGACAAATACGGTGCCGATGGCGTACGTATGGGAATGATGTTGTCGGCTCCTGCCGGTAACGACATTCTTTTTGACGATGCACTTTGCGAACAGGGACGTAACTTCAACAATAAGATATGGAATGCCTTTCGTTTGGTGATGGGTTGGAACGTGGATGAATCATTGCCACAACCCGAGTATGCAAGGCTGGCTGTAGAGTGGTTCGGCAACAAACTTAACGAAGTTGCAACTGATATTACCGATTTGTTTAAGAAATATCGTTTAAGCGAAGCTTTGATGGATGCTTATCGCCTGTTTTGGGATGAGTTCTCGTCATGGTATTTGGAGATTATCAAACCGGGTTATCAAAAGCCGATAGATGCAGTTACATTCAAGGCAACCTTGAACTTCTTCGATTCATTGGTACGTTTGTTGCATCCGTTTATGCCGTTTATCACCGAAGAACTCTGGCAGCATATAGAACCCCGTAAAGACGGTGAGAGCATAATGTATGCACCTGTGCTGCAAGGTGGCGAATACGATAAAAAGATTATAGCCGATTTTGAAGAGGTGAAAGGCATTATCAGTGGTGTACGCAACATACGTCTGCAACGCAACATACCTCAAAAAGCGGCTCTTGAGCTGAATGTTATCGGTGAAGACCCTGCCGTTAAGGTTTATCGCGAGGTTGTGTTGAAAATGGCAAATATAGACACTGTTAATAATGTTACCGAGAAAGATACTACGGCAGCATCATTCATGGTAGGCACAACGGAATATAACGTGCCGCTTAAAAACCTTATAGATAAAGATGAAGAGATTGTCAAACTGGAGACAGAGCTGAAGCATAAGGAAGGTTTCCTGCAAGGCGTAATGAAGAAATTAAATAACGAAAAGTTTGTTGCTAATGCACCTGAGCAGGTTATTGCACTTGAACGCAAAAAACAGTCGGATGCTGAAACCATCATAAAGAATTTAAAGGAGAGCATAGCTGCTCTTAAAGGATGAAAGAAATAATAAAGATAAACAATTGCATAGCCCGTAACCCGGCCGTTAGATTCAAGGAACCTTTCAGCCTGTCGCTGAACGAAGGAGAGCAGATAGCTGTAATGGGTGCCAACGGAGGAGGAAAGACAATGCTCGTGGGTTATATCACAGGGCGTTATCCGATGTTACGTGACGAGATGATAAGATATGACTTCATGTCTAACGGAAAGTCGTTTGAGAACATTCAATATATTGCCTTTCGTGATATGTACGGAGCTGCGGATGCCAACTATTATTACCAACAACGTTGGAATACCGGAGAGGTGGACGTTTCTCCAGATGTAAGCGAAGCGTTGGGAGAAATTAAAGATAAAGGATTGCGTGATGAACTATTTGATTTATTCGATTTCAGACCATTACTTGATAAGAAGTTGATTCTGCTTTCGAGCGGTGAACTGCGTAAATTCCAGTTGATTAAATCGTTGTTGAAGAATCCGAGCATACTCATAATGGATAACCCTTATATCGGCTTGGATGCCCGTACGCGTGATTTGTTGAGTAATTTGTTGACGATCATCATAAATAAGGGCAATATTATGATTGTCCTTGTGTTATCCATGTTTGACAGTGTGCCTGATTTCATTACGCATGTGGTACAGGTAGATGATATGAAAGTGGGAGAGAAGCAGACGCGGGACGAATATTTGGCAGTATATAAACCATTTACTAAACCGATGTTGACGGAGGATAAAAAGCAAGCTATCATTGATTTGCCATACGATGATAATCTGCTCGAAGACGAACATGTTGTGGATTTGCACCATGTAAGCATCCGTTACGGAAAGCGCACTATATTGAAAGAGCTTGATTGGAGCGTGAAACGAGGCGAGAAGTGGGCTTTGAGCGGAGAAAACGGGTCGGGCAAGAGTACATTGCTCAGCCTGGTGTGTGCAGATAATCCTCAATCGTATGCCTGCGATATAGACTTGTTCGGACGCAAACGTGGTACGGGCGAGAGTATTTGGGAGATAAAGAAACATATAGGCTACGTATCGCCTGAAATGCACCGTGCCTATCAAAAGGATTTACCTGCAATAGATATTGTGGCAAGCGGCTTGCACGACAGTATAGGACTGTATGTGCGTCCGAAACCAGAACAACGAAGCATTTGTGAATTCTGGATGAACGTGTTCGGTGTGGGGAATTTGAAAGACAGGACATTCTTGAAAATATCAAGCGGCGAACAACGATTGGTGTTGCTGGCACGTGCTTTTGTTAAGGACCCGGAACTACTTATACTTGATGAACCACTGCATGGGCTTGATACCGACAACCGTCGTTTGGTGAAAGAGGTGATAGAAGTATTCAATAATCGTAAAAATAAAACGATGATTATGGTGACACATTATGCAAATGAGTTGCCGCCATGTATCACGAACTCAATATGTTTAATAAAAAATTCATAGCGTATGAAGAAGTTATTTTTGTTATTTGCCGTATGTATTATGATGGCATCGTGTACCACTGCAAGCTACGTGTCTAATTATCAAAGTTTTGTTGATAAAACTGAAATGAACAGTCATAGATATACATTGAATGATTGGGCAAAGAGCATTCATAAGTTTAAGAAATACGGTGTTACCGACTTTATGAATAAACAACGCCGTATGACAGGTGAACAACGTGGTGAAGTACTTAAATTGGATGCCAGGTATGTTGGTATACTTATTCGTGAAAATGCGATTCAAGGTTACAGCCTTATAAAAGATTTACGTAGCCTTGCTCCTGATATGCTGGAGGAAATACTAAAAGGAGGACATATTTTTGGAATTCCCAATGATATTCATCGCCGATAGTTGCCGATAGTAAATTCAAAAACCATATAATGAAAATGC